>Ga0187845_1001730_pt1 | contig 12291 bp, 12 predicted proteins | sample SpaLakP09_SKY_68_FD_134515 | JGI IMG/M metagenome (GOLD analysis project Ga0187845, IMG submission 134515) | Oligotrophic lake water microbial communities from Sparkling Lake, Wisconsin, USA - SP09_SKY_68 | ecosystem: Environmental > Aquatic > Freshwater > Lake | place: USA: Sparkling Lake... | reverse complement strand
CGGGTGATGCTGCGGCTGTTGTGCCAGGCGCTGGCAACCAGCAGGGCTGCCAGCAGCACCACGATGGTCCAGAGGGCCCACAGCTGTCGCCGCACGGCCGGAGCGTGTGGGGCGGCGGCCGTGGCCTGGGCCGCATCCTGCGGCGAGGGCGGCGCATCGGTCGAGGGCGGGGCGACGATTGCAGGCGCTGCGGGGGCGGCCGCCGGATCGGGGGCGCGGCTGCGGGCGGGGCGAGAGCTGCTGTAGAGGGCGGGCCGGTGCATCCTGTCACCTTTGCTCTGGGAGCCTGCGGAGGGTCTTGGGAGGGCCCCGGAAGATCGTTCGCAGGTTCGTTGGCGCCGACGGCTGGCGCACGCAAATGACGGTAGCACGGTTTGCCCGCAAATGCACACGCAGGGCTACCGCGCGCGGTCTGGGCGTGCCCATGGGGCATCATCGGCGCATGACTGCCTGGATTGACACCCACTGCCACCTGGATGCGCCCGAGTTTGATGCCGACCGCAGCACGGTGCGCCGGGAGGCGGCCGCACAGGGGGTGGGGCATTGCGTGATCCCAGCCGTGGAGCGCAGCAACTGGGACACCGTGCGCCTGCTGGCGCACCAGCATGGGGATAGTTATGCGCTGGGCATCCACCCTCTCTACACCGGGCGTGCGGGCGACGGGGACGTGGCGTTTCTGGAAGAGGTGTTGGCCCAGCACCATGCCGATCCGCGCCTCGTAGCCATCGGCGAGATCGGCCTGGATTACTTCGTGCCGGGGCTGGACCCTGTGCGGCAAGAGCGGTTTTATCGGGCCCAGCTGCAGCTGGCCCGCCGATTCGACCTGCCCGTGATCCTGCATGTGCGCCGGTCGGCCGACAAACTGCTCAAGGGCCTGCGGGATCTGCCGGTGCGTGGTGGCATCGCGCACGCCTTCAATGGCAGCGTACAGCAGGCGCAGATGTTCATCGACATGGGTTTCAAGCTCGGTTTTGGCGGCGCAATGACCTATGACCGCGCCCTGCAACTACGGTGCCTTGCTGCAGAGCTGCCTCTGGACGCGTTGGTGCTGGAAACCGACGCCCCCGACATCCCGCCCCATTGGCTCTACACCTCGGCCGCGCAGCGGGCCGAGGGCCTGCCCCAGGGGCGCAATGCCCCGGCCGAGTTGCCGCGCATTGCCGAGGTGCTGGCGCAGTTGCGTGGCCAGCCCCTGGTGGCGCTGGCCCAGGCCACCACGGCCAATGCCTGCGCTGCCTTGCCTCGGCTGGCACCCTTGCTGGCGCTGCGAGGCACTGGCGGCGAAATTGAGGAGTAATTTGGGAGCTCTGGGCCGTGTGGTAAACGGTTTACAGCTATCTTTTTTTGCGGCCACCCCCAGGTGCTTGCGTGGTTTCGGTCCAGAATCGGCCCATGTCCGACCTCTGCGCCCCCGGTCTTGCGCCTGTTCCTGCTCCCGTTCGGTGGCAGGGCTTGCCACCCGTGGCGTCCGAAAAGACGGTGGTGTTGGTGCTGGGCAGCTTTCCTGGCGCGGCCTCCTTGCGGGTGCAGCAGTACTACGCCCACCCGCAAAACCACTTCTGGAAGATCCTGCAGGCCCTCTGGCCGCAGCATCCGCTGCCCGCAGCCGGGCCGGAGCACTACGCGCAACGCTGTGACTGGTTGCTGGCGCGGGGGCTGGGGCTGTGGGATGTGTATGCCAGCTGCGAACGCGAAGGCAGCCTGGACACCAGCATCCGCAACCCCCAGGTCAACGACTTTGCCCGCTTGCTCGGGCGCTGTCCCCGGCTGGCGGCCGTGGCCCACAACGGCGCCGAGAGCTTCCGGCACGCCCCGGCGGTGCAGGCCAGCCTGGCGGCGCAGCACAGGCCGCCATTGCAGGCCGTGCGGCTGCCATCGACCAGCCCGGCCAACGCGTCCTGGAGTTTTGACCGTAAATTGGCGGCCTGGGCGGCAGTGTTGTCGGCCCACCACCTGCTTTGAACGCTTTGAATGACCCGCAAAAAAGAAAAACTGCAAGAGTTGCCCGAAGTCAGTGTGTCGGACGACGGTGAGGTGCGCCATCTGCATCTGGGCACACCGTGGATCCAGGGCTCCATGCGCATTGATGAGCCCTTTGCGCTGGAGCTGGAGTACGTGCAGCGCATGATGGCCTGGCTGCTGTTTGCCGACCTGGCGCAGGTGTCCAAGGGCCACGCCATGCAACTGGGCCTGGGGGCTGGTGCCATCACCAAGTTTTGCCACAAGAAGCTGCGCATCTGCAGCACGGCAATCGAGCTGAACCCGCAGGTGCTGGCGGTGTGCCGCCAGTGGTTCAAGCTGCCACCCGATGGCCCCAAGCTGCGTGTGGTGCTGGCCGATGCGGCCAAGGAGATTCAGAACCCCATGTGGCTGGGCACGGTCGATGCGCTGGCCGTGGACCTCTACGACCACGAGGCAGCGGCGCCGGTGCTGGACAGCCCGGATTTTTATGCCTATTGCCGGGCGTTGCTGTCGGACACGGGCTGCATGACCGTCAACCTGTTCGGCCGCGCGTCGAGCTTTGACCGCAGCCTTCAAAGCATGGCCCAGGCGTTTGGCAACGATGCGCTGTGGGCCTTCAAGCCCACGCGCGAGGGCAACACGGTGGTGCTGGCACAGCGCACGCCCTCCCGGCCCAAACGTGCGGAGCTGGCCGAGCAGGCCGAAGCGATCCAGGCACGCTGGGATCTGCCCACCACCAAATGGCTGCGGGCGTTCAAGCCGGTGGCCCCCTGAAAGGTTTTGACATGAATGCCTCCGTGGACATCCCCGGCCGCCTGAAGGCCGCGAAGCACATCGGTCCGGTGGACTGGCGTCGCATGGTGCAGTGGCTCAGCGATGACCACGTGATCTCGCGTGAGGAAGCGCAGCGCACCATTGCCCGCTGCTCGCAGGCCGAAAGCTCGCAGCATGCACTGGTGCGGCTGGCCAGTGTGGCCATGGAACGCGCCAGCGACGGCAGGCCGCTTGATATCGAGGCGCTGTCCGAGTACCTGGCCACGCGGGCGGGCCTGAGTTATATGCGCATTGATCCGCTCAAGGTGGACGTAGGCCGCGTGGCCGACACCATGAGTGCCACCTATGCCGAGCGCCACAAGGTGCTGCCGGTGCAGGTTACGGCCAAAGAAGTGGTGGTGGCCACGGCCGAGCCCTTCATCGACGACTGGGTGGCGGAGGTGGAGCGCCAGTCGCACCGCACGGTGCGCCGTGTGGTGGCCAATCCGCAGGACATCCACCGGTTCACTGCGGAGTTTTTTGCACTGGCCAAATCCGTGCGTGCGGCGCAGAAGGCGGGGGGCAATTCGGGTGGCAGCAGCTTTGAACAGCTGGTGGAGCTGGGTAAAAGCAACAAGCAGCTCGACGCCAACGACCAGGGCGTGGTCAAGGTGGTGGACTGGCTGTGGCAGTACGCGTTTGACCAGCGTGCAAGCGACATCCACCTGGAGCCGCGCCGCGAGCAAGGGGTGATCCGCTTTCGCATTGACGGTGTGCTGCACCCGGTTTACCAGATGCCCATGGGTGTGCACAATGCCATGGTGTCGCGCATCAAGCTGCTGGGCCGCATCGACGTGGTGGAAAAGCGCCGCCCGCAGGACGGTCGTATCAAGACGCGCAACCAGCGCGGTGACGAGGTGGAAATGCGCCTGTCCACGCTGCCCACCGCATTCGGCGAAAAGATGGTCATGCGGATCTTTGACCCGGACAACGCGGTCAAGGACCTGGATGCCCTGGGTTTTGCGCAGCACGATGCGCAGCGCTGGGAGGCGTTGGTCAAACGCCCGCACGGCATCATCCTCGTGACAGGGCCCACGGGCTCGGGCAAGACCACCACGCTGTACTCCACGCTCAAGCGCGTGGCGACCGAAGAGGTCAACGTGAGCACAGTGGAGGACCCGATCGAAATGATCGAACCGAGCTTCAACCAGACCCAGGTGCAGCCGCAGCTCGATTTCAACTTTGCCGAAGGCCTGCGCGCGCTGATGCGCCAGGACCCGGACATCATCATGGTGGGCGAAATCCGGGATCTGGAGACCGCAGAGATGGCCATCCAGGCCGCGCTCACGGGGCACCTTGTGTTTTCGACACTGCATACCAACGATGCACCCAGTGCCATCACCCGCATGATGGAGCTGGGGGTGCCGCCCTACCTGCTCAACGCCACCTTGCTGGGCGTGCTGGCCCAGCGGCTGGTGCGCACGTTGTGCAAGCAGTGCAAACAGCGTGACGAAACGGCTTCGCGCGATGCACTGGCCGAGGTCGTGAAGCCCTGGAAGATCAATGGTGCCTATCAGCCGTACAAACCCGTCGGCTGCGTGGACTGCCGCATGGGCGGTTACCGTGGCCGCATGGGGCTCTATGAATTGCTGACCGTGAGCGAGGCGCTCAAGGACCGGATCACCCAGTCCCCATCCATCGACAACCTGCGCCGCCAGGCTGTGCAGGACGGCATGCGCCCGCTGCGCCTGGCGGGGGCGCTGCGGGTGGCCGAGGGGTTGACCACCATGGACGAGGTGATCGCTGCCACTCCACCGCTGGAGTAGTGCGCCCTGCGCCGTTCAAGCGTCTCCCCGGGGCGGCTCGTGGCCCGTGCGCGATGCTTTGTTCGCGCGGTGCGGCCATGGGGCGTTACTGGATGTAGGTGGAATCCACATTCGCGCGGGCCGTGCTTGCACGCACAATCGCGCAGTCAAGATTTCCGCCTAGGAGACAATTCGTGAAAATCAAGAGTCAAAAAGACTTTTTTTCCGGCCTCATGTTCATGGGTGTCGGAGTGGCGTTTGCGTGGGGTGCAACCACGTACAACGTTGGTAACGGTGCCCGTATGGGCCCGGGCTACTTTCCCCTGTTGCTGGGTGTCTTGCTCGCCATCATCGGCAGTGTGATCACCTTCAAGGCAGTCACGGTGGAGACCCAGGATGGCGACAAGATCGGCAAGTGGGCCTGGAAGCCGCTGTTCTTCATCCTGGCTGCCAACTTCGCGTTCGGCGTCCTGCTCGGCGGCTTGCCCAGCCTGGGCATCCCGGCCATGGGCCTCATCGTGGGCATCTATGCACTGACCTTCATCTCCAGCCTGGCTGGCAATGAGTTCAACGCCAAGGCCGTGTTCGTGCTGGCCACCGTGCTCGCCATCGGCAGCTATGTGGCATTCGTCTGGGCGCTCAAGCTGCAGTTCCCTGTGTGGCCAAGTTTCATCACGGGTTGAGCAGGAGCACCGACCATGGATCTGATTAACAACCTCTCGCTCGGTTTTGGCGTGGCCTTCACGTTCCAGAACCTGATCTACTGTTTCATCGGCTGCCTGTTGGGCACGCTGATCGGCGTACTGCCCGGCATTGGCCCTGTGGCGACCATCGCCATGTTGCTGCCGGCCACTTACGCGCTGCCACCCGTGGCCGCGCTCATCATGCTGGCGGGTATTTACTACGGCGCCCAATATGGTGGTTCCACCACCGCCATTCTGGTGAACCTGCCGGGTGAATCGTCTTCGGTGGTGACCGTGATCGATGGCTACCAGATGGCGCGCAAGGGCAGAGCGGGACCAGCGCTGGCTGCCGCCGGCCTGGGCTCGTTCTTTGCCGGTTGTGTGGGCACGCTGATCCTGGCTGCCTTTGCACCGCCCCTGACCGAAGTGGCCTTCAAGTTTGGTCCGGCGGAGTATTTCTCGCTGATGGTGCTGGGCCTGATTGGTGCGGTGGTGCTGGCTTCGGGTTCTCTGCTCAAGGCTGTGGGCATGATCGTGCTGGGCCTGCTGATGGGCCTGGTGGGCACTGATGTGAACTCGGGTGTGGCCCGCTTCAGCTTCGACATCCCTGAGCTGACCGACGGCATTGGCTTTGTGACCATCGCCATGGGCGTGTTCGGCTACGGTGAAATCATCGCCAACCTCTCGCGTCCTGATGACGAACGCGAAGTGTTCACTGCCAAGGTCGAGGGCCTGTTCCCCACCAAGGAAGACTTCAAGCGCATGATCCCTGCCGTGTTGCGTGGCACCGCGCTGGGTGCTGCCCTGGGCATCTTGCCTGGCGGTGGTGCATTGCTGGCCGCTTTTGCCGCCTACACGGCGGAAAAGAAGACCAAGCTGAAACCTGGCGAAGTGCCTTTTGGCCAGGGCAACATCCGTGGCGTGGCGGCTCCTGAGTCGGCCAACAACGCGGGCTCGCAGACCTCGTTCATCCCGTTGCTGACCCTGGGCATTCCACCCAACGCCGTGATGGCGCTGATGGTGGGCGCCATGACCATCCACAACATCCAGCCTGGTCCCCAGGTGATGACCAGCAACCCTGAGCTGTTCTGGGGCCTGATCGCTTCGATGTGGATCGGCAATGCCATGCTGATCATCTTGAACCTGCCGCTGATCGGTATCTGGATCAAGCTGCTCACGGTGCCGTACCGCTGGCTGTTCCCGTCCATCGTGCTGTTCTGCGCCGTGGGTGTGTACTCCACCAACAACAACACCTTCGACATCTGGATGGTGGGTATCTTCGGCCTGATTGGCTATATCTTCCACAAGCTGGGTACAGAGCCTGCACCCCTGCTGCTGGGCTTCATCCTGGGCCCGATGATGGAAGAAAACCTGCGCCGCGCGCTGCTGCTTTCGCGCGGTGACTGGAGCGTGTTCGTGACGCGTCCGCTGTCGGCTGGCCTGCTGGCGGCTGCGGCCCTGCTGCTGATCATCGTGCTGCTGCCTGCAGTGAAGAACAAGCGCGAAGAAGCATTTGTGGAAGATTGATCGCCCTCGGGCTTCCTGCTTTCCCTGACTGAACAACGGCACCCTCGGGTGCCGTTGTTTTTTGGGCAGAGGCATTCGTTTGTGGCAGCTGCGGCCGGTACACAATCGCAGGCAGAGGTCCGCATGCCCACACCATTCCATCCCGCGCAGCACCCCCACCGGGCCATGCTGCACAACGAAATCCACGCCCGCCCGCCCGAGGCGATGAATGCCCCCCTGGCCATTGCACACATCGTGATGCTGGCCGATGCGGCCGGGCGCGAGGCGAGCCGCGCCCATGTTGCCGCGCTTTTGCGCGACCACCACATGGCCCTGCCCGATGCGCACACCACCCACCTGCGGATGGACCTGGGCGCCTTTCGCATGCGCTGGGAGCTGCACACCGAGTTCGTCACCTGGACCTTCATGGTGCCCGCCCCCGTGGAGGCTTTTGGCGAGCGCGAGCCCGCCAGCGCCATGGATGCCGTGCCCCGCGACTGGCTGGCCGCCTTGCCCGGGCAGTGTCTGTGCAGCCTGAACCTGTGGGTGCTGCCGACGCACACCTTTGGCTCGGGCTCGCTGGTCAAACATGTGCTGCACGAGGACACGCTGGTGGCCTCCACCGTCGCCGATGGCCATGGCGAGGTCTACACCGACTTTGCGATCCATGCGGACGGTTTTTCGCGCATGGTGTTGTTGGCAGGGGGCATGACGCCAAGGCGCCTGGGGCGCTTGGTGCAGCGCCTGCTGGAGATTGAAACCTACCGCATGGCCGCTTTGCTGGCCTGCCCGCCGCCCGCGAAGCCGCCAGTGTGCTGGCCTTTGCCGAGCGTGAGCTGGCCGAGCTGGCCAACGCCATCCGCACCGCCAACCGCGACGACGAACCAGCCCTGCTGGACCGCCTGACCCGGCTGGCCGGGCAGGTGGAGAGCCAATATGCCGCCTCGCATTCGCGGTTTTCGGCCAGCAGTGCTTATTTCGAGTTGCTGGACAAGCGCATTGAAGACATTGCCGAATCGCGCCTGGCGGGCATGCAGACCATCCGTGAGTTCATGGACCGGCGCCTGACCCCCGCACGCAGCACCTGCGAGTGGGCTGCGCGCCGCCAGGACGCACTCTCGCAGCGTGTCTCGCGCATGAGCAACCTGCTGCGCACCCGTGTGGAGATCGAGCAGCAGCAAAGCAGCCAGGCGCTGCTGGCCACCATGAACCACCGCCAGGACCTGCAGCTCAAGATGCAGTCCACCGTGGAGGGGCTGTCCGTGGCGGCCATCACCTACTACATCGTGGGCCTGGTGAGCTACCTGGCCAAGGGTGCGCAAAAGCTGGGCTGGCCCCTGTCGCCCGAAACCACGGCGGCCATTGCCATCCCCGTGGTGGCCGTGGGCGTGTGGTGGTCGCTGCGGCGCCTGCATCACAAGGTATTTCACAAGCACGGCTGAGCCGTCCAAGGGCGCGATGGGATGGTGCGGTGTGGCGCCTGCGTCACTTCTGGCCATCGTTGATGAAGGGGGTGCCCACACGGAGCTTCGATGGCGCCGGTGGGGGATGCCTGTCACACTCGTCGGCTTGCGGGCGGGGCATGCATGGCATGTTTTTGCCCGCGCGTGTTCTGACAAAAATCGAGGCCCCGTGTCGTCAGCCCCCTCTCCATCCCCGCAGCACCCCACCCCAGCACTTACTGCCAAGGCGCACATGGCGTCGGGCCTGCTGCTGGCGCTGGCGGGCTCCATCGCGTTCAGTGGCAAGGCCATCATCGTCAAGCTGGCGTACCGCCACGGCGTGGACGCGGTCACGCTCATCATGTACCGCATGCTGTTTGCGCTGCCCATCTTCGCCGTGATGGCCTGGTGGGCCAGCCGGGGCAAGTCGCCCCTGAGCCGCAAGGACTGGCTGGGCGTGCTGGGCCTCGGGGTCACGGGCTACTACCTGGCGAGTTTTCTGGACTTTGCCGGGCTGGCCTACATCAGCGCCAGCCTGGAGCGGCTCATCCTGTACCTCAACCCCACCCTGGTCGTGCTGCTGGGCTGGCTGCTGTATGGCCGGGGCATCCGCTGGGCGCAGGCCGCGGGCATGCTGGTCAGCTACTGCGGCGTGGTGCTGGTGTTTGGCCATGAGGCCAACCTGCAGGGCCCCAACGTGGCCTGGGGGGCGCTGCTGGTGTTTCTGAGCGCCGTGAGTTACGCCATCTATCTGGTCTACAGCGGCGAGATGGTGCAACGCCTGGGTTCCCTGCGCCTGGTGGGGCTGGCAACCACCGTGGCCTGTCTGTGCTGCCTGGCACAGTTTGTGGTGCTGCGGCCCCTGGAGGCTGCCGTGGTGGCGCCAGAGGTGATCTGGCTGTCTGTCCTCAACGCCACGTTGTGCACGGCCGCGCCGGTGTTGATGGTGATGATGGCCATCGAACGCATTGGCGCGGGCATGGCCGCCCAGGCGGGCATGGTGGGGCCGCTGTCCACCATCCTGATGGGGGTGTGGATTCTGGGCGAGCCCTTCACCGTCTGGGTGGCGGCGGGCACGGCGCTGGTGGTGGCGGGGATTTTTGTGTTCACCCGCCTGGCGCGCCGCCCAGGGGCTTGAAGCGGGGCCGCCGCACCCTGGCAGCAGGGTGCTGGCGCTTCCTCAACCCGCCTTTTTGACGGCGGGCGCCGGCCGGTTGGCAGGTGCGGGGGCGGCTGGTGCTCCGCCTCCACCACCACCGCCCAGGCGCTGCGCAATCGTTGCCCGGGAGCCACCCAGCCCGTCAAGCTGTCGGCCCATGGATTGCTCCAGGTAGTCCAGGCGGGCTTGGGCGGCAGGGTGGGTGGACATGGTCAGCGTGAACATCGGGTTGTCTGGCGTGACGGTGCGCAGCTGCTGCAGCACCGACACCAGCCCGTACGGGTCGAACCCGGCCTTGGCTGCCATCGCCACACCGCTGCGATCGGCTTCGAACTCGTCGGACTGGCTCAGCCCTTTGGTGTAGACCGTGCGGAACAGCGACAGCAGCTGGTCTTTGACAAGCTGGCCCGCCACGTTGCTGGTGCGGATCTGCGAGGCCAGCAGCTGGGTGCCCACACCCGCCATGGCGCTCTGCCGGATGGCCTGCAGGTGGTGCTTGGCGGTCACGTGTGTGATCTCGTGCGCAAGGATGCCCGCGAGCTCAGACTCGTCGGCGCAGCGGTCGATGAGGCCCTTGGTCACGAACACATAACCGCCGGGTGCGGCGAAGGCGTTGTACCCGGCGTCATCCAGTACCACAAAGGTCCAGGGCAATCCGGGGCGGGGCGACTGCAGGCTGATCCAGCGGCCCAGGCGGTTCACGTAGCGTTGCAGCGCCATGTCCGGGTGGGCGGGCTTGGCGCCCAGCAGCAGCGCGGCCAGCTGGCGGCCGATCTCGATCTCCTTGGGCTCGTCGATGTTGTTCAGCGACTGGGTCAGCAGGCTGATCAGGTCGTCCCCTTGCGCGGCCGGTGCGGCCTTGCCGCCCGTGATGGCCGAGCCCAGTCCGCCGCCCAGGGAGTTCAGCAGGTTGTTCATGGCGTTCTGGCTGTGGGCCGCCAGGGGGGCCGCCGCCAGGGCAGTCAACAGGGCGGCCACCCCTGCACAACGTTTCCAGCCGAAGTTCCGGTGCATGTTCATCTCCTCAGTTCGGGCTGTAGTTGGGGTCGGAGGGGTTGCCGGAACTGCTACTGGAGCGGCTGCCGGCCCCCCCGGACGGCAGGGCGGGCTGCGCCATGGCGGGCACGTCACGCGCCTGCAGCGACGCGGAGCTGGCGAACTGGCGCGCCTGATCGGCGTTCACCCGCATGCCTTCAACCCTGCCCACAGCGGCCGGGTTGGGTTGTGCCTTGGCAATGTCTTCGGCGTCCAGGCCGCGAATGCCCACTGTGGAGGTTGCTGTAGTGGTTGTGCCGCTGTTGCCGCCGAACAGGCCGCCCAGCCCCCGCAGGCCGCCGGTGGCGGTGTTGTTGCTGGCTGCTGCCGCGCCCGATTGGGGCCCCAGGTCGAACATGTGCACCCAGCCTGTGGCGCCCTGGGGGGTGCTCACCTTGGTCCAGGGGCCTTTGCGCTCGCTGCTGCGGGTCACGACCGTGTTGGCCTCCAGCGGGGCCACGCTGGCACCGTTGTCAGCGGGGCTGTCGCGCAACTGCGTGGCGCGCTTGACCACGGCAGCTTCCTGGGCAGGCGTGGCGCCCGCCACCAGGGCCAGTGCGGCCCCAGCCAGCCAGGTGGCCAGTGCGTCACGGTGCAGCCATTTCATCTTGCAACTCTCCACTTATGATTTGTCAGGGCTGCGGGGTGCAGCACCGGAATCGGAGATTGTTATGGATTTGGGTATCGCAGGCAAATGGGCGCTGGTGTGTGGCGCCAGCAAGGGGTTGGGCTATGGCTGTGCGCTGGCGCTGGTGCGCGAGGGCGTCCATGTGGTCATCAACGCCCGCAACGCCGAGGCACTCGATAAGGCCGCTACCCGTTTGATAGCTGAATGCGCAAGCCAGGCGCGCGCAAAGGGGCTCAAAGAGTCTGATATTCAGATGCCACAGGTGCTGGCTGTGGCGGCCGACATCACCACCCCTGCCGGGCGCGAGGCCGTGTTCTCCGTGGCGGGGGGGCCGGGGCGGGATTTCGACATTGTGGTGACCAATGCCGGGGGGCCGCCCACCGGTGACTTCCGCGACTGGAACCGCGATGCCTGGATCAAGGCAGTGGATGCCAACATGCTCACGCCCATCGAACTCATCCAGGCCACGGTGGACGGCATGGCGGCGCGGGGCTTTGGCCGCATCGTCAATATCACGTCGAGTGCGGTGAAGGCGCCCATCGACATCCTGGGCCTGTCCAACGGCGCGCGCAGTGGTCTCACGGGGTTTGTGGCGGGCGTGTCGCGCAGCAAGATCGCGGCGCGGGGCGTGACGATCAACAACCTGCTGCCTGGCAAGTTCGACACCGATCGCCTGGCGGCCACCGTGACGGCGGCTGCAGGCAAGGCGGGCAAAAGCGTGGAGGATGTGCGTGCCGTCCAGCAGGCGCAGATTCCGGCGGGCCGTTATGGCACGGCCGAAGAGTTCGGGGCGATCTGCGCCTTCTTGTGCAGCCAGCAGGCGGGCTACATGACCGGCCAGAACGTGCTGGCCGATGGTGGCGCCTACCCAGGCACCTTCTGATGGCAGAGGGCGGCGAGTGACTGGGTTGCAGCAGCTACCAGGCCCTTTCGAGGGACCATGTGGGAGACCATGTGGGAGACCGTGTGGGGGGCGGGGCAGAGCACCTGCCACGCACCAGTTCTCTCAAAGGCTCACGCGTGGCGTTTTGCCGACAATTTGCCTTTGGGGCTGAAAAATTGGTGGAATACTGCTCGCCATTGTTTGCCATGTTCACCACCCCCCGCACCTTGACCTCCCACCTTCGCCGCCAGGCACTGCTCTTGTGTGCAGCGCTGGTTGCATGGGGCGGGGTGCAGGCGGCCGATCCCTCTGGCAGCAGCGCTGCTGCGCCGTACAAGCTGCGGGTGGTGGGCGGGCTGGCGGGTGTGAACCAGTACACGCGCCAGGAGGAACCCTTCTGGAGCAAAGAGCTGTCCCGCCTCAGTGGTGGCCGGT
>Ga0187845_1001729_pt1 | contig 12292 bp, 8 predicted proteins | sample SpaLakP09_SKY_68_FD_134515 | JGI IMG/M metagenome (GOLD analysis project Ga0187845, IMG submission 134515) | Oligotrophic lake water microbial communities from Sparkling Lake, Wisconsin, USA - SP09_SKY_68 | ecosystem: Environmental > Aquatic > Freshwater > Lake | place: USA: Sparkling Lake... | reverse complement strand
GTGCATGCAGGGCACGAAGTCGCCGTCAGCCCCCAACACGTCGTACACCGCGCGGCCCATGCGGGTCATGATGCGTTGGTTAACCGCCACATAGGCACTATCGCTCAGCTCGATGCCGATGTGGGCGATGTGCGAACCCAAGGGCCCCATGGAAAAAGGCACCACGTACATAGTGCGTCCGCGCATACAACCGTCAAACAAGGGCTTTAAAGTGGCGCGCATCTGTGCCGGTGCTATCCAGTTATTGGTGGGCCCGGCGTCCTCTTGGTTCTCGCTGCAAATATAGGTGCGGTCTTCTACGCGCGCCACATCGCTGGGGTCGGACAAGGCCAAGAAGCTGTTGGGGCGTTTGGCGGGATTAAGCTTGGTAAAAGTACCGGCATCGACCAGGCGCTGGCAGAGCATCTGGTATTCCTCTTGCGAGCCGTCGCACCAGTGGATGGCGGCCGGTTTGCACAAAGCCGCCATTTCGGTCACCCAGGCGATCAGCCGCTGGTTTTTCACATAAGCAGGAGCTTTGAGGTCCAGTCCAGGCGTGGAGGTTGTGTTCATGGGAGGTACTCCTAAAGTTAAAAATCGGGTTTGCCACAGCCGGCTTCACGCTAGGAACCGGGGCTGTGGCAAACCGCCGCAGGCCTGCCTGCGGGGAGTCGATTTTAGGAAGGGGTACTTAAGTTACAAGCCGGTTACGAACAATAGTTATGCTTAAACCGCATGACTCTATGGCCCTCGCCAAGGTCGCAATGCCTGCTTCGCGATGGTTTTGGCCGGTCTTGCGCCCGCAAAAATCCCTGCGCGAAGGGCGTGCTCAGGGCTGAGCCAGTGCCTTTTGGATGTCTTTGACTAGGCCGCTGCTGTCGGGCTTGGTCATGCTGGAATAACTGTCGATGAGCTTGCCATCGCGCCCAACTAAGTATTTATAAAAATTCCACTTCGGGCTGCCGCCACCGGCCTTGGCTAGCTCGGCAAACAGCGGGTTGGCGCTTTTGCCGCTGACTATGGTTTTCTCGAACATCGGGAATTTGACCCCGTAGGTGTTGTAGCAAAAGTCCGCGATAGCCTTACCCTTGCCCGGTTCTTGTTCGCCAAAGTCATTGGAGGGGAAGCCCAGCACCACCAGGCCTTTGCCGCCGTATTGGGCATAGAGCTTTTCCAGCCCTTCATACTGCGGCGTAAACCCGCAGTAGCTGGCGGTGTTGACCACCAGCAGCACTTTGCCCGCGTACTGGCACAGGTTTTGGGGGGCGTCGTCCTGCAGACGGTTAAAACTTTTTTGCAGAATTGGCGGGCAGCTTGCGGGTGTCTGAGCGGCGCTGGACGCGCCACTGTCGGCGCAGCACAGGGCTATCAGCAGGGCCGCAAGGCGCCCTCGGAGCGGGGAAAACGGGGAGGCAAAAGTCATAAAAACTACAAAAGTCCTAAGTGTGCTGTGGATCGTCGCAGCCAGGCGTCAGAGCAAAGTAGGCCGGTCAGGCCATGCTGACAGCGATAAAGGCCAGCAAGAAGATGAGTACGGCGCCGCCAATGGGCAACACGATCGGCATCATGGGTACGATGTCTTCAATGGGGTCATGTTCATGGTCTTCAGGGGGCTGGGAAGGAGCGCTGGACATACAGGGGCTTTCTAAAGTAGGGCCGCAGAGGCGGGTTACCACCCGTGATTTTAGTGGCAAGCTGCAGGCGCTGTCCGCACTGGCGCCCAAGGTACGCCTCGCGCAAACCTCCAAAAATCAAACTATTCCTTAGTTCGTGTCAACCGCCGGGCGGTCTGGCGCGTGATAGGTGGGCGCCACTTCTCTTGTGGCGTTTGCGCCCTTAGGGGCTTTACTTTATGGCTGTTATGCAAAAAACCGCAATCCAAATGCCCGAAAAAGGCACTTACCAGTGGCAATTGTTCAATTACTGGTCGGACGAATACCGCCAAACCCGGGCTGATCATTCGGCCTATATAGCCCTCAATTTCGCCGGTGCACTCGATGTCTGCCGCGCCAAAGTGCAAACGCTTTTGCAACACCACCGCCAACACGCCTCTGACGCTGCCCAAGGCCCGCGTCACCACAAGGCCATTGCCCGCCTGCAAAACACTTTGAGTGGCGCCGCCCTGGCGTATGAAAGCAGCTTTCAGCGCCATTGAGCGTGCGGGCAAGCCTGGCACGCAGCGGACCGGGGCCTTCACCGGCGCGCCCTACGGCCTCTAGCCAATACCGCCGCGCATCCACCACACCCCGCACCGCGGGGTTTTTTTATGGCTGTGCCACCACGCGCAAGACCTCGCTGGCATAGGCCTCCAGCTTTTTCACCCCCATGCCGCTGATGCCTTGCAAGTCGCCAATGGAGCTCGGTGCCAGCTGAGCGATCGCTGCCAAGGTGGCATCGTGGAAGATGACGTAGGCTGGCAAATTGTGTTCGCGCGCGACCTCCGCGCGCCAGGCCTTGAGCGCGGCATAGCGTGCCATCGCGGCGGCATCCAGGTCTAGCGGCGCCTTCAGGGCCGAGCCGGCGCTAGTACCTTTGACCTTGGCCACCTTGGGTGTGGACAGCGAATGGCGCAGTCGCACCGCCTGCTCGCCTTTCAATATCGGACGCGCCTGGGGCGTAAGTACCAGGGTGTTGAAGGCCTGCACATCGACCATGACCGCGCCAAGCGCCAGCAATTGACGCAGCACGCCGCGCAATTGCAGCTCACTCAAGGCCCGACCCACGCCAAAGGTACTGAGGTTTTCATGTCCGTGTTGCAGCACCTTCTCGCTGCGTTTGCCGCGCACCACATCCATCAGGTGCCCGGCTCCAAAGCTGATGCCGCTGTGTTGCTGGATGCGATAAATCGTGGACAACAACATTTGCGCCGCTTCGCTGCCGTCCCACACGGCCGGCGGCTGTAAGCAGTTGTCACAATTGCCGCAGGCGCTGCTCGCCTGGTCAAAATACGCCAGCAAGCGCACACGCCTGCAGTCGGTGGCTTCGGCCAGACCCAGCAGGGCCTCGAGCTTGCCGCGCATCACCTGTTTGAAATCTTCCTCGGCCGGGCCTTCGTCAATCATGCGCCGCTGGTTCACCACGTCTTGCAGGCCATAGCACATCCAGGCGTCGGCGCTTAGGCCATCGCGCCCAGCGCGCCCGGTTTCCTGGTAGTAGCCCTCGATGTTTTTGGGCATGTCCAAATGCGCTACAAAGCGCACATCGGGCTTGTCGATGCCCATGCCAAACGCAATTGTCGCGACCATCACCATGCCTTCTTCTCGCAAAAATCGGTCCTGGTGCGTCTGGCGTACTTTGCTGTCCAGGCCGGCGTGGTAGGGCAAGGCTTTGATGCCGGTTTGCCTCAGCATGTCCGCAATGTCTTCCACTTTTTTACGCGACTGGCAATACACAATGCCGGCATCTCCCGCATGCTCGCGCTCGATAAAGCGCAGCAATTGGGTGCTGCCTTCCCGTTTTTCCACAATGGTGTAACGAATATTGGGTCGGTCAAAGCTGCTGATAAACGCGCGCGCTTGCTCCAGTTGCAAACGTTCCAGCACATCGGCGCGCGTCAAGGCATCGGCGGTCGCTGTCAAGGCCATGCGGGGCACGCCGGGGTAGCGTTCGTGCAAAACGGTTAGTGCGCGGTATTCGGGCCGGAAGTCGTGGCCCCATTGGCTGACGCAATGCGCCTCGTCAATCGCAAACAGGCTGAGCTGTCCGCGTTCAAACAAGGAATCGAGTTGTGCCAAAAAACGCGGCGTAGTCACGCGCTCGGGTGCGGCGTACAAGAGCGTGACATCACCGCGCAGCAGACGCTGTTCCACCTGATAAGCCTCTTCGCCCGACAGCGTGGAATTCAAAAACGCAGCACTCACCCCGGCTTCATGTAATGCGCCCACCTGGTCGTGCATGAGCGCGATGAGTGGCGAAATCACTACCGTAATTCCTTGCCCCACACGCTGGCGTGCAATCGCCGGAATTTGGTAGCACAGCGACTTGCCGCCGCCCGTGGGCATCAACACCAGCGCGTCGCCGCCACCACCGACATGTTCAATGATGGACTGCTGCGGCCCGCGAAAAGAGTCGTAACCAAATACTTCCTGCAGGATGCTTAAATAAGACAAAGGCGTGTGTGTTGGTGAGGTGAAAAATGGGCTTAGGGCACGCAGCTGCAAAGCGGGTCAGCATCTATTGTCCCCGCAAGGGTGCACCCATCGCGCAGCGCACTACGGTAAGTTGCCCATGGTTGCGCGGACCTCATTGCGCCGGTTTCTTTTCTGCCGCCGCTGCGGCGCGTGCTGCAAATTCGGCGCGCAAGGCGCGTAGCTTTTCGCGCGGGTCTTCTTTGATGGTGGCTTGGTCCAAAGCCATTTCAGCAATAAAGCGGCTGGGCTGCACGGCAATCGTGTCGCGCCCTTTTTTGCGTCGCCGGGTCCAGCTCACCGACAGTGTGCGTTGCGCGCGGGTAATGCCCACGTACATCAGGCGCCGCTCCTCTTGCAAACGTGTGGCCAAGTCGGCGTGGGCCAGCGCAGTAGCCGCTTCGTCCGCCGTTTCATCGCCCGATTTTTCCGCGCTGGCCTTACCCGCCTCCTCCATCTTGAAAGGCAGCATGCCTTCGGTGACGCCCACCAGCATCACATGCGGCCATTCCAAACCCTTGGCGGCATGCAGTGTGGACAAAGTGACCACGTTTTGGTCTTTCTCGCGCTCGGTCAAGGTGGACAGGAGTGCGATGTTTTGCGCCACGTCCAGCAGGTTTTTGCTGGCGCGTTGCGTGATCAGGATGTCGTCGTCCATTTGGCCGCCGCAGCGCTGTGCCATCCATTCGCAAAACTCCATCACATTCGTCCATTTGACGGCAGCGATTTGCGAGCTGTCTTCGGTGTCATACAAGTGCTTTTCGTAGGCCATGTCGGCCAACCAGGTCTTGAGAAACAGCAAGGCGTTTTCCGCGCCCTCGGTGTGTTTGGCGCGAAACTGCAAATCGTTCACTGTACGACCAAATTCATGCAAACTGCCCATCGCGCGGCTTGACAAGACCGAGCTCAGTGAAGAAGAAAACAAGGCTTCAAACAAACTGAGTTTGTAGCGGCTAGCAAACGTCCCCAGGCTGCCCAGTGTTTGGTGGCCTATGCCACGCTTAGGTGTGGTGACGGCGCGCAAAAAAGCCGGGTCGTCATCGTTATTGCTCCATAAACGCAGCCAGGCGCACAGGTCGCGGATTTCGGCGCGTTCAAAAAAGCTTTGACCACCCGACACTTTGTAGGCAATACCTGCTTTGCGCAGGGCTTTTTCAAAAGGCTTGGCCTGGTGGTTGGCGCGGTAGAGCACAGCAAAGTCGCGCAGCTCTTTGAACTGCATACCCGCCTGCGCCAGTGTGCCCTCGGCGCGCAAGCTCTGCATGCGTGCCACCACACGCTCTGCTTCGTGGTCTTCGCTATCAGCGTCCACCACACGCACCGGTTCGCCTTCGCCCAAATCGCTCCAGAGGTTTTTCGGGAATAACTTGGGGTTAGCGGCAATCACATTATTGGCTGCTCGCAATATGGCGGCGGTAGAGCGGTAGTTTTGCTCCAATTTGATGACTTTGAGCGCCGGGAAATCTTGCGGTAGCAAGCGCAAATTGTCCAGCGTGGCGCCGCGCCAGCCATAAATGCTTTGGTCGTCATCGCCTACTGCGGTAAAGCGCGCGGCATCCCGCCCCGGCGCTAAGCTGCCATCGGGCTCGCAGCCGACCAGCAGTTTGAGCATGGCGTATTGCGTTGCGTTGGTGTCCTGGTATTCATCGATCAGCACATGGCCGGCAAAAGCCTGCCATTGCGCGCGCACTTCCGGGTGCTCTCGTAAGAGCTTAAGCGACAGGCTGATCAAGTCGTCAAAGTCCACGCTTTGGTAAGCGCTTAATCGCTCCTCGTAGCGCCCCATGATGACCGCTGCCTGGCGCTCGTCCTCATCGGCGGCCACTGCTAAAGCTTGGGCTGCATTGAGCCCAGCGCTTTTCCAGGCGCTTATGGTCCATTGCCAGTTGCGCGCCGTCGCCGAGTCGGTGCTGCCGCCAGCGTCTTTCAAGATGCTGGTCACGTCCGAGGTGTCCAAAATGCTGAATTGGGGTTTAAGCCCTAAGACTGCGCCATGGCTGCGCAGCATACGCACGCCTAGCGCATGAAAAGTGCAAATCAACACTTCTTGCGCGGCCTTGCCAATCAGGGCTTTGGCGCGTTCGCGCATTTCGGTCGCGGCCTTGTTGGTGAAGGTGATGGCGGCAATTTTTTGCGCCGGCATGCCCACTTGGATCAGACGCGCGATTTTGTGGGTAATGACGCGGGTTTTGCCCGAACCGGCGCCGGCCAGCACCAGGCAGGGGCCGTGCATATAGTTCACCGCCTCCTGCTGGGCGGTATTCATGGCGTTGTGGGGGGAGGACATGCGCGAGGCGTCGGCTCAGGCCGGTAATGGGCAAACTCAAAAGGCTGCGCATCTTAACGGCAGGCTAGTGTCGCATTTGGCTTGACAATCAGGCCATGCTGGAAATCTTTGAAGTCACCTTTCCGTTTTTTGCTTTGGTTTTATGTGGTTACACCGCTGCCCGGCGCCAGATGCTTCCGCTGGTGGCGATTGCGGGGCTCAATACGTTTGTCTTGTTTTTCGCCTTGCCCTGCATGCTTTACCGCTTCGGGGCCCATACGCCGATTGCGCAGTTGCTGGACCCTGCGGCCAGCATCACCTACTTGGTGTGCGGCTTGAGCGTGGTGGCTCTGGTCATCGCCATCACCTTGCGCGGGTCTATGGGATGGAATGACGCGGCTTTTGGTGCCCTGGTAGGCGCATTTCCAAATACCGGATTTTTGGGCGTGCCGCTGCTGGTCGCGATTTTGGGCAAGCAAGCTGCGGGTACGGCCATCGTCACGATTTTGGTGGACCTGGTGGTCACCACGTCTTTATGCATCGCCCTGTCGCGCCTGGGTGCCCTGGGCACTTCGGCCGGCGAGGATGTAGAGCGCGTCACCCCGGCGCAGGCCGCGCGCAATGCCTTGCGCGGCGTGGCCACTAACCCCATGCTGTGGGCCATCTTGACTGGCGCTTCGGCCTCAGCTTTTGGCCTGGTTTTGCCCGGCCCGGTGGACGCCACCTTGGGTCTGCTGGCCGACTGCGCCTCGCCGGTGGCTTTGTTCACTATCGGCGCGGTGCTTGCACGGTCCCAAATCATGGCCCACGAAGGTCAGGCCCTGACGGTGCCTTGGTCCGATGTATTGCCGGTGGTGGCGATCAAACTGCTGATCCATCCGCTGCTAGTGCTGGCGGCGGGCTTGCTCGCGCAGTCTTTGGGCGCTCCCCTGGCAGATTCGGCGCTCACCGTCATGGTGCTGGTGGCGGCGCTACCCAGCGCCAGCAATGTGTCGATGCTGGCCGAGCGCTTTGGCGCCAACAATGGGCGTATCGCCCGTATTATTTTGGTTTCCACCGCGCTGGCGTTTTTGACGTTCGCCGCTGCAGTGTTGCTGATGACCGGCTAGGCGGCGCGATCGGCTATCCGACGGTAACTAGATGGACAGCGGATCCACATCAATGGCCCAGCGTATCAGGCCTTTGCAGGCCGGGTCGCTGCGGCTGGTGTGCAGCACCTCCTGCCAAGCTGCCAAGAAGCTTTGTAAAGCATGACGCGAAGCGCTTTCCACCAACATTTGCGCGCGCTCCACATTAGCCACGCGTTGCATGGACATGGGTACAGCCGGGTACAGCATCACCTGCTCGAGCACTTGCGCCCAGCCCGGCCAGTGCGCCATGTCTGAGCCTGCGCGCATACGCGCCGCGTTTAAAAACGCCTGGGCCGCCTCCTGGCTGCGGGCATCGGCGCGCACCAGGGCCTGGTAGCTAAAAGGCGGCATGCCCGCTTGCTCACGCTCTTGCAACTGGCTGTGGGCAAAGCTGGGGTAGTCGTAATTTTTTAAGGCGGCATACACCGGATGGGCCGGCTGGAAGGTTTGTACCCATACCTCACTTTGCGCACCCATAGCCGCGTCGCGTCCGGCCCGACCCGCCGCCTGCAGCAGCAGCGAGAACAGGCGCTCGGGGGCCCGAAAGTCGCTGGAAAACAAGGCACTGTCCGGGTTGATGGCCGCTACCAGCGTGATGCGCCTAAAGTCATGGCCTTTGGCAATCATCTGCGTGCCCACCAGCACATCGACCTCGCCTGCGTGCACCGCCGCCAGTTGGCTTTGCAGCGCGCCCTTGAGGCGCGTAGTGTCGGCGTCAATGCGGCCTATGCGCACCGGTTCGCCCTCGGGCTGCTCTGGGCTTTGGGTGCCGGGGCGGCGCACATCGGCTAAGAGTGCGGTGAGCAATTCTTCGATTTGCTCGGTGCCACGCCCCAGGGTCAAAATATCCGGGTTACCGCAGCCCGGGCAAATGCGCGGCACGCGCTCGCTATGGCCGCAGTGGTGGCAACGTAGCGTCCGGTCGCTTTTGTGAAACACCCGAAATGCGCTGCAATGCCCGCACGCACTTTTCCAGCCGCAGTCGCTGCAATGGAGCACCGGCGCATAGCCGCGCCGGTTGAGAAATACCAGGCATTGCTCGCCACGCGCAATGCGCTCCTTGATCGCCGCCAGCAAGGGCAGCGACACTACCGCATTGCGTGCCTGGTGGGTCATGTCCACCCGGCGCACCAGCGGCAGGCTGCGCCCGGCTGCACCAATGCGGCTGGGCATATGCAGGCGCAAGTAGCGCCCGCCTTCGCTTTGGGGGCGGCTATGAAACCAGGACTCTAGCGAGGGCGTGGCCGAGCCTAAAACCACTTTGGCGCCTTCCAAACGACCCCGGTACACCGCCAGATCGCGCGCCGAATAGCGCGCGCCTTCGCCGCTTTTGTAGCTCGGGTCATGCTCTTCGTCCACCACAATCAGGCGCAAACCGGGCATAGAGGCAAACACCGCCATACGCGTGCCCAGTACGATGCGTGCACCGCCCTGGTGGGCGGCTAACCAGGCGGATAGGCGCTGCGCCGGTGTCATGCCGCTGTGCAGGCTGACCACCGCCTGCGGCCCCCATTGCGGCGCAAAGCGTTCCTCAAAGCGCGCCTCCAGCTGCGGCGTCAGATTAATTTCGGGCACCATCACCAGTGCTTGCGCCTGCGGCTCGCGCGCCAGGAGTTGTTCCACGGCCTGCAAATACACCTCGGTCTTGCCGCTGCCGGTGACGCCAAACAGCAAAAACGGGCCGCTGTGCGCCTCCATTTGTGCCAGGGTTTCGGTTTGCTCTGCGCTGAGGACCTGGCTTTGCACCGCAGCCCGCGCTGGGCTGGCGTTTTCAGGTGGTGGCGCCTTTACGCGTGAAGTTTTGCCGGCAGCCGGCTGTAAACCGAGGGCTTTGTGCAGTCGCAGCGCTTTGCGCTGGAGCTGCAGGCTGGACAGCTCGCGCAACTGCGGCGGCAAAGCGGCCAGTGCGACCTCGCCGGCCGAGCGCTGGTAGTAGCGCGCGGCAAAGCGCACCAATTGTTGCCAGGCGCCGGCCAGGGGCCCTACCGTGTCCAGCACTTCGCTGATATCGCGCACCTTGCCCGGGTCGATTTCGCCGCTGGCCTCGTCGTGGGCAGGGTCCCAGACCACACCCAGGGTTTCGCGCGCGCCCAGTGGAACCCGCACCAGGGTGCCGGCGGGCAGTACCTCCCGGTGCCGGTAGGTCAGCACCGGGCCCAGGGAGGCATGGGCCGGGGTGTGGACCAGTACCGCCAGCCAGGCGCTCATAGGGGCTGCCGCGCAGCGCGCCAAACAGAGGGTAAATCAAACATAGGACGTGTTGCACATAAAAAACAGCAGAAAAACGGGCTAAGCCCTTGATCTGATTAGGGTCACGGCTTTATACCCAGATCGTGTGGATAACTTTGTGGATAGCACCCACGTAAACCACTTCCACCCTCTAAAAACCAGCATATTTTCACCCTGCCTAAAAATTGAGCAAAAAAACTATTCTTTAAAAATCAATCACTTAGCGTCACTATCGCTTTGGTGATGGGATCGCAAGAGGGCCAGGCTGCCATGCTAACTGCGCAGCAAGCATGTGCATAACTTCGGCCTACGCGCTCTCTGGCGGGCCCCTATGGAGGCCCCATTGAGGCCCTTTTGCAATTGATAGCGCCCGCCAATGATTGTGCCCGCTGCCAGGCTGCAAAAAAGTAGCAGTTTTCACCTCGTGAAGTGAAAATCAGGCTTAGCGCCCGCATCTGAAGCAGACTGGCGAAACTAGCCTTAAGTCATTGATTTGAAACAAATTTAGGCGTTGTTCGCGTAATCTGTGGATAACTTTGTTGATATCCCGCCTCGGGAACCCAAAATCCTCGGAAAATCAAGGCTTTCGACGCGACGCCTTGAAAAAAAGCAAATCTGCATTCCTATAAAAATCAGATACTTAGCAAGTACCTTATGCGATGGCACAGCTTTTGACGGGTTCAGGCGCGCAGGCAATGAAGCCAAAAGAATTTGTGAACAAGTCCAAAAAATGCGATGCAAACTCGGTAAATCGTGCTAGGCGAATGGCGCGGGTAATTGGGCTCGGTTTCACTTGGATTTGGCGCGCGGATGGGCCGCGTCATAGGCCTTGGCCAAATGTTGGAAATCCAGCCGCGTATAGACCTGGGTGGTGCTGATATGGGCGTGGCCGAGCAACTCCTGCACACCGCGCAGATCACTGCTGGACTGCAGCACATGGCTGGCAAAAGAGTGGCGCAGCATGTGCGGGTGCACCGGTACGCTGGTGTGCGCCAACTGGCTGCGCCGTTGTAGGCGCTGCCATACCGACTGCGCGCTCAAGCGGGTGCCATTGCGCCCGATAAACAGCGCTGCTTGCGCTGCGGTGGCCAATGGGGTTTCGGGCGGGCCTTGGGCGTTGCGCGCCTTGGCCGGCCCCGGCGGGGTAGCCCGCAGGACCAGCCAGCGCCCTAAGGCGCTCAGGGCTGCACTGCCCACCGGCACAGAGCGCCGTTTGGCGCCTTTGCCCAGCACATGGGCTTGCGCTTCCTTGAGGTCGATCCAGCCTTTGGCCTGCGGGCCGGGCCGCACATCCAGCCCCACCAATTCCCCCACGCGCAGGCCGCTGCCATAGAGCAGCTCCACCATGGCCGCATCGCGGGCTTCAAACCAAGCGCTGTCTTGGCTGCTGAAATCGGCAAATCGCACCGCATCGTCCACGCCCAGGGCTTTGGGCAAAGGCTTGGGCGCTTTGGGGGCGCGCACGTCCTGCACCGGGTTGCTAGTGACCAGGCTTTGGCGGCCTAACCAAACATAAAAGCCGCGCCAGCCGCTCAAAATCAAGGCAATGCCGCGCCCACTACGCCCGCCGCTGTGCATCTGGGCGATCCAGCGGCGGATATGGTGGTGGCTGACGTCGCACAGCGCCAGCGCTGGACCACTCGTGCTTTTCGCTTGCCTGCTGCTTTTGGCTCCCGGCCCGCTGGGCAGGGCACTGGCACCCGACATCACTGTTGCAGCTGCGAAGGCTTGCAGCTTGCCCAGGTCCAGCGCGTACAAGGCGAGGGTGCGTTGCGCCAGGCGCTTTTCCGTGCGCACATATTCCAAATAGCGCTCGACCAGTTCGCTGTCGGTGGCCACGCGCGGTGTCGCAGGGAGGGTTTAACGCAAACGGCTTAAGGCGGCGCTGGCCACCTCGCCGATGCGGCATAAAAAGTCCGTGCCCATGCCGCCGTGGAAGCGCTGTGCATCCATAGAGGCCAGCACCAACATGCCAAAGGCCGGCGCGCTGCTACCAGCATCGCCGCTGCGCAAGGGAATGATGGCAATCGAGGCGGCGGTGTCCGGCTTGTCCAACCAGGCAGTGACTTCAAAGCCGGTGTTCAGGCCGCAAAACGGCTCGTTCAAGGACGAGGCAAATAACTTGGCCTCGTCGCTCACGCCCTGCACAAAGGCACTGTCGGCGTATTCGCTGTCCAGTCCCCACAAGCGCAGCGCAACTTGCGGCACTGAAAACTGTTCGCGGATTTCCTGCGTAATCATGCCCGGCAGGGTTTGCGCTTGCGGCACCAGCAAGAGCCCGCGCGCCCAGCGCAGTATCTTGTCCGACAGCAGAACATTGTCATTACCGTGGCGGATCATTTCCATGATGCGCGACTCGAGCAGTTTGATTTTTTCGCGCAGCATCTCCGCCTGGCGCTCTTGCAAGCTGACGGCGCGGTGGCTATGCGGGCTGGTAATTTGCACCGCCGCCAGCAAGTCCGCATGGCGCAGAAAAAAGTCTGGCGTATTGGCCAGGTAATTGGCGATGTCGTCCTCGGTAATCGGGTTGTTCAAATCGGGGTCGCTAGGTGTGCTCATGG
>Ga0187845_1001727_pt1 | contig 12302 bp, 8 predicted proteins | sample SpaLakP09_SKY_68_FD_134515 | JGI IMG/M metagenome (GOLD analysis project Ga0187845, IMG submission 134515) | Oligotrophic lake water microbial communities from Sparkling Lake, Wisconsin, USA - SP09_SKY_68 | ecosystem: Environmental > Aquatic > Freshwater > Lake | place: USA: Sparkling Lake... | reverse complement strand
GAGGCAACCTCAGCGGCCCGGCCAACCCCTGGCTGCCGCCAACCGATGGCTATCGCCACCTCAACGAGGTCGTGGCCTGGAACCAGGCCGTGCACGACGCCGTCTACGCCGAACTCAAGACCGGCCGCATGCCCATTCTGCTGGGCGGCGACCACTGCCTGGGCCTGGGCTCCATCGCCGCCGTGGCCCACCACTGCCGTGACACCGGCAAGAAGCTGCGCGTGCTGTGGCTGGACGCCCATGCCGACTTCAATACCAGCGCGCTGACCCCCAGCGGCAACATCCACGGCATGCCGGTCGCCTGCCTGTGCGGCTTCGGCCCCAAGGAGCTCATCGAGATCGGCGGCCATGTGCCGGCCATCTCGCCCAAGTGGGTGCGCCAGATCGGCATCCGCAGCGTCGACGAGGGTGAGCGCGCCTTCGTGCACGAGCAGGACCTGGAAGTCTTCGACATGCGTTTCATCGACGAGGTCGGCATGCGCCACACGATGGAGCTGGCGCTGGCGACTCTGGACGACAACACCCACCTGCACGTCAGCTTCGACGTCGACTTCCTCGACCCCGTGATGGCACCCGGCGTGGGCACGACGGTCGGCGGCGGCCCGACCTACCGGGAGGCCCATCTCTGCATGGAGATGATTGCCGACACCGGCCGCATGGCGTCCATGGACCTGATGGAGCTGAACCCGGCGCTGGACGAGAAGAACCGCACCGCGGTCGTCGCGGTCGACCTCATCGAGAGCCTGTTCGGCAAGAGCACGCTGATGCGCAAGTAAGTCAGCGATGGACGCGACGCCCTACCTCCTCGTCCAGCTCAGCGACACCCACATCACCCACCCCGGCCGGCTGATCTCCGGCCGCGTCGACACCGCTGCCGCGCTGCGCCACGCCGTCTCGCGCGTGCTGCGCCTGAAGCCCCGGCCCGTCGCCGTGCTCATCAGCGGCGACCTCGTCGACGCCGGTCACCCGGGCGAGTACGCCCAGTTGCGCGAACTGCTGCAGCCCCTGGCCGACGCCGGCCTGCCGTTGGCCCTGATGCCCGGCAACCATGACGCCCGCGGCCCGCTGCAGGAGGCCTTTGCCGGCCTGCCCGGCGTGCACTGCGGCGAACCGGGCACGGCGGCCATCCAGTACGCGCTGGACCTGCCCGGCCCGCTGCGCCTGGTCGTGCTGGACAGCCTGCAGGACGGCCGGCCCGAAGGCGGCTTCGACGACGCCAAGCTCGCGCAGGCCCACGCGCTGCTCAGCGAGCGGCCCGACCTCCCCACCCTCGTCGCCCTGCACCACCCGCCGCACGCCACCGGCCTCACGGTGATGGACGCCATGGCCTTGCAGCAGGGGCTGGACGGCTTCGAGGCGCTGATTGCCGCCCACCCGCAGGTGCAGCGCGTCGTCTGCGGCCACCTGCACCGGATGACGCTGGGCCAGGTTGCGCACGCCGCGTCGCTCAGCGCGCCGTCAACCGCCCACCAGGTCACGCTGGACCTGGCGCCCGACGCGCCGCTGACCATCACGCTGGAGCCCGCCGGCTGGCTCATCCACGCGTGGGGGCCGGGCCTGCCGCTGGTCAGCCACCTGGCACTGGCCGGAGAGCACGACGTCATTCCCGACCTGTGAACCCCGTATGAAGCACCCACCCGCCCTTGTCCTCCCCGTCCTGAACGCATGTCTTGGCCAGGTGGAGTTGCGATGAAACGGCGGGCGATCGGGACTGCCGCCCTCGCCTTGATGGGCAGCGCCGCCGGGCTGAGCGCGCAGGCAGCGGCGGGCGCCTTCACGCATCCCGGCGCCGTCAATGGCAAGGAGGAGCTGGACCGCGTCCGCCGCCACATCAAGCAGTTTCCACAGGCCTGGAGCCGCACGGGGCGGTACGCGCCATTGTTCGAACTGGCCACGCCCTACGGCCGGGAGAGTGCGCCCCGCGACACGCAGGCCGATGCGGAGGCAACAAAGCAGGACGCCCGCAAGGCCTACGCCAATGCGCTGGCCTGGTACTACACGGGCGACGCCGCCTACGCCGCCACGGCCATTCGCATCTTCGACGTGTGGGCCGCGACGTTCCCAGGCTATCGGGTCACACCGGGGGTTTCCGCGCAGTCGCAGCTGCATGCAGGCTGGGTCGGCGCGTTGCTGGGGTCGGCGGCGGAAGTGTTGCGAACGTTTCCCGGCTGGTCGGCCCAGCAGCAGGCGGCCGTGCGGGCGATGTTCGAGAGCAAGTTCTACCCGGCACTGCACCAGGCCAGCGACTGGAATGGCAATGTCGACCTGACGCAGATCGATGCGCTGATGAACATCGCCGTGTTCAACGAGAACCCGGCCTGGCTGGCGGAGGCCAAGGCCAGGTTGGCGCGGCGCAACCCGCGCTACTTCTTTCTACCCACCGACACCGGCATTGACTACAGCAGCACCAATCCGTCCTGGTTCCAGCCCACCCGCTGGACCGCCGGCCTGACGCAAGAGACCTGCCGCCTCAACGCCAGGCCGCCCAACGACAACGGCCATCACGTGCAATTCGCGCTGGCGTCGGCATTGCGCGCTGCGGAGGTCGCCTGGAACCAGGGTGACGCCAGCGTCTATGACGACAACCAAGTCCGCTACGTGGCGGCCATGGAACTGCTGGCGGCCCAGCTTCAGGCCGGCGACATGCTGGGTGTCTGCCGGGACCCGGTGGCCACGCTCAGCCGGTTCGACACCTGGTGGATTGGCTACAACCACTATCACCGTCGCCGCGGGGTCGAGCTGCCGCACACGACACGGCTGCTCGAAGCGCCGTCAGCCCGGGCCTGGGCCTCGGACTGGAACATCTTTTTCGAAAGCCTGACCCACGGCGATTGACACAGGCGGCCGGCCGGCGCTGGCCCGCCCCGGCCTCAGAACCGCCAGCTCGCCCCCACCGTCAGGTACCGCCCCACGGCGCCCTCCTGGTGCAGCGAGGGGTTGTAGTGCGCGCCACCCGACGACACGCCGCCACCTGAAGATCCCGACGCGAAGGCGTCGATGGGCGCACCCCGGTTGAAGAGGTTGGTGACCGATGCGCGCAGGCTGATGCCCGGTGTGACCTGCCAGCTCCCGCTGAGATTGAAGGTGGTGAACGAGGGCACGCGGCACAGCGGCGAGCCACCCGCCGGCAGGCCGCTGGGGAAGACCGTCGACAGCGCGGACGCGCAGTCCGGCAGGTTGTAGCTGCTGTCCTCCACCTTCACGCCGCTGATGTAGTTGACCGTGCCGGTCAGCTCCACCGGGCCGCGCGCCCAGGCCAGGCTCAGCGACGCGCGGTCCTTGGGCGTGCCGGTGTTGGTGGACACGAAGCTGGGCCCGTGCGTGCCGGCCATCTCGTAGACCTGGCCGGGGCCGCGATCGATGGTGTAGCGGATCATGTGCGACCACTGCAGCTGCGGCGTGAACTGACCCCAGGCGCCGCCGTCCAGCTTCATGCGCAGGTCCACGTCCACGCCGCTGGTGCGGGCGCTGCCGAGGTTGATGAAGGGGTAGGTGCCGTACAGGATGGTGTCGTCGGCGTCGGTGGGCGCGGCGTTGGCCGTCGTCGGACTGTTGACGCGGTAGAGCTTGGTGCAATAGGCAGCCGGCGTGTCGATCTGGCCCTGGCCGAACAGGCCCACCGAGACGATCTGGTTGCGGATGCGGATGTCGTAGTAGTCCACCGACACGTTCATCGACGGCAGCGGCTCGAAGACGAAGCCCAGCGTCAGCGAGCGCGACTTCTCAGGCCGCAAGTCCTTGCCCGGCAGTTGCAGCTGCGTGCCGCCCACGCCGATGTCGCAGGCCTCGCCGGGCTTCACAAGCGCGCACAGCGCCGTGTCCACCAGCGGCGGCAAGTAGCCGGCGCTGGACCCCGACGTGCCGATCTCCACCGGGTTGGGCGCCCGGAAGCCGCCGGCATAAGTGCCGCGCAGCGTCAGCTGCTTGAGTGGCACGTACTTCACGCCGACCTTGGGCGTGACCGACGAGCCGTAGGTGTCGTAATGGTCCACGCGCGCGGCAGCGGCTATCTCCAGTTGCTTGGTCAGCGGCGCGGCCAGCTCGACGTAGGCCGCCGTGATGGTCTGCTTGCCGACGCCGAAGGCGTAGATGTTGCTAGCCTGGGCGCCGCTGGAGAAGCCGTCCGGGAAGCGCTCGTCCAGCGAACGCTTCGTGAACTCCAGGCCCGTGCCGAGTGCCAGGTTGCCGCCGCCCAGCTTCATCAGGTCGCGGCTGGCGCGCAGCGACACGAAGTTCAACGTGTTGGTGGACGTGGATCGGCCCTCGGGCGTCAGGCCGGCCAGCACGCTGGCCGGGTTGTTGGCACCGATGACGTACTTGCCGCTGGTCAGCGCTGACTGCAGCGCGGGCAGGCTGATGAAGTTCTTCAGCGTCAGCTCGGTGGCGACGCGGGTCAGGCCCAGCGTGGCCTGCAGGTCCCAGCCGGCCCAGCCGCCGGACAGCTCGGCGACGAAGCGGCGCGACTGCGTGGACGTGCGCGAGCGCTGCGCCGGCAGGTCGCCAAACTCGTAGTCCACCGGGCTGCCGGTGGCGGGGTCGATGACGTTGGTGCCGTTCAGCACGGTGGTCTGCGGCGCGGGATGCGCGGGGCCGAAGTTGAAGGTGGTGATGCCGCCGTCGGGCGACACCCAGTTCAGCAGGCCCACCTGCGTGGCGCGGCTGCCCAGCAGCGAGGCGGAGACGGACAGCGTCCAGTCCTGCGGCAGCAGCGCCGTGACCTTGCCGAGCAGGCTGTAGGTGCGCGTTTCGGGCGCCACCTGCAGCTCGGGGTTGGCCGCCAGGCCCAGGTCCTCGCCGCCGTAGCGCGTCCAGTCCGAGCCGCCCAGCGCCGGGCGGTCGCTCAACAGCACCGCGCCCTGGCGGCGAAAACCCGCCGCGAGATAACCCGCGACGCCGTCCCTGTCCAGGTCGCCAAAGCCGCGGATGCCCGAGACCTTGGCCATGCGGCCGTCGCCCTTGGACGCACTGCCCAGCTCCGCCTGCAGCGTCGTGCCGCTGTGGCTGCGCTTGAGGATGACGTTGACGACACCGGCCATCGCGTCCGAGCCGTAGATGGCCGAGGCGCCGTCCTTCAGCACCTCGACGCGCTCCACCGCCTCGACGGGGATGGAGGCGATGTCGACGAAGTCGCGCTGGCCGTCGTCCGGCAGCGGGTAGGAGGCCATGCGGTGGCCGTCGATCAGCACCAGCGTCGCGCCCACCGTGAGGCCGCGCAGCGAGATGCCGCTGCCACCCGCGCCAAAGGCCCCGGGCGTGGCCTGGCCCAGCGAGCCCATGTTGTTGGCCGACAGGTGCTGCAGCACCTCGCCCAGCGTGCTGTAGCCGGTGCGTGCGATGTCGGCAGCGGTGAGCTTTTGCACCGGGCTGGGGGTCTCGGCGTCGGCGCGGCGGATGTTGGAGCCCGTCACCACGACCCGCGCCAACTCCGCCTTGGCCTGTTCAGCGCCGTCTCCTGAGGCCGTCTGCGCGCGCAACGAAGGCGCCAGGGACAGGCACAGCAACGCAACCAGTGGCTGCAGGGAAGACGGCGGCAGACGGCGGATGGACACGGTGGCGGCACCTTTTGAAGTGGGGGAAGCGCGCACCGACATCGCCGGCGGCGCGCGATTTTGGGGTCAGCAAGAACTGCGCCGCCCGCCGTTTGCGCTGGAGCGTCTGGCATCCGCAACAACGACCGCCGCCCAGATGCAGGGGCTCCCGCGCACCCGACGCCAAGCCCGACAGGCTCCTAGCCCGGACCTTGCTCGTACCGCCGCGGCAGCAAGATGCGGAAGGTCGTGCCGACGCCGACCTCGGACTGCAGCTCGGTGGTCGCATCCAGCAGGTCGCACAGCCGCTTGACGATGGACAGGCCGATGCCTTCACCGGCCTGCTGCGGGACCGACCACGCAACCACCGGAGAAGGGGAGGCGTCCGCCAGATCCACGTTGACATGCGTGACGGCACCGGTGGCGTGGTCGGTGGCGACTTGCCGGGCCTGGTCGGTCGCCGCCTCCAGCGCGCCCGCCAGTTGCGCGTCCGGGCCGGCGTGAAAGCCCGGCCCCGTGTCGCTGACCTCGAAGAACCACCGCTCCGGATCGCCAGACGGGCAGTCGCCGCAACTGACCGTGACGCCGCCGCTGCGTGTGTACTTGATGGCGTTGATGACGAGGTTCTGCGCAATGCGCCGGGTCTTGACCGCGTCACCCTCCACGGGCAGGGCGGCGGTGCCGTTGAACTTCAGGTAGAGCCCGCGCTGCTGCGCATCGGGCTGCAAGTCCTCGCACAGCGTGGCCAACACGGCAGCGGCGTCGATGAGTTCCAGCTTGCGATGTTCGAGGCCGCCCTGCAGTCGGGCGAGGCTGGTCACGTCGTTGAGGAGGTGGCTGAGCGAGCCAACATTGCGGTCGAGCAGGCGCAGAAAGCTGTCGCGCATCGGCTCCGAAGCCTTGGGTGACGCCAAGCCTGCGGTGGCGGTGGCAACGACGCCGAGACCGCCCCGCAGGTCATGCGCCGCCTGCTGCCACAGGTGGGCGCGCTCCTGCTCCAGCTCGCGCAAGGACTGCAAGGCCTGCTCCATGTCACGGATATGGCTGCTCGCCTCCATCTGCTGCAGCTGGAAGTACTGCGACACGCTGGCGCTGATGGCGTCGCCGCATTGCTGGGCCCAGATCCAGCGCGCCTGCGCCATCGCCGCGGGGTCGGGCCCGGGCTGGCTGGCGGCATAGGCCTCCAGCTCCACCACGACGCATTCGTTCAGACGGCCGAGTTCGCGCGTCACCTCCGCCAGGTCGAAGCCCTGCTGCCAGCGGTGCAGCCCATGGGCCGCGGCGTCGCCCTGGTGGGGCTCCTGGTCGTTGGTGCTCTCGGCCAAGTCGCTGCCGGCCATGTCGCCGCCGGCCAGCGCGCGCTCGAAATCAACCAGCAGCGCAGGAATGTGGTCGTGCAGCTGGGCGCGGGGCAGCGCAGCCCCGCTCGTCAGCGTCGGGTCGGACGTCACCGCCGTGCGCCAGGCCTGCAGGATGACGCCACGCCGGCGTTTCAAGTAGGCGCTCAATGCTGCGTGTTCCATGGATTGCATCGACGCACCTCTGTTTGCCCGAGGCGGGCAAGAGCCGCCATTCTGGGTGATGCGCGTCAGGCGCTGGCGATCCACCCTTCCAGCGGGTCGACGCCAGCAGGCCAGCCATAAGCCGGCCGCTGCGCCGCCCAGCCGGCCTGCAGCATGGCCAGCACCGCATCCAGGCTGTCGCCGCTGGCATCGGCCACGAGTTCGTCGCGCTGTGCATGACTGAGCTTCAGGCGCAGGCCCAGCCGCGTGCGGCCCTGCTCCAGCGCCTCGACGATGTCCTTGCGCGCGATCAGCCGCTCGGGCGTCTGCATGGCCTTGGTGTCGCTCTTGTACGAGCGCCGGCCGATCAGCTCGCGCGCCAGCAGGCCGGGGTAGGCCTCCAGCGCGACGCGGCTGTCGTCGCCGGCCAGAAGGCCCGGCAGGTGCACGCCCGCGGCGATCAGGCGCGGCACGCCGGCATGCAGCATCCACGCCACCGGCGGGTTGACCCACTTCATGCTGGGGCTGGCGCCCGCCGGGCCATCGCAGGCGCGGTGGGCGAACTTGGCACCCGCCGGCCGCGCGTCGCAGAAGGCGGCGAAGCGTGCGCGGATCTCGGCGCGGTCCAGGCCGGCATAGTGCGCCATCAGCGCCGCGTAGTCGGTCGGCCAGCCCAAGGTCTCGACCAGCTCACGCGGCAGGCCGAAGGGCAGATCCAGGCCGGCCACCCACGGGCCGGGCTGGGCCAGCCAGGTGGAGAAGGCATCCAGGCTGTCCAACGCTGTCAACCGGTCCAGACGCATGACGGCGCCATGACGCAGGCCTGCGGCCACGCGGATGGGTTTGGCGCGGCGAGGCGCACTCGTGAAGTCGATCCCGAAAACGGTGCTGTCGTGCATGGCCGGCATTCTGAGGCTGGGCAGAATGAGCCGCTTCCCATGTCAGACCTGCTCGATCTCCCCAGCCTGCCCGCCGATGACACCGACTTCGGTGCGAGTTTTGACGCGTCCGCCTTCGATGCCGCCTTCGCCTCGCAGCGCCAGCTCGCGGCGGCCGGCGCCTACCAGGCGTCCAACGACGTGCTGGAACTGCTGCTGCAGACCTGCCCGCCCACCGAAGTGCGCCGCCGTGGCGAAGCCCTGGCCCTGCTGGCCCACCAATACCCGCGCACCGGCCGGCTGACCGCCAGCGCCCGCTGCGCCACCGAGGCCCTGACCCTGGCCGGGCGCCTGGGCGACGACTTGATGCTGGCCGACGCGCTGACGGCGCAGGCCTATGTCTACGGCCAGCTGCTGATGGGCCGCGAGGCGCTGGAGTCCGGCATGCGCGCGCTGGCCGCTGCACGCCGCGCCGGGGACGCCACGCGCGAGGCCTGGGCGCTCTGCCGCGTCGGCATCGGCTATTCGGCACTGGACAACCAGGCCCAGGCTTGTACTTCGGTCGAGCAGGCGCTGGAGATCGCCAGCGGCGCCGACTCGGCCGAGGTGCGCTTCGCCTGCCTCAACAACCTCGCCTATTTCTGGCTGCGCCGCGTCGAAGAAGCCAAGGCCGGGGGCGACACCGCCACGCTGGCCGAAGCCCTGACCCAAGCTCGCCTCACCGCCGAGCGGGCCACCGGGCTGGCGCGCGATTCGGGCAGCCCCTTCCAGGTGGCGGTGGCGGTGTCCAACCTCGTCAACGCGCTGCTGGCCGGCGGCCTGCTGGACGAAGCACTGCCCCTGCTCAACGAGTTCGGCCATCTGGCCAACGACCACGGCTACCGCACGCTGGCCATCGAGGCCGACGCGCAGCGCGCCGTCTTCCTCCGCCTGAAGGGCGAGCCGCTGCAGGCCGCACGCCTGATGGAAGCGCTGCTGAACGCCGCCAGCGCGCCGACGCCCAAGCTGCGCCGGCTGCTGGTGCGCACGCTGTACGAGACCCACAAGGCCTGCGGCCAGTACCGCGAGGCGCTGGCCTGGCTGGAGGAACTCGTCGGCCTGGACCGCCAGATCAGCCGTGACAACCTGGTGCTGCAGACCGAGGTCATCCTCATCCGCGACCAAGTCGAGCAGGCCCAGGCCCGCGCCGACAGCGCCACCGCCGACGCCCGCCGCGAGCGCGCCCGCGCGATGCATCTCGAGAACGAGCAGCAGCGCCTACGCGAACACGCCAACGCGCTGGACCGCGCTGCGCATGAAGACGTGCTGACCGGTCTGCACAACCGCCGCCACGCCGAGTTCGCGCTGCCGCTGCTGGTGGAAGGCGCCCGCATGGCCGGCCAGGTCATCAGCGTGGCGACGCTGGACATGGACCACTTCAAGCGCATCAACGACACCCACGGCCACGCGGTGGGCGACGCCGTGCTGCAGCAACTCGCCCAGCTGCTGCGCCACCGCCTGCGCAGCGCCGACCTGCTGGCCCGCATCGGCGGCGAAGAGTTCCTGGCTGTGCTGGTGGGCATCGCCCCGCAGCAGGCCGCCGAGATCTGCGAACGCCTGCGCCTGGCCGTGGCCGAGCACGACTGGGCCGCCACCGCGCCAGGGCTGGTCGTGCGTGTCAGCGTGGGCATTGCCGGTGGCATGCCGCCGCTGCAGGCGGATGGGCTGCTCAAGCGGGCGGACGAGGCGCTGTATGCGGCCAAGCGGGCGGGGCGCAACCGGGTGCATGTGGATTGAGGCGAGCGCGCTCGGCGCCCGAACTTCATGACAAAGCCGACAGTCTCCACAAGACCCAGCCCCCGTCTGCGCAACCAGCTCAAGGACAGCACCGGGGGGAGAGGGAACTGCAGGCTACGCCGCCCGGCACTGCGGCGCGGGTGCGCATACGCAGGTGGCGCCATGCAGCGGCGGCAAGGGTCGGCCGTCGGAACAGATGGCGGCGGTTCAGCGCCGAGGGCCACCTTGCCTCGCCCCAAGGGGCCTGCCCAAAGACGCCGGGTCAGGCTGTTGGCGCCGCCCGAGGCCAGCTTGCCACGGCACCATAATTGTCAGACGGCAGCTGGTGCGCCGGACATGCAGCTCCAGCCACTTTCAGGATGCTCAAGCGACGCCGTGGTCTGGTGTTCTGAGGCGGTGCAGCGCGCTCCCAAGGAGGAATGATCTTGGCGCAGACCCTGGCACTCATTTCAATGCTGCTGGCCGTCATCCTGGCCGGGACGGCGCTGCAGATGCTTGTGCTGTGGCGCTCCTTGCGCAGCGGCCAGTGGGGGCAGCTGGCATTCATCAGCCTGGCCGCTGCCGGCTTCTACGCTCTCGACGCCTACACCCGACCTACGGATGAGCGCCCCAACTTGGCCGGCACGGTCATTGGGGTGACCCTGATCGGACTGTTCCTGTCACGAGTCAGCCTCTACGCCCAGATCAGCGCGTCGGGGCGTCGCGCCACCTTCGGCCTGATTTCCCTGCTCGGTGTGGCCGTCATGTTGGGTGTAGCGCTTCATGACATGGGGCGTTGGACCCTGTTTGCGGTGTACGGGCTGATGTTCTTGGTGCAGGCGTTGGCGGTGGCCTGGGCAGCGCCGCGAGACGGCCAGCGCAGCCTAGGCTCCGTCGTGGCCCGCCTGGCTGGGTACCCGACGCTCGTGGCCACACTCTGGTTCTTGGGAGCGGAGTCGCTCTACCTGCGATATCTGACCGGCTTCGTCGTGTGCCTGACGTGTCAGGCCATCTTGCTCGAAGGCGCGCTGCACAGCCGTCGCGAGTTGCTGCACACGGCAGCCGAGCTCTCGAAAGCCCATGAGCGGGTGGAGGCCGTCGTCGTGGGCATGGCCCAAGGCTCGGCACAGGTGGCCGAAGCGGGCCAGACGCTGTCGACGGGCGCGCAGGAACTGGCCATCCGGACAGACCAGCAGACCGACAAATTGACCTCGACCTCGCAGGCCGTGCACGGGGTGGTGGCGCAGGTGCACCACACCACGGGCAACGTGACGGTGGTCGACGAGCAATGCGCCCGTCTGCATGAGCAGGCGCGCCAGGGTACGAGGGTGGTCGACGATGCGGTGGGCACCATTCGGCTCATTAACCAGCGCACGCAGGAAATGAGCGAAGCACTCGGGCTCATCGAATCCATTGCGTTCCAGACCAATATCCTGGCTCTGAACGCCGCCATCGAGGCCGCGCGCGCCGGCCCGGCGGGCCGCGGGTTCGCGGTGGTGGCGGCCGAGGTGCGCAGCCTCTCCCAGCGCACCTCGGGTGCCGCCGCAGACGTGAAACGACTCATAGGGCGCGCCAACGAACAGGCGTCGGAGGGCTTGCAGCGCGTCGAGGAGGTCAAGCGCAACCTCGACGACATGGGCCAGGCGGTCGAGCAGGTGGCCAGCCTCACGCGCGAGGTGGCGATAGACGCGAAGGCGCAGACCCAATCGCTGGAAGGCATCATGAACAGCCTTGACGAACTCTCTCGCCTGACGCTGGCCAACGCGACGATGGTGGCCGAGTCGGTGATGGCTGCCGATGGCATGAACGACAGCGCGCGTGCGCTGCGCGAGATGGTCGAGAAGGTCAAGAGCGGCGCCAATGCGGCGCCCGAGTCCAGCGTCGCTGCCGGCCCAGGACTGCCGGCCCCAACAGAGGCCCAAAGCCAGGGTTCGAGTGGCAAGGGAGTCGACTTCTTCTAGGAGGCTGTCGGACTTCGAGATGGCTGCGCGTTGGCATCAACGGCCCCGCGCAGCCGCCTCCCGTGCCAGTGCACCGGGCATGGTGATTTGTACGGCTTTCATGGGTCTCTGCGCGGCGTCCACTTCAGGCAAGTCCAGGGCCCCGAGGCACCACCAAGCCTGATTGCCCGCGCTTGCCGGGTTGTGAAGTCGCTGCACGCCGACTGCGAGCACACCGAGCGCCCAGGTCTGACATGCCTAGACCGGGTGCATGAACCCCGTCCTCATCGAAGTCCTGCGTGGCAGCGCCGTCGAATCCCTGCATGCCGGCGCGCTGGCCATCGTCGATGCGTCGGGCGCCGTGCACACGGCCTTGGGTGATATCGACCGGCCAATCTTCCCGCGCTCGGCCGTCAAGCTGCTGCAGGCGCTGCCGCTTGTCGGTCGCCAGCGGCGCGGCCGAGGCCTTGCAACTGACCGACGACGACTTGGCCCCGGCCTGCGCCTGGCCGTGGCGGACCACGACTGGGCGGCCACGGCGCCGGGGCTTGTCGTGCGCATCAGCGTGGGCATCGCCGGCGGCATGCCGCCGCTGCAGGCGGACAAGCTGCTCAAGCGGGCGGACGAGGCGCTGTATGCGGCCAAACGGGCGGGACGCAACCGGGCGCACGTCGACTGACGGTATTGGCCTGACCAAAT
>Ga0187845_1001722_pt1 | contig 12307 bp, 13 predicted proteins | sample SpaLakP09_SKY_68_FD_134515 | JGI IMG/M metagenome (GOLD analysis project Ga0187845, IMG submission 134515) | Oligotrophic lake water microbial communities from Sparkling Lake, Wisconsin, USA - SP09_SKY_68 | ecosystem: Environmental > Aquatic > Freshwater > Lake | place: USA: Sparkling Lake... | reverse complement strand
TGCGGCACCCTTCGGTAGTCAAAGCAAGACAGCATGGACCTCACGATAACTTTGGGCTAGGCCTCGTGTTCACCGTCGCCGCGCTGCCGGCCGTCGGGCGTGCGCGCCTCATCCAGGGCCAGGCGGTAGCCGCGGCCGTAGACGGGATGGATCTGCCAGGGCACCGCCGCCATCTTGAGTCGGCCGCGCAAGCGGCTGACATACATATCGATGGTGCGCGTCTCCACCGCCGCATCGAGGCCCCAGACGGCCAGGAGCAGCTCCTGCCGCAGCACCACGGCGCCGGCATGTCGGGCCAGATGCCAGGCAATGGCGAACTCCTTGCTGCCCAGCGGGATGCACCTGTCCCCGGTGCACAGTTTGCTGCTGCCGGATTCCAGGCTGATGTCGCCAAGTTGCAGGCTGCGGCCCTCGGGCGACAGGGTGCTGTAGCGGCGCAGCACGGCGCGCAGACGCGACAGCAGCAGGAAGCGGTCCAGGGGCTTGACCAGAAAGTCATCGGCGCCCGCGTCCAGCATGCGGGTCTGATCGCAGATGCTGCTGTGCACCGATTGAAAAATGACCGGCAGCTGGGTTTCGGTCCGCCGGCGAATCCAGCGCAGCAGGGTCTCGCCGCTCATCTCGGGCATGTCCCAATCCAGCAAGGCGAGATCCGCCCACTGCTGTTCCAGAAAAACTCGGGCTTCGCTGCCGTTGGCGCAGAGCTGCACGCGGTAGCCGGCCTGGCGCAGCCAGCAGTTCAGCAGCGAGCGCTGTGGCGGATCGTCTTCGGCAACGAGGATCAGCTGAGATGGGGGTCTATGCATGGTCGCTGCCCTGTGTGGTGCGAGCCCGCACGCCGCGCAAGGCGTAGCCCGCCAGGCCGCACAACGGCAGCGAGAGCAGCCACCAGGCTGATGGGCCACTGCTGGATGCGGGCGCCGCCATCGGCTGCGAGCTCGCTGCGGCGCGGCTGAGGGCCCAAGGGCTGGCCTCGACACTGAACAGGGCGACGCTGACCGTCTCGTAGCGCGCATCCTCCACGGCGTGCAGAACCAGGGCCTTGATCTGCGGTACCTGGCTGGCCAGATCGACGTCCTGCCTGTGCTTGATGAACACCGAGGCTGACGCCGGCCGGCGCCGTTCGCTGAGCAGCTCGGGCGGCGGAATCATCACGTGCACGCGCGCTTCCAGCACGCCTTCGATGCGCGACAAGGTGTTGCCCAGCTCCTGAGACAGGGCATGGATCAGGCGTGCGCGCTCTTCCACGGGTGAAGACACCAGCCCATCCTTCTTGAACACCTCGCCCAGACCCTGGTTGGCATGGGCCGGGAACTGCGCCTGGCGCAACACGGCCACCGCCTGGGCGAAGTCATCCTCGTCGATCATCACCCGCCAGCTGTGCTCCTCGCCCTCGGTCTTCTCGGCCCGGATGCCTTGTTCGAGCAACAAGCCGGTGACCTCGTTGGCCTCGCGCTCAGGCAGGCCGGCGTAGAGCTGGGTCTTGCAGCCGGACAGCAGCAGCATCACAAGCAGGAGCAGCAGCTGCGCCAGAGGCTGGCCAGGATGACGGTGTTTCGGGCTCATAGGGATCCATCGGTGCGCAGTACGCAGAGGGTGTCGACGCTGCTGCCGGGCAGCAATTCGTCATAGGACAGCACGGGCAACCAGGGCAGCTCGTGCTCGATCAAGCGTCGCAGCACCCGCCGTACATCGGCGGCCGCCAGCAGCGGCACCCGGTCGCGGGCCAGCGCGGCGGGCAGGCCCAGCACGGCATCCTGGATGCGTTCGATCAGCGTGCGCAGCTGTTCGGCGGGCAGCTCGGCGACCGGCCCGTTGGCCGACAGGCTGATGCTGCGCCGCAGCTGTTCTTCGCATTGCGGGTCCAGCACAAAGGCGCTGATGCGCCCGTCGGCCTGGCGGTGCTGCGCGGTCAGCGCCGGCGCGAGCGCCGTGCGCATGCGTGCGATCAGGGTCTCGTCGTTCTTTTCGCTGCCGCCATGGGCCACGGCGACATGCAGAATGTCGCGCAGATGGCGCAGGGACACGCCTTCCTGCACCAGGGCCTGCAGCAGCTGCATCAGCCGCGGCAGCGGCAGCACCTTGAGGGCCTCTCGGCTCAGATCGGGGTAGTCCTTGGCGCAGGCCTGCATCAACGATTGCGTCTCCTGCAAGCCGAGCAGCCGGTGCGGATAGAGCTGGCTGATGGCCTCCAGGTGGTAGACGATCAGTTCGGTGATGCTCCAGCAGGCCAGGCCGCGCTGCTCGGCCTCGCGCCGGCGCGAGCGCGGCACCCAGGCGGTGCCGGGGCCGACAAAGGTTGCGGGGCCGTCGCTCGCGGCCCCGGGAGCGCTGCCCTCGTGGGTGAAGGCCAGGACATGGCCGGGCAAGACCTCGCCTTCGGCCGATGGCACTTCCAGCAGGCGCAGTGCGTACTGCCTGGGCTGCAGACGCCGGTTGACGCGAATGCGCAAGCCCGGGAAGGGCAGACCCAGGCCATGGTGCAGATCGCTGCGCATGCGTTGCAGCGCCAGATCCAGGTCCTCGCGCGACAGCTCCTGCAAGAGCGTGGGCGGCAGTTCGATCAGCAGATTGGCGAAGGCGGGCCGCAGGCTGCTGTCCAGCAAGGGCGGCGGGTCGACCGCGCCGTCCCTGGCCATGGACAGCAGGCCCGGCGCATCGGCATCGACGCGCAAACGCGCCTGGCGGCCAAGCAGCAGGCCGATGGCGATCACCGCCAGCCCCAGCAGCCCGAAGGTCAGGCGCGGGAATCCGGGGACCAGGGCGAACAGGCAGACCACGGCCCCGCTGAGCATCAGCGCGCGCGGCTGCGCGGTGATCTGCTGCAGCACCGAGCGAGACAGCGGTTCGCCTTCGCTGGACGAGCTGCGTGTGACGATGATGGCGGCGGCAAGCGCGATGAACAGGGCCGGGATCTGTGCCGACAGGCCTTCGCCGACCGACAGCACCGAGTAGCGGTGGGCCGCGGTGCCGGCATCCAGCTCGTGCACCAGGATGCCGATGGCCAGGCCCCCGATCAGGTTGACCAGGATGATGACGATACCGGCGATCGCGTCACCCTTGACGAACTTCATCGCGCCGTCCATCGCGCCGTAGAAGCGGCTTTCGCGGTCGACATCGCGGCGCCGCGATCGGGCCTCGTCCTCCGAGATCAGGCCGGCGCGCAGGTCCGAGTCGATGCTCATCTGCTTGCCCGGAATCGCGTCCAGCGTGAAACGTGCAATCACTTCGGCCACCCGCTCGGCGCCCTTGGCGATGACGATGAACTGCACCACGGTGATGATGGCGAACACCACCAGGCCGATGGCGATGCTGCCGCCCATGACGAGCTTGCCGAAGGTCGCGATGATTTCGCCCGCCCGGCCATGCATCAGGATCTGCCGGGTCGAGGCGACATTGATGGCGATGCGCAGCAAGGTGGTGATCAGCAGCAAGGACGGAAAGGTCGACAGTGCCACCGGCGAGCTGACATACAGGCTGTAGAGCAGCAAGGCGATGGCACAGGCCAGATTGACCGCGATCAAGAGGTCGAGCAGCGCCGGAGCAATCGGCAGCACCATCAGGGCCACTACGATCACACACAGCAGCACCAGGACCAGGTCGCTGTGGCGGCCGAGGCCACCGCTCGGAGCGGCGCGCAGCACGCCGGCGCTGCCAATGCGGGGATTTGTCGGTTTCATCGGGTTCACCCGTCGGTGGCTGGCCTGGCAGGCCAGCGCGGTAGTTGCCAGGCGAAACAGGCGGCCATGGCCGTCCCCTCCAGCGCCTCTTCCAGCAAGCCCTGCAACTCGCGTCGCAGGCGTGCGCTGAGTTGTGCCGGCAGCTCCGGCGCCTGCGGCAGGTCCGGGGCAAAACGCAGGCGCAGGCGTCGGCGTGCGGGCTCGACCGCCGCCGCTGTGTCGGCGTTCGTGCCGGCCAACAGACGATCCAGCACCGCCCGGCCATAGCCGAGCAGTTGCGGCGTTTGCAATGCCGCCCGCAAGGCTTCGGCGGACGCCGGCATCGCCAGCAGGCCCGCGAGTTCCGGGCAGCGCTTGTGCAGGCTCATCGCGTCTTCCCAGCCTTGCTCGCCCAGCGCTTCCAGCAGGACCAGGCGTGGCTCGCGCCCGAGCAGGCGCGCCAGGGAACGTGCGCCGGCGGCCAGGCCGAGACGGCGGGCCAGTGTCAGCAGCACGGTCTCCTCGGCCCAGAGCCAGCTGGGCAGCTCGGGCTGTGCTGCGGGAGCCGACTCGGACACGGGCTCGCCGAGCGGGTTCTGCAGATGCTGCTGCAGCAGCCAGCGCGACAGCACCAGCTCGCCAGCGCTGCCGGCCGCCGGGCGCGGCGCGGCGCCCAGTGGCCGCCACCAGGCGGGATGGGCGTAACGTGAGGGCAGGCCGTTCCAGACCCACAGCGCACCCTGCCGAGCCTGGCCGCAGGGGCCGAGCACGGTCGAGCTCGTGGAGGCAGGCTGGACTGCGGGCTGTGGAATGGGGCAGGGTTGGGGCGACAAGGAAGCGGCACTCATGGCAGCAGCACCCGCTTCCTCAGGCCATCCTCAAGGATCAGCACACTGTCCAGAGAGATCTGCTCCACCGTGCGCTGCGGGTCCAGCCTGCCGCCCTCGAAGACGTGGCGGCCGCTGCTCAGCACCAGCATGCGTCGCGGTTCGATCTGCGTCATGAGCAGCTGGTTGCGGCCTTGGAACACGGCTTCGAGCGGCAGCACCCACTCCTCGTTGATGCGCAAGCCCTGTGACAGGCGCTCGCCAGTGATCTGCGGCTTGCCGGACTGCGGGCCATAGATGCGCACCGACTGCAGCCCCGGCACCTCCTCCAGCAAGCTGAGTGCCAGTGGCCGCGCGCGTGGCAGCTCCTGCCAGGCGAGATGGATGTCCAGCTGGCCGTCGCCCGGCCAATGCAGGCGGGGCCGCAGCTGAAAACCGGCGATCAGCTGCTCGGCGCCCTGCCGTTGCCGGCTGCGCACTTGCACGTCCAGCTGCGGGGACAGGCCTTGCTGCAGCAGGTCTTTCTTGAGTCGGCGCAGCTGGGCCTCGTCCGCCAGATAGCCGCTCAGCTTGGTGGAGGGATCCTGGCCGCTGAGCTTGAGTGCGTGCTCGCCTTGGCGGCTCAGCCAGCGCTGCAGCGCGTCTGGGGCGGAGGCGGGTGCCGCCGCTGCCGGGCGCTCGCCGCCGTCCGGTCGACGCGAGGCCGCCGCCTGGCTGGCCGAAGGCGTGGCGCCGGCCGGCTCAGCCTGTTCCAGGGGCAGGATGAGAGGGAGCGCAAGACCCAGGGCCAGAAGCGCGAGCAGCAGCAGGCCGATGGCCAGCAGGATGCGGCGCGCCGCAGCTCGCGGCGGCGCAGGGCTGGGCTGGGACGGCGCGGGACCGACGGCCTGGGCCGGGACCGTCGCCGGGGCGCGTGCCTGGCCTGGCAGCGCCTCGTCCTCGCTCCAGCCCAGGCGCAGATCGGCCATCAGCAGGTCCTGGCCGCTCGGCCAGTCATGGCTGCGGCCCAGGGTCAGTTCGCGTCCATAAAGACGGAAGCGTCCTTCCAGGGGGGTGATCCGGGCCTGCCAGCCGGCCGCGCCCGACTGCACGCTCAGCAGGGCGCGGTGGCTGGGACCGGGCAGGTGCACCACGACATCGCAGTCCAGCCCATTGCCGATCAGGCTGTGCGTGCCGAGCAGGCGCTCGCTGGCGCCGGCCTGAGGCCCGCTCAGCACCTGCAGACGCAGTGCCGGCGTGGTCAAGGCGGGCATGCCATCGGGCGCAGGTTCGGCGGCGCCGCGAGCCGTGTGATCCGGCGGCGGCATGCCGGCATCGGGCCGGAAGCGTCCCGCGATGGCCTCCGCCGGCGATGGAAAGGCGCTCGTGCCTGAGGGACTTTTCATGGCCGCGGCTCGCCGATCAGGCGCGGGGTGATCAGGAACATGCGCTCGCTGCGTCGCTGGCGCTGTTCCTTCTGGCGGAACAGGGCGCCCACCAGGGGCAAGTCGCCCAGGCCGGGCACCCGTCCGAGTTCCTGGCTGCTTTGCTCGATCTCGTAGCCGCCGATGAACAAGCTGTCGCCGAGCTGGATGACGGCCTGGGTGTTGAGGTTCTTGCGGTTCACGACCGGCACCTGGTCGACCCGTTCCTGGCTCAAGGTGCCGTCTTCGATGCTGATCAGCAGCTTGACTTGCTGGGCCTCGCCGCTGCCGACCAGCTGCGGCGTGACGCGCATGCTCAGGCCGGCGCTGAGCTCGAACAGATTGCCGGCGTCCCGCCCGGCCACGCGCACGAAGAAGCTCTGCCGGCTCTCCAGCAGTGCCTCGTGGTTGTTGAGGGTGAGCACCCGTGGCTTGGCGCTCAGCCGTGCCTGGCCGTCCCTGACCATGGCCTCCAGCGTGGCCGAGAAGTGCTGGTTCTGCCGACCCAGGACGATGGAGCCGACCAGCCCACTCAGGCCGCTCGCACCGGCCAGCAGTTCGGCGGCTGAGCCCGCAAGCTCACTGCCCGGCCGGCCGACCGCGAGATCCAGCCCCTGCTTCCGCTGCAGGCGCCAGTTGACGCCCAGCTGTTCGGACTGGCTGGCATCCACATCGATGACGGTGGCGGTGATCTCCAGCAGCTGCTGCGGGCGATCGAACTCCTGGATCAGCGCTTCGTACAGCGGCATGCGGGCGGCGGTGTCGCGCACGATCACGAGGTTGGCGCCCGGGTCGTCGGTGACGCTGGGGCTGAACAGGCCCGCCTCACCCGCAGGCGCGGGTCCGGCGGCCGGGCTTGCCGCCGCTGCGGGCCCGAGGTTTGAGTCGCCGGCACCGGCAAGGCTGCCGGCACCTTTGGCGGGCAGGCTCGCGCGACGGCCCTCACGGCTCTCGTGCCCGGCGCCGGCCGACTTGCTCTCGCCCAGACCCATCGCGCGGCGCAGCAAGGTCGCCACACCGGGCAGCTCCACGGTCTGCCCGCCATGGCTGATGCTGAAGTCGCGTGCCCAGGCCTGGCGCAGGCGAAAGACCTTCAAGGTCGGCGCACCTGGCTGAACCGCGCTCTGCTCCATCAGCGCGCAGAGTTCGCCGACCAGCTGGATCAAGCGCGGTGGGCCGCTGACCACGAGGTGCGGCTCCGGTTGCAGCCAGCGCAGCGCCGGCGCGCTGTCGGCGATGCCCAGTTGGGCCAGCATGGCGCGCAGACGCCCGACGCGCTCCGCTGGCAGGGGCAGGACGCGGCTGCTGGTCTCGCCCAGGGTGTTGACGTGCAAGGCGTGGCCGTCGAAGAACTGAGTCAGCCCATGCGCGGCCAGCAGCTCCTCGAACACTTGTTGCGGCGGGCCGCGAAAGCGCCCGCTGACCGAAGCCTTGACCGCGTCGCTGAGCACCAGGGGCAGCCCGCTCTCGGCACTGAGCGTGCGCAGCAGGGTGGCCAGCGGCTGCTCGTGGACATGGACCTGCACGGCCGCGCTGTGCTTCCAGCTCGGTCCAGCCGCAGCGCCGCAGGGACCGGCCAGGAGGAGCAGGGCAGCCACAGCGCGGCGGGCCGCCCGGACGAGCGGCCGCGATGGATCCGGGCGCTTCATGCCGTCGAACCCTGCGCACAGACGCTCGGCCCGGGAAAGCTGAGCTCAAAGCAGGTTCCCTTGGCATCGACTTCCGCCGACAGCTCGCCCTGGTGCAGGCGCATGACACGGTGCACGATGTCCAAACCGATGCCGAAGCCGGTTCCGGCGCGTGCGCTGCGCTGCAGTGCGGCGAAGCTGTGGCAACGCTGCCCCACTGCCAGGCCGGGCAGCCCGCCGGCTTGATCGACCACCCGCAGCAGCAGGCGGCCGGGCCGCTCACTCAGTTCGAGGCGAACCTCTGAGCCCGCCGGTGATGCCTTGATCGCGTTGACCAGCAGGTTCTGCATGGCACGCATCAGCGGACCCCGAAGGCCTGAGATGCGCAGGTCCGCGCCGAGCACCTGCCAGGCCAGCCGCACGCTTTGCAGCTTGGCACACGGGCCCACGCCCGCCACCAGCTCGCGCAGAAGTGTGCTCATGCACAGGCTGGTGAAACGCTGCCGAGCCTGGTCCTCGGGCAAGGTCAGTTCGATGAAATCACGGCTCAGGCTGCGGGTGTACTGCGCCAGATCGCCAATGCGCCGCAGGCCACCGCAGGCCTCGAAGGCGGCGTTGTCGCTCTCCTGCAAGCGACTGAGTGCGAGGATGGAGTTCTGCGGCGACAGCAGATCGTGGGCCAGCATGCGCAGCTGTTGTTCGCGCAGGTCCAGGCTGCGCTGGCGCTCGCAGATTTCGTTCAGCAAGAGCTGGCAGTGGGAACCCAGGCCCCTCGGTGTCTGCAGGCGCTGCAGCTCGAAGCAGCGGGCGCCCAGCTCAAGAGTGGCGGCCTCCTGGCGGTCGGGAAACCAGTCCAGCAAGGAACGGCCCGGATGCGCCAGGGAGCCGAGCAGCTCGATGGCGCAGCGATTGGCCCAAAGGATGCGGTCCTGCCTGTCCAGGCCCAGCACCGCACAGGGCAGCTGATCCAGCAGCTGACTCAGGCCCTGCTGGCGCCAGTGCCTTGCCCGGCGGCTTGCCCGCGCCCCGTGAGTGCCGGCAGCCCGAGTCCCTCTGGACCCAGGTCCGGTGTGACGGGCTTCCTCTACGGAGCTTTGGCATGGCAGTACATCGCCGGTGTTCGACCGAAAACCCGAGCCCGGGTTTGGCGAACGCTTGCTGCAATCCATGCTTTTTCCTAACTGCTATCTCAACTGCGCCGGATGCCAGTGAAGCATCCCTAACGATCTGTGCGGACAGGCCCACATATGAGCTGCCACCACGTACCTCTCGAACACGCGGAAACCGGTTGCTCGCGTGAAAAGGTGGCGCAGTATTGAGTGGCCTGTATTGCGAGGATGTGACGTTTGTGGGCCTTGCAACGCTTCGTTACTTTGACACGGCTTTGTCCTGGAACACTGTAAAAATGTATATACATCCGCCCCTCCTTCGCGAGCTGACCGCTACCGTGCGCGGCGTGCTGAAGCTCAGCAATTCCGCGAAGTCGAAGAGGCGAACACATGGATCACGGCATGCCGATGACGGCGCTGGAACTTGCCCTGCAGGCTGACAGTTCGCAGGAGGGCGCTCTGGTCCATTTCATGCCGCTGTACCGAGCCGAGGAGCTCTTGCAGCAGGAGCTGGCCCAGTGCAGCGGTTTGCAGCGGCGTGAGCGCCTTGGCCACGCGCTCGCGGCCTTGGCGCTGAGCCAGATGCTTTTGTGCAAGGTCTGGCAGGCCTGCGGCCAGGCCGGAGCGGGCCGGCCGAACTGAAATGGGCATGGTCGAGCCGGACTCGCCCGCGCTGGACGAGGCGATGGTCGAGGCCTTGCTCAGCCTGGCGCTGGCCGGGCTCAATTGCGGGGAGTTTGCCGACGCCAGGCAGTTGCTGGAGCTCGTGCACCGCAGTGGTCACGAGGGCTGTGAGCCGCAGGCCTTGCTGCTGTTCGCAAGCTGGCGTGAATGGCGCCAAGGCGATAGCGCCGAGCGGCTCAGGCGGCTGGCGGATGAGCAGCCGGAAGGTGCAGCCGGTGGCGCGCTGGCCAAGGTTCTGCATGCCTGGGTTCTGGAGGAGGCGGGCTTTGTCGAGCCGGCGCTGCAGTTGCTGATCGATCTGGCTGACCGGACGCCGGGAGGACCGGCGCAGGCCTTGCATGAGCTCTTGATCCAGCGCCTGCTGCGCACGCATGGCGGTCCGTCCTTGGCGCAGGCCCTGGTCGCAGAGTTGCTGGATGAAGGCTGATTCTTTTGATGATTTTGGAGCAAAGACCATGATGACAAGCATTCCGCCGATTGCGGCAAGTGGCGGGCCTGAGTCAGCCCAGCGCGCCACCCCTGTCTTGGCTCCCCGCGCGCCTGAGCTGGCGCAGCTGCTGCCGCTTGATGCGCCCGACCCTGCCAGCCTGCGCGCCTTCGTCGGCGCGCCGTCCGGCAGTGAAGCGGGCAGCATGCTGAAGGCGGTTGATCAGCTGCAGGCGCAGCTGGCGCAGCAGATGGGCGAGCTGGCTCGTGGCGTGCAAGGCGTGCCGCCCGCGACACAGGCGCTGCTCAACGGGGTGATGAAAAGCAGTCTGCTGAGTCTTCAGGTTACCTTGCTGACCAACTCGGCTCAGCAGGCTTCCTCAGGCATGCAGACCCTGTTCCGGCAGCAGAACTGAGGCCCGCCTCAACGGCGGTGTCTCGGTAATCGTAAAAGAACATAACAGAGGCAGTTTCGTGAGCGATGTCACGGTTGAAATAGCGGCACGCCAGAAGCACAAGCGCTGAAGGTGTCCGGGGGCGGCGCCAGACGCGGCCCTTGGTCCGGAATCATCTGATCGTCATCAAATCAAGGAAACAGACATGAGCACAACCAGCCCCACCCCCGTCCTGACCCCCGGCGAAATGGAAGCCCGCCAGAACGAAATGCTGGCACGCCAGCAAGAGGCTTCGCTGAAGTCCGCAGAGTTCAACTCCAAGATGAGCATTCTGCAGACGCAGCTGGAAGACATGAAGGCCGCAGCACGCACCAAGTAATGCGTCAGAGAACCGGATCAGGTCGCTGTGTACCCGGTCCGGATCTCCAGCCTTGTTCGTGCTGGCCCTCGCGGCCGGCACAAGACCACCCAAACGAGAATCACCCATGTGCCGAACTGAACCGATGCCTTGCCCCAGCACCCGTCCCTACGATCCGCCGCACATCCTGCCGTATGAGCCCGGTGTTCCCAGCATGGAAGCCCGCCAGGAGGAGATGCTGCGCCGCATGCAGGAAGCCTCGCTGAAGTCCGCCGAATTCAATTCGAGGATGTCCATCCTGCAGACGCAGTTGGAAGATCACAAGGCCGCAGCGCGGACCAAGTGAGTTCTCCCGGCCAATTCAGCGCGCCGCCGGCGCGCCTGTGCGGGGCGGGTCCGCTGCGGCATGTGGCTGCGGCGGACTTTTCCCGTGTCTGCGGGGCCCGTGCATTGTTGGCCGAGACCGAAGCCGATATCGCCAGCCTGCGCGCGCTCGCGCATGAGCAGGGCTGGACCAGCGGCAAGGAGCAGGCCGGGCGGGAGCTGGCTTCGGCGATGCTGGCGCAGCAACAGGCGTTCGAGGCCAGCTGCCGGCAGCTCGATGAGTGCGTGCAGCCTTTGCTGCAACGTTGCTTGCGGCAGTTGCTCGGCGAACTGCCGCGCCAGGATCAATTGGCAGCCCGCTTGCGTGTGCTCTGGGACGAGTTGCGGCCGCGCGGCCGGCTCCTCCTGCGTGCGCAGGCGCAGACCTTGGAGCAGCTGCGCCAGCACTGGCGTGCGCAGGGCCCTTGCAGCGAGGATGGCTTGCGGCTTGAGTTCCGGGCCGACGAGGCGCTGGGTCCGGATGATCTGGTGCTGGAGTCTGCGTGCGGCCTGGTCGATCTGCGTTTGCAGAGCCAGCTGGACTTGCTGACAGCCTGCTTCGGTTCGGCGGCGCGATGAGTGGCGGGCGCGAGAGTGCCGCGCCGGAGTCGGCGCCGAGCAGTCCGGCTCTGTCGGCGCTGCAGCAGCGCTTGCAGCAATTGCATGAGGGTGGCGTGGCGGCGGGTGGCTGCGTGTCTGCGCTGCGCTCCTACGAAAGCCTGGGTCGCATCGACAGCGTGGTGGGGACCTTGATCCGTGCCCGTGGCGTCAGCGCTGCGATCGGTGAGATCTGCGAGCTCTGGTCGCTGGGTGAGGAGGGTGCGCCGCTGCTCGCGGAGGTGCAGGGATTCGAGGGCGACAGCCTGGTGCTGACGCCCATGGGCGATACGCGCGGCCTCCGACCGGCGATGGCGGTGCGTGCGCTTGGCCGCAGCCATCAGGTGCAGGTGGGCGAGCATTTGCTGGGCCGTGTTCTGGATGGACTGGGCCGTCCGCTCGATGGCTGGGCGCAGCCCGGGCAGGCGCCCTGGAATCCGGTGTTCGCCGAGCCGCCGCCGGCACTGGGTCGTGCGCCGATCAGCGGCCTGCTGGAAACCGGCGTGCGCGCCGTCGATGCCTTTCTGACCTGCGGGCAGGGGCAGCGGGTCGGCATCTTCGCGCCAGCGGGCTGTGGCAAGAGCACCTTGCTGGGCATGCTGGCCCGCCAGGCCCGGGCCGATGTCTGCGTGCTCGCATTGATCGGGGAACGCGGCCGTGAGGTGCGTGAGTTCATGCAGGACTGCCTCGGCCCGGAGGGACTGGCGCGGTCGGTCCTGGTGGTGGCGATCTCGGAGCGTCCGGCCCTGGAACGTGCCCGGGCCGCCCTGGTGGCGACGACGATCGCCGAGCATTTTCGGCATCAGGGCCGCTCCGTCCTGCTCTTGCTGGATTCGGTCACCCGTCATGCGCGCGCAC
>Ga0187845_1001721_pt1 | contig 12308 bp, 9 predicted proteins | sample SpaLakP09_SKY_68_FD_134515 | JGI IMG/M metagenome (GOLD analysis project Ga0187845, IMG submission 134515) | Oligotrophic lake water microbial communities from Sparkling Lake, Wisconsin, USA - SP09_SKY_68 | ecosystem: Environmental > Aquatic > Freshwater > Lake | place: USA: Sparkling Lake... | reverse complement strand
GCGCCCGCTCGTCGGCACTCAGCGCGGGGCCAGTGGCAGCCTGGCTGCGGCGGGTCAACATGGCCATGCCCATCAGCGCGGCGGCGCTGCCCAGGATGACGCGGCGGTTCTTGTTCATCAGCGATCTCCGTCGTTGGAACGAAGCATCACGCCGAACGCGCAAGGCCGTGTGGCGCATGCGCAAAGTTTTGTGTCAGCCTGGAGCCCCTCGTCCAAGGGTTACCTTGGCCGGCCCTGCAGGCCGCGCAGCCGACAGAGCGGCTGCTCTTCGGCAGGCATTGCAAGTCCACAGGACTTGCAATGTCCGGCCTCAGCCCCCGCGGGGACGGCGATGCTTGCCGGATCGACCGGCAAGCACATCGCCATCGCGGGCCGGCTTGGCGAACTGGAGTCGGACACAAGCAGTCCCTGCGGACTGCTTGTGCCTACGGAAGGCCATGGGCCTCTGGCCCATGGCAGGCCCGGCGCTCGGCCCGTCAACTCATGGGCGACCGCCCAACCAGCGCTCCAGACTGCGCAGGGTCGCTGCGACATCCAGCGGCTTGGACCAGAAGCCATCAAACCCACCCCGACGCGCCAGGTCGGCGGCAATGTCTTCGGCTTCGGCCGTGACAAGCAGCGCCGGCACCGAGGCGACCAGACCCGCCTCGCGCAACTGGGCCAGCAGTTCATCACCCACCGCGTCGGGCAGGTGCTGGTCGCACAGCAACAGGTCGACGCTCTGCTCGGCCACCAGCCGCCTCGCCTCGGCGCCATTGCGCGCAACGTGCAGGCGGCAGCCGGGCCGCAGGTCCAGGATGCCCTGCATCAAGATGACGTTGATGGGGTCGTCCTCCACATAAAGCACCGCGCGGATGGTCATGCTGCCCCCTCGCTCAAGCACCGCGCCGCAGGCGCGGGCAGGAACAGCGCGGGGCGGGCGAACAGGCGGTGGAGCGGGGATGAGCCATGTGGATACTGCCGAAATTGTTTGGCGACGTTATCAAATTTATTGATAACGGCAAACCCCGGAGGCGCCCCTGCATGGGGGTAGGTCCGGCGGATTTGCCGGAAATCAGGGTTGGCGGCGGCGCGCCCCGAGGCCGACCAAACCCTGTGCCAGGCTGGCCCAACCCGCCGACCAGGCGCCACCACTCACGCCCACCGCTGCGGCGTCCTCCAGCGCGCGCGCGTCAGCGGCCAGGCCGGGGTGGCCGATCAACTCCAGCACGGCCTTCAGGCCATGCGCCACGCGACGCAGCTCGGCGCTGTCAGCGGCCGCTACGGCGGCGTCGCCCTGGGCGAGGTCGTCGGCAAAACGCGCGATGCAACCGGCGCGAAAGCTGTCGAACATCGCCCGGTCACCGCCGAAATGCCGCTGCACCGGGTCGTCGGCTGCCGCCACGGGCAATGACCGCGCCGCGCCACCGCGCAGCAGCTCCGCGACGGTGCCCAGCAGCTCGGCCAGCGGGACGGGTTTGCGCAGCGTGCGGGCGACGCCGCGTGCGGCCAGCACGGCGCGGCGATCCTCGTGGATGCCAGCGCTGAAAACGATCCAGGGCGGCGCGCCATCGGCCAGCGCCAGGCCGTCGGCCAGCAAGGCCTCGGCCGAGCCGTCGGGCAGCATCAGGTCGCTGATGACGAGCTGCCAGCCGCCGGCCGCCAGCGCGGTGCGCGCATCGGCCAGCGTACCCACGACCTTGAACTCCACGGCCGGCGAGGCGGTGTCGTGGCCGGGCAGTTCTTCCAGCGCCAGCTCGACAAAACGCGCGATCGAGGGATCGTCCTCGATGAGCAGAACGCACGCGGCCATGGGCGGTCAGGCGGCGTGAGCCACCACTGCCTGAGCCAGCAGCGGCGGCAGTTCTGTCACGAGCGCGGTCTTGTGCACCACGGGCACGCCTTCCAGCGCAAAGCGGTAGGGCGCGCGCTGCACCTCGTCCAGCGCGGTGACGACGATGAGGCGGCTGCGCGCGAACTGCGGGTGCGAGCGCAGGCTGGTGATGAGGGCCGCGCCGTCGATGCCGGGCAGCAGGATGTCGATCAGCAGCACGTCGGGTTCCAGCCGCCCGGCCAGCGCCAGGCCGGCAATGCCGTCGGACGCGACGTGCAGGTCGGCGCCGGGTAGCTCGCGCTTGACGACGAGGCTGATGAGGCTCTGGAAGTGCACCGAGTCTTCGATCAACAGCAGCGTCAGCGGCCGATCCGGCCCTGGCGCGACAGCCGCTGCGGGCTGCGGCGCTGCCGGCGCCTGGCCGCCGCGCGTGGCCAGCCAGCCGTTCAGCGAACTGCGCAGGATGCGGCGGTGGCCGCCGGGTGTCTTCCAGGCCTGCAGCTCGCCGCGGTCCACCATCAGCTGCACGGAGCGCACGGCCATGCCCAGCTGCTGGGCCGCCTCGGTGGTGGAGCAGGTATCGGGCACGTTGGTAGGCACGTTGGTAGGCACCGTCTTGGCTGGATTCGGACGAGACATTTTGCCGAATTTAGGGGATGGTGCCGAGCACAGTTTATTTGATAGAAACGATCTCATTCGACAATAATCACAAATCTGGAGCCATGCCATGCCCTTCCACACCGCCCACGATCAGCCCCAGCCCGCCCGCCTGCTGCCACGCCCCGCCGCCGATGCGCACCGGGACGCTGACGTGCGCGCGCACCGGGTGCGGCTAGGTCACCTGTCGGAGGCACTGGCCCGCCACCTGGGGCTGGACGCCGACACGGCCCAGCTGCTGCGCCTGGCCGCGCCGCTGCACGACGTGGGCGAGGCCGACCCCACCGCCACCCCCTTCGAGCCGGCCTGGCCCCTGACGGCCGCCGAGGAGCGCCGCCGCCGCCACGCCCAGCCGGAGCGCGGCGCGGCGCTGCTGGGTGGCTCGCGCCTGCCGCTGTTCGCGCTGGCCGCCGAGATTGCGCTGCACCACCGCGAGCGTTGGGACGGCAATGGCTACCCACAAGGTCTCAAGGGCAAGGCGATTCCGCTGTCGGCCCGCATCGTCGCGGTCGTGGACTATTTCGACGCGCTGACGATGCGCCGCCGCTACCGCCCCGCGAGCGCCGACGACCGTGGCCTGGCCATGCTGGCCGAGCAGTCCGGCAGCGCCTTCGACCCCGAGATCGTCGCGGCCTTCCTGGCCCATGCGCCCGCGCTGATCGCGCTGCGCGACCGCATCGACCCCACCGGCCCGAGCGCATGAAACGGCTGGCCGCCGCCCTGGTTGCCCTGAGCGCCCTCCTCTGCGCAACGGCCACTGCCGCGCCGCCCACGGGCGCCACCCAGCCCACGGGCGTCACCCAGCGCGTGCAGGCCAGCGGCGAGCTGCGCGTGTGCATCTGGCCTGACTACTACGGCGTGTCGCTGCGCAACCCGCGCACCGGCCAGCTCTCGGGCATAGACATCGACCTCTCCGCCGCCTTCGCCGCCGACCTGCGCGCGACGGTGCGCTACGTCGATTCGTCCTTCGCCACCCTCGCCGACGACCTGCTGCAGGACCGCTGCGACGTGGCCATGTTCGCCGTCGGCCGCACGGCCCAGCGCGAGCGCCAACTGCGCTTCAGCCGCCCCTACCTGGAAAGCGACATCTACGCCGTCACGACACGCAGCAGCCGCGTCGTGCAGCAGTGGGACGACCTGGACAAGCCCGGCGTGCGCATCGCCGTGCAGGCCGGCACCTTCATGGAGCCGGTCATGGCCGGAGCGCTGAAGCGCGCTACCCTCGTGGTCGTGCGGCCGCCGGACACACGCGAGCGCGAGCTCGAGGCCGGCCGCGTGGACGCCTTCATGACCGACTACCCCTACAGCCGCCGCCTGCTCGACAGCGCCGACTGGGCCCGCCTGGTGGCGCCGCCCTCGGCCTTCTACGTCACGCCCTACGCCTATGCCGTGAAGCCGGGGGACTCGCAGTGGCTGGGCCAGGTGGACGAGTTCGTCGGCCGCATCCAGCGCGATGGCCGGCTGCGCGCCGCTGCCGAGCGGCACGGGCTGAGTGCCATCGTCAGATCACGCTGACGCTGATGCCCAACCACAGCCGCTGGCGCCCGAGCATCATCACGGCCGGCGCCGGCGTGCTGCTCGCCACCCTGCTGCTGGGCGGCAGCGGCTACGGCCTGTGGCGCGAACAGCGCAAGCTCGCTGCCGACATCACCGTCCGACAGGCCCTGCTGGCCCGCGTGCTCGAAGACCACGCCCGACGCAGCCTGGACGCCACCCACATCGCGCTGGCCGGCCTGGCCGACGTGGCCGGGCGCAACGTCCCGCCCGAAGTGCTGCTGGCCCTGCTGGAGCAGACCCAGGCCAGCCTGGGCTTCCTGCGCGGCCTGGCGCTGCTGGACGAAGGCGGCCACGTCATTGCCGCCGCCGACCCGGCCGACCGCGGTGCCGACCTGACGCTGGCGGCGCTCCGTCTGCTCGGCCCGTGGCCGACGCGCGGGCGCGACGCCGTGGGCGGCTTTATCGCCGCGCGCAACCTCGCCGGCCTGGGGCAGGACGGCGGCGTCGTGCCGCCCGGTGTGGGCTTCATCCCGGTGCTTCGCACCACACAGCTTGCCGATGGCCGGCCCGCGCTGCTCGTTGCGCTGCTCAACCCCGACGCGCTGGCCAACTTCCAGCAGCTCACGCTCAACGACCCGCAGGCCGCCGCCGCGCTGGTCGACCTGGAGGGCCGGCTGCTGGCCAGCACCAATGGCGCCGAGCACCTGCCCGGCGAGCGGCTGCCCCGGCTGCTGGATGCCGGCGCGCCGCTGGCCGCCGTGCGTGCCGGCGGGGAACACGGGCACTGGCAGGGGCCGGGGCTGCGCGAGGCACCCCAGTTGGGCGCCTACCGCGCGCTGCGGGCCCGGCCATTCGTCGTGCTCGTGGAGCTGCCGCAGGCCGAGCTGCGCCGCCAATGGCTGGCCACGGTGCGCGACCTCGGCCTGCCGGCCCTGGGCATTGCAGCGGCGCTGCTGGCGCTGTCGGGCGTAGGCGCCACCGCGCTGCGGGCGCGCGAACGCGCGGCGCTGGCGCTGGACCAGGCCCAGCGCGAGGTCGTCGAGCGCGAGCGCGAGCTGAGCGCCATCTTCGGCAGCGTGCAAGAGCTGCTCTTTCGCACCGATGCGGCCGGCCGCCTGACCTTCATCAACGAGGGCTATGCCCGCCGCTCCGGCCGCGCCGTCGCCCACCTGCTGGGCAGGCCGCTGCAGGAACTCTTCGGCGGCTCGCCTGCGGTGGCGGCACTGTTCGACACCGGCGACAGCCACGGCGGCGACGAAGCCGTCCCGCACACGGTGCGCGCCGACTGGACCGGCACGGACGACCTGGCCCGCAGCTTCGAGATCCACCTCGTGCCGCTGCGCCGCGAGGCCGGTGCGCTGGAATGGGTGGGCAGCGCCGCCGATGTGAGCGGCCTGATGCGCGCCCAGGCCGAGCTGAGCGCCCAGTTGGGCCTGGCGCGCTCGCTGCTGGCCAGCAGCCCGCTGCCGATGTCGGTGCTGGACCACGACAACCGCTACCTCGACGTCAACCGCGCCTGGGAGCAGTTCACCGGCCGGCGCCGCGCCGAGGTGTTGGGGCGTCGCGCCGCCAGCTATCTGCGCGACGACGAAGCCGCCACGCACGACGCCCACGACGCCGAGCTGCTGGCGCGCGGCGGCGAGATCAACTACGAGACCGTCTGGACCAACCCGCAAGGGCAACCGCGCGACCTCTTCGTCAGCAAGTCCACCTTCCCCGATGCCCACGGCCGGCCCATGGGGCTGGTCGTCTGCTTCATGGACATCAGCGAGTTCCGCGAGGCAGAGCGCGCCACCCGCGCGGCACGCGACGCCGCGCTGGAGGCCTCGCGCGCCAAGTCCGACTTCATTGCCAACGTCAGCCACGAGCTGCGCACGCCGTTGCAGTCCATCCTCGGCTTCTCCGAGATCGGCGCGCTGCGTGCCCGGCAGGAGCCGCGCCTGGGCGAGATGTTCGCCGACGTGCACCGCGCCGGCCAGCGCATGCTCAGCCTCGTCAACGACCTGCTGGACCTCAGCAAGATCGAGCGCGGCGCCGAGCCGATTCAGCTGCAGCGGCTGGACCTGGCGCCGCTCGCCGAAGAAGTGGCGCGCGAACTCGGCCCGCTGCTGGCCGCGCGCGGGTTGGCGCTGGACACGGCGCTGGGCGACGAGCCGCTCGTCGTGCGGGGCGACGCGCAACGGCTGCAGCAGGTGCTGCGCAACCTGCTGGCCAACGCCATCCGCTTCTCGCCGCAGGGCGGGCGCATTGAACTGCGCGCCGGGCATGACGAGGCCGGCGATGTGCGCGTGGACGTGGCCGACCACGGCCCGGGCATCCCGCCGGACGAGCTGGAAAGCATCTTTGAGGCCTTCGTGCAGTCCAGCGCCACCAAGAACGCGGCCGGCGGCACCGGTCTGGGCCTGGCCATCTGCCGGCGCATCGCCCAGGCGCATGGCGGGCGCATCTGGGCGGCCAACCGCGCGGACGGTGGCGCCGTCATCTCGCTGGTGCTGCCTGGCACGCGCTCAGGCGAATCGGTGGCGGCGGCGCTTTGAGCGCTCAAGGGCGCCGCGAATGGGCGCCGCGAATGGGCGCCGCTGATTGCAGGCCCGGGCGCGGGCTTGTTGGGCGATTGCTTCCGATTCGTTGCGGCGGCAGGCACAAGCGTCGCGGGTGTCAGCAAACCGTATGAAAGCCTTGAGCCAATAGGCATAGACCTCCTCGGTCCGCAAGCTGTAATGCATCAACCGCAGGCGCTCTCGCAATTGATCAAGCACGCGCACCGAGCGAAGCGGCGGCAGCGCCAATGGTGGGGGCCGCAGGTTTCCCCGAGCTGGCGAATTGAGTGAGCTGACTGGCATCATGGCCACCTCAGCGGCGCCGAACAGGCTCGGCGAGAACTTGTAACAACGTGCCGCTTTTGTCAGAAATTTAATGCTGTATAAAACAACAGTCAACTGGAAATTCTTACGGTGAGTCAAGCACTTGCCACGTTTCACCAGGGCGATGTTGTGGCGCAGCTTTCCTGCCTAAGCAGCAGCGGCTGTCTCCCGAGAACACGTTAGCCAGCACATGAACTGCCGCATTTGCAATCGCGAACTCGGAGTGAGCAGTGATCCGCTATCGCTCGACTGTGGAGGTGATTGCTGGGGTTGCGTCGGTGAGACCGAGGCAAGAATGGGGTGCGCCCCGTCTCTGGCAAAGGTACGTCAAGAGGCAGAGCAGGGACTGCGGCCGACTTGGGTTGATCCAGAGGCGCACCGTGCGGAGTAATCTTCTGGCTAACCTCGCATTGCAGCCGACCTGCGCCAGCTTCGCTGGCTGGTCGCCTGAACTTCAACGTTGAACCTCATGAATACATCCTGGCCGTTTGATCAGCCTGAGAACTGCGCCGTCATTTCTGTGCGCCAGGTGATGCTTGAAGGCGCACCGGTATTGCTAGTCACCCACGACGAAGAAGATCACGGATGGCAATTCCTAGCCGGCGGCGAGTTTCGTACCGAAGATGGCGTGGTCGTTTCATTCAGAAGTGTCGTCTTCAAAGATCCCACTCTGTTTGAGCTTGCGGACCTCCCGCCGGGCTGGCAAGCCCACCGAAATGGCCTAGACGCGGCGTGGGTGCGCGAGAAGATTGAAAGCGAATGAGCCGCTTCATGAGGTCCAACCTTTCGCTGCAGCCGACCCGCGCCCGCTGCGCGGGCTTGGTCGGCTGAGCTCGCACGTTGAACGTCACCAGCCCCCATGCGCTTGTTCATCTACCTTTTCTTGCTGCTATCTATGTCTGCTCATGCCGGAAATTTCTTCCCGCCGGAATACAAGTCGTTCTCGTTCAAGGAAGGCGACCTCCTCGTCAGCAAGCGGCAAGACGGTACGTTCTCGGTCAATAAAATCCTCAAGGTGGATCGCTTTGATTTCAGGAAGGGATCGGCGATCAACATTCAGGGCCAGAAGTTTGTGGCGACCGAGGACGACTTTCTCCTTATCGTCAGTGCGGCCTACGGGGAAAGCGAGTTCAAGTCTTTCGAGGACGCAAGTGCGGCAGCAAAGGCGGGCACGTGGAAACTGAAGGTGGGCCATGCACCGAATCGCACTCCGGGAGCCGCTGCTGGACAAACGCTTGTCGGGCACAGCCCAGTGCAAGAGTCTGAGCTTGGTGGGTACCGCCAATGGAGGCAAGCCTTTGAGCGCGGCGAAGCTGGCGTTTTCTGAAGTGGTGTCGTTCAACCTTTTGCTGCAGCGGACGGCTTCGCCGCCCGCTGCGCGTTGACGTTAAACATCGCATGACAGCTGCAGAGGACATCTACTACGACGTTGACCCCGAGGAGGCGCGAGAACATCTGCTTGCTCTCGCGGGACGTGGCGACCACGAGGCTGAGTTCTATCTCGGTCACCTCGCGGACGAGAGTTCACCCCGCGATCCGGGCGGAGCCTTGGCCTGGTACAGAAAGGCGGCCGCTGGAGGGTTCCTAGAAGCTAGGCACTGGGTTGCCAGCTTCATGTACCACGGTATGGGCACAGATCAAGATCTCCCGGCTGCCGTCTTGCTCCTTCGCGAATGTGCGGAAGCGGGGCTGAACGCGTCGCAGTGGAAGCTCGGGCAGCATCTCTTGCAGTTCCCGGAGAGCCGAGTCGAAGCCCTACATTGGCTAAAGCTTGCGGCCGCTCAAGGACACACCGGCGCGACTGAGTTGTTGGTTGAAGCCGGAGAATGCGATGTCTAACTGGTCATTCGTGACGGACGGCTGCGCCGCCGCACAACTCCGACGTTATGCAGCAGGCTAGGTTGAACTCCATCACAGGCTTTGTGCCTCACTTCCGCGGCGGCCTCGTCGCGTCGGCGACCGAGGGTTTCGCGAAGTCGGGTGAGCGCGTGTCGGCGTCACGCTTTGCGAGCGCCCAGGTTCGGGCTTCCGCCTGCATTGCGCTTCCGGCTAGTCCACCAAGCCTGCTCGCCTCAGCCTTCGACGGGCATCAACTTCGGCCACTTCGTCGTGTCGCGGCCACCGGCGCCTCGACAAACGGCGCTCGGCATAACCGGTCGCTGCAGCGGACGGCTCCGCCGCCCGCTGACCTTTCACGTTAGCCGTCACATGGCAGCAGAACCGATCTACCCGCTAGCCCCAAAGTCAACGCGGTACTTGCTGCGCGGTCAGTTCTGGGCAATTCCGATCGAGGGCGGGCGATTCGGCGCAGGCTGTGTCGTTGGAGCCCACACCAAGGACGGCAAGAAAAGCTCGCGGATGTTCATTGCTGGCGTTGTGCGATGGGTCGGCAATGAGCCACCAACCAAAACAGACCTCAAGGGACTGCCAATCGAAAAGTTCGCCTTTGCGCACCTCAAAGTCTTCACGGACGCCAAGTACATACTTGGCGAAGCAGAGTTGCAATTTCAAGATGAACCAGAGTCGGCCGAATCGCTTGAGTTGCCAACCTGGGGCTTTGGCGTCCCCAAGCTATTGGCCGAGCGGCTGGCAATAGGGCCGGCTAACCAGTCGTTCCAGGCGACGACCTACGGCCGTGCCTGAACTCCAACGTTGTGCGTCATGACCAGCTCACTTCTTTCAAGCGCTCAAATTGATCGGTTGCTCGCACAGCAACCCGTTTCAGCATTGCATCCCTGGGTAACCGCTGACGAGGGTTTGATTGAGGGCCACCTGAAGGCAGCTTGCGCTGCTGTATCGCGGGAAACAAGGGTGGAATCGAAGATCGACTGGGGCCATTACGGATCGGGCTACGCATCATTTGTTGATGCTTGGTTTTACAAGCCAACACCAGAATTTAATGTCAAGAATCCGATCCGATATGGCCATGAGCATGTGGGATTGGTTGTGTTGCTTAGCCGGCTATCGCCCTTCTTTGTGTTTATGGAAGGGGAAAAGCATTGGCACGCCCATGGAGGCAGCAGCTATATGCCCGCTTCTGACATGCTGGACGACCTGAAAAACGAGGGTGTTGTTAGATTGGCTCAACAGATACAGCCAATACTTGAGCGTCACGCGCTGGTTCGTGCCTACCGCACAGATCTCTCTGATCCATTGCCGACTGGGATCAAAGTTCCAACGAATCTTGCCGATCGTGGATACACGCAGTTTGATGCGCTCTTCTATTGGGAAGACTAGGTGCGAGCGCGTGACGCACAACCTTTCATTGCAGCGGACGGCTTCGCCGCCCGCTGAACTCCAACGTTGAGCGGCTTCCATGGCGTATACGCTGCAAGCGATCATCACAAAAACCGGCGCACTTTCCGAGCCGCTACCGGACTGCCTCAGATTGGTCGCCCTTTCCGGTGGCATGGATATGCTTCCCATCGGCAAAGCTGCACTCAAGGCGCACGCCTTCCCATTTCTTCCGCTGACGGACGAAGGGAACGAGGGGCTTCCGCCGGCAATCGCCAAGCTGTGCGAGCGCCTGAGCACGGAATGCCTGCTCGCCTACGTTGAGGCTGAGTTCTTTGGCGGCGCCGGTGCGCAGGCGCACGCGCTCTTCTCGGCCGGCGAGATGGTTGGGCCGGTCGTGGTGTCCGGCGCTGCAATCAACGATGCGCTCCGTCATCTCGGCGTGCGAAAAGGTGACGCAACCGATGAATTCGATGTGGTCGGTCTAGGGCAGCATCGAGCTACGGACGATTGGCTTGAATGAAATCGCCGCTCAACCCTTTGCTGCAGCGGACGTTGGGCATCATGAAGAGACGTTGCCTGTGCCCCGTACTACTTGCTTTCATTCTGTCGGCCGAGATTTCTGCCGCGCCACGGATGTGTGCTGAACAAGTAGGCGCGCCATACACAGGTTTTGTGCCATCAAATCTTCGGTTGCTTCCGCCGTGTCCGAATGCCGAAGGAATGGAATCATTCAATAGTTATTGGGTGTTTCGCGGCCACGTTACGCTCGCGGGCCAAATCCGCTCAGAGTCGTGGCCAGACGGGGGGCAAGTTGCATTTGAACCGAGTGCAGCTACGCGTTCACAATTGCCGAGCACCGTCAAGAGCGTTCAACTTGATGACGAAACGGGGAACAGTGCTTTAGGCGTGCCAAAAACGAACCTTTCAGCATCGTCCTGTTTCCTTGCCCAAGCCAGAATAGAGTTTGTAGAGCTGACGGTGATTAGTGATGAAACGGACAGGTCGGGTAAGTGGGTGAATCAGTACAAAATTGTCTTTCTTGGAAAGTGGAAAAAATGTTGAGCCCAATAATGCCCAACCAATCCATTGAGAGGGACCGCCTATCTGCGGCCCCTCATGTCAGACGCTAGGCGTCACACTCCAAGCTCAGCCCTTGCTCATTCGCTTCGTCATACTCAGCAAAGACTCTGACTCCGGATACGCCGCTGGGGTACTAGTTTCCGCTCACACGCTTCGTGACGAGGGGAAGCTGACTCAGGCAGAGCACACGGAGCTGCGCGAATCCCTCCGCTGGTTCAACCTGAACCTGACCATTCCGAAGGTGCTTGATGACACTCAGCACCGTCGAGCAATATCGTGGTTCAAGCCCACCGCATCCGAAGCAATCAGCCGCATGTGGCAACTGAAGCGACTCTTGGAGGTCCACGGCTACTTTGTGAATGTCCTGCGAACAACCGACCCTGGCGTGGTTGTCTACGAAGACGAGTGGCAAATCGTGGCGAAACCTCCGCGAGGTGCGCGCTTCGCGTTGGCGTGAGTCATTCGCAGCGCCTTTCAAGCACTGCTTCGGTCCGCAGTGACGCCTAGTCGTGCAGCGACGACAGGAACTGCTTCAACTCCGGCGTGCGCGGCGCGCTGAACAGCTCGGCGGGCGGGCCGATCTCGTGCACGCGGCCCTGGTGCATGAAGATGACGCGGTCGGCCACCTTGCGGGCAAAGCTCATCTCGTGCGTGACCATCAGCAGCGTCATGCCCTCCTCGGCCAGGGTCTCAACGACGCGCAGCACCTCGCCCACCAGCTCGGGGTCCAGTGCCGACGTGATCTCGTCGCACAGCAGCACGGCAGGCTCCATCGCCAGCGCGCGGGCGATGGCCACCCGCTGCTGCTGGCCGCCGGAGAGCTGGTCGGGCATGGCGTTGAACTTCTCGGCCAGGCCCACGCGCTGGAGCAGCTTGGTGGCCTGCTCCGCAGCCTCGTTGGCGGCGCGCTTCTTGACCAGCGTCGGTGCCAGCATCACGTTGCGGCCCACGCTCAGGTGCGGGAACAGGTTGAAGCCCTGGAAGATCATGCCGACCTGCTGGCGCAGCTCGCGCATGGCCATGGCGCTGTCGTAGAGCAGCGGCTTGCCGTTGACGGTGAGCGCACCGTCCTGGAACTGCTCCAGCCCGTTCACGCAGCGCAGCAGCGTGCTCTTGCCGGAGCCGCTCTTGCCAATGATGGCGATGACCTCGCCGCGCTT
>Ga0187845_1001719_pt1 | contig 12312 bp, 10 predicted proteins | sample SpaLakP09_SKY_68_FD_134515 | JGI IMG/M metagenome (GOLD analysis project Ga0187845, IMG submission 134515) | Oligotrophic lake water microbial communities from Sparkling Lake, Wisconsin, USA - SP09_SKY_68 | ecosystem: Environmental > Aquatic > Freshwater > Lake | place: USA: Sparkling Lake... | reverse complement strand
CCACGATAGGCTTTAAACCAAGGGCTAAAGCTTTTTTTGTGACGAAGCGCGTTTGCGGCATTGGGCCTTCAACTGCGTCTACCAGCAGTAATACACCATCAACCATCGAGAGTACACGCTCTACTTCGCCACCGAAGTCGGCGTGTCCTGGTGTATCAACGATATTAATATGTGTGCCGTCATACTCCACTGCACAGTTCTTAGACAAAATAGTAATGCCACGCTCTTTTTCTAAATCATTTGAATCCATGACGCGTTCAGTCATTTTTTCATTAGATCGGAATGTGCCAGATTGGCGCAAGAGCTGGTCAACCAAAGTAGTTTTACCGTGGTCAACGTGGGCGATGATGGCGATGTTACGGAGTGCGCGTTTAGTCATGTGAAGCTTCTAAAGTTAAGAATAAGGTTAATTAAGAATAATGAGTCAATAAGTCAAAAGTATTTAATGCGCTGAAGAAATCAAGCGCTTAGGATGTAAAACACCTGAGCGCCAGTCGCCAGTGCCAATAAAGTTATGGGGAGCAGCCGTAGCACGATAGATGCGAACGAGTGCTTCAATGGACGGTATATTGAGTGGGACGCGTTGCCCCATCTCCAAACGCTTTGCTTGCTGCTCATCCACAGTTAAATGCGGCAAGGTTTGTAATAAAGCATCGACTGGCAAGATATAAGAAGAACTATCTTGCAGACCCTTTTGAATCGACTCGATCGTGAATGATTGTTCCAGGGTCAGATGACCTACTTCAGTGCGGCGCAAACCGACTAAGTGGGCGCCACAGCCTAAAGCTTTACCGATATCTTCTGCTAATACACGGATATAAGTGCCTTTGCTACAACTCACTTCTAGAGTGGCTTCGGGCCAGTTGAAGTTAGTCCAACGAATGGCATGAATTGTAATATCTCTTGGTGCGCGCTCTAACTCGAGGCCTGCACGAGCATACTCGTATAGAGGCTTGCCATCACGCTTCAGCGCAGAATACATCGGCGGAACTTGGCTAATGGGGCCAGTAAACGCAGGCAATAATGATTCTAGAGCAAGCTTCATCGCAACTGTATCCGCAAATACGGGGAGCGGTAGTTCTTCGATAATTTGACCTTCAGCATCACCGGTATCGGTGCGTTGACCAAATTTCACCTGAGCGATATAAGTTTTGTCAGCCTCCAATAAATCCTGAGAATATTTGGTTGCTTCGCCCAAGCAAATTGGAAGCAAACCAGTCGCCATTGGATCTAGAGTACCTGTATGTCCTGCTTTTTCAGCATTAAATGCGCGCTTTACCGCTGTGACTGCTCCTTGTGAGCTCATGCCAGGAGGTTTATCAAGCAAGACAACGCCGTCGATACGAACAGACATGGGCGATTACGCCTTCTCGTCTTTACGTTCGCTGCGGTCACTATCTACCGCTTGATCAATGAGTTTAGACATTTCAATGCCGTGCTCAACAGAACTATCATAGTGAAAATGTAAGGTTGGCACAGTGTGAATATGCAAACGCTTAAATAACAAAGAATGTAAATAACCCGCTTTATCCTGAAGCGCCTTCAATACAACCTCAGGTTCAGCACCTAAGACTGTAAAGAACACTTTTGCATGAGCCAAATCTGGCGTCAGTTCAATACTTTGCAGAGTAATTAAACCTAAGCTGGGACTTCGCAATTCACGAGGAATTAGCTCGGCCAGATCCCGCTGAATTTGATCAGCTAGACGCTGGTTACGATGAGGGCTAGTTTTATGCATTTACTAGGTAGATCTTAGAGAGTTCTAGCAACTTCAGTCACTTCAAATGCTTCAAGTTGATCGCCTTCTTTAATATCGTTGTAGCCTTTTAATGACAGACCACACTCGACTCCAGCACGAACATCTTTTGCATCATCTTTAAAGCGCTTCAGTGAATCTAGCTCACCACTCCAGATAACCACGTTTTCACGCAAGAGACGAACACTAGAGTTACGCTTGATAACACCATCGAGTACCAAGCAACCAGCAATCGCACCCACTTTAGATACCAAGAAGACTTGACGAATCTCCACCATACCGGTGATTTCTTCTTTCTTATCTGGTGTCAACATACCACTCAAGGCTGCTTTGACCTCATCAACCGCGTCGTAAATGATGTTGTGATAACGAATATCCACGCCATTATTTTCAGCCAACTTACGCGCCGCACCATCCGCACGCGAGTTAAAGCCAATGATGACTGCCTTTGAAGCGACTGCCAAGTTCACGTCAGTCTCAGTAATGCCGCCGACTGCTGCGTGAACGATTTGAACTTTCACTTCCGCAGTAGACAGCTTTTGCAATGACTGTGACAACGCTTCCTGAGAACCTTGTACGTCAGCCTTGATGATGAGTGGCAACAACTTGGCCTCAATAGCACCCTCTTCCATATTTTCCATCATGGTTTCGAGCTTAAATGCTTGCTGCTTAGCCAACTTCACATCACGGAACTTACCCTGACGGAAGAGTGCAATCTCACGAGCCTTACGCTCATCAGGCACCACTTGTACTGACTCACCAGCTGCAGGAACTTCAGATAAACCTTGGATCTCAACCGGAATGGACGGGCCAGCCTCATTACATGGCTTGCCGTTTTCATCCAACATTGCACGAACACGACCGTAGGTTGAACCAGCCAACAACATATCACCACGCTTTAGCGTACCTGACTGAACCAGCACAGTTGCTACAGGACCGCGGCCCTTATCCAAGCGCGCCTCAATCACAAGGCCTTGGGCTGGGGCATCTTTAGCTGCTTTGAGTTCCAAAATTTCTGCTTGTAAAAGCACGTTCTCGAGCAAGGTATCAATGCCGTCACCCGTTTTAGCAGAAACACCAATAAATGGCACATCGCCACCGTATTCCTCAGGAACGACTTGCTCTGCAACCAATTCCGTTTTGACACGCTCTAAATTGGCCTCTGGTTTATCAATCTTATTGATTGCCACCACTATTGGAACACCTGCTGCTTGGGCATGATGAATCGCTTCTTTTGTTTGAGGCATTACGCCGTCATCAGCCGCAACTACCAAGATAACGATATCGGTTGCCTTGGCACCGCGAGCACGCATTGCCGTAAAGGCTTCATGACCTGGGGTGTCGAGGAAAGTAATCATGCCACGTGGAGTTTCAACGTGATAAGCGCCGATGTGCTGAGTAATACCACCAGCTTCGCCAGTAGCTACTTTTGCAGCACGAATCTTATCAAGCAAAGAAGTTTTACCGTGATCAACGTGACCCATCACGGTAACGACTGGTGGACGTGATAATAATTCCGCATCGTGACCAGCAGTTCCGAGATCCAAATCTGGATCCTCTAATTTGGCGGCATGGGCTGTATGACCCATCTCCTCTACGATGATCATCGCAGTGTCTTGGTCTAAGATTTGGTTAATCGTCACCATCTGACCCATACCCATCAAGAGCTTAATCACTTCAGCGCTCTTCACAGCCATTGCATGAGCGAGCTCAGCAACAGTAATGGTTTCAGGTACGTTTACATCGCGGACAATCGGCTCTGTTGGAGCTTGGAAGTTGGTATCGACGTTCGCTTCAGCAATTTGACGTTGCTTTCTTCTGCCGCCACCAGAGCGCCAACCACCTACACCACCGGAACTATCTCCGCGTGTCTTTAGGCCACCCGGTTTCTTGGCACCCTCTTCTTGCCAAGTAGATGAAGTCTCTGCAGACTTAATTGTCTTGCCGCCAACTTTAGCAACTACCTTCTTCTTATCATCAGCACCTTCAGCCTTGGCAGGCTTGTGCAAGGTACCTTTTTTAGCTTCATCAGCAGCAATTTCACTAGGCGCTTTAAGAACGCGTGCAGGCGTACTCATCATGTCACGAATAGCTAGCGCTTCAGCCTCTGCAGCAGCACGACGTTTTGTAATATCGGCTAACTGCGCTTTATTAGCATCGGCGATATCTTTAGCAACCTTATCGGCTTTAGCTTTCTTTTCAGCAGCTTTTGTAGCGGTCGCAGATGAAGATGCTTCATCAGCCGGCTCAGCAGCAGCTAAAGCAGCAGCTTCTTTTTCCCGAATATCTTCAGCTGCCTTCATTTCAGCTTCTTGACGAGCCAATAATTCCGCTTGGCGAGTTGCTTCGGCCGCACGCTTTTCTAATTCCTCCGGAGAGAGAATAGACTTAGCAGAGGCAGCAGTCACTGGCACCTCAACTACCTCAGGGGCTTGAGCAGCTTCATCACCACGCTTCACCAAGACACGTTTCTTGCGAACCTCAACCTGAACGGTACGAGTGCGTCCTGCAGAATCGGCCTGACGAATCTCCGAGTTTTCGCGCTTGATTAAAGTAATCTTTTTACGATTACCAGTATCTGCACTACCATGCTCTTTTTGCAAATGCTCAAGCAGGACCGTTTTGTCCTTTTCGGTAATACTATCGTCCTCAGAACCTTTTTCGATACCAGCTGCTTTCAGCTGCTCTAGAAGATCTGGTGCGGTTCGTTTTAACTCTTTAGCTAGTAATTTTACTGTTGTTGCCATGCACTACTTCCTCTCATGAAGTAAACCAATGTTCGCGCGCTTTCATGATGAGCGTTTTCGCGGTTTCTTCGTCAATTTGTGTCGCCTCAACTAGCTCATCAACAGCCAGTTCAGCTAAGTCGTCACGGGTATGAACTTGATTGTCAGCAAGCTTTGCAATCAATTCAGTGCTCATTCCCTCTAGGGAACGTAAATCTTGTGAGACTTCGCCAACGCGCTCTTCTTTAGCTAATTCCATCGTTAAGAGAGAGTCACGCGCACGAGTACGCAATTCATTTACAGTGTCTTCATCAAAAGAATCGATTTCTAGCATTTCAGAAAGAGGAACATAAGCAACCTCTTCTAAGGTGTTGAAACCTTCCTCAATCAAGATGTCAGCAACTTCTTGGTCAACGTCCAATTTATCCATGAACAATTGACGAACTGAAGCAGCTTCTTTTTCCGTCTTCTCGGCAGACTCTTCTGGAGTCATGATGTTAATTTGCCAACCAGTCAATTCACTTGCTAAACGAACATTCTGTCCGCTACGGCCAATTGCAATCGCCAAATTCTCTTCATCCACCACCACATCCATAGCATGACGCTCTTCATCAACCACAATAGATGACACTTGAGCTGGGGCTAAAGCACCAATCACAAACTGCGCTGGGTCTTCAGACCACAAGACGATATCAACTGCTTCGCCAGCCACTTCGTTGCGCACTGCTGTAACGCGCGTGCCACGAACGCCAACGCAAGTGCCGATTGGATCGATACGCTTGTCATAAGTAATGACGGCAATCTTTGCGCGGATACCAGGATCACGAGCTGCACCCTTAATTTCTAATAAGCCCTGCTCCATCTCTGGAACTTCATTCTCAAATAACTTGATCAAGAAATCTGGGCAAGTACGGGATAGTTCAATCTGTGGGCCACGAGCTTCACGATCCACCTTCAGGATGTAGGCACGAACGCGATCACCAGAACGCAGGTTCTCTTTTGGAATCATTTGATCGCGACGCAGCAATGCTTCAACACGACCAGATTCAATAATCAAACCATTCTTGTCGGCACGCTTCACGGTACCGGTCATGACTTTTTCGCCACGCTCGAGGTAGTCGTTCAGAATCTGTTCACGCTCAGCGTCACGAATACGTTGCAAGATCACTTGCTTAGCAGCCTGTGCACCAATACGACCAAAGGCCAAGGATTCGATCTGCTCTTCGATATATTCACCAACTTCCATGTCAGGGAATTGCTCAAGAGCTTCAAAATGCAAAATCTCTTTGTCTGGTTCTTGAAGACCAGCTTCATCAGGAACTACCAACCAGCGACGGAAGGTTTCGTATTCACCAGACTCACGATCAATCGATACACGAATATCCACATCTTCGGTTGGATAACGCTTTTTAGTGGCTGATGCCAGCGCCATTTCTAACGCCTCAAACACAATTGCTTGATCTACGTTCTTTTCACGCGCTAAGGCGTCTGCCAACATGAGAACTTCTCGGCTCATGACTTTCTTCCTTTGAAATCAATAACAGGGACCAACCGAGTCTTATCGACCTCGGCTAAAGAAAACTCCAATTGAGACTCAGCACCATCGGTACCTTCAAACAACAAACCAAATTTCGCATCAGGCGAATCCAACTCGCCACTCAGCAAACCTTGCAACACACCACGAAAATTCTTACGATTGCCAACGGCAACCCGCAACTTCATATCCACTTCCATTCCAGAAAAACGCTCAAAATCCGCAGCGGATTTCACTGGGCGATCTAATCCTGGAGAAGAGATCTCTAAACGCTCAAAAGGAATGTTCTCTACTGGCAGTGTGTAGCTCAGTTGATGACTCACTTTTTCGCAATCTAAAACAGTAATCAAACGTTCGTAATCGGGGTTTTCAATCGTGACACGCAGCAAACCTCCAGGTTCGCGCTCTATTTCTACTAGTGCGTACCCTAAGTTCTCTAGCTCTGCAGAAATAATCCGCTGATCTTTCACAACCACCCTTCAAACAAAAACGGCAAAAAAAAATGGGCTTCAAAGCCCATATTCTGGAAATCAGAACAGGCCGACTTACGTTGATCGCAACATCAGTCGGTAACAACCCAAAACAACAGCAAACTGCTGTAAAACCAAAATTATAGCTGATTTAGAGGAAAACTCATCAAAATCAGAAGCTTTCGCTTGGATTTCGAGGTTTTCTAGGCCCTTTATTGAAGGGTTTGCGTCCTTTTGGGGCACCCCGTTTAGGCCCATTTCCAGGATTTTGAGGGCTGGCAGTCACAAAAGCAGACTGGCCATGGTGCACTTTCTTGCCTTTATTACGATTCTGGCCCTGTGCTCCTTGGCCACCCTGACCACCTTGCCCAGCTCCCTGCCCGGGTCTACCAGCGTTAGTGCGACCCCGAAAAGGGCCACGCCCTTCGCCTGATCCACCGCGACCGCCAGCAGGTTTATCACCCCGACTTTGATGGGTGAGCCCATTGTGGCCACTAGCTAGAGTCAAAGCATCACGAGAACCCCAATAAGAAACTGAGGTTTGCATTGGATCAGGTTGAAAATTCTCTCCGGAAGCTGCATGACGATCTCGCCCTTGAGCCCCAGAATTTGAACCACGCCCTTTATCTTGAGCCTGAGGCACTTTTAACCCAGCAGAGCGCATGAGGCTAGCAACACCTTCTGGTGAAACCTCCTCCCATTTACCGCGTCGCAGACGAGGGGGTAGCAGGAACATGCCATAGCGTGTGCGGAGCAAACGAGACACCGTATGCCCAACAACCTCAAACATACGCCGCACCTCACGGTTACGACCTTCCGTCAATGCAACGTGATACCAGCGGTTTGCACCATCACCGCCACCCATTGATAAACGTAAAAATTTGGCTTGGCCATCATCTAGAGTAATGCCACTCTTTAGTTGAGCGGTATTTTCTTGACTTAACTCACCCAAAATACGGACAGCGTACTCACGCTCAATACCATAACGCGGATGCATTAAGCGATTAGCCAATTCACCGGAGGTTGTAAACAACAACAGACCTTCAGTATTAAAGTCCAAGCGTCCCACTGCGATCCAACGTCCTTGACGCGGCTTTGGTAAGCGATCAAAAACGGTTGGACGACCTTCTGGGTCCGACTGACTGACGATTTCGCCTGAAGGCTTGTGATACAGGATGACGCGTGGTGGCTTAGTCTGAATCTTGCGATGGACTGGCTTGCCATTAATACGGACTTGATCGGTTGGTCCAATGCGTTGGCCAATATGTGCGGGTAAACCATTTACCGAAACACGGCCTTGGATGATTAAGTCCTCCATGTCGCGACGTGAACCCATACCGACATCAGCCAATACCTTGTGTAACTTCACAGTATCTTCATCGTCAGCGTCGTCGTCTAAGCCATCGAGGTCGGACCAGACTTCATCGCGCAAGCTGAGTGGTAAATCATCAATGTTTGCAAATTGCAAACTGCTCATCTCGTCTTCGCTAGGAGCATCTGCATCCTCATCATGACGAACACGTTGTGCACGACGCTCAGCACCGGTCTGATGAGAAATTTCATTCTCATTGACGCCATCAGGATCTTTTGCCTCAACAACTTCAGGAGCATCTAATGCAGCATCAAATTCTCCAGACACTACGGACGCAAATAGAGCTTCACTCTCCGCTGGATTGGGTGCGATTTTGACTGCTTGATTATTGCCACCTTCACGTGGACTATTAGACTCACCGCCCTCGCGACGGGGCCGATCTTTATTAAACGGGCGCTTCTTATTAAAAGGATGCTTACCAGGGCCCGTTCCTTGACGACGCGGACGGCGTGCTCCGCCCTCGCGCCCCTCAGTTCTCGAAACATCCGCGCTGGCAGGCGCAGACTCTCCATTAGAAGAATTATCCGATGTCGGTTTAATCGGGGATGAATCGTTTTCGTTGGAACTTGTCATTAATGATTATTTTTTTCGTCTGATTTTTCTTCAGATTCTGGGGTAACTTCTTCTACCGCTTCCATTGTTTCTTCAGCAATTGCTTCGCCCTCTGCTTGAATAATGACTTGGCCACTTTCATCGAGCTCAATCACTGTTTCAACAGTAGCACTTGCATCAAACTCCATGACTGCCTGACCCAAATGCTCAGCAGCAGCCATCGGCGCAGCATCTTCCAACATCGGCAAGCTTTGTAAATTGGTAAGACTTAAGTCATCTAAAAATTGCTTAGTGGTGGCATAAAGACCTGGGCGACCAATTGTCTCTTTATGACCAATAACCTCGACCCAACCGCGATCCTCTAACTGCTTCATGACATTGCTACTTACAGCAACACCTCGAATCTCTTCTATTTCGCCACGAGTTACGGGTTGACGATAGGCAATAATCGCCAATGTCTCCATCACTGCACGAGAATACTTTGGTGGTTTTTCTGGAGTCAAGCGATCAAGATATTCACGCATTGATAAACGACTCTGAAAACGCCAGCCAGTGGCGATATGCACCAACTCCATTCCTTTGTCATCCCAGGCCTTTTGTAGCTCCAAAAGAGCACCATCAATCTCTCCAGCTGAGATGTCTTCGACAAACAAGCGCGTGAGATCAGTCACTGTTAGTGGTTCTTGCGCGCACAAGAGGGCTGTTTCGATTACGCGTTTATTGTGATCATCCATAAAATTCGGGTTATCAGGTAATAACCTGATGAGGGTATAAAAATGTATTTCAGTAATGGGTTGGTAGTGTTCAGGTGGCGTTCTTTAGCTACTACGGGCAATAGATCTTCGAAAATCTTCTTGGAAGAGTTACCCGCGCTGAAACGAAGTCTTTTTCGCTCACCTCCGATTATTATAAGGGAGCATCAATACAATAGCTATATGCGCGAAATTACCACCCTAGACCAGCTCTCATCTGCTGAAACCGATTCCAGACGTCATTTTTTGGGTCTAGGCCTTGGTTTTGGGGCTCTCATTGGGACCTCAAGCCTTACTGGGTGCGGCCTAATGAGTACTCGTAAACCAGTCATCGGTCTCGCCTTAGGGGCGGGTGCTGCCCGAGGTTTTGCTCATATTGGAGTCATTAAAGCTTTAGAAGCCCAAGGTATCAAGCCAGATATCGTGGTGGGCAGTAGTGCTGGGAGCGTCATCGCTGCATTACTGGCTTCTGGTGCCACGGGCAACGAGCTAAATCGACTTGCTCTCAATTTAGACGAAGCCACCATTGCGGACTGGGGCTTACCTTTTGCCGGAAGATTTGGTGGCCTTATCAAAGGTGATGCCCTTCAAAATATGGTGAATCGAGAAGTGCAAAATAAATCGATTGAGCAAATGCATATTCCATTAGGCATTGTGGCCACTGAATTGCAATCTGGCAAAGGTGTCTTATTCAGATCTGGCAATACAGGTCTAGCAGTGCGCGCTTCCTGCAGCGTCCCCGGGGTATTCCAGCCAGCGCTTATTAGCGGCAAAGAATATGTAGACGGTGGCTTAGTTGCACCCGTACCAGTAAGCTATGCAAAACAGATGGGCGCAACCATCGTGATTGCAGTCAATATTTCTTCAGAGCCTGTTCATCAAGATGCCAGTGGCACTTTCGGCGTCCTACAGCAGACTATTTCCATCATGCAGCGAAGTATCAATCAATACGAATTGAAAAGTGCTGACATTGTGATCACCCCCCTTCTCAAACAAATGAGTAGCGGCGACTTTAAATCCAGAAATGCTGCGATCCTAGCTGGCGAGATGGCCGCTCAAGAGCAGATGGCTAACCTGAAAGAGAGACTTCGAGGATAGCCCTAGGGCTAATTTCCCAAGGGGAGGGGATTGATTTAGGATTCGGTGCAACTTGTTTATGAAATCCATCGCCACCCTTTCTAAAGTCCTCATTGCAATGGCAATAGCTATGCAAGCACATCACACTTGCGCACAGAGCACTCCAGCGTCTTCGACGGCCAACAATTTTCTGAAAAAAAGAACTGATGCGTTTATGACCATCACGGGTTATTCGCTCACTCCAGATGTCACGACTGGATCGCTATCGATTACCGATAAAGGTGGAAATAACCCAAATCTGCAAATGATTTCTCTTGGAGGTGGCGATCGTATCAGCGCCGGCTTTCCACTCTATCTTGAGGGTACGATTGCCCTTAATCGCTATAACCCGACATTTACGGATGGCATTGGTAGCTCCAGTGTGACCGTGCCAGTGCACTGGAATGGCATTACGGGTACAGGCGGCATTGGCTGGGATTTCTCACTGACGGACAATTTACGTATTCGTCCAATTGCGAACGTCATGCTTGTCCACGTAGAGAGCGATCTCTCAATTGCGGGTCGCTACATTGAAAACAACACTGGAGTAGATTTACAATTTCTAAACAAAGGCCGCATGAATGCTTATGGCACTGGTGGCTCTTTAATGCTGGACTATGAAGACTACAAACCTGAGCGTGAATATGATGCTGAATTGCGCTATACCAATATCTCCATCAATACCTTTGATAGTTCTTCTGCAGTTCAAGGCTCCGCGAATTCACAAAGCTTAGGCTTATGGGCTCGCGCTAGATACCCCACTCCACTAACGGTACTAGAGAGACCCTTACGCGCTGTATTTGAAATAGCTCATACCGAGTTTCTCGGCCAACTGAGGGGTGCCCTAGGGTTTGATTACCTCTCCTCAGTAGGTACCGGCATAGAAATTGATCGTAGTGCATCAGACCCCATATTTAACAGGGTGCGCCTGGTATTTCGGTATCAATTCGGACAGAATGTGCGTGGCACATCTATTGGCTTAGCTGCCAGCTTCTGAGGCAAAAAAATAAATTACAGGCTGCGAGATTTGCGCTTGAGTTTATTAACCTCGTTCAACAACTCTTTACGCTCTGCATCACCTAGATTGTCGCTACCATCTAAACGGCGCGCACCGTCGAAGCGCTTATCCCAGTAGAGGCTACCAAGATCATCTACACGCACGCTAGTACCTTTGGATGGAGAGTGAATAAATTTATTGTCGCCAACATAAATGCCGACATGAGAAAAAGTTAAGCGCATCGTATTAAAGAATACCAAGTCGCCAGGTTGCAAGTCATCACGATTAATCGGCTTGCCAACACGACTCATTTGTGTCGCCTTGCGTGGCAACAAAAATCCCAGCTTATCTTTGAAGACATAACCAACGAAGCTACTGCCATCCAAACCAGAGTGCGGCAACTCAGCATCCCAGCGATAACGAACACCAATGACTTCCATGGCACGATTAATTAACTCATCCGATTTACCGGTAACAGAATCAGCCAAGCGATCAGATACGCGAACAAAATAAGACTTACCCGCCTGAAACATACTCTCTTTAGGGGTGTCTTTGGCAACATCCACTGAGGATTCTTTTGCAGTATCGGGATTGGCGTCCACTGCCATTACAGGGTGAACAGCAAGCGCGAGCGCGAGCAGAAACGCCTTAGGCATTTGCTTCAATATCAGCAGTAAGAGGTCTTTTAGAAAGGACATCGGCACATTCTAGCAAAGAAGCTTCATTTAACCAAGTGCTAGCCGTACAGATAACTCATTGTTTTAAATGGGATATTTACCATTATTGGGCATGAATGCACCAATTGAGAGCATTCCTTAAAGATCTTAAGTCAGTTCGGCGGCTGTAAAAAGCGCCTTGGTATAAGCCTGACGGGGATGCTGAATTAGAGTTTCGGTATCTCCAAACTCCACTACCCGACCCGCTTTGAGCACCATAACTTCATGTGACATCGCCCGAATCACGGCCAAATCATGACTAATCATCAAATAGGCTAAGTTGTATTTTTTCTGGAGATCGCTGAGTAAGGCGAGTACTTG
>Ga0187845_1001718_pt1 | contig 12315 bp, 9 predicted proteins | sample SpaLakP09_SKY_68_FD_134515 | JGI IMG/M metagenome (GOLD analysis project Ga0187845, IMG submission 134515) | Oligotrophic lake water microbial communities from Sparkling Lake, Wisconsin, USA - SP09_SKY_68 | ecosystem: Environmental > Aquatic > Freshwater > Lake | place: USA: Sparkling Lake... | reverse complement strand
CCGGCAGCCCGTCCGAGCAAACGCAGCCGCGACAGATGCGGACCGGACTCGTCGCGAAAGCGGCGCACATCCTCGACATGGCCACGACAGGGATCATTACGCGCCGCGAAATACAGGGCCGGTGGCAGCGATACCTGCCGCGCTGCCGCGCCGTAGTCGAAGCCGTCATCACTGTCCACCCAGGGGCGCAGCTTGGCCCAGCGCTTGCTCTGGCGATGGCTTTTCTCGGTTTCATCGTCGGCCCCCAGGCCAATGCGTCTGGCCGGCAGGTAGCCATAACAGCGAATCAGCCAGCGCGCGGCGATATTCCAGATCAGATCGACCTCCAGCCATTTGCGCAGATTACGCACGGCTATGCTGCGCTTGCTACCGAAATACACCAGGCTGGCTACTTGTGAGGCCAGTTGTGGATAGCGCAACAAGCAACTGCTCATATGCACCCCTCCCCAGGAATGCGCCATCCAGTGCAGACGCTGCCCGCCCTTGAGCTGGTGAATGGCCGCATGCAGCGCCGGCAGGTCCTGGCAAATGATTTCGGTTTGGCCATGGCGCGAGCTGGCGTCGATTTTTGGTGTGCTGCGGCCACGGCCACGCAAATCGGCTACGAATACATCGTAGCCGGCATCGGCCAGAAAATGCGCCAACCCCTTGCCACTGTCGCTATAGAAAATCCGGCCATCAGCCATGACCCCATGAACCAGCAATATCGGCGGTCCGTCGGCCTCACGCCAGATGCGCCGCAGATGCAGCCGCTGCTGCTCGACCTCCACATACAAGTCCTGCTGCTGCTTTTCCGCCATTGTTCTCACCTTGCCAATCCACCAAGCAAACGACCGTATGATTAAGGCAAGTCCAGCGGCAGGTCAATCTTCTATACGCTCGCTCAATGAAAAACGGGCCGCCATGGCGACCCGTTGTTTCTTCCCGCGTCAGTCTGCTCAGGCGTTGAGATTCTTGTAGACAATCTCGTAGACATCATTGGACAGGGAGGCGGCCAACAGACCTTCCAGCTCGGCCTTCATCAAAGCCTGACGGCCCGGCTCCAGCTTCTTCCAGCGGTTGAAGGCACGCACGATGCGGCTGGCCACTTGCGGATTGATGGCATCCAGCGCCAGCACCTGCTCGGCCAGGAAGCGGTAGCCGCTACCATCGGCCGCATGGAAATGCACCATGTTATTGCCAAAGCTGCCAATCAGCGCACGCGCCTTGTTGGGATTTTTCAGGTTGAAAGCCGGATGTTCCATGGCAGCGCGGACATGATCCAGCGTGCCTTCCAGCTGACTGGAAGCCACCAGCATGAAGAACTTGTCCATGACCAGGGCATCGTGCTGCCAGCGGGCGGCGAAGTCGGTATAGCATTCGTCGCGCTCTTCGCCATCGTGATCGCGCAGGGCCAGCATGGCTCCCATCTGATCCGACATATTGTCCGCTTCCAGCGCCTGCTTGCGCGCAGCCTCAGCCGGCCAGGCCACGCTCAGGCGAGTGAGCATCTGCAAGGCACGGTTTTTCAGGTCGCGCCGGCCAGCGTCTTCCGGCTTGTATTCACGGGTCTGGTTCAGGTGATAGGCCTCGTGCCACTCGCCACGCAGCGCCTCGGCCAACTGGTCCAGCACAAAGTCACGCACCTGGTGAATGATGGCCGGGTTGGCCTGCTCAACCATTTCCAGCATTTCTCCTTCCGACGGCAAGCCCAGCATCATGGCCTTGAAGGCCGGATCGGCCAGCGGATCTTTCAACACCGCACGGAAGGCCGCGACAAAGGTCTCGGGCAGGGTCAGTGCACGGCCTTGCGCAGCCGCTTCGATCAACTGGCGGAACAGCCGCTCGGCCAGAGTCTGCCCGGCTTCCCAGCGGCAGAAGCTGTCACTGTCGTTGGCCATGAGGAAGGCCAATTGTTCATCGCGCCAGTCATACTCCAGCCGGACCGGCGCAGAGAAACCACGCAGCAGCGAGGGCACCGGCTCTTCTGGAACATCGATGAACACAAATGTCTGGCTAGCCTGTTTGACATCCAGCACTCGCGTACCAAGCTGTGCCTGCTCCTCGCCTTCCAGCTGCAGCGGCAGATCCTTGCCATCACTGCCCACCAGCCCCAGAGCCAGGGGGATATGCAGCGGCTGCGGTGCAGGCTGGCCGGTGATGGCCCGGCAAGACTGCGTCACGGTCAGCACATAACGCTGTGCTGCGGCATCGTAGTGGCTGCTGACTTGCAACAGCGGCGTGCCGGCCTGGCTATACCACAAGGCAAACTGGTCGAGATCGACCCCATTGGCGTCAGCCATGGCGGCGCGGAAATCATCGCAACTTACCGCCTGGCCATCGTGGCGTTTGAAGTACAGATCCATACCCTTGCGGAAACCGGACTCCCCCAGCAGGGTGTGGTACATGCGGACCACTTCCGCACCCTTTTCATACACCGTCATGGTGTAGAAATTGTTCATCTCGATATAGGATTCCGGGCGAATCGGATGCGCCGTCGGGCCGGCATCCTCCGGAAACTGCAAGGCGCGCAGGCTCTTGACATCGTCGATACGCTTGACCGCACGGCTGCCCAAATCGGAGCTGAATTCCTGATCGCGGAATACCGTCAGCCCTTCTTTCAGCGACAGCTGGAACCAGTCGCGGCAGGTCACACGGTTACCGGTCCAGTTGTGGAAGTATTCGTGGGCGATGATGGCTTCCACGCGCTGGAACTCCGCATCGGTGCGGGTATCCTTGCGTGCCAGTACCGCCGAGGTATTGAAGATGTTGAGGCCCTTGTTTTCCATGGCCCCCATATTGAAGTCGCTGACCGCCACGATCATGTAGATGTCCAGATCGTACTCCAGGCCAAAGCGCTGCTCGTCCCACTTCATGGCGCGCTTGACCGCCCCCATGGCAAAGGCGACCTTGTCCTGGTCGGCCGGCTCGGTCCAGATTTCCAGCGCGACAGAACGCCCGCGCTGGGTGGTGAATTTGTCACGCGCAGCCACCAGCTTGCCGGCTACCAGGGCAAACAGGTAGGACGGCTTGCGATAGGGATCGACCCATTTAACCCAATGGCGCTTCTTGTCCAGTACGCCCTCCCCCACCTTGTTGCCATTGGACAGCAGCACCGGAAACTTCTGCTTGTCAGCCACGATGGTGGTAGTGAACTTGGCCATCACATCGGGCCGGTCCATATAAAAGGTGATCTTGCGGAAGCCTTCCGGCTCGCACTGGGTGAACAGATTGCCATTGGAGGCATACAAGCCCATCAGGCTGGTATTGCTCGCCGGTTCAAGCTCGGTTTCCACTTCCAGGATAAAACTGTCAGGTACCGCCGGAATCAGCACCCCGTCGGCCGTCAGCTGATAAGCAGAGGCATCCAGCCGCTCGCCATCCAGCGTCAGGCTGAGCAAGCGGGCCGAACCGTCCAGCCACAGCGCGCTGGCAGCCGTGGACTTGTCATTGCGCTTGACCACCAGACGCGAATGAACACGCGTCTGTGCGTCCTCGATATCAAACTTCAAATCCACCCGATCCACCAGATAAGGGGGAACGGTATAGTCTTTCAGATAGTTGACCTGAGGCTGCTGCGCCATGTTCTTCTCTCTATTCGTAGTCGTTGCCGGCTTGATCCGGTCTTGCTCATGAACCGGGCGGGATCGCCGCCCCGGTCCGGTTACGGGTGCACTATGCGGTAACTCGATGCATCAGCCACGCAGCCAGCCAGCATCCTCGCCCCGCAGCTGCAAACGGCAGCAGGTCCGCGGAGACGCTTGCAAACTGGCTTCACGCACCAGCAGCTCATCACGGCGGAACAGATGCAGGGTAACGGTCTCGCCCACGCCATAGCGTGCCAGCATCTTGTCCAGATCAGTCACTTTCAGGCCATCCAGTGCGATCAGGATGTCTCCACCGGCCAGCCCTGCCTGCTGGGCAGCGCCGCCATCCAGCACGTTGACCAGCCGCAGGCCCAATGGGTCGGCCGCAGTCTTCACACCAAGGCTGGCACGCGGTTGACGGTTGTCCGCCACGGTGCCGATGCCACCAGCATCGCCGGCATGATCCGCGTAGTCCCAGCACATGTCCAGCCCCTGCGTTGCCAACAAGTTGGCCAGGGGCAGATCAGCAGTAGAGCGCAAGGCGCTGTCGAAGAAGGCGTGCAAGTCCAGGCCGGTGACCTGCTGGGCAATCCGCTCCCACTCGTCTTCCGCCAGCCCCTGGCCATCGGCCTGCCATTTTTGCCACAGCGCACGCATCACGTCATCCAGCGACAGACGGCCGTCAGTCTGCAGGCGTATGGTCAGATCCAGCGCCAGCGCCGCCAGTGAACCCTTGGTGTAGTAGCTGACAATGCTGTTGGGGCTGTTTTCATCCTGGCGGTAATACTTGATCCAGGCATCGAAGCTGGACTCCTCCAGCGTCTGCTTGAGGCGACCGGCACCACGCTCGACACCACTGATGGTCTGCGCCAACAGGCCAAGATAGCGCTTGCTGTCGATCAGGCCACAGCGCAGCAGGGCCAGGTCGTCGTAATAAGAGGTAATGCCTTCGAATGCCCACAGCAGTCGAGTATAGCCCTCGCGGCTCAGGTCATAAGGGCTGAAGGCGGCGGGTTTTATCCGTTTTACATTCCAGCTGTGGAAGTATTCGTGGCTGATCAGTCCCAGCAGCTTGAGATAGCCATCGGAGATGGCCTCCTCCGACGATTGCGGCAGGTCATCTCGATTGGCCACCAGTGCTGTCGAGGCGCGATGCTCCAGTCCGCCATAGATATCCTTGCCGACATACAGCATGAACACATAGCGTTCGAAAGGCGCAGGCGTGCCGAACAGCTTGATCTGATATTCACAGATTTTCTTGGTGTCACGCGCCAGACGCTTGAGGTCGCCACGGAAACGACCGGATACCACAAACTGGTGCGGCACGCCGCAAGCCTTGAAGCTGACCGAGTGGAAGGCTCCCAGTTCCACCGGGTGATCCAGCAGCTCATCGTAATCGCCAGCACGGTATACGCCGAAACCGTTGCGGTCGGTCTCCAGCGCCGGCAGGCTGCTGGCTACTTTCCAGTCAGCGAATGCCTTGCCCTTGGGCGCACGGATTTCCACCGTGCAGGCCACCGACTCATATCCCTCTACCGCCAGAAAAACGCTGCTGGCATTGAAGAAGCCACGCTCCTCATCCAGATAAGCGCCCCGTACTGACAGATCATAGGCATAGACCTGATACACCAGCGTCAGGCTGCCGGCCACCGGCTCGGCCTGCCAGCTGTGTTTGTCCAGCTTGCACAGCCCAACCTCTTTGCCAGCACTGCTGGCTTGAATGCTGACGATATGCCGGGAAAACTCACGAATCAGATAACTGCCGGGAATCCACGCCGGCAAAGTGAACACCTGTCCCTTCTTGGCAGGTTTGGCAACTTTGAGCGTAATCTCGAAGCAATGGCTTTGCGGTGAGCACGGACGGATGGAATAGTGAACTGGCGCGGTCATGATCTGCCTGAAGATGGGGCGGAAACAGCAGATTCTAGCACCGGGTCCATACAGTCGTCGTGGCCGATGGCGATTTGACCTAAGTCAAGGGCTTGCACAGGCATGACAATATAATCCCCAGTAAGCGGCATCAGGTTCAGCACCTGCTGCCCGCTCGCTTGAAATCAAGAAAATGGTGGACGTAAAAATCCCGCGAGCATACTAATCAACTGGCCCGTCATGGGTATTTGCTTTAGAATGCCTCGCTGAATAAATGGGGAAAAAGCGTGTGACTGACATGGTTTGCCAGGTTTTTTTGGCAGCAAATTGTCAGCACGGGTCAAACGCTTTACTAATCTGAAAATGATCAGATTCCCCTGCGGCTTTCCTGTCTACTACAGCTTGGGGCAGTGGGCAGGAAATCAAGTCGCCATGGTTTGTCACGTTCTAAGTTAGCAACCTTGGAGAAAACCCTAAATGGAAACGCAATCCACTTATAACTATAAGGTGGTGCGCCAGTTTGCCATCATGACCGTAGTCTGGGGCATTGTAGGCATGCTGGTGGGCGTCATCATTGCGGCCCAATTGGTGTGGCCGGAGCTCAATTTTGGGCCCTGGTTCCACTTTGGTCGTCTGCGCCCGCTGCACACCAACGCCGTGATTTTCGCCTTTGGCGGTTGCGGCCTGTTTGCCACTTCCTACTACGTCGTGCAGCGCACCTGTAACGTACGACTCATCTCGGACAAGCTTGCCGCCTTTACCTTCTGGGCCTGGCAGCTGATCATCGTCCTTGCTGCCATCACCCTGCCGCTGGGTTATACCTTCGGCAAGGAATACGCCGAACTGGAATGGCCGATCAAACTGATGATCGCCGTGACCTGGGTGGTGTATGCCATTGTTTTCTTCGGCACCATCGCTATCCGCAAGGTAAAGCACATCTATGTAGCCAACTGGTTCTATGGTGCCTTTATCCTGGCAGTAGCCCTGCTGCACATCGTCAACAGCGCCTTCGTACCGGTCTCCCTGACCAAGTCCTACTCCGTGTACGCCGGTGCCGTAGATGCCATGGTGCAATGGTGGTATGGCCATAACGCCGTAGGTTTCTTCCTGACCGCTGCCTTCCTGGGCATGATGTACTACTTCGTTCCGAAGCAGGCTGGCCGTCCGGTTTACTCCTATCGTCTGTCGGTAGTGCACTTCTGGGCGCTGATCTTCACCTATATGTGGGCTGGCCCTCACCACCTGCACTACACCGCACTGCCTGACTGGACCCAGTCGCTGGGCATGGTGTTCTCCCTGGTGCTGCTGGCTCCGAGCTGGGGCGGCATGATCAACGGCATCATGACCCTGTCCGGTGCATGGCACAAACTGCGTACCGATCCGGTACTGAAATTCCTGGTGGTTTCCCTGTCCTTCTACGGTATGTCCACCTTCGAAGGCCCGATGATGTCCATCAAGACCGTCAACGCCCTGTCGCACTACACAGACTGGACCATCGGTCACGTGCACTCCGGCGCTCTGGGCTGGGTAGGCTTCATCACCATCGGTTCCATGTACTACCTGCTGCCGCGTCTGTTTGGCCGCGAATCCATGCACAGCGTGAAACTGATCGAAGCTCACTTCTGGCTGGCTACCGTGGGCGTGGTGCTGTACATCGCCGCACTGTGGATCTCCGGTGTAACCCAGGGCCTGATGTGGCGCGCCCTGAATGCCGACGGCACCCTGACTTACGCCTTTGTTGAAGCCGTAAAAGCAACGTACCCCTACCACTTCGTACGTTTCCTGGGTGGTACGCTGTACCTGAGCGGTATGCTGCTGATGGCCTACAACACCTTCCGCACCGTAGCTGGTGGCCGCGCTGTTGACGCCAAGATCCCGGCTGTTAACGCATCGGCTCACGCTTAAGCGGATAAAGGTAGAAGAACATGGAAAAGATCCAGAAACTGATTGAAGAACACGTAGGCTATCTCATCGTGTTCACGCTGATCGTGATCAGCTTTGCCGGCCTGGTGGAAATCCTGCCGCTGGCATTCCAGAAGTCCACGACCCAGCCGGTTGCAGGCGTCAAGCCTTATACCGCACTGCAGCTGGCTGGCCGTGACATCTACATCCGTGAAGGCTGCTACAACTGCCACTCCCAGATGATCCGTCCTTTCCGCGCCGAAACCGAGCGCTATGGTCACTACTCCGTTGCGGGCGAGTCGGTGTACGACCACCCCTTCCAGTGGGGTTCCAAGCGTACCGGTCCGGACCTGGCCCGTGTAGGCGGTCGCTATTCCGACGAATGGCACCGTGTTCACCTGACCAATCCGCGTGACGTGGTACCGGAATCCAACATGCCGGCTTTCCCGTGGCTGTCCAAGAACCTGGCTGACGCCGAAATCATGCCGAAGAAAATGGAAGCGCTGCGCAGCGTAGGCGTTCCGTATACCGACAAGGATATCGCCGAAGCCAAGGCTCAGGTCGAAGGCAAGTCGGAAATGGATGCCCTGATTGCATACCTGCAGGGCTTGGGTCTTGCACTGAAGAACGTTCGCTAAGTCATGGACTGGGTAACGATTGGGCGCTCTGCCTTTACCGTAATGTGCTTCACCTTCTTCATTCTGGTGTTGTTCATTGCCTACAGCAGGCGCTCAAAGAACCGGTACGATGAAGCGGCCAATGTGCCCTTTCTCGACGACGACAAGGTGCAGGAGGCCGATAACCATGAGTCGGCTTCTAACGGAGCAAAACAATGAGTGATTTCGTAAGCGATTTCTGGGGCATCTGGATCACGGCCATCGTGGTTGCAGGTTTTGTTGGCTTGTCCCTGCTGTTGTTCACCCAATCCAAGACCACGGTCAACAAGGGTGAGCAGGTCAAGACCATGGGTCATGTATGGGATGGCGACCTGGAGGAATACAACCATCCTCTGCCGCGCTGGTGGATGCTGATGTTCTACATCACGCTGATCTTCGGTGCCTGCTATCTGGTGCTCTACCCGGGCCTGGGCAAATGGCAAGGCATTCGTGGCTGGACTTCCGTAGGTCAGTACAAGGAAGAACGCGCACAAGCCGAAGCCAAGTATCAGCCGCTGTATGACAACTACCTGAAGCAGGACCTGAAGGTCGTTGCTGCTGATCCCAAAGCACAGGAAATGGGCAAGCGCCTGTTCCAGACCTACTGCGTACAGTGCCACGGCTCTGATGCACGCGGTGCCAAGGGCTTCCCTAACCTGGTAAACCACGACTGGCTGTATGGTGGCGATCCCAAGACCATCGAAACCACCATTCAGGGTGGTCGTCATGGCCAGATGCCGGCGTGGGGTTCGGTACTGGGTGAAGAGAAGGTCAAGGATGTAGCCAACTACGTGCTGTCGCTTTCGGTTCAGAAGAAGAAGTTTGATGCCGAGCGCGCCGCACGTGGCAAGGAAACCTTTGCCACCATCTGCGCGGCCTGCCATGGTCCGGAAGGCAAGGGCAACCAGCAACTGGGTGCACCGAACCTGACTCACCCAAGCGGAAGCTGGCTGTATGGTGGTACTGAAAAGACCATCATCGAGACCATCACCAATGGTCGCAACAACCAGATGCCGGCCTGGAAGGACTTCCTGGGCGATGCCAAGGTTCACCTGCTGGCAGCCTATGTATGGGGTCTGTCCAATAACGCCAAGGCGCAGTAAGCCTTAGCCGACATACTGCCCGCGCAAGCGGGCAGTATGCTTTATGACAATTAGTATATAATTTGATATAATGAAAACACCGGCAAGAGGCTTGCGCAAAGTCCATGTTAAGAGTGAACTTTGCGAAATCCTCTTCAGGAAAACACCATGTCTGATTCGCTTAAAGATATACCGGTCAAAGTAGAACACACTCCCCCCTCCCCCAAGGCCACACAGGAAACCGTGTCCTTGTACGAGGCACAAAAAAAGATCTACCCGCGTAGCGTCAAAGGGATCTTCAACAACTGGCGTATTCTTTTCGTACTCGGCACCCAGCTTGCCTTCCTCGGTCTGCCATGGCTCACTTGGAATGGCCGCCAGGCACTGTTCTTCGACATGGTGAACCGCAAGTTCTACATCTTCGGCCTGACCATCTGGCCGCAGGACTTCGTTTACCTCGCCGCCCTGCTCATGAGCTGTGCCTTTGGCTTGTTTGTGTGGACCACCATTGCCGGCCGCCTATGGTGCGGCTACTCCTGTCCGCAAACCGTCTATACCGAAATCATGCTGTGGATTGAGCAACTGGTAGAGGGGGACCGCAACAAGCGCATCAAGCTGGACAATGCCCCGATGAGCTTGCGCAAGATCAGGCTCAAATTCACCAAGCACGCATTGATGATCCTGTTCTGCCTGTGGACCGGCTTCTCGCTGGTGGGTTATTTCACCCCCATTCGCGATCTGGTCAAGGCCATGCCCACCTTCGACTATGGCCCGTGGGAAAGCTTCTGGATCTTCTTCTATGCCGGATTCACCTACCTGCTGGCCGGCTTCATGCGCGAGCAAGTATGCAAATACATGTGCCCCTACGCCCGCTTCCAGAGCGTGATGTTCGATGCCGACACCCTGATCATTTCCTATGACGAAGCCCGTGGCGAGCCGCGTGGCTCCCGCAAAAAAGGTGTCGACTTCAAGCAGCAGGGCCTGGGTTCCTGTGTCAATTGCGGCATCTGTGTCCAGGTCTGCCCGGTTGGCATCGACATCCGCAACGGTCTGCAATACGAGTGCATCGGCTGTGCCGCCTGTATCGATGCCTGTGATGAAGTGATGGACAAGGTTGGCTATCCGCGCGGCCTGATCCGCTACACCACAGAAAACGCACTGGAAGGCAAATAACCGGAAAAGGACATCGTCAAACACCTGCGCCGCCCGCGCGTGATCATGTACACGGTGGTGCTGCTGATCGTGCTGGGTGCCGCACTGGGTTCGCTGGCCATGCGCAAGCCCTTCAAGGTGGACATCCTGCGTGACCGTGCCTCGCTGGTGAAGGAGACCGATGCCGGCCTGCTGGAAAATGCCTACATTATCAAGATCATCAACACCACAGAACGCGATCAGGAGTTTAAAATCTCGGTAGACGGCATGCCCGACCTGAAGCTGGAAAGCGACAGCAAGCACCTGAAGGTGAAGGCAACTGAAACCGAAAGCTTCGGTGTACGCGTGCAGGCCGACCCCCAGGTTGCCACCAAGGGCAGCCACGAGATCCACTTCAAGGTAGAAACCGTCAGCAGTCCGGTTCTGCATGTGGAAGAAAAATCCAGCTTCATCGGAGAGTAAGTCATGCAACTGAGCAGTCCTGTTTCGCGCCCCTGGTATAAAGAACCCTGGGTGTGGTTTTTGATCAGCTTTCCGCTGGCTGCCGTCATCGTCGGTTCGCTTTACATCACCACCGCCATCAAGACCGATGACGGCCTGGTCACCGACGATTACTACAACAAGGGCAAGGCCATCAATATGGAACTGCGCCGCGATACGGCTGCTGCCGCCATGGGCATTACCGCCCAGGTCATGTTCAGCAGCGATGGCCGCAGCGTTACCGTCAACACCACCAGCAAACAGGTTCTGCCAGATGTGCTGACCCTGAAGCTGATTCACCCGGCCCAGGATGATTACGACGTGGCCGCCGATCTGCACAAGATTGCCGCCAATCAGTACAGCGGCAGCTTTGGCAAGGAACTGGTCAAGGCCAACCACTGGTATGCCCAGCTGGAAGACAAGAGCAATCAATGGCGGGTACAGTCGGAATGGAAGCCGGAGCAAGGCCCGGTAGTGATGCTGGGCAAGCCCAAGCTGGAGGCCGCGGAATGATGGGCCCCAGCACACGGCGTGGCTTGCTGGCAGCCGGCCTGCTGCTACTCTTGGCTGGCTGTGCCAGCAAGAGTTACCAGCCGCAGTATCTGAATGGCAAAGTCGCGCTGAAAGAACCCATGTCGCTACCGCTGGCCACCACGCTGGTACGGGTACGGCTGGTGGATGACAGCACCCCGGCCGATGCGCCAGCCCGCCTGCTGGCGGAGCAGACACTGGAAAAACCCAAGGCTTTCCCGCTGGACTTTTCCCTGTGCTACGACCAGCATGCCATCCAGGCCGGCGGCAACTACAGCGTACAGGCACAAGTGTTTGTGGATGGGGAGTTACGCTTGCAAACCCGGGGGCACATCAATGCTTTCTCCACTACCCCCCCCCAACTGCAGGTTGAGCTGATCAAGTAAGCCCGCCATGGGAACAAAAAAAATGGCTGCCACTGGCAGCCATTTTTTATTGCGACAGCGATCAGGCCAAAGGCTTCAGCCGTGCCATGAAATGACGCAGGATCGGCGGTTCATATTCAAAGGTCAGGCCACGCATGCTGGCCGCGCGCTGCTTGACCTCGATCAGGCAGTCGGCAATGTAATCCATGTGGTCATTGGTATACACCCGGCGCGGAATGGTCAGCCGCAACAGCTCCAGCGGCGATGCCTCCTGCTCGCCGGTTTGCGGGTTGCGCCCCAGCAGCAGCGAACCGATTTCCACTCCACGTACCCCGCCCTCCAGATACAACTCGCAAGCCAGCACATGCGCCGGAAACTGCCCGGCCGGAATATGCGGCAGCAGGCGCTTGGCATCGACAAACACCGCATGGCCGCCAGTCGGATACTGGATGGGCACGCCGCCTGCACGCAGCCGTTCGCCCAGATACTCCACCTGGCTGATGCGATAGGTCAGATAGGCCGGATCCAGGCCCTCTTTCAAACCGATGGCCAGCGCCTCCATATCGCGGCCGGCCAGGCCACCATAGGTCACAAAACCCTCCATCGGCACACAGCGCACCTGCACTGCACGGAAGAGATCGGCATCGTCCTTGAAGCAGCACAGGCCACCAATATTCACCAGCCCGTCTTTCTTGGCCGACATGGTCAACAT
>Ga0187845_1001715_pt1 | contig 12337 bp, 9 predicted proteins | sample SpaLakP09_SKY_68_FD_134515 | JGI IMG/M metagenome (GOLD analysis project Ga0187845, IMG submission 134515) | Oligotrophic lake water microbial communities from Sparkling Lake, Wisconsin, USA - SP09_SKY_68 | ecosystem: Environmental > Aquatic > Freshwater > Lake | place: USA: Sparkling Lake... | reverse complement strand
GGGCTACGAAACCCCAAAAGCGTTACCCATGTCCTGGCACACCCGTTACCCATGTCTCCGGTCCAAACAGCCCGGCAGAAGAAAGTTACCCGGCCGCCGGGACGGACTCCCGGCAATGCACCGGGCCGACACGCTCTCCGACAAAGCAACCCGCAAAGCAGAATCAACACCATGCCCACCTTCCAAACCTACCTCGTCGGCGGCGCCGTCCGCGATCGCCTGCTGGGCCTGCCCGTGCAGGACCGCGACTGGGTCGTCGTCGGCGCCTCACCGCAAGAACTGCTGAACGCCGGCTACCTGCCGGTCGGCAAGGACTTTCCCGTCTTCCTGCACCCGCAAACCCGCGAAGAAGTGGCCCTCGCCCGCACCGAGCGCAAGACCGCCGCCGGCTATCACGGCTTTGCCGTCCATGCGGCGCCCGACGTGACGCTGGAGCAAGACCTGGCTCGCCGCGACCTCACCATCAATGCGATGGCCGAGGACGAACACGGCATGGTGATCGACCCCTACCAAGGCCAGCGCGACATCGCCGCCAAGGTGCTGCGCCATGTCTCGCCCGCCTTCGCCGAAGACCCCGTGCGCATCCTGCGCCTGGCGCGCTTCGCCGCACGCTTTGCCGACTTCACCGTCGCGCCCGAGACCATCGAGCTGATGCGTGCCATGGTGGAAGCCGGCGAAGTAGACGCACTGGTGCCCGAGCGCGTCTGGCAGGAACTGTCGCGCGGGCTGATGGAAAGGAAGCCGTCGCGCATGTTCGAGGTGCTGCGTGAGGCCGGCGCGCTGCAAAAGCTGCTGCCGGAAGTCGAGGCGCTGTTCGGCGTGCCCCAGCCCGAAGCCCATCACCCGGAGATCGACACCGGCATCCACCTGCTGATGGTGCTGGACCAATGCGCGCTGCAGAACGCGCCGCTGACCGTGCGCTACGCCTGCCTCTGCCACGACCTCGGCAAGGGCACCACGCGCAAGGAAGAGCTGCCCCGCCACATTGCCCACGAGGTGCGTAGCGAGAAACTGGCCCGCAAGGTCAGCGAGCGATGGAAGGTGCCGACCGACTGCCGCGAACTGGCCGAGCTGGTCGCCCGCGAACACACCCATGTGCACCAGAGCACGGGCTTCAGTGCCGAGGCGCGGCTGCGGCTGATGGAGCGCTGCGACGCCTGGCGCCGGCCCGAGCGCTTCGCCGAGCTGCTGTGGGCCTGCGAATGCGACGCCCGCGGTCGGCTGGGGATGGAGGACCGCGACTACCCACAGCGCGAGAGGCTCGCGGACGACCTGGCCGCGACGCAGCGCGTGGACTTGGCCGCCGTCTCCGCCGAGGCGGTAGCGCGCGGCGCCAAGGGGCCGGCCATTGGCGCGGCCGTGAAGGCGGCGCGGCTGCGGGCTTTGCTTAGCTTCACCGGCGACGCCTGACGCAAGTCGCTACAGTCGGCAGCTTTGCCGGCCGACAGCTGGCAGCAAGCTAAGCGATAGAGGCCGGCATGAGGTTTGCGTTGAAGGGGCGGGCGGCATGGATGCTGTCATTGAGCGCGCTGATGGGTCTGGTGGGCTGCGGCCAAGGCAGCAGCGCCCCCGCGCCAGCCGCCCCGCCGCCGCCCGAAGTGGGCGTTATCACCGCCACCCCGGGCCGCGCCGACCTGACCACCGAACTGCCCGGTCGGCTGGAGGCCTTCCGCGTCGCCCAGGTGCGAGCCCGCGCCGCCGGCATCCTGCAAAAGCGCCTCTTCACCGAGGGCTCGGACGTCAAGGCAGGCCAGGCGCTGTTCGAGATCGATAGCGCGCCCTACCGCGCCACGCTCGCCAGCGCCCAGGCTCAACTTGCCCGTGCCGAGGCCAACCTGATGCAGGCCCAGGCGCTGGCGGACCGCTATGCGCCGCTGGCCAAGAGCCAGGCGGTGAGCCAGCAGGAAGCGCTGAACGCCCAGGCCTCGGCCGCTCAGGCCAGGGCTGACGTGGCCGCCGGCAAGGCGGCCGTGCAGACGGCGCAGATCAACTTCGGCTATGCCACGGTCACCTCGCCCATCTCGGGCCGCATCGGCCGCGCCCTTGTCACCGAAGGTGCGCTGGTGGGCCAGGGCGAGGCGACGCCGCTGGCCGTCGTGCAGCAGATCGACAAGCTGTTCGTCAACTTCACGCAGCCGGCCAACGAGGTCATGCGGCTGCGCGCGGCGCTGGCCAGCGGCCAGCTGCAACGCGCGGCGGGCAAGGAGGCGGCACAGGTGCAGGTGGTGCTGGAGGACGGCAGCGTCTACCCGCAGCCGGGCAAGCTGCTGTTCTCCGACCTCAGCGTGGACGCCGGCACCGGCCAGATCACGCTGCGCGCCGAGTTGCCCAATCCTCAGGGCCAGCTTTTGCCGGGCCTGTATGTGCGCGTGCGCCTGGCGCTGGCCGAGGTGGCCGACGGCATCTGGCTGCCGCAGCAGTCGGTCAGCCGCTCGGCCAAGGGCGACACGGTGCTGGTCGTCGGCGAGGACGGCAGCGTCAGCGCGCGGCCGGTCAAGCTGGGGCCGCCGCGCACCGGCCAGGCGCTGGTGCTGTCGGGCCTGAAGACGGGCGAGAAGGTCATCGTCGACGGCCTGCAGAAGGCACGCGCCGGTGGCATGGCGCGGCCGGTGCCGTGGACGCCGCCCGGCGCCGCTTCCGCACCCGCCTCGGCAGCCGCGAAGAGCTGACATGGCGCAGTTCTTCATCAACCGGCCCATCTTTGCCTGGGTCATCGCCCTCTTCATCGCCGTCATCGGCGGCGTGGCCGTCAAGCAGCTGCCGATCGCGCAATACCCGCCGGTGGCGCCGCCCGCCATCTCGCTGTCGGTGACCTATCCCGGCGCCTCCGCGCAGACGCTGGAGGACGCGGTCATCAGCATCATCGAGCGCGAGATGAACGGCGCGCCCGGGCTGATCTACATGGAGGCGGTCAGCCAGGCCGACGGCACCGGCTCGCTGACGCTGAACTTCGACCCCGCGACCAACCCCGACCTGGCGCAGGTGGACGTGCAGAACCGCCTGGCCCGCGCCACGCCGCGCCTGCCGGCCAGCGTCATCCAGCAGGGCGTGCGGGTGGACAAGGCCAACCCGAACTTCCTGCTCTTCACCATCCTGTCCAGCGACAACCCGGCCTTCGATCCGATTGCCTTGGGTGACTACGCCTCGCGCACCGTGCTGCCGGAAATCCAGCGCGTGCCCGGCGTGGGCCAGGCCAGCCTGTTCGGCACCGAGCGCGGCATGCGCATCTGGCTGGACCCGGCCAAGCTGCTGGGCTACCGGCTGGCGCCATCGGACGTGAACGACGCCATCCGCGCGCAGAACGTGCAGGTCGACTCCGGCACCATCGGCGACCTGCCCAACGTGCCCGGCCAGACGCTGTTCGCCACCGTCGTCGTGCGCGGGCAGCTGACCAGCGCCGAGCAGTTCGGCAACATCGTGCTGCGCGCGGGTGCTGACGGCTCCACCGTGCGGCTCAAGGACGTGGCCCGCGTCGAGCTGGGCGCGCAGAGCTACGGCGGCCGCTCCACGCGGCTGAACGGCCAGCCCTCGGTCGGCATCGGCGTGCAGCTGGCGCCGTCGGCCAATGCGCTGCAGACGGCCGACCTGGTCAAGAAGCGCCTCAAGGAGCTGCAGCCCTACTTCCCCGCCGGCGTGAAGGCGTCCATCCCCTTCGACAGCTCGCTGTTCATCGACATCTCCATCTCGCAGGTCGTCGAGACGCTGATCGAGGCGGTGGCGCTGGTGTTCCTGGTGATGTTCATCTTCCTGCAGAACATCCGCTACACGCTGATCCCGACGCTGGTGGTGCCCATCGCGCTGCTGGGCAGCTTTGCCACGCTGCTGGCCCTGGGTTTTTCCATCAACGTGCTGACCATGTTCGGCATGGTGCTGGTGATCGGCATCGTCGTGGACGACGCCATCGTCGTGGTCGAGAACGTCGAGCGCATCATGAGCGAGGAGGGGCTGCCCCCGCTGGCCGCCACGCGCAAGGCCATGGGCCAGATCTCCGGCGCCATCATCGGCGTGACGGTGGTGCTGATCTCGGTGTTCGTGCCGCTGGCCTTCTTCGGCGGCGCCATCGGCAACATCTACCGCCAGTTCGCGGCCGTGATGGTCTCGGCCATCGCCTTCTCGGCCTTCCTGGCGCTGTCGCTGACACCGGCGCTGTGCGCCACGTTGCTGAAGCCCGTACAGGCCGGCCACCACCTGGAGAAGCGCGGGGCCTTTGGCTGGTTCAACCGCGGCTTTGCCGGCATGGCCAAGCGCTACGAGAACGGCGTCACGCGCATGCTCAAAAAGGCGCCGCGCTGGCTCATCCTCTACGCGGCCGTCATCGCCGTGGCAGCGCTGATGTTCCAGAAGCTGCCGACCTCCTTCGTGCCGAACGAGGACCAGGGCAGCATCCTGGTCAACATCCAGCTGCCGCCAGGCGCGACGCAGGCGCGCACGCTGGCCGTGGTGAAGCAGGTCGAGGACTACATGCTCAAGCAGCCCGAAGTGGAGAGCATGGTGGGCGTGGTGGGGTTCAGCTTCTCCGGCGCGGGCCAGAACGCAGGCCTGGCCTTCGTCACGCTCAAGCACTGGGACGAACGGCCCGGGGCCGAGCACTCGGCGCAAGCCCTGGTGGCGCGCGCCTTCCCGGCGCTGGGCAAGATCCGCGACGCCATCATCTTCCCGACCAGCCCGCCAGCCATCCGTGACCTGGGCCGCGCCAACGGCTTCGCGTTCCGCCTGCAGGACCGCGCTGGCCACACGCGCGCCGAGTTGCTGGCCGCGCGCGGGCAGTTGCTGGCTGCGGCCGCCAAGAGCCCGCTGCTGACCGCCGTGCGGCCCGACGGCCTGGAAGACGCAGCCCAGCTGGAGCTGAGCATCGACCGCGAACGCGCACTGGCCCTGGGTGTGCCCATTGCCGCCATCAACTCGGTGCTGGGCACGTCGCTGGGCTCCAGCTATGTGAACGACTTCCCCAACGCCGGCCGGCTGCAGCGCGTCATCGTGCAGGCCGAGGCGCAGGCGCGCATGCAGCCCGAGGACTTGCTCAAGCTCAACGTGCTGAACACCGCCGGTCAGCCCGTGCCGCTGGCGGCGTTTGCCAGCAGCAAGTGGGTCACCGGCGCCATGCAGACGGTGCGCTACAACGGCTACCCGACCATGCGCATTGCCGGCGAGGCCGCCAAGGGCGTGTCCAGTGGCGCGGCGATTGCCGAGATGGAGCGCCTGGCCGCCGAGCTGCCCCCAGGCTTCGGTTTTGAATGGACCGGCCTGACGCGCGAGGAGAAGCTCTCGGGCTCCACCGCCTTCATCCTGTTCGGCTTCTCGCTGCTGGCCGTCTTCCTGTGCCTGGCTGCGCTGTACGAGAGCTGGAGCATCCCGTTCGCCGTGCTGCTGGTCGTGCCGTTAGGCATCCTGGGCGTGGTGCTGGGTGCCAACTTCCGGGGGCTGGAGAACGACGTCTATTTCAAGGTCGGCATGATCACCATCATCGGCCTGGCGGCCAAGAACGCGGTGCTCATCATCGAGTTCGCCAAGGACCTGCAGGCCCATGGCCGCAGCGCCGTGGACGCGGTCATCGAGGCGGCGCATCTGCGCTTCCGGCCCATCCTGATGACCTCGCTGGCCTTCATCCTCGGCGTGCTGCCGCTGGTGCTCGCCAGCGGTGCGGGCTCGGCCAGCCAGCGCGCCATCGGCACGGGCGTCATGGGCGGCATGATCTCGGCGACCGCGCTGGCCGTGTTCCTGGTGCCGGTGTTCTTCGTCGTCGTGCGCCGCTTCTTCCCCGGCAGCGAACGCCAGCGAAGGCGCGACGCGCACGAGGCGGAGGAAGCAGCGGGAGGCCAGGCATGAGGCACGCACTGACCCTCGCCGCCACGCTCGCGCTGGTCGCCTGCGCCGGCCCCGAACCGAAGAAGCCGACGGCGGCTGAGGCCGCTCAAGGCGCTTTGCCTGCGGCAGCCTTCCCTAACGCGGGCGGCGGCGGGACCGCGGCGGCCGAGCTTCCCTGGGCTCAGGCATTCCAGGGCGCACGGCTGCAGCAGCTGATCCCGCTGGCCCTGGCCAACAACCGCGACCTGCGCGTGGCGGCGGCCAACATCGAAAGCGCGCGCGCCACCGCTGCCGCGCGCGACGCCGACCTCTGGCCCACCGTCAACGCCGGCTTGACCGGCTCGCGGGTGCCGAATTCCAGCGGCGGCATCACCAGCAACTACCAGGCGGGGTTGCAGGTCACGGCCTACGAGGTGGACCTGTTCGGCCGCCTGCGCAGCGCCGGCGCCGCCGCTCAAGCGCAACTGCTGGCCGCCGAAGCCAACCAACAGGTGGTGCGCAACGCGCTGATCGGGGCAATAGCGACCACCGAGGTGGCACTGCAGGCCGACGAGGCGCTGTTGCGCATCACGCGCGACACGCTGGCCAGCCGCGAGCAGTCGCTCTCACTGATCCGTCAACGCTTTGAAGGCGGCATCACCAGCGAGCTGGACCTGCGCGCTGGAGAGTCGGCGCTGCAGGCCGCGCGCGTGGCGCTGGCGCAAGTGCAGCGCCAGCGCGCGCTGGACGAGAACACGCTGGTGCTGCTGCTGGGCTCCGCCCTGCCCGCCGGCCTGCCCGCGCCGACCGGGCTGCTTGCCGACTTCGAGCCGCTGGCCGAACTGCCCGCCGGCGTGCCCAGCGAGGTGCTGACGCGCCGGCCCGATATCCGCCAGGCCGAACAGCAACTCGCCGCCGCCGACGCCAACATCGGTGCGGCGCGGGCCGCGTTCTTCCCCCGCATCACGTTGACGGGCAGCCTGGGCACGACCAGCAGCCAGCTCGACGGCCTGTTCAAGAACACGGCCTGGAGTTTTGCGCCGTCGCTCATCCAGCCGCTGTTCGACGCCGGCCGCAATCGTGCCAACCTGGCTGCGGCGCGCGCCGCACGCGACGCCGCCACGGCGCAGTACGAGAAGGCCGTGCAGAGCGCCTTCCGCGAGGTCGCCGACGCGCTGGCCGGCCGCGCCACGCTTGCCGAGCAGCGCACCGCGCAGGCCGCGCTGGTGGCCGCCGAGGCGCGCCGCCTGGCCCTGGCCGAGGAGCGCTACCGCGCCGGCATCTCCAGCTCGCTGGACGTGCTGGATGCCCAGCGCTCCCTCTTCACCGCGCAGCAGGCGCTGGTGCAGGTGCAGAGCCTGCGCGCGCAGAACCTGGTGGCCGTGTACCGTGTGCTGGGTGGAGGAAATTGACCATGCGCCGTCTCTTCATCGCCTTGTCCCTGACCTTGCTGCTGCCGGCCGCGCAAGCCCAGGAGACGCTGCGCGAGCGCCTCAAGGCCCGGGCCGAACAGCGTCGCGCCGAGAAGGCCGCCGACGCGCCAGCCAAGGGTGGCCTGCAGGAGCTGCAGGTGCAAGGTCGCAAGGTGCTTGTCCACCTGCCGACGGGTTATGACGCCGCAAAACCCACGCCCCTGGTGCTGGCCTTGCACGGCGGCGGTGGCCATGCCGAACACATGGCCGATGACGAGAAGTACGGCCTGCAGAAGAAGGCCGACGAGGCCGGTTTCGTGGTCGCCTTCCCCAACGGCTACAGCAAGTTTCCGGGCGGCAAGTTCGCCACCTGGAACGCCGGCGGCTGCTGCGGCGATGCGCGCGACCGCAAGGTGGACGACGTCGGCTTCGCCCGCGCCGTCGTACAGGCGATCCAGGCCCGCTACAGCATCGACGCCAGCCGCGTGTTCGCCACTGGCATGTCCAACGGCGGCATGCTCAGCCACCGCCTGGCCTGCGAGGCGGCCGACGTGTTCCGCGCCGTGGCATCGGTCGCCGGCACCGATGCCACGGCCGCCTGCACGCCGAGCAAGCCCATCTCGGTGCTGCACATCCATGCCAAGGACGACACCCACGTCCTGTTCAACGGCGGCGCCGGTGCCGACGCCTTCCGCGACGAGAGCAAGGTCATGAACTTCGTCTCCGTGCCCGAGACCGTCTCGCGATGGGTGCAACGCAACAGCTGCACCGCGCCGCCCCAACGGACGCTGGACAAGGCCGGCGCCAGCTGCGAGACCTACAGCGGCTGTGCCGGCGGCGTGAGCGTGCAGCTCTGCGTCACCGAGACCGGCGGCCACTCCTGGCCCGGCGCAGACAGCGTGCGCCGCGGCAAGGCCGCCGCCTCGCGCGCGCTGAACGCCAATGACGAGATCTGGCGCTTCTTTGAGCAAGCGCGCCGTTAGCCCTGCACGGTTGCATGCGCCCACCACCTCTCACAGGCGACCGGCTTCGGGGGATGGCTTGACAACGTTGTCAGTCATCGTGCAACATTGATTGAAAGCGCTTTCATTTCGGTCGATTCAGCCCGCCCCCTGAAGCAGTACCCCGCCGCCATGCGTTTCCTCCCCGCCTCTCTGCTGCTGGCCACCAGCCTCGCTGCCCACGCCGGCCCGCCCGTCATCCACGACTTCTTCGCCCGCGTGAGCGCATCGACCCAGTGAAACCTCCGTCCCTCGCCGCCGCCTCCGTCGCGCTGCGCACCCAGTTCTTCGTCATGGGCATGCTGTTCGCCACCTGGGGCGTGCATGTGCCCATCGTCAAGGCGCACTACGGCCTGGGCGAGCAAGCCCTGGCGCTGGCCATGCTGGCGAGCGGCGTCGGCGCGCTGGCGGCGCTGGCCTATGCCGGCCGCATCGTCGGGCGCTGGGGGCCGCGTGCCGTCGCCACCGTCATGGGCTGCGTCAGCTGCGTGGCCATCGCCTGCCTGGAGTCGTCGGCCTACTACGCCGGGCTGCTTGCCGTGATGCTGGTGTTCGGCAGTTTTGGCAGCCTGTTCGACGTGTCGCTGAGCGCCGAGGCCAGCGAGATCGAACGCCTGACCGCCAAGCCCATGATGAGCGGCTTCCACGGCATGTTCAGCCTGGGCGGCATGGCCGGCGCCGGCCTGGGCAGCGCCGTGCCCGTGCTGGGCCTGACGCCACAGGCGCATCTGCTGCTGGCCACGGGGCTGTGCGCCATCGCCGTCCTCGTCGCCAGCCGCGCCATGCTGCCGCTGCCCGAGAAGCACGACGCCGAGGAGAAGCATCCCTTGAGCATCCCGCGCGGCCCGCTGCTGCTGCTGGGCGTGCTCGCGTCCATGGGCCTGATCGCCGAGGGCGCGATTTACGACTGGAGCGTGCTGTTCATGAAGCAGGAGCGCGCCAGCAGCGCCAGCACCGCCGCGCTGGCCTATGCCGCCTTCAGCGGCGCGATGGCGGCCGGCCGCTTCGGCGGCGACTGGGTGCGCGCCCGCGTGGCACCGCGCCGCCTGCTGCGCGCCAGCGGCGTGCTGGCGGCCGCCGGCATGGCCCTGGTGCTGGCCGTGCCGTCGACCAGCATCGGGCTCGTCGGCTTCGCCCTTGTCGGGCTGGGCCTGTCCAACGTCGTGCCCATGCTGTTCAGCGCTGCCTCGCAGGTGCCCGGTGTGTCGCCGGCCCACGGCATCGCGGCCGTGTCGGGCGTGGGCTACCTGGGCATGATGGCCGGGCCGCCGCTGATCGGCCTGATCGCCGAGCGGTCGTCGCTGAGCACCGGCCTGCTCGTCGTCGTCGTGTTCGCGGTCTTCATGGCAGTGTCGGCGAAGCGGGCGCTGCGCGGCTGAGCAACTGGCACGAGGCGACGCTCTTAGGGCCCAGGTCGCCTCCCGCACGGCTCGCCACGCTGGCCGGGTCACGGCCCGTCAAGGCGATCAGAGCGCCAGGCTGCCGTGCACGCCCTCGTCGACACGCTTGCCGACGATGGCGCCGAAGAGCATCTTGATGCCGGCAATGGCGGCGCCGTGCCGGGTGTCCCAGTACTCGCCGCTGATGGGGTCCACGCGAAGCAGGCTGATTCGCGGGTCGTTCTCGCCTTCCGTGAACCAGGCACGCATCTTGGGGCTCCACAGGCGGTGGATGGCCGCGGGGTCGGTGACCAGGCTGGCGGTGCCGGCGAGCTTGAGGTGGCCGCTGTTGTCACCCTCCTTGAAGAACAGCGTCACGCGCGAGTCGCGGTCGAGCTCGACGGTCTTGAGGCTGTCGACCTCGCTGAAGAACCACAGCGCGCCGCCATCCTCCACCTCGGTGACGGTCATGGGCCGCGCATGCAGCTCCCACGACACCCCCTGCGTGCAGAAGAAGCAGCTGTTGCCGGCCTTGACCATGTCGGCGATCTTCTGCGCGGCGGCCGGGCCGCTGAGGTCTTGTTCGGTGCTGAGGTTGTCGTCGGACATGACTGTTCCTTGATGACGTTGAGAGCATCAAGCCTAGGGAGCGCGGGTGACGGCGGGTGTCGGCCTGCAGGACGGGTGGCTGTCGGAAGGGGCCGGCCTGCCCGCCTGCAGCTGCGGCGACGGACGAGCCGTCAGGCGCCGACGTAGCGCGTCAGCCCGTCCACCAGCGCGTCGAAGACGGCGCGGCAGGGTGCGCTCTGGCGCAGGTCTTCGTGCATGGCCACCCAGGTCTCCAGCGGCCAGTTGAACTGCTCCGGCAGCAGCCGCTCCAGCACCGGTTCACGCCTTGCCAAAGCCACTTGGCAGACGCCGATGCCCGCACCCGCACGGAGCAGCGCCAGCTGGCCGAGGTCGGAATCGCAGCGCAGCGCGAAGCTGTCGCGCGTGATGCCGCCCAGCCGCTTGGCACCGGCTCGGATGAAGGGCGTGACCTTGTCGAAGCCGATCAGCGTGTGGCCGGCCATGTCGGCCAGCGAGGCCGGCCGACCGCAGCGGTCGAGATAGGCCGGGTGCGCGTGCAAGCCCAGTTCGATGCTGCCGATGCGGCGCGCAATCAGCTGGTCCTGTTCCGGCGGCGTCATGCGCACGGCAATGTCGGCCTCGCGGTGCAGCAGGTCCTGCACGCGGTTGCTCAAGCCCAGCTCCAGCACCAGGCCGGGGTGGCGCTCACGCAGCGCCGCAAGGATGGGGGGCAGCACCTCGATACCCACGACCTCGCTGGCCGTCACGCGCACCGTGCCCACGCACTCGTCGCCGCGCGCTGACGCCGCACGCTGCAGCGCGGCGGCGGCCGTCTCCATCTGCTCGGCATGGCTGCGCAGGGCCAGTGCGGTGTCGGTGGGCATCAGGCCGGTGGGCGAACGGGTGAAGAGCACCTGACCCAGCACTTCTTCCAGCGCAGCGATGTGCCGGCCGACGGTCGGCTGCGTCAGGCCCAGCACGCGCGCCGCGCCCGACAGCGAGCCCTCGCGCAGCACGCCCAGCAGTGTGTGCAGCAGTTCCCAGGGCAAGGTCGATGTCATGCAGAAATGTATAGCCGCAGCGCCATCTTCTGCAATTCCCAAACAGGCTGGATGTTTCCAGAATCCATGCCATCAACTCTTTGGAGCGAACGATGGACAGCAACAGCAAGACGGCCCTGGTCCTGGGCGCGAGCGGCGGCATTGGCGGTGAAGTGGCGCGCCAGCTGCGCGATGCCGGCTGGACGGTCAAGGCGCTCAAGCGCGGCCAGCCCGCACCGCATGAACTGCGCGACGGCATCCACTGGCTGGCCGGCGACGCGCTGAACGCGGCCGACGTCGCCGGCGCGGCCCGGGACTGCAGCGTCATCGTTCATGCCGTCAACCCGCCCGGCTACCGCGACTGGGACCGCCTCGTGCTGCCCATGCTGGACAACAGCATTGCCGCCGCCCAGGCACAAGGCGCCACGCTGGTGCTGCCCGGCACGGTCTACAACTTCGGGCCTGACGCAATTGCTTCGCTGCTGCGCGAGGACACACCGCAGCGCCCCGTCACACGCAAGGGCGCCATCCGCGTCGAGATGGAGGCGCGGCTGCTGGCTGCCAGCCAGCGCGGTGCGCGCGTCATCGTCGTGCGGGCGGGCGACTTCTTCGGGCCGCGCGCGGGCAACAACTGGTTCTCGCAGGGCCTCGTCAAGCCGGGCAAGGCGGTGACCAGCATCAGCAACCCCGCCGCGCCGGGCGCCGGCCATCAATGGGCCTACCTGCCCGACGTGGCGCGCACCATGGTCGAGCTGCTGGCCCGGCGCGACACGCTGCCCGCCTTCGCCAGCTTCCACACGGCTGGCCATTGGGATGCCACCGGGCGCGAAATGGCCGAGGCCGTCCAGCGCGTCGTGGCGCGCCGCAGCGGTAGAGCGCCGCGCATCGCTGCTTTCCCGTGGTGGCTGCTGAAGCTGGCCTCGCCCTTCGTCGCCACCTTCAAGGAGATGCAGGAGATGCGCTACCTGTGGCAGCAGCCGGTGCGCCTGGACAACACGCGTCTGATGGAAGTGCTGGGCCACGAACCACACACGCCGCTGGACGAGGCCGTCGAGGCCGCGCTGCAAGGCCTGAGCTGCCTGCCGGGCGCCTCCACCCAAGCCTTGGTTGCCGCTCAAGGATAGCGCTACCATTTGCCTCCTGACGAGGAG
>Ga0187845_1001712_pt1 | contig 12346 bp, 17 predicted proteins | sample SpaLakP09_SKY_68_FD_134515 | JGI IMG/M metagenome (GOLD analysis project Ga0187845, IMG submission 134515) | Oligotrophic lake water microbial communities from Sparkling Lake, Wisconsin, USA - SP09_SKY_68 | ecosystem: Environmental > Aquatic > Freshwater > Lake | place: USA: Sparkling Lake... | reverse complement strand
CAAGTGGAACCTGAATTACGGGGGGATTGCTTTGATGTGGCGTGGCGGGTGCATTATCCGTTCGCGATTCTTGGGGAAGATCAAGGAGGCGTACGATAAGAATGGCAAGTTGAGCAATTTGCTTTTGGACGATTACTTTAGGGGCGAGGTAAAGAAGTCGCAAAAGGGCTGGCGGACAGTGGTTGCGGCCGCGGCCAAGCGTGGGATTCCGGTTCCAGCGTTTAGTACCGCGTTAGCCTTTTTTGATAGCTACCGCAGTGCGGTTTTGCCTGCCAATCTTCTTCAGGCCCAGCGCGATTATTTCGGGGCTCACACCTATGAGCGGGTGGACAAGCCTCGGGGTGAGTTCTTTCATACGAACTGGACGGGACACGGCGGGACCACTGCTTCTTCCACCTACAACGTTTAGGTTATTGGGTCGGAGAGCGGGCTTGCAGAGGAGGACTTCTGCACGAAGATAGAGGTTATGGCCGGCTTAGCTCAGGGGTAGAGCAGCGGTTTTGTAAACCGCGGGTCATCAGTTCAAATCTGATAGCCGGCTCCAACTAAGTATCTGATAGTAAGCATCTTGGACTTTAAGTAGGGAAATACCAGAATGTCACCGCATGACACGTAATCTTTAATTCTTGGCAACATTTGGCAACACTTATTTACCTTCCACCGCTGCCCATCCTCCAACCCTAGCTTTCTTTGCCTCCGCCTCCATCTGCTGAAGTTTTGCCCTTGTGAAAAGAAATGTGCGGTCATCGGGTGGAATGATTCCATGAATCCTTGCCAGCCCATTCCTAACCAGAATGCAGGCCAAGCTCTCCCCATCCACAATGATTTCCCCATAAAACCGATCTGTCTTACTTTGGCCTAAAGCTGTCTGCCATTTCGTAACAAAGGAGAACTTTTTATTCTTTAGCCGTTCCTCAGTAAAGTTCTTCGCTTTTTTGCCCAACTCTACCGCTTGTTCGCTAGTGATTCCGAAGTAGAGAGCTTGTTCGGCCACCCGCTCAGCAAACTCGTTGTCCGTCTCGCAAGTGTCCACGGCATATAAACGGCAGATTCTTGTTTCCCCCTTGGGTGTGAGAACTGAAAACGAATCACCATCGAAATACTGCCCCCCTAAGAAAGAACAGCCGTCCAATCTTTCCGTTTTGTTAACTTCTTTTTTCAGCGTTGTCTCGCCATAGGCGGGCAGACTAATTAAGAGGGCTAAGAGAAGGGCGTTTATCATAAATTAGGGACGATCATGATATTGCCTTCTTTTCTTTACTGCAATCGCCACCGCTGCCGTTGAGGGTGCGGCCATGATCGAGGGCGCGGCCGCCAGCGCCAGCATGAGCAGTAATTTAGGCATCGGCATACCCCAAGCGTAGCAAACCTTTTAATAGAGCAAATCAGATAGCTTGCTTGGCAAAAAGGAAAGGATGATCATTCAAGTATGAAACGAATGCTATTAGCTATTGTTCTTCTTGCAGCCTTGCTGGTCAGAGCAGAGGCAAGGCTTGGTGAAACGAAAGAGCAGCTTGAGGAAAGATATGGAAAGGCCAGCACAGAGGAAGACACAGATAACAACAAAGTAATGTGGTTTAACAAAGACCCATTTAAAATCACATGTTTTCTTCGTGGAAACAGCGTTTATGCAATTAGCTACAAGAAAAAAGAGAAGTGGACAGATGACGAGATAATGCAAGTTCTGAATAAAAATTCAGGTCAAGGAGTTGAATGGAAAAAGATGAGTGCTGGCTTTAATGTGACTCAAGTGTTTTACAAAACGACAGACGGACAAAGGGTGGCGGTATATTCTATTTTTCAAGACGAGCTTATGGTTTCTTTCCAATCAGAAGTCCAAAAAGAGGTTGATGAAAAGCAGAAGAAGATTGATGCCATTTAAAAAAAACGTAATTAACAAGTTAACAAATTACCACTCCCTATCGCCTCTATCCCTAACTCGGATAAAACGCAGGATATTTTCCCAGCTTTCACCGCCTGCGTCTGGCCAGCGTCCAACACCGTAACCTTCGGCCAGCGCCCAGCCTCCACCGTCGGCCTCAATCAATTTAAACCCGTAGCCTGCGACGCGCCCCCGTACCCAATTTAGTTCACGGGGTGTGGGTGCGTTCACTTTTTGCCCTTACGCGTTGGGATGCGTGGCGGCCTCCTGCAACTGCGGCCAACTGCGCCAACCGATACCGATTGATTGCCCCCGCGGGTTTTGCGCCTCTGCTGGGTAACCGAAACTCCTTGCGAATCGTGATTCCTATTTTAGAAAGTGCCGCCCGTGTGCAACCCATTTTGGGTGCCATCGCACGGAAACTTTGATTGAGCAATTCGGGCGAGAAGATGCTGGCGAAAACTACAAAGCGCCTACTGGTACGCAAACAATCCCCTGGTGCTATGATGCGTCGCAAAAACTCGCCTAGCGCATGCGCCAACGTTTCGCCCTTGGGGTGGAGGTCGTCACCGTCGCATGCCCTCACGATTGCTTCCTCGCCTGCGCCTTTATCGGAGGTTAGGCGCTCCATTCGCAGGTCGTGGCCGTGGTGAACGTATCTCATCTAAAAAAACGCCCTTGGGGTTTTGATTCGTCAAGGGCACCGAATGAATGAACCATCACCTTAGGATCTCTTTTCCTGCCTGATGGGCAGAAGACTTTCAGGGCAGGTAGCTGCCCAAAATAGCGCTCCATTCACAAAGCCCCCGCGGGTCGGCGGCTAAGTGTCGACGGGTTTCCTCAAGGCGCAGGCGTAACGTACGGCATGCCGCCGATTCACCACCGGCCGCGGCTCCATCCAATCGCGACAAAGCTTTTTCGTCAGCGGATAGTTGGGCGTCGTGCTCCTGCGCCAAAAACTTTTCAATCCGTACTAGATGCCGCCGCACGATTGGCGGCAATAATTCCTCACGCATGCCAGCGATTTTACCCTCTAAAATGGCGGCTGCTTGGCTCAGTTGCATCGAGAAGTATGGTGGCGCCCATAGCCTTGCAATAATTCGCTCGGCGCTTGCTATGCTCGGCGCTTCAACGCATGCCTCGATTGCATCCTGCAAGGCGCCCTGCGGGTTTATGCGGCAACATTCAAGCGCCGCCAGCGCCGTTCTCCATGGGGCAACGGTTTCCTCGGCGGCCGTTATCTCCGCAAGATCTGCAAGGGATAATTTAAACTTAGGGCGTTTTGCGAAAAACAGATCCCACAAAAACGAGAACGGTATTGCGGTTTGCGGTTCAATGTGGCGGGTTGTTTCGGGAAGGGTTGTTATCATTTTAGTTTTTCCTTTGGGTGCTTTTTGCGCCTGCCGTATAAAACGAGCAGCCGCGTTTTGTGTCGATGAAGTTGGCGCCGTTCTTTGCGATCTGCCGCTGGATTGCCTTGCTCATGAGGTGGCCGTTGCCTGCCATGCGTTTTAAAAGTTCTGGCGCTAGTGCCGTGGCCGCGTCGCCCTGCGCTTGTAGATAGGCGCCAGCCACCGCGTCGTCGTCCATGCTGGCGGGATCGCTAGATACGCTGGAAAATTCGGTGTAGTGGCGAAGTTTGCCTAGTAGGTGCTTTGCTTCTTCGGTGTGCAACATTTCCAGTTCATCAGCGGCAAATGTAAATGATGTGCCGCGCTGGCCGTAGATTTTTAATGTTTTATCACGCACCCAACGTTGAAGGGTGGCAGGCGGGAACATTCCGCGCAGGCGGCGATGTAAGCTCGCCAACGTGTGCATCTCGTATTTCGTTTTCTTGTCCATGCCAGCGGATGCCGTGTCAACCGATGGGCGACCGCTGGGGCGTCAAACAGCGTTTACGAAATTTACTCAAAAAAGAGGCGGTGGTCTGTTTCACCGCGGGTTAGCTTTATATTTTAAAAGAATCCTTCCAGCTCGCCCCGTCCCTCTCTGATGCTGATGACGGTTTTGATTACTCAATCATGAGCCATCGGACATCTCATCATGAAAGACTAAGTTACGCGAAAACTAATTGACGAAACAAAACCCATAGCGGACTCTTTAGTATGCTAATTCGAGTTGTCTGGTTAGCAGTAGTTTTTGTTTTCTGCTTCCATGTTGAAGCAGGCGAATATCATACTCTTTACACTTGGTACTGCTCCAGATGCAAAATACCGGTAGATAGACCAAGAGATATCTTGGATTATATAATGCGAAATACACCTCCTCCTGCCCCTAAGCCCAATTCTAGAAACTGTGCAGATGCAAGTGGCGAAACCAAGTGTAGTTGGGTCTTATTTAGGAGATCATCTTACGTGAACAGTGATATGATTGATAAGTACCGAGAGGAACAAAACTACATAAAAATGAGTGACAAGAATTCCAAAACAAACCCAAGTTTAGTCTTTGAAAAAGCTGCAGGTTCTCGTAAGGCTGCCTTCGTGGTTCCTATAGATTACGATACTTCAAATCTTAAAAATTTTAATACAGATCTTGGGACAACTATTATTGATAATAAAGCAAAGTAAAATATATTTGATAAGCGGCGAATGAGGCGGCAGAGCAACTTAAAGGGCAAACTAAGTTACGACCGTTTTTATACTGGCGGTCTTAACCACCGCAGGGTGCGTGCCCCTTCAAATAGATTCCTTGCGAACATACACCATGTACCGACCATGCACCCGACCATGTCGGATTTGTAAGAAGCGAAAGGCAAGAAAGTTAGAGATGACCCTACATGGTCAGCATGGTTAAAGGCTTATATATATACATGTGAGCATCATCTTCTACTACGCAGTAGACGATACGTGTTGAGAGTATGTAGGATGGCAACCAATCATGACACCATGACCGACCTTTAGTAATTACTTGGTGGGGAGCGGGGAACAGTTCGACATGGTCAGGGACATGGTCAATCCATGGTACTGGTACTCATCTCTGCTTGCGCAATCTCAATGGCCTCATACGCCTCATGCTCCCAATCTCGCCCAGAAACTGCCCTACCGAATAGTTCGTTATCGCTCAGGCGATGAACTTCCCAGTTGTCGCCCCTATCCAGAGCAGCGCGGATTTCTTTCGTTAAGTCAACCGCCTCACCCCTTCTAAACTCACTTGCCCTGAATTCTTCTGCTGGGGTCAGGACGCGATCTAAAGGCGGATCAAGAAGGTGATAGAAGCGTTTGTCCGCCTCTCGTGCGTAGTCAGGGATATGACTTGGAACTTCTAAAATGCCGTGAGTTCGAAAATGACCCAGAATCGTTTTAATTGTTTTTGGAGGTGAGCCGCTTTCTTTTTCTAATTCGCTGATGCTTGCAAGAAACGTATTTTTCTTATGCTGCCCTGTTTGCTCAAAGTTCAGCGCTTCCAATCCAGAAAGAAATGCAAGACTGATCGCAGGAGTGAACGGGGTTTTCATGTACATAGCAACCTGACGCCGCGCAAAGCTGCTTGGTATTGAAAGGGTGTTTATCCTCTCAGCGTATGGGGTGACAATCATTTTGCCTCAATCATCAAACATCCATGCATTGTTTTTCATGCACGCCACAACTTTATCAGCCCAAGCAGTCGGCAGCTTAGCAACCGCTGCCATAACCGTCTCGCGGTTGTATTCACCCCAAACGGTTGCAAATGTACCTGGGTCGTATTCATCAAAGTTCGCCTGCATGATCGCTTGCCTACAACTGCCCACATCGCTCCTTCTCGCCAATCGTCGGGCATCCTCCGCCAGTTGTGCGGCCTCCTTGTCGCCCTTTTCTTTTTCTGCCAGTACTCGTATGCGTTCTGCTAACTGCTCGGCCTCTGCTGCCTGCTGCTCTCTAATTTCATTCGCCTCTACCAACTCCGCGGCCTCCTGCTTTTCCGCTTTATGTCTTGCGGCTGCCGCTTGCCTTGGTTTCTTTGGCATGGCATCGATGCCACGGAGCAGAAGCGGAGGCGGCATTGATGGCATGCCTAGTTGTTTATCTAGACTATCCATTGATCCATGGCCGCTGTGGTCTATGGGTTGCTTGGGATAGTGAAGGGTATAAAAGTTGCGTTCGTACTCTTTGCTCCCGACCTTTCTACGTCTTTTTATGCTTAGTAAGCCAAGTTCCTCAAAGTCTTTGCAGATTCGTTTAACTGTTGAGAAATGGATTCCGGCTCGATCGCCAAGTCTTACATGGTCAATTATAAAGGATTTACTGGGGTATGTTCCTGCGTTTTCAAAAGCCAAATCCTCCATAGCCATCCAGAGGGACATGGAATTGCCATTCCCGTACTCATGGACTTTTATTAACGAAAGTCTATCTACGCTGAGATAGAGGCGTGGCCGCTTGTTCTTCATGTTGTCCCCATCTCAGGGAAAGTGGGTTTGTTGACAGTACTTAGTTTTTGTAAGTTCATTGGGTTTAATAAGGGCGTCAGGTTTACAGACCTGCCGTCCTTTTTCTTTTTGATTACCGTTTTACCTTTGAGTGTTTCCGCGAAACAGAAAGACGCTCACCGCGTGTAAAGTCAGGAGGGGTTTTGAATCCGTTTCTGAAAAACAGATCCAAGTCAGCGCTGGCCAAATATATCTTCCCGCCTGATCCAAAGGGTCGGGTCAGCTTAATCAAACGCCGTTCGCTGGCACGAAGTAGCGAGCGTGTGCTGCATGAATAGGTATTAGCGGCTTGTTCTAAGGTTAAGTATGCCGCTTGGTTGGCGGTCATCGTCTGTTTCTGATCGGCATTAGTCGTCATATATATAGCCTGATGTCAACTTGCCCTACTAATTGTCGCGTGTTATTAGTCATGCATGGATTCAGCCCTGCGCACCCTTTATAAAACTGCCAAGGACGAGAGGGGAGGTGCTATGACGCCCACGGATGCCGCCCGTATTGTTGGAATTTCTCCACGTACGGTCTTTAGAATTCTGAAAGCAGGGAAAGCGATGACCCCAGAGGGCTTTGTTTCCTTTGCAAGAGATCACGAGGGCAATGTTTCGGCCTTGCAGTTGAACTGTATTAAAGTGCTTAGAGAAAAACTTCCCAGAGCAGGACGCAAATACGGGACGCATCAGAAAAACAGACGTAGTAGGTCTGAGAATGGACGCGGGGGGCGAGTAATAAAGAAAGGCAAAGACGATCTGTGGCGACTACAGCGAATACTCGCCATGATCGATAACGTAACCGATAAAAACACAATGATTCGTATTAGATCATTTGCCGCCCAAAAGTATCACCGTCTTTAAAACTTTTAGCTGACAACCTCCCAAAACGCCGCTGCCTCTGCTTTTGGGATCGCTCGGCGATAGTGCTTATTGATTACGACAACGGAATCCCCCATTTGATTCGCCAGCTCGTTTTTGTCGGATTGGCGGGTCAGCCAAAAACTGGCGAAGGTATGGCGCAAGCAATCAAAAGGCCATGGTGCTCCCTTGAATCCGCGTTTATCAAAGGCAAACCCAGCCTGCCCACGTGCTTCTTCCCAATATCGTCGCCACGATCCTTTGACCTCGCCAGTTATGCATCCCGCGGCCTGACGGTGAGGTTTTAGCATCTTGATCGCCTCAGGTGAAAGGTTGACGTATCGGCTGACGCGATTCTTTGATGTGTCCTTCCAGACTTTGATTTGTTTGGAATCTAGGTTGATGTCCTGCCAGTCCAGCTTGTCGGCCTCCTTGGGTCGCAGACCTGCCAGACAACCCACGGCAAAATAGGGGACAAGGTTGGATGACCTCTCATGATTGCGGCAGCTTTTAATCAGTTTCGCGATTTGCTCAGGGTCGAGGGTTTCCACTTCCTTTTGCTTTGTCCTGACGGAAATTAGTTCGCATGGGTTATCGGATCGCCATTTCTTGATTCGCGCAAAGTTCATCAGTTGCGAGAATGTAGCCTTACAGTTTTTACGGTCTCCAGGTGTGGTGGCGATGGAGTTGAGCCAGTTCTGGATGTCGCTGCTGTCGATGGTATCAATACGGCGTTTTGCTAGAGATGTGTGGGCGATAGTTCGCTGGTAAATGCGCTGGTATCCTTTGACCGTGTTCTCCTCCATGTCGCCACGGTCGGCCTCGCTGATCTTCTGTTCGTAATAGTGTTCCCATGCGGCGGCGATGGTTGGGGTTTTCTGATAAGGACGGCGCCCAGTCAGGTGATCCTTCATTAGACGGGCGGCCTCCATCAAAGAACAGTTAAGGGGACGTAGGATGTTAAGTGCTTCGAGGGCATCAATGCGCTCGGCCTCACGCATGACTCCGGGTAGGGCGCCGTGTATGGCGATGCCAGTAAGCTGTCGTTCTTCGCGCAGCTCCTCGGCAAATTCTAACGCTTCTTTCTGATCTTTGAAAATCTTTCGGCTGCCTAGTTGTCGGCCTTTCACTCGTTGGCGAAAATCCACTTGCCAGACTTTCTGATTGTGGACAGAGATTAGATTGATGGAAGGCCAACCGTTAGTTTTTTTGTGGTGATAGGATGCGGGGGACATGAGAACGTTCTAGTAGTTGGCAACACGATGGCAAATCAAATCCTTAGCAGTTAAAACTGGGTGTTTGTAAACCGCGGGTCATCAGTTCAAATCTGATAGCCGGCTCCAACTTAAGTATATGTTTTGTATGTACTAACAGAATTAGATTCAAGGGTTTAGATTTCTAGAAACGATTCTGCTGACAGTTAGAGACCACTTACCGCCTTACTTCTCTGACCTATGGCTCCCAAGACAACTGCATCTGGGTGGAATCGACTAGCCCACCACCACACCCACTCCCCATCCCCCCAGCGGGTGTTCACATACACATACCCCACCCAGAAAGATCTGACCTAGTTTTGGAATCGATGAGCGACAGGAGGCGACAGGGTTAGGTTGGGGAAGGGGATCTGCGATCCGCTGGAATGAGGAGCGTAGGGAAAAGCGGGCTTGAATGTCGCAAGGCAGAAGATAAGGGTAGGCCATGAACTCTATCGTCACGCTTATGATTTTTCTAGCCCTCTCTGGGTGTTCACGGGACAAACGAAACGAGCCCGTAGGAGAGGCACAGCACAAACCTACAAACAAAGGGCGCATAGGCGAAACAGAGGACCAACTTACCAAGCGCTATGGGAATGTTTTAGAAAGAACAACCGATGGCGGATTTCAGAGAATAAAGTTTCAAATCGAGGAATACGACATGTGGTTTACCATGATTGAGGGTGTTGCCGAAGGTGTAAGTGTAAAAAAGTGGGGGGTCCTTAATCCTAGTGAAACAGAAGTTTTATTGCTGAAAATTACGGGCGTACCTTCGGACGCATGGACATTTCAGTCTACTCCAAAGTTTGTTATGATAGACACACAACAGGGATATTCGGGTTTTTTTAGTATAAAGGAAGGAATCGTAAACATTGACTCAAAAAAGCTTGATGACCTGAGGACAGCGAATATTAAGGAACGCGACACTCAGGGTCTAAAGGGTTTTTAATTTCAGTTTACTGAATACGCAACAGCTAGGCACTAATCCTTGAGCTTACAAGGGAGCTAGGCGTATTAATGGAGAGGGAAGGGGTAAAGGCCCTATCCCATTCAGGCCATACCATTTGGATGATTTGGTTTGAGAAGATTAAGGGCTGGGTAGGTATTGCTAGGTAAGTAGTTAAAGAGAAGTTTTATACGTCCTAAATGGCGATTAGGTAAGCTACTAAATTCTTCGAAAGTTCGCTTTATTAAAAACTATATGCTTAGGTATCTATATTAACAGGCTCATCATCTCCATTCTGCTTCTATCGCTTGGATTGATCGATCTGGGAAGAAGTCAGGCGATCATTGGTCTAGGATCGACTGTGAATACGGGAGGATATGGAATAATTAAACGCAACGATTATGGAGAATGGGTAAAACTTGGTGCTCAAGATTTTAAAGAGGTGAGTGAAAATGGAGTTGATGGGGTATTTGTTCCATATCAGATATCCACCAAGATAAGTAGTACGGGCATACAGTTCTCCTTCCCTCCAAATATTTTAAGCAGTGATTCGCCTATCAATAGCCAGCGAAATCCATGGAGTATTGGTCTTGGATCAACAAGAGAAACCGACGGCCCTTCCTTAGACAGCTACTTCAGCCCAAAAGGTATTAATTGGGCTTCAAATTCCCTTTTTGCGACTGCTTGTGCGGGGATTACTTTTGATCTGAACGAACTAAAGGCTGGAGGAAACTCGTTCTCGAATTTCTCTACATATTTTGGAATGTCCTTCAATGGCGACACTTGGAGTAGTAGCTCGACTGCTTATGCAATATTAGTTGATGGAGTTCTCGTATCAAGCGGCGGTGGATATAATAAAGCCAATCCCTTTACAGGCGTGATTGATATATCATTGAACGAAAATAGTCGTTTCTTGACTCTTGCTGTCTTGGATGATGGTAATGGGAGCAACTATGATCACGGAGCGTTTGTAAACCCAACACTAATTTCCGTCCCCGAACCCTCCTCGCTCTCCCTCTTGGTTCTGGGCGGGGTGGTGGTGGCTTTAAGGCGAAGAAGGTGATGAGAAACCTAATCCTCTCTGCCTTAGCTCTCATTTCTTTTGTTGCCCCTCTTTCTGCAGAGGTAGTGGTTTTCCAAGACTCCTTTGATGGCGTTTCGCTAGATGGGGCTAAATGGAATACTCTTTTGCCTTATTCAGATTCATCGGTTTCTGTGGGTAGTGGGGCGGTAAATCTTGTTTCGAGAGGGACTATTGTAACCAAGACCTCTTTCACAACCCCATACACTTTGACGGGAAGTTTTATCAATCAAAACAACACAGACCACTCGGCGTACAGCGTTTTTCAAATATATTTCAGAACAAGCGGAAATTATATTCCTCTCGATATCTATAAGAGCCTAGATGGATTTAATATTTCCTTTTGGCCAATGACAGCCGTGGGAGGACAAGAGGCTATTTTTCTGCAGATTGATAACCGAGAAAGTCCTTATGGCGAAACGAAAATACGAACCCTTGAGGGCAAGCCCTTCCAGCTAACGACAGGCCGTGAGTATTTCTTTTCGCTAACCGACAGCGGAACTGGTTTCACCTTCGATGTAGATGGGCAAAGAATATTTGATTACACCTCCTCGGTTTCCTTTGGCAGTAATGTTGGTTTTGCCAGCAGAGAAACGATGGCCAACAACCCAACATATACAGGCGATGTTCTTGTGAAAGGGATGCAGGTCGCAGTTCCCGAACCCTCCTCGCTCTCCCTCTTGGCTCTTGGTGGGGTAGTGGTGGCGTTGGGTAGACGGAAGAAATAGCAGACCACTGATGAGATTCCTAATCCTTAGCTTACTGGCTCTGGGTTATCAGAGCGCCTCGGCCCAACTTGTGACTGAAAGTTTTGGCAGTGGAGCCAATGCGTTCACGATGGATTTTGTAACGATTGGGAATCCTAATAACGTGGCCGATACAACGGGGAGGCCTAATCCTGCGGGTTCGGTGGCCTACACCTACAATTTGGGCAAATACGAGGTGAGTAGGGATATGATTACCAAAGCGAATGCAGCAGGAAGCCTAGGAATTACGATGTTTGATATGAGCGACTATGGTGGCAACGGAGTAAATAAGCCTGCGACAGAAATTACCTATTATGAGGCGCTCAAATATGTGAATTGGCTCAACACGAGCACAGGAAAAAAAGTAGCATATAAGTTCGTTGGTGGAATATTTCAGCTTTGGTCTCCGACAGATGCTGGGTACAACGCGAACAATATGTTTAGGAACAGCCTCGCGAAGTATGTCCTCCCTAGTACGAGCGAGTGGTACAAGGGAGCGTATGGGAATCGGGATGGGACTTGGAATAATTATGCAACTGGAAGCGATAGCGCACCAACGGCAGTAGCTAGTGGAACAGATCCTAACACGGCAGTGTATAATCAATCTGATTCTACTGGCCCTGCAGATATCACCAACGCGGGTGGGTTAAGTCCATACGGAACGATGGGGCAGGGAGGGAATGTGTGGGAGTGGAACGAGACAGCATATGACGGAACTAACGACACAGCGGGCGAAAGCCGGGTGCTGCGCGACGGCTCCTGGAACAACAGCAGGGACGTCTTGGGTGCCTCGCGCCGCTACGACATCAATCCGACGTCTGAGAACTTCAACTACGGGTTCCGTGTTGCTTCAGTCCCCGAACCCTCCTCGCTCTCCCTCTTGGCTCTTGGCGGGTTGGTGGTGGCGTTAAGGCGACGGAAGAAATAGTAGAACCATTGAAGAAGCTCCTCATCCTCAGTTTACTGGCTCTGAGCTATCAGACCGCCTCGGCACAACTTGTAACGGAAAGTTTTGGTGCTGGAGACAATGCGTTCTCGATAGATTTTGTAACGATTGGGAATCCTAATAACGTGGCCGATACAACAGGATATGGCTCGGTGGCATATACCTACAATTTGGGCATTTACGAGGTGAGTAGGGGGCAGATCGATAAAGCGAATGCAGCAGGGAGCCTGGGTATTACGATATAT
>Ga0187845_1001709_pt1 | contig 12350 bp, 14 predicted proteins | sample SpaLakP09_SKY_68_FD_134515 | JGI IMG/M metagenome (GOLD analysis project Ga0187845, IMG submission 134515) | Oligotrophic lake water microbial communities from Sparkling Lake, Wisconsin, USA - SP09_SKY_68 | ecosystem: Environmental > Aquatic > Freshwater > Lake | place: USA: Sparkling Lake... | reverse complement strand
GTTGTAAGCAATTGTTGCTGGAACTGGACGACCAACTGAGTATTGAGCACTTGAACTATTAGTAAATGGTTGGTTTTGGCAGTTCAAAGTAGTAACTGCCCATAGACATTCATCAATAGGACGAATATCAAGATTTATTTTTACTTCGTGATACTGCACATCACGATTTACCCCACCTTTCGGTGTATTTAAATAGGGTTTAGACTATATCTTAAGCCATCATTGAAGTTGATTAAACTTCTCAGACCCATTTCCGTTTAGTCGTTGAACCTTCCTCTTATCCTTATCATAACGGACTTAGAGGCTTGGCTGCGGGTTACCGATTTTATTAGAATTTTCTAATTCATACGTTGGCGTTTTTACGATATCTGAGGTCATTATTCTCAGCCATTTTAAACTTTCATTTAAAACTTCGTAGCCTAAAAATTGATTATATTTTTGATTTAATCATTAATATTTAATTTTTATTTATACGTCTTTACGGATTTCCCGAACAATTTGAAAATGTCGCTGCTTGCTAAATTAATAACAATCAACTAGCATCTGGGGATGATTAAAAAAATCATTATGAGCCCCTAACAAATTTTTCCTAAAACAGTTCTCATATGTTTTAGGTTGGATGCTTTTCTGCCCTGCAGATGTTAAGGCAATAAGAGGTAAGGCGAGACCAGGGTTTGTGCAAAACCAAAATTGGAGTGGCACATAAAGAGTTGTCTCAGGGAGTGCGTTACGAGGTGCGCAAACTTGACGAGGAGCCAAAGAGTCGCAAGGGGATTCTACATCAGAAAATGAAGGATCGGTGATGAAGGTAAGTTGAGTTGTGTTTCCAATCATCTTGAAATAGCCTGGAAGCTGTTCAGAAGTCATAGTAAGTTGGTTCCAGATGTGCATCCAGTCACCATATTGACGGTCGATTCTTTGACCACCAATTTCAACTTCAACCTGAGCGATAAGTTGTTCACCAGGGAAATCTAACCAACGTGCATATACACCGGTGTTTTGACCAGTTGTGTAGTTTCCAAGACCCATAAGCTGGTTAATTTCAGGTAGAGTAACTTGTAGATAAGTTCTGTAAGCTAAATCACCATTTCTGCTAATAACACATTGGACACGACGACCGAAATCGGCTTGTCCATTAAAAGTTTGTTCAATTGATTCAATTCCAAAGTTAGTATATCTGCGATAAGTAACTTTCCAAAAAGTAATTTGAGGATTACCTGTACATTTCCTCTACCTTATCTTTCAATAAGGAGTAGACTATATCTTAAAAAGAATTCATATTTGAGTTTAATATAAATTCTCTCGAAAACCATTTAGTCGTTGAACCTTCTTCTTTAAATTTTTCTAATTTTTGTATAATATTATTTATTTGATTGACATCAATTTCTTTTTTAGATGAATTATATTTTAATGTAACTGGTGTTAAATTAGACCAATTCCAACATTTAAATTTTTCATCTTCATTTGTTAAATCAAATTTACAAACAGGTATGATATGATCAATAGACCAATATGAACCATAATTGTCCCAGTTCATTTCTGGAAAAAAATTATATTCAAACCATTCTCTTAAATATTGAATATTACAACCGATATAATTCATAGTTGAAACATTTTTAACAAGAACAGTTCTTAAACGTGCAGCTAAGGATTTTTTTAGTCTATAATTAATATTAGTTTGACTTTCAATCCTACACCATTCCGTTTTCTGTTCTGTTAAAAATTTCGGATAACAAGAAATACAAATCTTTTTTTTATAAAACTTTTTAAGTTTAGAAAAATCTTTTAATAATTTTTCTTCATGACATTTTTCACATTTTGCCATAAAAGTTTGATTTTTTTTTGCCTTAGATTTTTTTTTCTTATTTTATCCTTTTCATTTAAACATTTTTTACATATTTTTGAATATGAATTTTCTCTATCATTATATTTTCTATATTTATCAATTGATTTGTTAAATTTACAATCATCACATTTTTTTTCATCCATGTTTGTATTTATATAATATTTGTTTTTATATATTAATTTTTAAAAATTAAAGAAGCTTGGCTGCTCATTGCCCATTTCAATTAATCATATTATAAATTAATTGCATCTTATTCATTTTTACTATACCCAAGTTTTTTGTCTTGGCCACAATTCACTCACGAAAATTGTTTAGTAGAATAAGTTTTAGGGGTTTCAAGCAATTTGATTTTCTTACCAGGGTTTTTCAAATTAAATAATTTTAATTTCCCTGATTAACATCAGTGGTACTCCATATAAAGAGCATCCACAAAAGGCTTTATGAATATCTTATTTTTTCGATATTCCCTGATGTTTTTCTACCCTACAGGTTTTTAAGGTAAACATCCTGCGATGATCCCTAATATTTCTAAAAGGGCTAGAGTACACCTTAAGAGATTTCTAGTTTGACTAAAACTATCATTAATCCCCGATTGCCGTCTACTCGTTGAACCTTTATCTTATATCTGTCTAAAATATTACACCTTAACAGGTGGATATAAGATACTTGGCTTCGGATTATCCAATCTTTAGCGTTTTTACTATGCCGTCGGTCATTACCCTACGGTATTATTTATGTCACCATAAATAAGAAGTATCTAAAGCTCTAAGGAAGTTCCCGCAATTTGACAATCTTGCGAAACAACTAAATAATAATTGTTCCACTAGCAAGTTATATAATTGAGATAGGTGAAATCTCAATTCGTATATTTACACTGTTTTCTATCATGGAGATATACGACCCACAATAGCAGCTCACTGTTGGCGCCCAGAATAGTTAAGCGCCATAAGCTACAAGTTGCATTAAACCACCACCCATTTTATACAATTGCTAAAGAAAAAAAAATTACAAATTTTAATTTAATTAATTAAATAATTACATAATTAAATTAATCATCTCCATAAAATAATTATGTGATAATTTTATTTACATCTAAATTTGATGTCATAAATTTTTTCAAATATGTTTCATCTAGTATCTCTTTTTTACCTTCGTGAGACTTTGTAAAAACATACGACGTGTTTCGTTTTTTTACAGACCAACCCTGCTCAATAGAATTAAATAATAAAATCATTTTTTGAAATTCAATAAAATCAATTTTAACATTCCCATTTTCTAAATTTTTTAGGGTCTCTAAATTAATTTGAATATCCATTAATTAGACTAATCAAAATAAAAATCATACTAAAACTTAAATATAAATAATATATTTCTTTATATTATTAATTAAATAAATTGTGTTAATTTAATTTAAATGCCTAATTTTAAACCAAAAACTAACAAAAAAATAAGGTTTAATAAAAAATCTTCAATTACACTCGACATAAAACACAAAGAATTTTTAAATGAATTTGTAAAAGATGAAAATGACAGAATTCCAGAATTAAAAAGTTTAAGATATGAATTAAAACAACAGTTAGAAAATAATTTTAATATTGAACAAAGATTGGATTTAGAAGATAAAATTGAAAATTTAACAGAAAAAATAAAAGAAATTAAAAACAAAAAGAGAGAATATTTTCTTGATAATTCAAAATTTATTTTTGAATATTTTGAAAATAAAAAAAATATATCAAATGGTAATACGGGTCAAACCATTACAAATAAAACCAAATTAATAAACGATTTTTTTAAAATTAAACAAGAAAAAGATGAAGATAAAATAACACATAACGAAAATAATAATATTGTTCAAAAATATCTTAGTAATATTGATGATAGTTTTATTGATGTTAATTCTTTTATTTGTCAAACAAATATATGTAAAATTTGTCATAAAGGCGAATTAATTCCTCTAGAGGATGAAGGAATTATGGTTTGCAATGAGTGTTCTAGAAGTATCTCTTATTTAATTGAAAGTGAAAAACCATCATATAAGGAACCACCCAAGGAGGTTTGTTTTTATGCTTACAAAAGAATCAATCATTTTAAAGAAATTTTATCTCAATTTCAAGGAAAAGAAACCACCCAAGTTCATACAGACGTTATTGAAAATATTAAACTTCAAATTAAAAAAGAGAGAATTAATTTAGAACAACTTACAAATTTAAAAACTAAAGAAATACTTAAGAAACTTGGCTACAATAAATATTACGAACATATACCATTTATTAAAGACAAATTAGGAATTAAACCACCAATTATGACACCCGAATTGGAAGAAACATTATGTAATCTTTTTATCGAACTTCAATCACCTTATTCTAAATATTGCCCAGATGACAGAGTCAATTTCTTAAATTATTATTATACTGCTTATAAACTATGCGAACTTTTAGGAGAAGAAAAATATTTACCCCTATTACCATTATTAAAAGATAGAGAGAAAAGAATAGAACAGGATAATATATGGAAAAAAATTTGTGAAGAATTAGATTGGGAATTTATCCCTACTATTTAATTACAATGTTAATAAATTTAATAATTATTACTATATTTAATTCTAACTAGCTAAGAATCTAAACATCGTCTTCGTCATCTTCAATGTCTTCAATGTCTTCAATGTCTTCATCGTCTGTATTAACTACTGCTTCTACAATTTCGTCTTCTAAATCATCCTCAATTTCGATGTATTGATTATTTATCCATATTACCTTCCGAGTATTAAACAACTTATTCATATTTATAATTTCTGGTTTTTCAGTTTCTGATGTAAATAATTTTAAAATTTGTTCATCATCTCTAAATCTTACAGTATAAGTTTGTTGTATATTATTTCTTCCAATTCTTCCCATAGCTTGAATAATTTTTTCTTGAGTTAGTTTTAAATCTTTGCTTAGAAACCCGTGACAAAATTGATAATTTGTTCCATAAATATAATCACTTGAAGCAATAATCATATATAATTTTTGCAGATCTGCAAGTTTCTTCATTATTTCAGTGTAAGCTATATTTTCGTGATTTATAAATACTCCAATACCCATCTCAATAAAACCTTCCATGTATTGTCTACACCGTTTAATGCCATTATTTCTGAAACAATTCCTTCATCTACACTACTTGTAAAAGCTCCTTTTGCACTAATTCCTTCTGCCCATTTATCTAAATGCATTTTACGATTTGGAATGAAAGTATCATTCAATGAAGCTGCCTTAATCATAATCTTTAATGTTGTAATCTCTTCGCTTATTTTTGATATTGCACTTTTATTTACAAATTCATCAGGAATATCTTTATTTGATTTTTTAGAATCTTTATTTGATTTTTTTCTACCAGATACTTTGTGTTTTCCATCAGAACCAGATATTTCATTTTTAACCTTTTTACCATAATTCTCGTTTATTATATCTAAATCTGTTTCCAATATATGCAATCTTTCATTAATAACATTATTATATTCTATTTTTTTCATTATATCTTCCATTACGATCGTGGGAATATTTGCTTGTTGAACACAAAATTTCGCAATTTTCTCAATATCATCTGAAATAAATATAGTTGGACCATCTGTTAACGTATTCGCATCTTTTGTAGTAACATAAACGCCTGATGTTCCCTTTTTTAAAGAAGTATCAACATTTGATTTTATGCTTTGTTCACTAGCTAATCTAGTTAGTGGCTCTCCAGATAATTTGGTTGTTATTGATTTAGTTATATCATTCAATATACATAAACTTCTTGCTTTCATAATTCTATTTCCTTTTGAATCTACATTACTATTTTCTAATATTCTAGGTTGTCTTATTTCTATAAAATGTTTATATATATTACTCCAGCTATTGCTTTCGATATTTTGTAATAGATTAATATAATACATCTTTATATTTTTCATATTTATGTCATCTAAAGTTCCAAAATGTCTATCTAAACGAGTTTTAGAATTACCATAATTATTCAAATTTACATATGTAATAAAATTAACAACTTCTTTTAAATCAAAGTATCTTAGAAGTGTATAATAATTATTACAATGCTTAGCAACATCTTTTATTTTATTATAATCTTCGTGCATATAATGCGGTAATACTACAAAACCATCTTTATTAATTAAAGGAATCGATTTTTTACAATCATGACTAACAATATTACAAATTTCAGCTCCAGGAAATTTATTTAAGAAATCTGGAATTGTCTCACTTAATTCATTATGTTTAGGTAATGTTGCAGATGATAATACAACATTAGGTATAAGATTTTTCTTCCAATTTTTTCGAATAGTATTGTGAAATTCGTGTTCCTCATAATCTAATGTAATTGTCGGTTCATCCCAATACATAATTATATCGTTTGCTTTAAAGAAGGCAAGCATATAATACATAGCTGGCAAATAAGATTTAATGTCGCAAATTATTATTTCAACATTGTCGCCAACACTATTATCTACTTTTCCAATTCCACCTGTTCTTTTATTACGACTAAATTCTTTTGCTGCAAAATAATGTAATCTAATATCATCTGCGCTTGCACAACCAAAAGCAAATGCAATTTTTTTGTTTACTGAAATTGCTGCTCTTGCTAAAGCTAATCCTACATGTCTAGCAGCACAAACAAATATTATCTTTTTTTGTTCAGACAAAGCAATTGGTGTAAGAGTCTTTCCTGTACCAGTAGGTGCCATATACAATATTAATTTTGATTTTAATGACTTACAAGCTGTAAATATATCCTTTTGATGTTCATATAACATTAGGTCTCCATACTTCAACAAATTTTCATTTTTCTCGATAAATTCAACTCCATTTTCTATAATTATTGATAAATTTATATGATTCGCAAATATTTCTAATACTATATTAACCAATTCTTTAATGGTCTTATTTATTTTTACTATATTATTTCTTATTAATTTATATAGGGTAAAGTAGTGAAAATGAAATAATTTAGAGTTTGATGTTTTTTTATTATATAAAATTTTTTCTATGTGGGTTAATAATGTGTATTCGTATATATCATTATTTTTTAAAGTATTTTCATCAAATCTTTCTAGACGAAGTTTATCAATAGAATTTAATTTTATTTCTTTTCCAATTTTCATTTTTTTATAAGAAGAATCTATAATTTTTAATTCTTTTTCAATTTTATCACCTCTATCACGCAAATATTTATGGTATAAATAATCTTCCATTTTATCTGAATATTCTATCTTTAAAAATGTAAATATAGAATTGTTATTATTTATTTTAACATTAACATCCGCATAACCTTTAATAATCATATTTAAAATATTAATTTCACCGGTTGAAACCAAAATCTCTATAGAGTTCCATTCAGATTTATTAAGTTTTCTTTGCTTTAAATCCATTTTATGAGCTAGTATGTAATAATATACTCGTGTCTTTAAATTTATTTTTTATCTCAATTTTTTTATAAATTATTATAAGTTACTACCGAAATTTACACCTTTTATAATTTATCTTTTTTACATATTTAAAATAAAATTGAAATGAAATAATATACAATAGTAAAAAGTATTATATATTATTAAGATGTCAGACATTTACACAATTGTTTCTATTGAAGGAAATATTGGTTCGGGTAAAACAACACTTTTAGAAAAATTACGCGAACATTACACAAATAATGAACAAATCATATTTTTAAAAGAACCTGTTGACGAATGGGAAAAAATTAAAGATGAAAATGGAATTTCAATCCTTGAAAAATTCTATTCTGACCAAAATAAATATTCATTCCCTTTTCAAATGATGGCATTTATTTCTAGGTTAAAAATTTTACGAGACATAATAAATAAAATTAAAACACAAGTAAATAAAAAATTTATAATTATAACAGAACGCAGTTTACATACAGATAAAATGGTTTTTGCAAAGATGCTTTACGATGATAATAAAATTGAACATATTAATTATCAAATTTATTTAAGTTGGTTCAACTCCTTTTCAGAAGAATATCCAGTTCATAAAGTCGTGTATGTTAAAACAACACCTGAAAAATGCCATTTAAGAATTTTAAAAAGAAGTAGAGACGGAGAAGGAAATATACCTCTTGATTATCTTAATAATTGTAGTAATTATCACGATAATATGTTAGACAAAACATCTGATACTTGCATTTGTCAAGAACAACTAATTTTAGATGGTAATGTTGATATTTATAAAAATGAAAACCTTGTAAATGAATGGATATGTGAAATTAATAAATTTATAAAAAAATAAAAATAACAACTTATTTGTGATAAATATTATGTTTTGATGAATAAATCATTTCATAAAAAAATTTAAAAAAAAATTGTATTAAATTTGAAATATTTTTTATTGAAGGTATAATAATTGATTCTGGAATATAACATTCATTATCTTTTTCTTCATCTTCATCTTCATCCTCATCCTGAACTTTTTCTTCATCTTCATCTTTTTCTTCATCTTCATCTTCATCCTCATCCTGAACTTTTTCTTCATATTCATCTTTTTCTTCATCCTCATCTTTTTCTTCATCCTCATCTTTTTCTCCATCTTCATCTTTTTCTTCTTCAGATTCATACGAATCTGATAGATCAAATAATTCTGGACAAGAATCAATGTCATTGCTAATTTCTAAATCATACATAATATTTGGAATATAAATATGATTTTCTTTAGTTTCATCCTTAGTTTCATCTTTAGTTTCATCCTTAGTTTCATCTTTAGTATAATTATTCACTTCATTAGCCCAATCATTAAGATTAAACAAATCTTTTGAATCTCTACACTCATTATTTTTTATATTATTAGAATGTTTTAACATAGTTTATTTATAATTTATTAAAATATATAATCTCTAAATCAGTTATTTTAATAATTATTCACTTTTTTTTCACTATTTTCACTATTTTCACTATTTACGCTATTTACGCTATTTTCAATATCAATGCATCTATACTCTTTATAAAAATCATCGTATGACTGACCATTGTATAATTTTTCATTATATGGTTCTTCATTGTACAATTTTTCATTAGACTTTTTTCTAACATTTGATATTAATGTCAATTTTGAAATATCAGCCAAACCATCTTGAATACGTTTTTTTAATACGCAGCTGATTTCGATTAATTTTATGTACCGTCCATAACATTCATCTAAAAAAATTTTTTCTTCAACATTTCTATTTTCTTTTTTTAATGATAAAAATTTATATATGTCAGTTCCTAAAACATAATAATCTTTTGATGATATTAATGCCAACTCCATCTGTTTATTTATGGCAAAAAATAATTCTATACTTCCAATTATTCCAACCGTCATAGCTAACCCACAATTTATTAAACTTATCGACTGTTGATTTATAAAAGGTTGCAATCCTACACTAAACACTGAATTTAACGCAGATATTATTATAATTGGTAATCTATAGTATTTTAATGTTGTTTTTAATTCTAAATATTTTTTTTTATGTTCTTTTGCTAATAAAATAGAATTTTGTCTTAAATTATTAAGTATAATTTCTATATCGCTAAGCATATAATATAATTATAAGATTAAAATTATTTTACCAAGTGTTTAACAAATTTTCGCGTTCATCTTCAGTATATTCATTACCAAGTTGATTTAATAATTCTACAAGTTTTTTAGGAGAATATTTTTCCATAATGCGTTTCTCTCTAACTATTTCCCACAACCACTTTCGAAATTTAGATTTATATTTTAAATGATAATATAAAATGCGAAATTTATTCATAATATTAATATTTCTTTTAATTATTTGAATATCATTTGATCTGCCAATTATATCGCATATAGGATTTTCCTCAAAATAAAATGTGTATACCATTTCATTTAATCCAGAATTAAACCTATTTATATTATTATAGGTACAATAACATATTTCTAAATTGTCGTTTAATTCTGGAAGAATTGTTATTTTATTTCGCGAACAATCTAATCGTTCTAAATGGTCGTTTAGTTTTGGAAGAGTTATTAATTGATTATTTGAACAATCTAATCTTTCTAAATGGTTGTTTAATTCTGGAAGATTTGTCAGTTGATTATTTGAACAGTTTAGACCTTCTAGAATACAGTTTAATTCTGGAAGGTTTGTTAATTGATTATTTGAACAATTTAGTATCTCTAAAATTCTGTTTAATTCTGGAAGAGCTGTTAATCGATTATTTGAACAATTTAACACCTCTAAAATTCTGTTTAATTCTGGAAGAGATGTTAATTGATTATTTGAACAATTTAACACCTCTAAATTTCTGTTCAATTCTGGAAGAGCTGTTAATTGATTATTTGAACAATTTAGCACCTCTAAATTTTTTGGTAAAAACGAAATACTTGTAAGTTTATTATTTGAACAATTCAATACTTCTAAATATACAAATTTTGACAAATCAGGCAATTCTGTTAATCCTTTTGAAGATAAGTTAAGTTCAATTGCATTATTTGATAAACAATTTAAATATTCAACTACACAAAAAGTCATTTTATTAAGTATTTAATAATTATTAAACAATATTGTAATTATAATATACACTTATAAGTTAAAATGCTCTCATTTTTTTTATAAATAATTGTATGATAAGTGTGTTAGAGAGAAATTTATAGTTAGACTGCACAGATGGATTTGAAATATCTAAAAACTTTATATTATTTATAATATTCAAAATAATTAATTTGGCTTCTTCTACATCTAACTTGAAAACTTCATCTTTAATCTTAAACTTAGATAATAATAAGTGTATAAAACTTTCTACTATTTTAATGTCTACAAATGGAACTGGAATAGATAATTCTATTTTGCCATATTTACAAATTTGTTTATAAGGTTTTATACGCTTATGCACATTTTTAGAAAATCCTATTTTCAATTCTGGCTTTTCCTTAGTCGTATCAATATTATAGATGTAAATATTTGGTATTAGTTCTGTTTTTTCTAATTCGCAAGTTAATAATTGATTTTCTTCATCTTTTTCTTTTACACCTTTTAACATTTCAAACGCCGATTTTACGGCATAAAAAATAATTAAAAAATGTAAAATCAATAGGCGTGCTTACTCTTACGAGGTTGTTTCTTAACACCGATTGTCTTACTTAACCCTGTCTTTTTATTTCCACAGGTGAAAGAATAAAACAAGAAAAATAAAGAAGAATTACAAATAATTATTTATAAAAGGTTTATAAATAATCGGCGTTTGAAATGTTAAAAGGTGTAATTCCTTTTTATTGTCTTCTAATTGTTTCTTTAATTCACTACCTTCTTCTTCAATTGTTTCTTGTAATACTTCTTCCATATTCATATAATATTCATGAATCTCGGATGCTTTTTTAGTTTGAGATTTTAAACATAATGATTTACACCTTTTAACATTTCAAATGCCGATTATTTATTATTTCCAATTTTTTAACACTTCATCCAAATCATCATTCTCACCTAATTTTTTTATTAAATTAATTGGATGAAATATTTTCTTTATTTTTGGTTCTCTTACTTTTTCCCATAACCATTTTTTAAATTGTTTTTTGTATTGTAAACAATACCATAAATGACGAAAATACTTAAATACTCGTATATTTTTTTTGACTTGACGATAACTACTATTGCTATCTGATAGTGCTATTTCGTAAAAAGCGTTCTTACTTATATTACTAAGATTAAGGGTTAAAATGTCGTGAGATAAAGAAGTTTCATATGTTTCAATTTCGGTTTCAATTTCGTCTGTCATTTTAAAATGTATAAATTATAGTGTTTAATTTTGTATACTTTAAAATAAAAAATTTGTTTCAATTTTTTATTATAAACTATTTTTATATGGTTAATGACTATATAAAAATCGGCATTTGAAATGTAAAAAGGTGTAAAACATTTAATATTTAACATTATTTTTTTGACATTATGTCCACCACTTCCTTTTTTTTGCTTATCCTCAAGGGTAAGCAAATTTTCTTCTAAAACCGCTAATGCGGCGCATAAGCGGTTTTCTTATAATCTATTTCAATCATAAAATGTTTTTCCAATAATTGTTTATATTTCTTCTAAAACCGCTTTCTCTTCAGAGAAAGCAAATATTTTATAAAAATAAATTATATAGATTATTTTTACCACTTATTAGCTTTTTTAACACTAATTTTTGGTCCTGCGCCACGTTTTTTAACGTTATTAGGGTCATATTGTTCTTCTTCATCATCATCTTTTAGACCTTTTGATAATTCCCAAAATTCTTTAGACCCTAATCTGAAGTCGCCGTGATTTTCAGCTTTATACCAAAACACTTGGTTATGTAATTTATTGGATTTTGAGTTATTATTGATTACCAAGCACTCATAATTCTCTGTACATTGGTCCTTAACTTGACAAAAACTTTCAAAAGTAGGAAACATACCGGCATAATTTTCATAAATTCTTTTTCTGTTAGCAATATAATTTTCTCTCAAGATAAAAACGTAATCTATATTGGTGCGGAGAGTTG
>Ga0187845_1001708_pt1 | contig 12351 bp, 10 predicted proteins | sample SpaLakP09_SKY_68_FD_134515 | JGI IMG/M metagenome (GOLD analysis project Ga0187845, IMG submission 134515) | Oligotrophic lake water microbial communities from Sparkling Lake, Wisconsin, USA - SP09_SKY_68 | ecosystem: Environmental > Aquatic > Freshwater > Lake | place: USA: Sparkling Lake... | reverse complement strand
GCCCCACTGGCCCCGCGTGTGACCCACCTGCGCCAACGCGGCATGATCCTGGCCTTCGACGTGCCCGACGCCCCGCCCCGCTTTGCCGAACGCTTCCACCTCGCCGCCCGCGAACACGAACTGCTGATCCGACCGATCGGGTCGACCGTCTACCTGATGCCCCCTTACCTGATTGACGACCCGACGGCGGCTTTCCTGGCCGACGCCGTGTCCAAGACCCTGAACGATGTCCTTGCTTGATCACCTGAGCGCCAAGCTCAATGCCATCTCGGCGCAGAGCCTCAAACGCAGCCTGCGCCGCGCCGACAACGGCACCGCCCCCCGCCAGACCATCAACGGCCGCGAGCTGCTGATGTTCTGCTCCAACGACTACCTCGGCCTGGCCGCCGAGCCAGCCATCGCCGACGCGATTGCCGAAGGCGCGAGGTTGTGGGGCGGCGGCTCTGGCGCGTCACCACTGGTCAGCGGCCACAGCGCCGCGCACGAGGCCGTGACCGACACGCTGGCGCGCTGGTACGCGCCGCACATCCCCCAGGCACGCGCCATCGGGTTCTGCACCGGCTACATGGCCAACCTCGCCGTCGTCACCGCTTTGGGCGACGAGCACACCGAGATCTTCTCGGAGCAGCTCAACCACGCGTCTCTGATCGACGCGGCGCGGCTGGCCAAGGCCAAGGTCACGCGGTACGGCCACGCCGACGTGACCGGCCTGCGCGCACTGCTGGCCGCCAGCACGGCCAAGGTCAAGCTCATCGTCACGGACGCCGTGTTCAGCATGGACGGCGACCTCGCGCCTGTCCCACAGCTGCTGGCACTGGCCGAGGAGTTCGACGCCTGGCTCATCGTCGACGACGCCCACGGCTTTGGCGTGCTCGGCGCCACCGGCCGTGGCACGCTGGAGCACTTCGGCCTGAACAGCGAACGGCTGATCCTCGTCGGCACGCTCGGCAAGGCCGCCGGCCTGGCAGGCGCCTTCGTCGCTGCCCACGCCACCATCGTCGACTACCTTCTGCAGGCCGCCCGCAACTTCATCTTCTCCACCGCCTCGCCACCGGCCATCGAGCATGCGCTGCTGACCAGCTTCGAGCTGATAGCCGGCCCGCTCGGCGCCGCCCGCCGCGCCAACCTGGTCGCGCTGCAATCGCAGCTGCGCGACGGCCTGATGGCGCTCATCGACCACCACCCGCGCCTGGGCTGGCAGCTGACCGACTCGGCCACGCCCATCCAGCCGCTGATCGTCGGCGGCAACGCGGAAGTCATGGCCCTGGCCGCCGCGCTGGAGAGCGCCGACCTGCGCGTGCCCGGCATCCGCCCACCCACCGTCGCGGCAGGCACCGCACGGCTGCGCATCACGCTGTGTGGCACGCACACCGCCGCCGACGTGGACGAGCTGTTGACGGCACTCGAACGCGCGGCAGCCGCCCAGGAACGCGCCGCATGACCGGCATGAGAAGAGGTTTCTTCATCACCGGCACCGACACCGAGATCGGCAAGACCGCCGTCACGGCCGGCCTGGCCCATGCGTTTGCGCAAGCCGGGCGCCGCGTCGCCGCGCTCAAGCCCATCTCGGCTGGCCTGGACTTCATTGACGGCCACTGGCTCAACGACGATGTCGAACGCTTGCGCGCGGCGGGCAACCTGGGCCTCACGTCGGCCGAGGTCGGCGCGCTGCAGCTGCGCACCGCCTGCGCGCCCCACATCGCCGCGCGCATCGAGAACGAGGCCATCGCACGCGAGCCCGTGCTGCACGCACTGCGCACCGTCGCCTTCCGCGCCGACGTGACCCTCGTTGAAGGCGTCGGCGGCTTTCGTGTGCCGCTGAACGACGAGTGGGACACGGCCGACCTGGCCGTTGACCTGGGCCTGCCCGTCATCCTCGTCGTGGGTCTGCGCCTGGGCTGCATCAACCACGCGCTGCTGACGGCCGAGGCCGTCCGCGCCCGTGGCCTGACACTGGCGGCGTGGGTGGCCAACACCGTGGACGCCAGTCAGCCTCACGTCACCGACAATCTGCAAGCTCTGCAGTCCGGCCTCCGGGCCCCCTGCCTCGGCCACGTGCCGCGCCTGGCGCACGCCGACCACGCCACGATGGCCCGCCATCTGTCGCTAGCCCCCCTGCTCGAACACCTCGCCGCATGAACCAGATCCAGACCCTCACCCCCACAACCGACGCCGACCGCCGCCAGGCCAAGCCCTGGACCGTGAGCGAGATCGCGGCGCTGTTCGAACTGCCCTTCAACGACCTGCTGTTCCGCGCGCAGCAAGTGCACCGCGAGCACTTCGATGCCAATGCGGTGCAGCTGTCCACGCTGCTCTCCATCAAGACCGGCGGCTGCGAGGAAGACTGCGCCTACTGCCCGCAGTCGGCCCACTTCGACACCGGCCTGAAGGCCGAGAAGCTGATCCCGCTGGAAGAAGTGATGGAAGCCGCCCGCGCGGCCAAGCAGAACGGCGCCACGCGCTTCTGCATGGGCGCCGCCTGGCGCTCGCCCAAGCCCCGCCATCTGGAAGCCATCGGCGAGATGATTGCCGAGGTCAAGGCGCTGGGCCTGGAGACCTGCCTGACCGCCGGCATGCTGGAAGACGGCCAAGCCGAGCAGCTGAAGAGTGCCGGGCTGGACTACTACAACCACAACCTCGACACCGCGCCCGAGTTCTACGGCCAGATCATCACGACGCGCACGTATCAAGACCGCCTGGACACGCTCGACCGCGTGCGCCAGCAAGGGCTCAAGGTCTGCAGCGGCGGCATCGTCGGCATGGGCGAAACGCGCCGCCAGCGCGCCGGCCTGATTGCCCAGCTCGCCAACCTCGACCCCTACCCCGAGAGCGTGCCTATCAACAACCTCGTGCAGGTGGAAGGCACGCCGCTGGCCGGCGTGGCGCCGCTGGACCCGCTGGAGTTCATCCGCACGATTGCCGTCGCCCGCATCACCATGCCGCGCGCCATGGTGCGCCTGTCCGCCGGCCGCGAGGAGATGCCCGAGACCATGCAGGCGCTGTGCTTCCTGGCTGGCGCCAACTCCATGTTCTACGGCGACAAGCTGCTGACGACCAGCAACCCGCAGGCCGAGAAGGACCGCGCGCTGCTGGAGCGGCTGGGCATGCGCTGCTCGACGGAATCGGGTCTGGCGTCGGATGCGGCGGCCAAGGTCGAGGTCTGCCAGGCGCATTGAGCGCCCGGCAGCGGCAGTGATGCGCCGCCGGCCAACGACAACAGCAAGGCCGGCGTCGTGCGTTTCAGGGAGAAACCATGTCGCAACTGAAGCGGGGCCGCGCGTGCCTCGCCCTCGCGTGGCTCACGCTGGCCGGGGCCGCGTCGGCGGGTGAACTGCTGATCGAGCAGCGCATGGCCGACGACGGCGCGCTGCTGGTGCGCTACACGCCGCCCGAGGGCGTGCGCGAGCTGCCGCTGTTCGACCGCTCCCAGACCATGGCCATCGTGTGGGGCGAGATGGCCACACCGCTGGACAGCTGCGCCACCATCACGCTCAAGCCACGCGTCACCCTGCAGCTGAACGAGGGCTGCACGTCGGCCACCTTCCGCATCACGCCACGCGTGCTGAGCCGCCGCGCCACGTACGAGCCGGCCTTCGCCATCGGCCCGTCGGCGGTGATGAGCTACACGGGCTACTACGCCGCAGCGCTGCCCGGGCACGCGCTGCGCTGGCGGTGGGTGCCGGGCGACGGGGCGCGGGCCGTCGTGTCCGGCCGCGTGGCCACGCAGGCGGTGGACCGCGCCATCACGGCCGAGCAGGTGGCGTTTGCCGCCAAGGACGGCGGCAACACGGCCGCCGGCTGGGCAGCGCTGGCGGCCAACGAATACAGCTTTCTCGGCAAGGCGGCGCAGGAATCGCTGCCCGGCGGCGTGCTCATCTACGACGGGAAGCTCGACGCCGCGCGGCTGGAGGCCGTGCGCTCGACCTTGGGCAGCGTCACCGCCCGCCTGGCCCGCGCCTACGGCGTGATGCCGGCGGATGCCTGGGCCGTGGTGGCCAGCGTGTCATCGGCCGTGCGCAGCACGTACCACGGCGATGTCACGGCGGGCCGCATGATGAGCCTGCGCTTCAACGACACGCCGCCCAGGGACCTCACAAATGCCCTTCGGCAGACCCGCTGGTTCGTCTCCCACGAGGTCACGCACTGGTGGGACACCGGCGTGTTCCGCACCGACATGGACCGCCCCTGGATCCACGAGGGCCATGCCGACTGGATGGCCGGCCTGCTGATGCTGGACGCCGGCCAGACCGACGCCGCCACCTGGCGCGCCGACATGGACACGGCGCTGAACAACTGCCAGTTGGCCCGCCGCGAACGGCCCGTTGCCACGCTGCCCACCGGCTTCAACGGCGACGATCCCTATGCCTGCGGCCACGTCACGTGGCTGCTGGCGCAATCGCTGCGCCCGCGCGACGCGGCACCGGTCGACATCGCCGCCAGCCTGTTCCGCGGCAGCACGGCGCCCATCGACGCTGCGGCCATCGCCCGCTGGGCTGACGGCCCCACGCCGGGCGCCATGCGCAGCCTGCTGCTGGACCCGAAGCAAGGCTGGCTCAGCGCGCTCAAGCGCGACTGGGGCGATGTCATCGAAGCCACCGAACTGAAAGCCGGCGACACGCTGCCCCAGCCGCTGCGCGGCCGTCTCACCGGCGCCCTGATGGCCGAGCTGATGAACGCCGATTGCGGCCGCATGGGCTTCTGGACCAACGCCGACCACTTCCTCATCGAAGCCGTACCCGCCTGCAAGACGCTGCGCGGCGACATGCGCGTGCGCCGCATTGCCGGCGTGTCGCCCTTCGACGACCCCGTCGGCGCCTGGCTGGCCGTGCGCGCCGCTTGCACCGCCGGCCAGCCCATTGCCCTCGGCACGGACGGCCCGGAACCCACGGCGCTGCCCTGCCCGTCGCCCGCGCCGGACATGCCCATCCGCGACCTGCTGCGCCTGCGACCCCAGGCCATGGAGCGGCTGGGGCTGGGCCGTTGACCGATGGCAATGCCTCGTATGCTCACGACGAAACCACGCCTCCTGCGCCCATGAGCACCCAACTCCGTCTGCTTCTGCTGTCCCTGCCGCTCGCGCTGTGCACCGGCTGCTCCGTGCTCTACGACTACGCGCAAGACCACGCCCAGGCCCAGTGCGCCAGCAACAACGGCAACCCGCAAGACCGCCGCGCCTGCGAGAAGCGCAACGCACCGAGCTATGACGACTATGAAGCGCGCCGCAAGCGGCTGAAGGAAGGCCAGTCCTCCTAGCCGCCACGCGGTCCATCCGCTTCACCACATCCCGGCTCCAGCCTTGCCAGCGACCCTGGCCAGTGCGGAGCCTCCAACAAGGTTCACGAGACCGGAGACAAAGAGATGTTCAAGAAGATCCTGATCGCCAACAGAGGTGCTCGCGCCGAAGGCGCGGTCGCGCCAGCGACAAATTGTGTGGTGCACGGCGCAGTCGGGCACACAGGCGAGTTCACCCCGGGGGCCCGCCATGTTTAAGAAGATCCTCATCGCCAACCGGGGTGAAATCGCGTGCCGCGTTGCGGCCACCGCACGCCGGCTTGGCATAGAGACCGTCGCCGTCTACTCAGACGCCGACCGCGACGCCCAGCATGTGCAAGCCTGCGACGAGGCCGTCCACATCGGCGGCCCGGCACCGCGCGACTCCTACCTGCAGTGGCAGCGCATCCTCGCCGCCGCCCAGGCCACGGGCGCGCAGGCCGTGCACCCCGGCTACGGCTTCCTCAGCGAGAACGAGGCCTTTGCGCAGGCCTGCGCCGACGCCGGCCTCGTCTTCATCGGCCCGCCGCCCAGCGCCATCCTGGCGATGGGCTTGAAGGCCGAGTCCAAGCGGTTGATGGAAGCGGCCGGCGTGCCGCTGGTGCCCGGTTATCACGGTGCTGACCAGGACCCCGCCCTGCTCAAGCGCGAAGCCTCCGCTATCGGCTACCCCGTGCTCATCAAGGCCAGCGCCGGTGGCGGTGGCAAGGGCATGCGCGCGGTCTACAACGCGGACGAATTCGATGCGGCGCTGGCCTCCTGCAAGCGCGAGGCCATCAACAGCTTCGGCGACGACGCCGTGCTGATCGAGCGCTATGTGCAGAAGCCCCGCCACATCGAGATCCAGGTGTTCGGCGACTCGCACGGCGACTGCGTCTACCTGTTCGAGCGCGACTGCTCCGTGCAGCGCCGCCACCAGAAGGTGCTGGAGGAAGCCCCCGCACCCGGCATGACGGCGGAGCGCCGCGCGCAGATGGGCGAGGCGGCCGTGGCCGCTGCGAAGGCGGTGGGCTATGTCGGCGCGGGCACGGTCGAATTCATTGCCGAACAAGACGGCCGCTTCTATTTCATGGAGATGAACACGCGGCTGCAGGTGGAGCATCCGGTGACGGAGGCGATCACCGGGCAGGACCTCGTCGAATGGCAATTGCGCGTCGCCTCGGGCGAGCCGCTGCCGCTCAAGCAATCGGATCTGCGCATGCACGGCCACGCCATCGAAGCGCGCATCTGCGCCGAGAACCCCGACGGCGGCTTCCTGCCTGCCACCGGCCGCTTGGACGTCGCTCGTTGGCCTGCACATGTCGCCTTCGAGCGAGGCAACGTGCGCATTGATGCCGGCGTTCGCGAAGGCGACGCCATCAGCCCGTTCTACGACTCCATGGTCGCCAAGCTCATCGTCTGGGGCGAGGACCGCGCCCAGGCGCTGGCCCGGCTGGACCTGGCGCTGCGCGACACGCACATCGTCGTCCTGCAGACCAATGTCGCCTTCCTGCGCCGTTGCGCAGCCACGGCCTCGTTCTCGAACGCGGACCTCGACACCGGCCTCATCGAGCGCGAACGCGCCGTGCTGTTCGACCAGCCCGGCCTGCCGCTGCGCATCAGCGCGGCGGCGGTCGTCGCACACACGCTGGCTGTCGAGGGCACGGCGCAGAGCAGCGACCCGTGGAGCGCCCGCGACGGCTGGCGGCTGTTCGGCTCCGCCACGCGCCGCTTCGACCTGGAGGCCGGCGGCACGCACCACGAGGTGCTGCTGTCGCGCCACCACCGGGGCGGCATGACGCTGACAGTCGAGGGTGAAGCCACCCCGTTCGCCATGCAGTCGACCGACACCGAGACGCATGAACTCTTCCTCGGCGAGGGACCCGAACTTCAGCGCACCCGCGTGAAGACCTACGCCCAGGGCGAGCGCGTCGCCGTCTTCGCGCCGAACGGCTCGGCCGTGCTGACCGAGGTCGACCTCATCGCCCATGCCGGCGACGGCCCGGCCGAGGGCGGGCGCCTGACCGCGCCCATGCCCGGCAAGCTCATCGCCTTCCTCGCCCAGGCTGGCGACACCGTCACCAAAGGCCAGCCGCTGGCCGTCATGGAGGCGATGAAGATGGAGCACACCATCAGCGCGCCGCGCGACGGCAAGGTGGCTGAGCTGCTGTTCGCGGTGGGTGACCAGGTCGGCGACGGCGCGGAACTCCTCAAGCTGGAGGCCTGAGCCATGGCCCTGCCCTCGCACGTCAAGATCCTCGATGTGGGCCCGCGCGACGGATTGCAGAACGAGAAGGAGAACGTCTCCACCGAGCACAAGGCCCACCTCGTCGCGCTGCTGCAGGACGCCGGCCTGACGGAGATCGAGGTCACCAGCTTCGTCAGCCCGAAGTGGGTGCCGCAGATGGGCGACAACACGGCCGTCATGGCGGCTATCGCCCGCAAGCCGGGCGTTCGCTACTCAGTGCTCGTGCCCAACCTCAAAGGCCTGGAGCCGGCGCTGGCCTCCAAACCCGACGAGATCCTCGTCTTCACCGCCGCCAGCGAGGCCTTCACGCAGAAGAACATCAACTGCTCCATCGCCGAGAGCCTGGAGCGGTTCGCGCCGGTCATCGCAGGCGCGCATGCGGCGGGCGTGAAGGTGCGCGCGGCGCTGTCGTGCGCGCTGGGCTGCCCGTATGAAGGCGACATCACGGCCGACCAGGTCGAGGCCGTCGTCAAGCCGTTGCGCGCGCTGGGCGTGGACGCCATCGACATCGCGGACACCATCGGCGTGGGCACGCCGCGCCAGGTGCAGGCGGCGATGGAGCGGGCGCTGAAGCACTTCCCTGGCCCAGAGGTGTCGGGCCATTTCCACGACACCTATGGCCAGGCGCTCACCAACATCTACGCCAGCATGGAGCTGGGCGTGCACAGCTTCCACGCCAGTGTGGCGGGCCTGGGCGGCTGCCCCTATGCCAAGGGCGCGACGGGCAATGTGGCGACGGAGGATGTCGTCTTCATGCTCAACGGCCTCGGCATTGAAACCGGCATTGACCTGGACAAGCTGGTCGACGCCGGCGCCTTCATCTCCAACGTGCTGGGCCGCCCGCCGGTGTCGCGCGTGGCGCGGGCCGTGCTGGCCAAACGCGTGGGCTGAGCCTGGTTCTTGTTCGATTGCAACGGCATGCGCGTGTCGCTTGTCACGACCGCCTGCGCCGAAAGGCTGCACAAGGCCTGCCGATGCCGGCTGTAATCCGGCCGTCATAAAAACAAGGACGTTGGGTTGGCCGGGGCGCACTCGAAAACGGGTGCGGGCCACCTGCGCAAGGCCATGAACTTTCAGCCACTGAGTCTGCACAAGACCAGGTTCCATGCGGGCAAGCCCACGCCGTTCGGCATCTTTGATTTCAGCGGTCGGCTGCTGCTGGCCCGCGGCCATCAGTTCGACAGCATGGATCAGCTCGAGCGGCTGATCGAGCGCGAAGCGACCGTGGACGTCCGCGAGTTCGAAGACGCAACGCACAAGATCGCCAACGCGCAGCGTCACCAGCTGCCGGCGTATTGGGAGGAAAGCATGGGTGAAGTGGGGCGGCTGCTGCGTTCCAGCCCGGCGGGCGACTTCACCCAGTCACTGGACCAGGCATCGCGCCCCTTGATGGCCCTCATCGAGCGCGACCCCGATCTGGCCATCCTGCAGGCGGTGCGAACCGAGGCTGTCGATGGCGGCCCGACCTCGTACGCCGCCCGCCACGCGGTGCACACGGCCACTGCAGCCTGCCTGGCGGCCACGCGGCTGGGTTGGTCGGTGGCGCAGCGGCAATGCGTGGTGCGCACGGCGCTGACGATGAATATCTCGATGGCGGAGCTGCAGAACAAGCTGGTGACCCAGGTATCGCCCGTCACCACGATGCAGCGCGCCGAGATCCAGTCCCACCCCGAGCGCAGCGCGGCCATGCTGGAGATGGCCGGGGTGACCGACACCGACTGGCTCGACGCCGTGCGCCAGCACCACGAGGAGCACGACGGCACAGGCTACCCGCAGCGACCGGCCAAGGTCCACGAGGTGGCGCAGCTTGTTCACAGCGCCGACTGCTTCACCGCCAAGCTCAGCCCCCGGCTGAAGCGCCAGCCTCTGCTGGCTGACACAGCGGCACGGCTGCAGTACCAAAGCGGCAAGGGCGACGCCCTGACGGCGGCTCTGATCAAGGAGTTCGGGCTGTACCCGCCCGGCTGCGCCGTGCGCCTGAAGTCGGGCGAGGTGGGCATGGTCATGCGCCGGGGCGCAAGCACCAACACGCCCGTCGTGGCCGTGATGACGGATGGCAACGGCAGTTGGCGTCTCGACCCGGTGCGGCGCGACACCTCCAGGCCGGAGTTCGGCATAGCGGCCGTGGTGCCCCAGGCCGGGTTGAGGGTGCGCGTCGGGCTTGAGAAGCTGATACAGGCCATACCGGATTGAGATGGCGCCCCTCGCCCGGTCTTGCCGCGCTGAACGCGGGCAATCCCGGTCGGCCCCCCGAGGGGACGGCGATGCTTGCCGGTTCGACCGGCAAGCACATCGCCAACCGGGCCGGCTTGGGGCGGCCCAGCGCTAGGCCCGAACACCACGCCGTCGCATTGGCTGCGGTGGCGTTCAGGGCCATGGAGAACTGAGATGGCGCTCGGCCCGCAGAAAGCGCCGCCAAAGAACTTGTCAGCTGAGCCGGTCCAGCGCGTTCTCGATCTGCCCGCGCTCGTGGTCGCCCAGGCCGCGGCCGGCGCGGCGCAGGCGGTCGATGAGGGCGGCATCCACCGGCTTGGCCTGGCCCAGCCGCTCCACCACGCGCAGCAGCACCTGCAGGCGCTCGAAGCCGCCGTCCATCGTCTCGGCACTGGCCAGCACGCGCGCCAGGCCCGTGGCGTTCAGCTTGGGCCGGTCGAGCAGCAGGCCCAGCGCCTCGCGCCGCTCAAAGCTGCTGGCAATGCCATCGGCCGCGCCCGCATAGGCTGCCACCAGCTCGGCCTCGTCGCCCTGCAGCCGGCGTGCAATGGCGCTCAAGGCCTCGCGCTTCTCGAAGTCGCTGTGGATGTGGTTGGCTGCCTGCACGGCCGCGTTCAGCACGGCGGGCTGGGGCGTGGCGGCCACCTGGGCTGCGATCGCCGTGCGCAGTTCGAAGTCGCTGCCGATGTGGCCGATGGCCTCGCTCCATGCGGCCAGCACCTCGGGCGTGGGCAGCAGGCGCGGCGCGAAGGCGCCCAGTGACTCGCGGCGCTCGAAGTCGCTGTCGATGCCGCCCGCCGCCTTCAGCCAGGCGAGTTGCTGCGCCTCGGCCAGCCTGCCGCCGGCAATGGCCTGCAGCGCCTGGCGCCGCTCGAAGTCGCTGCCGATCTGGGCGGCCACGGCGATGAGGCGCTCCTGCGCCGCGACAGGCAGCGGCTGACCCAGGCGCAGCAGCGCCTCGACGCGCTGGCGGCGCGGGAAGTCGTCGATGGGGCGCTCCATGTCGGCCAGCACTGCGTCCACGCCGCCGCGCTCGAACAGGCGCCTGGCGCGCACGCCCGGGTCGGTCAGATGCTCGGCCATGCGCGGCACGGCCTTGGCCCACCACTGGCGCCCGGCGTCGTCCAGCGGCCGGATCTCGTTGCCGACGCGGTACTCGCGCCGCATGCCGCCTTCGCCGCTCGACGTGAGCACCATCTCGCGCGTCACCCCGCCTTCGCGCTCACGCACGGTGAGCGTGCCGGTCAACGTCTGCACGTCGTCCTCGGCGTCGTTGAAGGCGACCTGGCCGCTCAGCTTCACCGAGAAGCTGCCGCCCGGGTAGCGGCTGAGGATGCGCGTGCCGCCAGGGCCCGAGAAGTTGAAGCCGTCCAGGCCGACACGCTCCAGCAGCCCGCCGGCATCGGTGTGGCTGACGACAACCGCCGGCAGCGCGACGAGGCCGGCCAGGATCGCCGCCACCAGGCCCAAGCGCACGCTGCGGCGCTCACGCGGCGCGTCACCGTCGCTCTTGAGCAGGCGGCGCACGCGGGTGACCAGCGGAGAGCCCGCGCTGGCGGCGCCACAGGCCAGGGCAGGGCCGTGGTGCGCACCGCCCGCCTTCAAGGCTTCGGCACAACGCAGCAGGCTTTGCGCCAGGGCCAGACGCTGGCCCGAGGGCGCGGCGGCGGCGGCGTCGCAGGCCAGCTCGGCCAGCAGGTCCAGCCGCCGCAGCGCGACTCGGTTCAGCGCCTGCGGCCACAGCAGCGCGTTCATCGCGGCCGCCAGCAGGCGCCAGGCCGGGTCGCGCCGGCGCAGGTGGGCCAGCTCGTGGCCCAGCACGGCGCGGGCCTCGTCGTCGGGCAGGTCCAGGCACCAGGTCGGCAGGCACAGCACGCGGCCCGGCGCCAGCAGCGGGCTGGCCCAGCCGGGGCGGGCGTGGCGCAGTGCGGGCAGCGGCAGGCGCATCTCGGCCGCCAGCCGCGCGGCCAGGGTCTGCCAGCGCGCGTCAGCCAGCACGGGCAAGCGACGCACGGCGCGGCGCAGCCAGGCCCATTGCAGGAAGAGGCCGGCCAGCATCAGCGCGGCGCCCAGCAGCCAGAGGGCGACGAAGGCGATGGCCAGGTCATGCGTCTTGGGTGCAAGGCGGGTGCTGACGGGCAACGCGCCGAGCTGGGCGCTGGGCCGTGCGGGTTCAGCTGCTTCGACGACAGCGGCCGGCTGCACCGGGGCCGGGTCCTGCACGACGACTGTGGGCCGGGCCATGTCGGCCGGTGCCGCAAGAGACAAGGCTGGCAACAAGGGCAGGCTCGCACTGACAAGGCCACCGAGCAGCGCCAGCCGCCACAGCGTCTCCTGCGTGCCCGTGGCCAGCCGTGCCAACAGCCCGGCCCGCTCGGCCGACCACAAGCCGGCAATCAACAGGGTGCTGTGCAGCAGGTAGCTGCACAGCCAGGTCAGCAACGCATCGGTCATTTCGTGCCTCCCTTGCGTTGCTTCAGCAGCGCCTGAAGCTCCGCCAGCTCGGTGGCGTTGACGCTGCGCGCGTCCAGCAGATGACTGACCAGCGCGCTGGCGCGTCCGGCGAACAGGCTGTCGACAAGGCTGCCCACCATGGAGCGCTGCACGTCAGCCTCGCTCACCAGCGGCGTGTACAGCAG
>Ga0187845_1001706_pt1 | contig 12366 bp, 5 predicted proteins | sample SpaLakP09_SKY_68_FD_134515 | JGI IMG/M metagenome (GOLD analysis project Ga0187845, IMG submission 134515) | Oligotrophic lake water microbial communities from Sparkling Lake, Wisconsin, USA - SP09_SKY_68 | ecosystem: Environmental > Aquatic > Freshwater > Lake | place: USA: Sparkling Lake... | reverse complement strand
TGGGCCCATGGACGCGACCAGTTGCGCAAGGCCAGCGGCGAAGCGCTGGCGCTGAACGGCGAGCAGCTTTGGCAGGCGCAGTTATGGCGCGCCGTGATTGCCGATGTGGACCCGGAACAGCGCGAGCTGGGCCGCGCCACCATCCACACCGAATTCGTGCGCGCCGCGGCAGCGGGCGAGGCGCCGCTGGGGCAGCTGCCGCGCCGCATCGTCATTTTCGGTGTGTCGGCCCTGCCATTCCAGACCCTGCAGGCACTGGCGGCATTGTCCGGCTATACCCAGGTGCTGCTGGCCGTGCCGAATCCTTGCCAGTTTTACTGGGGCGACATCATCGAAGGGCGCGAGCTGCTGCGCGCTGCGCATAAACGCCAGCCGCCGCGCAATGGCCACGATCTGGGCGCGCTGCCGCTGGAGCAGCTGCATGCGCACAGCCATCCGCTGCTGGCAAGCTGGGGACGACAGGGGCGCGATTTCATCCGCCTGCTCGACGAATTCGACACGGCCAGTGCCAGCCTGAAGGATGGCGCTGGTCAGGCCCTGCGCGTCGATCTGTTCAGCGATGGCGCTGGCCGCACCCTGCTGGAACAGATACAGGCCGCCGTGCGCGATCTGCTGCCGCTGGCCGAACACCCGGGCGTACCGCCGCCGGCCAGCGACCGCTCCGTCGAGTTCCATGTGGCCCACAGCGTGCAGCGTGAAGTGGAGGTGCTGCACGACCAGTTGCTGGCCATGCTGGCGGCCGATCGCAGCCTGCGTCCGCGCGACGTAGTGGTGATGGTGCCCGATATCGACACCTTCACGGCCGCCATCCATGCCGTGTTCGCGCAGTACCGGCGCAGCGATGCGCGCTATATTCCGTTTGAAATCGGCGACGTCAACGACCGCAGCGTCAATCCGCTATTGGTGGCGCTGGAATGGCTGCTGCGCCTGCCGCAGCAGCGCTGCCGCCAGAGCGAGGTGCGTGATCTGCTCGACGTGCCGGCGCTGGCCAGCCGGTTCGGCCTCGATGGCGATGATATGGCTACGCTGGGCCTGTGGATAGAGGGTGTGGGGGTGCGCTGGGGACTGGACCCTGCCCATCGGAGCGGACTGGGACTGGGTGCAGCAGGCGAACAGAATTCCTGGCTGTTCGGTGTGCGCCGCATGCTGCTGGGCTATGCCAGCGGCGCAGGCGCAGCGTTCGGCGGCATCGAACCTTATGGCGAAGTGGGCGGGCTCGATGCGGCGCTGGCCGGTTCGCTGGCCCAACTGGTGGCGGCACTGCTGCACTGGCGCGCAGTGCTGGCGCAGGAACGCACGCCAGCCGAGTGGGGGGGGCAGGCGCGGGCACTGCTGGCCGCTTTCTTCGACGGCAGCGAAGAGGGCGACCGCCTGACGCTGGCCCAGCTGGATGAAGCGCTGGGGCGCTGGCTCGACACCTGCGACAACGCCGGTTTCGTTGAAGCCGTGCCGCTGGCCGTGCTGCGCGAGGCCTGGCTTAGCCTGCTCGATGAACCGACCCTGAACCACCAGTTCGTCTCCGGTGGCGTGACTTTCTGCACGCTGATGCCGATGCGTGCCGTGCCGTTCCGCGTGGTCTGCCTGCTGGGCATGAACGATGGCGACTTCCCGCGTCGCGCGCCGCGGGCCGACTTCGATTTGCTGGCACTGGCAGGCATGGCACGCCCCGGTGACCGCTCGCGCCGCGACGACGACCGCTACCTGATGCTGGAAGCGGTGCTGGCCGCGCGCGACAAGCTGTACATCAGCTGGGTGGGGCGTAATGTGCGCGACAACTCGGCCCAGCCGCCGTCCGTGCTGGTGGCGCAATTGTGCGACTACCTGCGCGCCGGCTGGCAGATCGAGCTGGACCAGCTGACCACCGAACATGCGCTGCAGCCGTTCAGCCGGCGCTATTTTGAAGCCGATGGCCTGCTCACCTATGCCCGCGAATGGCGCGAGGCGCACGGCGAGCAGGAGTTTGCGGCAGCGGCGCAATTGCCGCCTTACGAAATCGACCCCGGCTACCGGCTGAAGCTGGCCGATCTGGTCAACTTCATGCGCCAGCCGGCGCGCTATTTCTTCCGCCAGCGGCTGGGCGTGGTGTTTGGCGATGCGGCGCAGGTGGGCGAGGATGAAGAGCCGTTCGCGCTGGATGGCCTGGAGCGCTACCAGCTGGAAGAGCAGTTGCTGGAAGATGCGGGCGAAGATGAAATGCTGGAACAGGTAGCCGGCCAGCTGACCCGGCGTGCGGCAAGACTGGCACGCGAAGGGCGCTTGCCGATAGGGCTGATCGGCCAGCAGTACCAGCAGCAGCTGGTGGCGGGGCTGGTGCCGGTACGTAGCGCCTGGCTGCAGTTGCGCCAGCATTATCCGCGTCCCGCTGCCAAAGTGGCGGTAACCCTCAAGCTGGCAGGGCTGCAGCTGGAAGACTGGGTAGACCAACTGCGCAGCGATGGCGTCAGCACCGTGTGGCTGGGACAGATTTCCTCCAAGGTGCTGAACAAGCAGGGCGACGTCAGAGCGGAAAAGCTGATGGAAATCTGGCTGCGCCAGCTGGCGCTGGCGGCTAGCGGCACGCTGGTCACAGCGCATCTGATCGCGCGCGACGTGCACGTGCAGATGCAGCCCATGGAGCAGGACCTGGCCCGCGCCGCACTGGAACAGCTGGTGGCGCTGTGGCGCGAGAATATGAACCAGCCTTTGCCTACTGCCTGCAAGACGGCGCTGGCCATGCTGCAGGATGGCGATCCGCGCGCCACATACGACGGTGGCTACGAACTGCAGGGCGAAGCCGATGATCTGTGTTTGGCTCGTTTGTGGCCCGAGTATGCCTTGCTGGAAGCGCAGCCCGGCTTTGCCGACATCGCCGAACGGCTGTATGCGCCGCTGCTCAAGTGGCTGGGCGAGGCGGTCAGTTTTAATTATCTGGATCAGGAAGGTACAGCATGAGTAGCAGCGCACTGCCATCCATTCCATTGCGGGCACTGACATTCCCGCTGCATGGCTCGCGTCTGATCGAAGCCAGTGCCGGTACCGGTAAAACCTGGACCATCGCCGCGCTGTATGTGCGGCTGGTGCTGGGCCACGGCGGCGAGCATGGCTACCAGCGTCCCCTGCTGCCGGCAGAAATTCTGGTGATGACCTTCACCCGCGCGGCCACGCGCGAGCTCGCCAACCGCGTGCGCGAACGGCTGGTGGAAGCGGCGGCGTATTTCCGTGCCTATGCCGGCATGGGGCTGGGCTGCAAACGCGACGAGTATCTGGACGAAATCCTGCTGTCCTATCCGGACACCACTGCCCAGCAGCAGGCGGCGCACCGGCTGATGCTGGCGGCGGAAACCATGGACGAAGCGGCCATTTTCACCATCGATGCATGGTGCCAGCGCATGCTGCGCGAACACGCGTTCGATAGCGGCAGCCTGTTCGATGAAGAGCTGCTCAGCGATGAACAGACGCTGTACGAGGATGCCGCCCACGATTACTGGCGCCAGCAGGTGTATCCGCTAAATGCCGCCGGTCTGCAGCCTTTGCTGCAATGCTGGCCCAATGTGGGGGCGCTGAAAAGCAGCGTGCGCGAACTGACGCGGCGTGCCGACCTGATAGGCGCCAGCCGTGCCGCCGGCTGCAGCGATGCCCCGCTCGGAACGCTGATCGCGCAGCTGCAGAAACAGCAGCAGGACGCTGTGAACCAGCTCAAACAGGGCTGGGGCGAACGGATCGCCGCCATGGAGCAATGGATCAACCAGCAGCGCGCGGCTTCGCCCAAGTGCTTCAATGGCACCAAGATGAAGCCGGAGAGCGTGGCGGGCTGGTTCGAAAGCCTGCGCTTGTGGGTGGCTGATCCGCTGGCCACCCATCCTGATCTCAAGGATACGGCGTGGCGCCGCCTGACGCCCGATGGCATTAGCGACGCCTTTGCCAAATGTTACAGCGCCGAAGTACCGCAGCACTTTGATGCGGTGGCTCCCCTGAAAGCGGCATTGGACCAGCTGGAGCCGCTGGCGTTTGCGCTGTACCGCCATGCGGTAGGCATGATCGCGGGCCGCATGGCAGAACTCAAGCAGCGCAACCGCCAGTTCGGCTTTGCCGATATGCTGGACCGTCTGAATGCGGCGCTGCAGGGCGAGAACGGCGCGGCGCTGCGTCAGCGCATCATCAGCCAGTATCCGGTTGCACTAGTAGACGAGTTTCAGGATACGGCGCCCAACCAGTACCAGATTTTCAACCAGCTGTACCGCGTGGCCGATAACGATCCGGCTACCGGTCTGTTCCTGATCGGCGACCCCAAGCAGTCGATTTACGGCTTCCGTGGCGCCGACATCCACAGCTATCTGTCGGCACGCGCTGCCACGCAAGGGCGGCATTACCAGCTCGGCACCAACTATCGCTCCACCGAGGCAGTGGTGGCAGCGGTCAATCATTTGTTCCTGTATGCGGAACAGACGGCAGGCGGCAGCGGTTTTGCCCGTGGCGCTTTCCGCTTCCGTGATCCGGCCAGCCACGACAATCCGCTGCCGTTCGAGGCGGTGGGTGCGCGCGGGCGTGACGAGCGGCTGCGCAACGGCGAGGGGACGCTGCCGGCACTGGTGCTGGCTTGCAGCCCCAGCCCCTTGAAAGCCGAAGCCTACCGCGAATTCTTCGCGGCGCAGTGCGCCGAGCGGATAGTCAGCCAGCTTAACGATGAAGCCACCGGCTTTGCCGGACAGCAGGGCCTGCAGCGTTTGCAGCCAGCCGATATTGCGGTGCTGGTGCGTGACCGGCGCGAAGCCGCGGCCATCCGTACGGCCCTGCAGCGGCGCGGCGTGGCCAGCGTGTATTTGTCTGACAAGGATGCCGTGACGGACAGCGAAGAAGCCGCCGATGTACTGCGCTGGCTGTCCGCCGTGGCCAGTCCGCTCGATGGTGCGCTGGCGCGCGCCGCCTTCGCTAGCCCCACTTGCGGCCTGTCGCTGGCCGAACTGGCAAGGCTGTCGTCCGACGAACTGGCGTGGGAAAGCCGGGTGGAACAGCTGAAAGGCTGGCATACCGTGTGGCAGCGGCAGGGCGTACTGGCCATGCTGCGCCGGTTCATCCACGATCTCAACCTGCCCGCTACGCTGATCAATCAGCCGGGTGGCGAGCGCCGCCTGACCAATCTGCTGCATCTGGCCGAACTGCTGCAAACGGCCAGCCGCCAGCTCGATGGCGAACAGGCGCTGATCCGCTGGCTGGCCGAGCAGATCGAAGGTGGCGAGGCAGGCGGCGACGAGCGTGTGCTGCGGCTGGAAAGCGATGCGGAACTGGTGAAAGTGATCACCGTGCACAAGTCCAAAGGCCTCGAATATCCGCTGGTGTATTTGCCCTTCGCGGTCACGGCGCGCAAGGTGGAGCGGCGCAACCGCAGCTTCTTCGAATACAGCGACGGGCAGGGCGGGCGCCATATCGACATGGCGCTGACCGACGCAGCGCTGGCGCTGATGGAACAGGCGCGCATACAGGAAGACCTGCGCCTGATGTATGTGGCGCTGACCCGTGCGCGCCATTACCTGTGGCTGGGTGTGACGGCGCTGGCCACGCGCAAGGAAGGCGAGAATACGCTGCATGAATCGGCGCTCGGTTATCTGCTGACGGGCGGCGAACCGCTGCCGTCCGATCTGATGATGGAACGCTGGCAGCACGCCATCCGGGGCTGCGGCGCCATCAGCCTGCAGACCTTGCATAGTGCCGGAGGCAAGGGCGACGCCGGCCTCACGCGCTTGCAGCGCGTCGAGCACCGCGCCGCGCTGCTGGAACCGCAGGGCTATGTGGCGGACTTCGAGCGCGACTGGTCGGTGGGCAGTTTCAGTTCGCTGGCGCGGCGCACCGGCCCCACGGCCAGCATAGGCGCAACCTTGCCCGTACCGCGCGACAGTGCACAGCAGGATTTGCTGCAGGCGGAGGAGGCCGTGGCCACTACCGGTCTGGCGCAGAAGGTCGATGATGTGGCGTGGCACCGCTTCCCGCGCGGCTCTGTGCCGGGCAACTTCCTGCACGAACAGCTGGAGTGGCTGGGCAAGGAAGGCTTTGCCACGGTAGCGCAGGACAGCTTTGCCGGCAGGCTGGCACGACGTGTGGAAAGTGCGGGCTGGAGCAACCGGCTGGAGGATACCGAACTGTGGTTGCGCCAGATCGTCAGCACGCCGCTGCCGTATCTGCAGGCGCCGCTCGCTGCCATCCGTCAGCCCTTGCCCGAGATGGAGTTCTGGTTCCCAAGCGAGCGGCTCAATACGACGGCGCTCGATCGCCTGTGCGTGCAGCATTTGCTGGGTGGCGTGGCGCGTCCGGCGCTGCCCGAGCGCGAACTGCACGGCATGCTCAAAGGCTTTGCCGATCTGGTGTTCGAGCATGAAGGGCGCTATTGGGTGCTCGACTATAAATCAAATGCGCTGGGCGGCAGCGATGCGGCCTATCACACGCCAGCGCTGGTGGCAGCCATGGCCGACCACCGCTACGACATACAGGGCGCGATCTATATGCTGGCGCTGCACCGTCTGCTGCAAAGCCGTCTGGGACTGCGTTACGATCCGGCGCGCCAGCTGGGCGGGGCCGTGTTCATGTTCCTGCGCGGGATCGCCAACGAACAGACGCGCGGCTGCTATCTGATACCCCCCGATCCGGATCTGCTCGATAGTCTGGATCAGTTGCTGCAAGCGCCAGCCATGGCGCAGGATGAGGAACACCATGCGTAATACTGGCTGCGAAGCGCTGTTAGCCCAGCTCGATGTGCTGACGGAAGCGGGCCATCTGCGCCGTCTGAGCACGGCGTTTGCCCGCTTTATCGGCAGTCTGGGCGTGGAATCGCCTGCGCTGATGGCGGCCTGTGTGCTGCTGTCCGAACTGGAAGGGCGCGGCCATAGCTGCATGAAGCTGGCCGACCTGTCCGGCGCGGTGGGCACCCAGCTAAGCTGGCAGCCGGAATGGTGGCGCGCTCTGCGCGATAGCACGGGCGGCTGGCCGCAGGATGTTGCAGCGTGGTGCAAGCTGCTGGCCGCCAGCGAACAGGTGTGGGCCGTGGGCGATCTGGATTTCGACCAGCCGCTGGTGCTAGATGGCGAGCGCCTGTACCTGCGCCGCTACTGGCGCGATGAAAAACTGGTGGCCTATGCGGTGCGCCAGCGCGCACTGGGCGAAGTGCTGGCCGGCGATGCCAGCGCCAGTATCGCCAATATCCGCCACTGGCTGGACCAGCTGTTCTCCCACGCCAGCCGGGGCGGCGGGCCGGACTGGCAGAAGGTGGCGTGCGCGGTGGCGGTACGCGGCAAGCTGGGCATCATTACCGGTGGCCCCGGTACCGGCAAGACCTATACCGTGGCACGGCTGCTGGCACTGCTGTTTGCCAGCGCCGGCAGCCGGCGTGACAACCTGCGCGTAGCGCTGGCCGCGCCGACCGGCAAGGCCGCGGCACGGCTCAAACAGTCGATCGACTCGGCACTGGAAGAACTGGATGGCAAAGTGGGCGAGGAACTGCCGCTGCGCGCACTGGCCAGCCGCATGGGGGCGGCGCGCACCCTGCATAGCCTGCTCGGTGCCCGCCCTGATACGCGCGCCTTCCGTCACCATGCCGGCAATCAGCTGGAAGTCGATGTGCTGATCGTGGACGAAGCGTCGATGATCCACCTTGAAATGATGGCGGCGCTGCTGGCAGCCCTGCCAGCCCACGCCACCCTGATCCTGTTGGGCGACAAAGACCAGCTGGCCTCGGTGGAGGCGGGGGCTGTGCTGGGCGATCTGTGCTTCGATGCCGAAGCCGGCGGCTACCATGCCGAGACGCTGAACTATGTGCTCGATGCCAGCGGCATCAGCATCCCCGCCGAGTATGCGGGCAAGGCTGGCCCCATCGCCCAGCAGACCGTGATGTTGCGCGAAAGCCGCCGCTTCGGCGGACCTATCGGTGCGCTGGCACTGGCCGTCAACCGTGGCGATGCCGTTGCGACGGTGCAGGTGCTGCGCGCGCCATCCGAAGGAAAGCTGGCGTGGACCGATCCGGCTCTGCCTGGCGATGCGCTGCAGCTGGCGCTGACAGGGCGCGAGGGCGCGCCCGGTGGCTACAGCAGCTATTTGCATCTGCTTAAGGCGGGTGCGCCGGCAGACCAGGGCGAGGCTTATCTGGACTGGGTCAAAACGCTGATCGGCGCGTTCGAGCGCTTCCGCATTCTGTGCGCGGTGCGCGATGGCGAATGGGGCGTGCATGGCCTGAACGAAGCAATCGAACAGCGCCTGCAAAGTGCCGGACTGCTGCGCCGGAATAGCGAGTGGTATGCGGGCCGCCCTGTAATGGTGACGCGTAATGATTACGCCACCGGCGTGTTCAATGGCGACATCGGCCTGACCCTGCCAGATCCGGCCAGGCCGGGTGCCATGCGCGTGTACTTCTCTGATGGCGACGCAGTGCGCAGCGTGCTGGCGACGCGGCTGCGCAACGTCGAAACGGCGTTTGCCATGACGGTGCACAAGTCGCAGGGATCGGAATTCGAACACACGGTGCTGGCGCTGCCGCGCGAGAGCAACGGCACGCTGGCGCGTGAACTGGTCTACACCGGCATCACGCGCGCACGCGAGTACTTCACCATGCTGACGCCTAACCAGCAGGTGTTGCTGGACGCAATAGCCCAGCGCACCCAGCGCGCCAGTGGCCTGCGCGCGCTGCTACAGGATTGATCAGGCTGCGCGGCGGCGGTGTTTGCTGTTCTTGACAGCTTTGCGGCTGGTTTTGGCCGACACTTTCATCACTTTAGGCTCGCCCTCCGGGCCGGCGATGAAGCGGCGGATATTCAGCGCGTCCATCATGCGGGCCGAGCTGGCTTTGGCATTGAGCAGCACCAGCGTGGCGTTCTTGCCGGCTGATTTGAAGCGCATGATCAGGCAGCGGCCGGCTTCTTCCGTGTAGCCGGTTTTGGACAGTCCTACATCCCAGCCCTTGGCGCCCACCAGCCGGTTGGTGTTGTGGTATTCCACCTCACGGCCTTTGATCTTGATGACGTCCTTGGTATCGGTGGTGATGCGGCGGATTTCCGGATAGGCCGAAGCGGCGCTGGCCATGCGTACCAGATCGGTAGCGGTGGAGCGATTGTTGGGCGACAGGCCGGTCGGTTCTTCGATCACGGTCTGATGCATGCCGAGCGCGCGGATCTTGGCGTTCACTGCGGCCTTGAAGGCATCCGGACCGCCGGGGAAGGTGCGGGCCAGCGAAGCGGCAGCGCGGTTATCGGACGACATCAGCGCCAGTTGCAGCACATCGCGGCGCGACAGTTCGGCACCGACCGGCACGCGCGAGGTGCTGTGCTTGAGGGTGTCCACGTCGATCTTTTCGATGCTGATAGGCGCGTCCAGGTCGGCCTTGGAATCGAGCACCACCATCGCCGTCATCAGCTTGGTGAGCGAAGCGATAGGCACTTGCACGGTGGAGTTTTTTTCCAGCAGCACTTTGCCGGTGTCATCTTCCACCACCAGCACGGACTGCGAGCCCAGCGGCACAGCCAGCGCGGCAGCCGTCACGGAACTCAGTAATACAGCGACAATTTTTTTGAGCATAGTTTCAATATTCGGTTAAATCAGGCGAAATTCGGCGGAGCAGGCGTTTGACGCCACGGATTGCCTCTATCTGTACGGCAATACTCTCTCATGCTGGAAGATAACATTAAAGTGCTTTCTCGTCTATTGATTGTAACTGCCGGATTCCACACGGCTTATTGGCAAATTTGAATAGTTGCGCGGTAATCCGGTCAGGCAGGCACCTGTCTAGGCCAGTTGAAGGCGCCCATACAGGCGAAAAAAGCCCCGCGACGGTGGCGGGGCCTCTATGGCAGAGGGAGATTGTCCCTCTGCAGGTTCACTCGCAAGCAGCGCAGGCTTACTTACTCGGTAATCGGCGCAATTACTTGCTCTGATAGATGCGGTCGAACTCGGCGCCATCATCAAAGTGTTTCTTTTGCGCAGCTTTCCAGCCGCCAAATACGTCGTCCACCGTGAACAGGCTGATCTGGCGGAAGTTGGCGTTGTATTTTTTGAACGCGGCTTCCGAGCGGGGGCGGAAGTAGTGCTTGGCGATCACTTCCTGTGCCTGTTCGGTGTACAGGAAATTCAGGTAGCCGGTAGCCTGCTTGCGCAGATTACGCCGGTCCACCACTTTGTCCACCACGGCGACGGGCGATTCGGCCAGTATCGAGATGGAGGGATAGACCACCTCGAAGTTGTCGCCGAATTCGGCACGCACCAGATTCACTTCGTTCTCGAACGTTACCAGCACGTCACCGATGCTGCGCTGGGTGAAGGTGGTGGTGGCGCCGCGGCCACCGGCGTCGAGCACAGGCACATTTTTGAAGATTTTGCCGACCAGATCGCGCGCCTGCGCTTCATTGCCGCCTTTTTTCAGCACTGAGCCCCATGCCGCCAGATAGGTGTAGCGTCCGTTACCAGCCGTTTTAGGGTTGGGAATAATCACTTTCACGCCCGGCTTGGCCAGATCGCCCCAGTCCTTGATATGTTGCGGATTGCCTTTACGCACCAGGAAGACCATGGTGGAGTAGAACGGCGCCGCATTGTTGGGGAATTTCTTGGCCCAGTCCTGCACCACCAGTCCCCGTTCGGCCAGCATGTCGATGTCGTTGGCCTGATTCATGGTGACTACGGCCGCTTCCATGCCGTCGGCCACGGAGCGGGCCTGTTTGGACGAGCCGCCGTGCGACTGGTTGACGTTGATGGTTTCCCCCGTGTTCTTCTTCCAGTCGGCCACGAACAGGGGATTGATGTCCTTGAACAGTTCACGTGCCACGTCGTACGAGGCATTGAGCAGCACCGTCTCGGCGGCCTGCGCCGGCATGGACAGGCTGAACAGGCCAGCACTGGCGGCTAGCAGGGCAGTGGTGAACAGGCGGCGGGTAGGCAGGTGCGTAGTCATAAGGTGCTTTCTGATGAACGGACGCTCATAGTGTAAAATTCCGCGCCGAAAAGATACGAATTTTTCGTTATATGCTTATTTTAAAGGAGATACACGACAGTTCCTCGATTTCCGCATAAGGATTTCTGGAATGATTCGTGGGCAAAAGCAGGGCCAGCTACTAGGCTGTGAAAGGAGTAACGGTGCGTCCGCAACGACTTTTATCGCTTGGTGTATAGTCGAATCAGGCACTGAAGAAAGCGTTCAAACGCTTCATTTTTGCTAATAGAAATGTTTGTGAGCGTACATGAGTTCTGAAATTCGCAGTCTTGAAGTCCGTCCGGCAGAGGTCAGCGATGCGGTTGCAGCCTGCACCGTGCTGCGCCGTTCCATCGCCGAATGCTGTGCGCAGGACCACCGGCAGGACCCTGCCATTCTGGCCGCATGGCTGGGCAACAAGACACCTGAAATGGTGGCGAGCTGGTTTGCTTCGCCCACCAATTATTCCGTGGTGGCCGTACAGGATGGCGTGGTGGTGGGGGTGGCCCTGCTGACTGGCGCCGGCAAGCTGGCGCTGTGCTATCTGCTGCCCGAAGTGCGCGGCCAGGGCGTAGGCAAGGCTATGCTCGAGCGGGTGGAAGCGCAGGCCTGCAGCTGGGGCGTGAAAGCGCTGCAGCTGCATAGCACGGCCACGGGCGAGGGCTTTTTCGCCCGCTGCGGCTATACCGATTCGGGCAAGGTACGCTCGCCTTACGGAGTCGAGACCGTATTCTTCTGGAAGCAGCTGGACGCCGGTGCCGGCGCCGCTGACGGCAGCAAGCGCAAGCGCTTCTGCAACTGCAATTCCGCCTGAGCGGCGCTAGGCGCACACCTGTAGCTCCCATTCCTGCTGGCGCACCGGCTGTGCGCCCACTTCCTCACCCTGCACAAACAGTTTCAGCTCGCCGGCGCCGAAGCGCTGCCATGCTTCGTTGCTGGTCAGTGGCTGGGTGGCGATCACCGTCATGCGGTCGTCATGCTGGTTGTGCTGGCTGAAGTCTATGCTGACATCGCAATCGACCAGCTTGGCTACCGAGAACGGATGCTGGCGCTGCACCCAGTGCAGCTCGGTGCTGCAATAGGCGAACAGCAGTTCGCCGTTGGAGAGCAGGAAGTTAAAAGTGCCGTAGACGGCAATGCTGGCTGCCAGCACCTGCAGCATGGCAAATAGCTGGTGGCGCGGTGGCCGGTTTTCATAGCGCAGCGCCAGTTCCGATAGCAGGTGGCAGAACGCCAGCTCGCTATCGGTGTCGCCCCACGGTGCATACAGGCCGGGGCGGGGACGGAACAGCTTGAGGTCGCCATTGTGGGCGAACGACCAGGTCTGGCCCCACAGCTTGCGCGTGAAAGGATGGCTGTTTTCCAGCGAGACCCGGCCCTGAGTGGCTTTGCGGATATGCGCGATCACATTGCGTGCCTTGATGGGCTGCGCGCTAAGCTGGCGCGCCAGC
>Ga0187845_1001703_pt1 | contig 12373 bp, 11 predicted proteins | sample SpaLakP09_SKY_68_FD_134515 | JGI IMG/M metagenome (GOLD analysis project Ga0187845, IMG submission 134515) | Oligotrophic lake water microbial communities from Sparkling Lake, Wisconsin, USA - SP09_SKY_68 | ecosystem: Environmental > Aquatic > Freshwater > Lake | place: USA: Sparkling Lake... | reverse complement strand
CGCCCATCATGCTGAAGATCAGCGTGAGGCCGGAACTCAGCATGAACAGCAGGAGCCCGTAGCTCACGCCGTTCAGCAAAGAGATCACGAAAAACTCAGGATTCATTGGAATTTTTCACTGCAGGGGTAAAAAAAAGGCCCGAGCCAGGTCGGGCCTCGAAGCGGTCACGCGGGACTTACGGACGCTTCATCTGGCACGACGTGGGCGTGCTGGCCACATAGGGCTCGTAGTACTTCACAGGCACAAAGGTGTAGCCGGTGTTCTCGGAGTCGATAGGGAACTTGCCACCGGCCTTCTCCCACTTCGAGATGAACAGGCCCTGCTGCAGCTGGTGGTCGGTCTTGCGCATTTCGACTTCGCCGTTGAAGCTCTTGAACTTCATGCCTTCGAACGCAGCGGCCACCTTCACGGGGTCGGTGGATTTGGCCTTGGCAAAGCCCTCCGACAGCATCGTGAACGCGTGGTACACGGCACCGGTGTACATGTCGTCGTTGAACTTCTTCTTGTAGTCCACCACGATCTTGTTCAGCTCGCCCGGCAGGTTCATGTGGGCGTAAGCCACCATGTAAACGCGGCCCGATGCAGCAGCGCCCATGGCCGTCGGGCTGCCGGTGACGGAGCCGTAATAGGTGTAGAAGTTGACGTTGTTCAGACCTGCATCATTGGCCGCCTTGATCAGCAGCGCGAGGTCCGAGCCCCAGTTGCCAGTGATCACGCTGTCGGCACCCGAAGCCTTGATCTTGGCGATGTAGGGCGCAAAGTCGCGCACCTGGGCCAGGGGATGCAGGTCGTCGCCGACGAATTGCACGTCAGGGCGCTTGCGCTGCATCATTTCCTTGGCGAACTTCGAGACCTGGTGGCCGTGCGAATAGTTCTGGTTGATCAGGTAGACCTTCTTGACCTCGGGCAGGTCCTTCATGTAGGTCGTCAGCGCTTCCATCTTCATGGAAGTGTCTGCATCCAGGCGGAAGTGCCAGTAGCTGCACTTGCTGTTGGTCAGGTCCGGGTCCACGGCCGCGTAGTTGAGGAACAGCACTTCCTTGCCGGGATTGCGTGCGTTGTGCTTTTCCAGCGCATCCATGATGGCGAGCGCTGGGCCCGAGCCATTGCCTTGCACCACGTAGCGCGCGCCTTGGTCCATGGCCGAGCGCAGGGCGCTGGTGGTTTCTTGCGGGCTGAGCTTGTTGTCGATGCCGATGATCTCGAATTTGACCCCTGCGGCGTTCTTCTTGTTGAACTCTTCGGAGATGAACTGGAAGCTCTTGAGCTGGTTCGTTCCGACGGCTGCCATCAGACCCGAAAGGGGGTCCAGCCAGGCGATCTTCACTGTTTCGCCCTTTTGAGCGAAGGCCCCGCCAGCGGCCGCCAAGATTACCGAGGCTGCTACAGCCTTAATAGCAAATTTCATGGTTTTGTCTCCTAGTGAATCGACACAACGCAGCGTACCGCGTTGCAACAATGCGATGCTCAGGGATTGCCCCTACCAGCGTCGCACACGTGACTGGCGCCGCGCTCCCCCGAGCGCGCACCAGCCTGGGGCAGTGCAGAAAAGGGCCTTCGCAAGCGATGCGCGCCCATGCATTGCCCCACCCTGATCACAAGCCCGGAAGCTTGTAATCCTTGAGCTGCTCACGCAGTTTGGTTTTGAGCATCTTGCCGGTGGCACCGAGCGGAATGGCATCGACAAACACCACGTCGTCCGGGATCTGCCACTTGGCGGTTTTGCCCTCGTAGAACGCCAGCAGCTCATCGCGTGTGACCTCGGTGCCCGGGCGCTTGACCACGGCCACGATCGGGCGCTCGTCCCACTTGGGATGCGGCATACCCACACACGCGGCCATGGCAATCGCGGGATGGGCCATGGCGATGTTCTCGATGTCGATGGAGCTGATCCACTCGCCGCCCGACTTGATCACGTCCTTGCTGCGGTCGGTGATCTGCATGAAGCCGTCGGCATCGATGGTGGCCACGTCGCCCGTGGGGAACCAGCCCCGGCCTTGCTTGTCTTTGACGAGAGGATGGCCGCCTTCGCCCTTGAAGTAGCTGTCCACGATCCACGGGCCCTTGACCAGCAGGTCGCCGTAGGTCTTGCCGTCCCAGGGCAGCTCTTCGCCATCACCGCCGACGATCTTCATGTCCACGCCATAGATCGCGCGGCCCTGCTTGAGCAAGACCTTCATCTGCTCATCCTTGGGCAGCGACAGGTGCTTGTTCTTGAGCGTGCACAGCGTGCCCAGTGGGCTCATCTCGGTCATGCCCCAGGCGTGCAGCACTTCCACGCCGTAGTCTTCCTTGAACGCATGGATCATGGCCGGTGGGCAGGCCGAGCCACCAATCACCGTGCGCTTGAGCGTGGAGAACTTCAGGCCTGCAGGCTTCATGTGGCCCAGCATCATCTGCCACACGGTCGGCACACCGGCGGCGTAGCTCACCTTTTCGGATTCGATGAGTTCGTAGATCGACTTGCCATCCATCGCCGGGCCGGGAAACACCAGCTTGCAGCCCGTGAGCGCCGCCGAGTACGGAATGCCCCAGGCATTGACGTGGAACATGGGCACCACGGGCAGCACCGAGTCACGGGCCGAGAGGCACATCACGTCGGGCAGCGCGGCGGCATAGGCATGCAGCGTGGTCGAGCGGTGGCTGTAAAGCGCGGCCTTGGGGTTGCCCGTGGTGCCGCTGGTGTAGCACATGCTCGATGCCGAGTTCTCGTCAAACTCGGGACAGGCGTAGTCGGCCGAATGGGCACCAATCCAGTCTTCATAGCTTGCAAGACCTGGAACCCCAGAGTCCGCAGGCAGCTTGTCGGCATCGCACAGGGCCACCCACTTCTTCACGGTAGGGCACTTGGCGTGCACGGCCTGCACCAGGGGCAGGAAGGTCAGGTCAAAACACAGCACCTGGTCTTCGGCATGGTTGACGATCCAGGCGATCTGGTCGGGGTGCAGGCGGGGATTCACGGTGTGCAGCACACGGCCCGAGCCCGAGACACCAAAGTACATCTCCATGTGGCGGTAGCCGTTCCAGGCCAGCGTGGCCACGCGGTCGCTGAACTGCAGTTGCAGGTCGTCGAGCGCGTTGGCCAGACGGCGTGCACGCGCCGCCAGGTCGCGGTAGGTGTAGCGATGAATGTCACCCTCTACCCGCCGGGAGACGATTTCGGCGTCGCCATGGTGGCGTTCTGCGAACTCGATCAGCGACGAGATCAGCAACGGTTGACTTTGCATCAGGCCCAGCATGGGTGCTCCTTGAATGTTGTAGTGAAGGGAAAGATCATGGTAGCGCGAGGCATGGGCCCCAGGTGTCTCCAAAGTCATGCAAACAGGCCGCTGAAATCCATTGGTCCACCAGGCGCCGCGCCACCCGCCATCGGCTTTGCCACGCAACTCCTGGCACCCCACGGCAGGCCGCCAGTGTGCGCCGCACGCGCGCGGCTGCCAACACCTGTCGTCCCATTGACAAACCCCAAGGGATTACCCTGAACCCGGCGCCACAGTGCAGCGACAATCGCGCACATGCTCAGCACCTTGCCCCCCGCTCCGCGCTTCATTTCGGCCCAGCCGTGGTTTGCCAGCGTGCCCACCGCGCTGCAGGAGCGCCTGCGCGAAGAGGTGTTTGCCGTGCAGGGCGACAAGGGCGCCGTCATGATGCCCGCAGGCAGCGCGGTGGAGGGCTGGCATGCCGTGCTGTCGGGCCTGGTGATGCTGCAGAGCCCGGCCAGCAAAGGACGGGCGTCGGCCTTCATCGGTGTGCCGGATGGCGAGTGGTTTGGCGAGGGCTCGGCCATGAAGCCCGAGCCGCGCAAGTACAACGTGGTGGCGCTGCGGCCCACCACGCTGCTGTGCTTGCCGCTGCCGCTGTTTGCCACGCTGCGCGAAAGCAGCCTGGCGTTCAACCAGTTCCTGGTGCAGCACCTGAACATGCGGCTCGGGCAGGCCATGACCATCATCGAGGCCGGCCGCACACAATCTCCCGAGCACCGCGTCGCGCTGTACCTGAGCCGGTTGTTCTGGCGCAGCACGCGCAGGCTCAACCTCACGCAGGACGAGCTGGGCCAGCTGGTGGGCCTGTCGCGCCAGACGGTGAACCGCGTGCTGCGCACGCTGGAGGAACTGGGCATCGTGTCGCTGGATTTTGGCAAGGTGGCCATCGTGGACGACGAGGCGCTCGGCGCATACCTTGCCGCCACCGCGGCAGCATGAACGGACATGGGAAGCAGCATCAGGCGCAGGGTCCTCACTGAACGCTCAGGCGCGTGGCCTTCTGGTCCGCGTCAAAGATGAACTTGCGCGGCCAGGGCTGCCACTCCTGGCCGAGGCCGGTGTGGTTGGGGTTGCCGGTGTGCACGAAGGCGCGCACGCTGTCCATCATCACGGCGGAGAGCGCGAGGCGGCCTGGCTGGTTGGCCGTGCTGTTGGCAGCCTTGGCCAGCAGCGAGGGGCCGAAGTTGCCAAAGACAAAAGGCAGGTCAAATCCGTGGGCCGCGCCATACACATCCGCCCAGGGCGCCGGTTGCTGGGCCCAGTTGAACTGGTAGCTCCACACATTGGCCTGCTGGGTGCGCAAGGTGCCCAGCAGGTTGTCGCGGCTGGGTTCAAAGAACACGCTGCCCAGCAGCTTCATGCGCGCGTTGTAGCCCGTGGATGGCGCCGTGACCGGCAGGTAAGAAGGATCAATGATGTCCGCCACCGTGAGCGCGGTTGGGGCATCGGGGTTGAAGCCCTGCGTCATCGCAAACCGCTCGGCATCGCTGATCTTCATGCCCGGCTTGCCGCCCAGCAGCGCAAGAAAAGGCGCGAAGAGCTTGGCCTCGTCCAGGGTGTAGCCCGACAGCACGGGCACCTTGTGGTAGCGGCCTGCGGCCATCTCGGCAATGGGATTGGCAGGCACCACGACGCCATCCGGAATCGGCCCCGATCCCGTGAGGCCCTTTTGCAGCACCGTCTGCAGCAGCACACGGCCGTCCTTGCCGCGCAGGTAGCTGGCGGTTTGCGCAGGCGTCCAGCCCGCCACCAGCGTGGCAGCGGCGGCGGCATCGGGCGCAAGGCCGTCTGCCAGCGCCAGCGCTGCCAACAAGGCCCCTGACTGGGCCGCGTACTTCGACGCCGGATTGAGGGTGGGAATGGAACCCGCTGGCAGGTTGCTGGCCAGTGAGATGCCTCCGCTGATGGGCACGATCTTGTGGAACAAACCTGCGGCCTGGGGCGCGGTGAGCAGCGCCAGGGCGTTGATGGCCCCCGCCGACTGCCCCATCAACGTCACATTGGCTGCATTGCCGCCAAACTTGGCGATGTTGCGCTGGATGAAGGTCAGCGCCTGCACGTTGTCCAGCAGTGCATAGTTGCCCGTGTAGGCTTGGCTGCCGCTGTGCAGCTGGGGCAACTGGAAGAAGCCCAGCACGTCCAGCCGGTAGTTGGCCGTGACCACCACGGCGTTGGCCGAACGCGCCAGTGCCGCGCCGTCGTACACCGGGTCGGCCGTGTAGCCCGAGATGGCGCTGCCGCCATGCAGGAACAGCAGCACCGGCAGGTTGTCCTGGTTGGTCGCAGGGCGCCAGATGTTCAGCGTCAGGCAATCCTCGTTGCCCACGGGCGTGCCCAGGGTCTGTCCAATGGTGTCGTCAAAGCGGTTGTTGGCCCCGGGCCCGTACAGACGCCCCATCTGCAGGCAGGCATTGCCAAAACGCGTGGCGTTGCGCTCGCCCGTCCAGGCTGCGGGCTCCACAGGCGGCTGCCAGCGCAAATCACCCACGGGCGGCTTGGCAAAGGGCATGCCCTTCCAGGCATAGGTGCCCGTCACAGCGCTGTCGTCCACGCCGCGCACGGTGCCGTACACCGTCTCACGCACCTCGGGCGCAGAGCCCAAGCCACCACCACAACCGGCCAGGGCCAGCACGGACACCACCGCCCCCAGCCACGGCACACGCTTGCGCACATCGATCATGTCTTGTCTCCTGTGAGTTCTAGAATGGGTCTGGCCTCAGCGAAGCGTCACACTTGCGGCAGGGCCCGACCTCGGCGACGATTGTGTGAATGCATCGCCGCTGGCCCACTATCGCAACCACGCCAAAACAGTGACTTCAGAACACCACCCTCGCGTTAACCCTGAGAAGGTGTGAACAAACCCGCCATGAACAAGCCATGACCCAGCGCACCAGCTCCGCCGCGTGGGTGCGCGGCATTGCGGACATGTTTGCAGCCGAAGGGCTGCCCGCAGCCGACCTGTGCGCCGAGGTCGGCATCGACCTGCCCGCACTGCAGCAACAACCGCAAACACGAGTGGATGTGGACCGCGTGAGCAGGCTGTGGGAGGCCGCAGCCACCCGCTATGGCCGGCCGGGCCTGGGTCTGGCGCGCGATCTGGCGTCGCGCTACGGCAATGTGGACCTGGTGGGCTACGCGCTGGCCTCCGGCCCCAACCTGCTGATCGGCTTTGAGCATTTGCAGCGGCAGATGGCGCTGATCTCGGACGCCACCACGTTTGAAATGCGGCGCGACCCACGTGGCCAGGGCTACTGGCTGGCGCTCAGCCACATCGGCGCCACGCGGCCCATTCCGCGCCAGCGCATCGAGTTCGCGGTGCTCACCCTGTTCACGCTGTGCTGCTGGCTGACACGGCGCGATCTGGTGCCTTTGGCCATGGAACTCACCACGCCAGCGCCCCACGATAACGCCCGCTACCGCACGGCCTTCGGCGTGCTGCCGCGTTTTGGCCAGCCCGCCAACCGTTTCCTGCTCTCCGAGGCCGATCTGCGCGCACCCATCCCCACCCACAACCCCGGTCTATGGGCATTGCACGAACGGCTGGTCGAAACCGAGCTGGACCAGCTCGGCCAGACGCTGGCCAGCACCCGTGTCCGCACCGAAATCGCGCGCGTGCTGCACCTGGGCGAGCCCCGGCGCGAGGACATTGCCGCACGCCTGCACCTGACCGACCGCACCCTGCAGCGGCGCCTGCAGGCCGAATCTGTGAGCTACCAGCAACTGCTGGACGACACCCGCCGCGAACTCGCGTGCCAGCACTTGAGCGACGAGCGCCGCAGCCTGGCCGAGATTGCCGACCTGCTGGGTTTTGCAGACCAGAGCAACCTGTTTCGCGCCTGCAAGCGCTGGTTTGGCATGCCGCCTGGGCAGTACCGCACGCAGCTGCTGGTGGAGCCGGAAGCAGCGCCCACCTCCTGAGAATCTGCAGCGGCAACGCCCCATGGCCTTGCCCGCCTTGTGCCATCCACGGTGCGAGACAATTGCGGCCATGAACCTGAGCGCCGACCACAGCGAAACCGCCGCCGACCTGGGACTGGCCTGGAACCACCGCTTCGCCGACCTGGGGCCCGCCTTCCACACCGAACTGCGCCCCACCCCACTGCCCGCCCCCCACTGGGTGGGCACCAGCCCCGATGTGGCCCGGCTGATCGGGCTCGACCCGTCCTGGCTGGGCCGTGACGAAGCGCTGCAGGCCTTCACCGGCAACACGCTGCTGGCGGGCTCACGCCCCCTGGCCAGCGTGTACAGCGGCCACCAGTTCGGCGTGTGGGCCGGGCAATTGGGTGACGGCCGGGCCATCCTGCTCGGCGAGACCGCCAGCGGCCACGAAATCCAGCTCAAGGGCGCAGGCCGCACGCCCTACTCCCGCATGGGCGATGGCCGCGCGGTGCTGCGCTCCAGCATCCGCGAGTTCCTGTGCAGCGAGGCCATGCACGGGCTGGGCATTCCCACATCGCGTGCGCTGTGCATCACCGGCTCGCCCGCGCCGGTGCGGCGCGAAGAGATCGAGACCGCCGCCGTGGTCACACGTGTGGCGCCCAGCTTTGTGCGCTTCGGCCACTTTGAGCACTTTGCCGCCAACGGCCAGGAAGCCCCGCTGCAAGCGCTGGCCGACTACGTCATCGACCGCTATTACTCCGAATGCCGGGATACCACGGAATTCAGTGGCAATGCCTATGCTGCCCTGCTGCAGGCCGTGAGCGAACGCACTGCACGCCTCATGGCGCAGTGGCAGGCCGTGGGCTTTTGCCATGGGGTGATGAACACCGACAACATGAGCATCCTGGGCCTCACGATCGACTACGGCCCGTTCCAGTTTCTGGACGCTTTCGTGCCCGGCCACGTATGCAACCACAGCGATAACCAGGGCCGCTATGCCTATAACCGCCAGCCCAATGTGGCGTACTGGAACCTGTTTTGCCTGGCGCAGGCGCTGTTGCCACTGATTGGCGATGAGGAGCTGGCCAAGGCGGCGCTGGAATCTTACAAGGCGGTGTTCCCGCAGGAGTTCATGGCCCGCATGCGCGCCAAGCTGGGCCTGACCACCGTGCACGAGCAAGATGCCGCACTGATCGATGGCATCTTGCTGCTGCTTGCAAAAAATGGCGTGGACTACACCATCTTCTGGCGCCGGCTCTCGCATGCCGTGGGCAGCGGCGACTACGAGCCGGTGCGCGACCTGTTTGCCGATCGCGCAGCGTGGGACGCGTGGCTGCTATCGTATTCAGAGCTACAAAGGCATGATGATCGAGCGGTGACGGCCAATTTGATGCTCAAAACCAACCCCAAATTCGTGCTGCGCAACCACCTGGGCGAGCAGGCCATCCGCGCGGCGAAACTTGGCGACTTCAGCGAACTCCAAACCCTGCAGCGGCTGCTGGAGCGCCCGTTCGACGAGCACCCCGGGCACGACGCCCACGCTGCCTTCCCGCCCGACTGGGCGTCTTCCATCGAGATCAGCTGTTCATCATGACCCATTCCATAGAGAAGACCGACGCCGAATGGCAAGCCGTGCTGCGCGAGAAAGGCGCCGAGCCTGCTGCCTTTCAGGTCACACGCCACGCCGCCACCGAGCGCCCGTTCACCGGCAAGTACGAAACCCACTGGGCCGATGGCAGCTACCACTGCATCTGCTGCGATGCCAAGCTGTTTGATTCGGACACCAAGTTCGATGCGGGCTGCGGCTGGCCGAGCTTCTCCCAGGCCATTCCCGGCGCCATCACCGAAATCGTGGACCGCAGCCACGGCATGGTCCGCACCGAAACGGTGTGTGCACAATGCGGGGCCCATCTGGGCCACGTGTTTGAAGATGGCCCGGCACCCACCGGCCTGCGCTATTGCATGAACTCCGCGTCGCTCGACTTCGAATCCGACAAGGGCTGACCGCCGAGAATGTCCCCGACTCCATGAAAATCCTGATCGACTTCTTCCCCATCCTGCTGTTTTTCGGGGCCTACAAGTTCTATGGCATCTATGTGGGCACGGCTGTGCTCATGGCCGCCACGGTGGTGCAGATGGGCCTGATCTACGCCATCGACCGCCGCCTGCAGACCATGCACAAAGTCACGCTGGTGCTCATCCTGCTGTTTGGCACGCTCACGCTGGTGCTGCAGGACGACCGCTTCATCAAGTGGAAACCCACGGTGCTCTACGGCGCCATGTCCCTCGCGCTGGCCGTGGCCCTGTGGGCCATGAAGAAGAACTTCCTCAAGATGCTGCTGGGCAGCCAGCTTGACCTGCCCGACCGGGTGTGGTTGCGGCTCAATGTGGCGTGGATCGTTTACTGCGCCTTCATGTCCGCCATCAACGCCTATGTGGTGGTCAACTTCAGCACCGAAGCCTGGGTGGACTTCAAGCTCTGGGGCTACGCCTTCCCGCTGGTCTTCCTGATTGGCCAGGGCATCTACATCGCGCCGCACCTCAAGGGCGACGAGCCTGCGGCCTGAGCCAAGGAGACCGCCATGATCACCCCTTCCATCGCCCAGCAGATGCACCAGGCCCTCGCCCTGCGGCTCGCGCCTACCGCCCTTGAAGTGCTGGACGAAAGCGCCGCCCACGCAGGCCATGCCGGGGCCAACGGCACCGGTTTTGGCACGCATTTCCGGGTCCGCATTTCGTCACCTTTGTTTACAGGCAAGCCCCGCGTAGCGCAACACCGCCTTGTGTATGATGCGCTGCAAGAATTTATTGACCAAGGCGTACACGCCCTTGCCATTGAAGTTCTCTGAACCGGCCCCAGATAGCAATGCGCCGGATTTCAGCTGGCACAAACAACCTCTCATTTTTTGGATTCCGCATGAAGAAACAGCTCCTGTCCGGCCTCGTGGCCGCTGCCGTGCTGGGCACGATGGCCCTGCCCGCTTCCGCCCAGAACGTTGCCATCGTCAACGGCAAGGCCGTGCCGAAAGAGCGCGTTGAGGCACTCAAGCAGCAGGTGGAACGCTCGGGCCGCCCTGTGACGCCTGACATCGAAGGCCAGATCAAGGAAGAAGTGATCGCCCGCGAAATCTTCATGCAGGAAGCCCAAAAGCGCGGCCTGGAAGCCTCGGCTGACTACAAGGCCCAGATGGAACTGGCCCGCCAGAGCATCCTGATCCGCGAACTGTTCGCCGACTACCAGAAGACCAACCCGGTGACCGACGCCGAAATCCAGGCCGAATACGACAAGTTCGTGGCAGCCAACGGCGGTAAGGAATACAAGGCCAGCCATATCCTGGTGGAGAAGGAAGCCGACGCCAAGGCCATCATCGCGTCCATCAAGAAGGGCGCCAAGTTCGAAGACATCGCTAAGAAGCAATCCAAGGACCCAGGCTCCGGCGCCAAGGGTGGCGACCTGGACTGGGCCAACCCCGCCAGCTACGTGAGCGAATTCACCGAAGCCCTGGTCAAGCTCGAAAAGGGCAAGATGACCGACTCCCCCGTGAAGAGCCAGTTTGGCTACCACGTCATCCGCCTGGACGACGTGCGCCAAGCCCAGCTGCCCAAGCTGGACGAAGTCAAGCCCCAAGTGGCGCAACAACTGCAGCAGCAAAAGCTGGCCAAGTTCCAGGAAGACCTGCGCGCCAAGGCCAAGGTCGAGTAATCAGGCTTGACCGGCGTCCGCAGGGATGCCCCCAAAAAAACGCGGCCCAGGCCGCGTTTTTTTATGCCCGCTGGGAACGCTCCGCCACCGGCAGTTCACCCACAGAGCCGCTTGTTCTTTCCATCAACCAGTCGGCAGCTACGACCGGCCCAGCCACCAGGCCACCACCATCAACAGACCCATCATCACCGGCTGGTGAAGCATGTAGTAACTCAGACTCCAGCGCCCCAGAACCGACAAGGGCCGGACGATGCCGGGCAGTGGCAGCGACAGCAGCACCGGCCGGTGGGCCAGCATCCACTGGCCTGCAGCCAGCCCCCACCACATCACTCCCAACCAAGGGAAAACAGGCACATAGTCTTCAGTGAAGGGCTTGCGGGATACCAACCCCAGCCAGTTGAGGGCCCGGCCATTGAACCAGGGCGCCGCCTCAATCCAACTGCCCGCCAGCAGATGCTGCGCCAGGGGCGGCATGGCCACAGCCACAAGCCCCGCCAGCCACAGCCACCGCCCCCAGCCAGATGTGCACCGGGCAATGAGCAGCATCATTGCCATGCCGTGCAAAACCCCGAAGTAGATGAAGCTCTGCGGAAACATGGCAAACGAGCCCAGCGTCACCAGCAGCGCACAGCCCGCGATCTGCATCCAGCGGCGCCCGAAACGCTGCCACCCCTGCCCCTGATGCCACGCAATGGCCTGACCCAGCCCGGCGCAGAAAAGAAAAAGGCTCACGATGAAGGTGCGCTGCGTGGTCCAGAACGGGTCCACGCGGAAGTTCTGCGGCCAGAAACCAAAATGGCTCAGGTCAAAACAGAAGTGGAAGGCAGTCATCCACACCATCGCCAACCCCCGCAGCACATCCACTGCGTCATAGCGCTGGCCGGTGGTGGCCGGGGTGCCCGCCCATGGGCGTGAGGCGGAAGGCGGGGAGACAGGCAGGGGACGTTTCATGGCGTGGCCGGTCGGGCGGCGATTGGACGGATGCGCCCCAGGCTTCGGCGCCATCCGGGACGCCCCGATGGTAAGGACGTTTGCCCCTGTCACTCACTTGCCCGCACCGCAACAGGCAAGAAAAAAGGCCTTGCAGCATGTGCTGCAAGGCCTTCAAACATTGGTCGGAGCGGCGGGATTCGAACTCGCGACCCTCTGCTCCCAAAGCAGATGCGCTACCAGGCTGCGCTACGCTCCGACAGCTCGTATTCTAACCCGCCAATTTCCTGTTTTTTGGTTCGATGCCTGCTTTTTTCATTTTTTTAAAAAAACGGCAGGCACCCCAACAAACCGAAAATCCACAGCCTCTGGCAAGGCCATGCGAGGACGAGAGAACAACAAGAAACGGATCAGCCCTTCAGGCTGAAAAAGACCAATGAAACCGATGAAACCAATGAATCAAGCCAGGCGATGGCTTAGCGGCTGCTCGGGCCAGGGCCACGACCGGCCAGATGGCGGAAGGTAATGCGGCCCTTGGTCAGGTCGTAGGGCGACATTTCCAGCGACACCTTGTCACCCGCCAGGATGCGGATGTGG
>Ga0187845_1001700_pt1 | contig 12376 bp, 11 predicted proteins | sample SpaLakP09_SKY_68_FD_134515 | JGI IMG/M metagenome (GOLD analysis project Ga0187845, IMG submission 134515) | Oligotrophic lake water microbial communities from Sparkling Lake, Wisconsin, USA - SP09_SKY_68 | ecosystem: Environmental > Aquatic > Freshwater > Lake | place: USA: Sparkling Lake... | reverse complement strand
GGAAGCGCTTTGTGAGAATCTACCCTGTCTACTGGCTGGTCTTCCTTGCTGCTTACGCCGGTGCCTATGCCATTGTCAAGCTGCCGCCGGATGCGCTGCTGAAAGCGCTGCTGCTGTGGCCGAGTGAAACCTCGCCGGTCATCTCAGTGGCTTGGTCGCTGCAATGGGAGATCGTCTTCTACCTGCTGTTTGCGTTGGCGATCGTCCATCCCGCGCTGGCTGCGCTGGGTTTGCTGACCGTGCTATTGGCCCTGCCTGCGAGCCCGCTCTACCTGTCGCTGTTCTTTGGCGGTGTCGTAGCGGCCATGGTGCATCGCCATGCTGCCAGTCTGCCGGGTCGACCCCTGGTCTGGCTGGGTGGCTTGCTGTTCGCCGGCGCTTGCGTGGCCGATGGGCTCGGTGGCGTCAAGCCAACACTGTGGCTCGGTGTCGGTGCCTCGCTGTTGGTGCTCGGGTTGGCCCTCGCGGAGCGCCAGGGTAGAGCCTATGGCAGCCAGGCTTTGTGGCAGACGCTCGGTGATGCGTCCTACAGCATCTACTTGACGCACTATCCCTTCATCAGTTTGGGATGCAAGCTGGCGATGGCGCTGGGCCTGCGCGGCGAGCAGTGGGCCGCGCCGATCTATGCGCTACTGTTGGTCGGCGCGCTGCTGGTCGGTGTGGCCCTGCATCGTTGGGTGGAGCGGCTGCTGATCGTTCGACTGAACAGGCGCTGGGGCTAGGTGCGCCGCGAGTTCATCGCGCGTCCGAGCATGGTGCGCGTCGCTGCCCGTTGCATACTGCCGTCAAGTCGGGCCTGGCCATGCGCCTGGGCACGTTCTCGCTGCGAAAGGCGTTCGGCTGGCGTGAGCCGAGCGAAGTCTGTCATGGCCTGGGCGAATTCGTCCGCGTCGAGAGGCAATTCGGCGCCTATGCCCATCTGCTGGAGGCCTCGCCAAGGTGTTTGGTCGCTGATCAGCGGGCTGCAGCCGGCCAGCAAGGCTTCGTGGATGACGTAGCCGTTGTTTTCGGCGAGGGTCGGGAAGAGAAACAGCTCATAGCTCGCCAGGGTCTGCACGACCTGCTCGGGCGGCACAGCGCCCAGGTACCGGGCCTGCGCGCATCCGGGCAGTGCTCGTATGGCCGCCTGGCAGCGCTCCCCATATGCGGCGTCACCGATCGGACCGACGATGTCCAGCGTCGTCGGCACGCGGACTCGCGCGAGGACTTCGAGTGCGAACAGCAGGTTCTTCTTGGGTTCGACGCGCGACAGAAAGATGCAGCGAAGGGGCTCGCCGATGCCGGCGTCCACGGGGCGCGGCGGAGCAGCGGTCAGTGGCGGCAGGTCGGCAGCGAGATGCACAGGGCCTAGATGGTGGTGGTGGGCCAGTTCGCAGGCCTCCTCCTCGCTCGTGGCATGGAAATGCAGGCCGCGCAGCAGCCCCAAACCGCGCAGGGCGCGCAGATAGGCGAGCTTGCGGCCGCGGCGCTGCGCCAGGGCTCCGGTCATGAGTTCGCCACGCGGCGCCAGCAGCACCGGCACCTGGGCGCGGCGCAGGCGCAGCATCAGCAAGGGCAGGGCCGTGAAGACTGGCGACAGGAAGCTGTTCATGTACACCAGATCCCAAGGCTGGGTGAGCAGCCGTGCCATGGGTGCCAGGGCGGCAAGCCCGCGCGGCAGATAGTGGACATCCACACCGCAGCGCGCACGGGCGGCGGTCTGCTCGGCCGGCTCGTATGGGTGCTCTGCGTGGAGGTCGTGCGCAGATACTGCGAGCTCCAGCGCGTAGTCGGCCTTGAGCTCCTGCACGAGGCTTTGCAGGGCGGTGACCGAAACGCCGCCCTTGCGGCTGGGCAGGAAGTAGGGGTTGAGAACCAGAATCCGCGGTCTCGTGTCCATGATCAGCGTTTGCCGAAGATGGCAGCCTGCTCCCGTAGCCAGTATTCAAGTTGGGAGATCAGGCTGGCGCGATGGAATTCGCGCTGGCAGTAGCTGCGGGCCTGCTGGCCCATGGCCTCGCGCGATACGGCGTCCATGCCGGCCAGCTGTTCGACCGCGCCGGCGAGCGCGCGGCTATCTCCGGCCGGCACGGCCAAGCCCGCCCCGGCCTCCATTACGACCTGGGCACCTTCGCCGTCAAGCATCGCCAGCATGGGCTTACCGGCCGTCAGATAAGCCGAGACCTTGCCGGGGATGGTCATCGCAAAGATGGGCTCGGCCTTCAACGAGGTCAGCAAAACGTCGGCACCTTTGAAGAACTCGGGCATGCGTTCGAGCGGGTGGCGGCCGAGCATGAAGACGGTGCCCTCAAGCCCGCGCCGCAAGATCTCGGCGCGCACCCAGTCGGCTGCGCGGCCGTCACCAACGATCAGCCAATGGATGTCGGCGCGCGCGCAGCGCCTCAGCGGCGTCGAGAATGGCGGGGAAGTCCTGCGCGTCGCCGACATTGCCGGCAAAGAGGATCTTGAACGCGTCGGCGTGCACGGCCAACTCAGGGGCCGGCCGTACGACGGCGAGGTCGGCATCGAAAGCGCCTTCGGCCCATTGCGGGAAGTAGCGGGTCTTGCTCGGCGCGCAAGACCAGCGCTCGATCGGCGCAAAGAAGCCGCGCGACTGACCGAGGATCAGATCGCAGCGCTTGTAGATGAAGGCCACCAGCTTGCCTACCCAGCCGAGCACCCGCTCTGAGTGCACCATGCCCACGGCCGATAGGGTATCGGGCCACAGGTCCAGCACCCACAGCAGCAGCGGTGCTCGCTTGATCCGCCGCAGCAGCACCGCCGGCAGGGCCGAGGTGATGGGCGAGGTCTCGTAGCAGAAGATCGCATCGAACTTGCGGCCGCGCAGCAGCCAGGGGCTCAGCAGGCAGCCCCAGAAGACGAAGCTCCAGTAGTTGAGCATCAGCCGCAGGGAGCCCTTGCCGCGCGGGCGCAATGGCACGCGCAGCACCTCGGCGCCGGCATAAGAGCTGAACTGAGCGGGATCACGCTGGTAGTCGACGAAGACCTTGCCTTCCGGGTAGTTCGGGCGGCCGGTCAGCACCGTGACCTCATGGCCGCGCGCCGTCAGCTCGGACACCACCTCGTTTACGCGGAAGACCTCGGGCCAGAAGTACTGGCTGACGACCAGGACCTTGAGGCGGTCCGCCGCCTCAGTCGTACTTGCGCCAGACGACACGATTCACAAAGTCCGTATAGCTGTGAATGATGCGCACGACCTTGTCGGAGACGTTGGGCATGCTGTAGTCGGCGACCAGTCGCAGCAGCCGCGTATCGCCGCGCGGCTGGTTCTGCAGTACGGCCAGGCCCTGGCGCACGCGATCCACGCTGAGGCCGGTCATCATGACAGCCGCCTCTTCCATGCCCTCGGGCCGCTCGTGCGCCTCGCGCAGGTTCAGCGCTGGAAAGTTGAGGATGCTCGATTCCTCGTTGATCGTGCCGCTGTCTGATAGCACCGCGCGGGCCGATTTTTGCATCCGCACGTAGTCGAGGAAGCCCAGGGGCTTGAGCAGCTGAATGCTGGCGTGGAACTTGATGCCCTCGGCGTCGATGCGCCTTTGCGTGCGCGGATGAGTGGAAACGATCACGGGCAGGCCGTGGTCCTCGGCGACGGCATTCAGGATGGCGCAGAGCCGACCAAAGGTGCGCGGCGACTCTATGTTCTCCTCGCGGTGGGCGCTGACGACGAAGTAGCCTTGCTCGGCCAGTCCAAGGCGCGCGAGCACGCCGGAGGCTTCGATGCCGGGCATGTAGTGGTGCAGCACCTCGTACATCGGGCTGCCGGTCTTGATGACCTGATCGGGCGGCAGACCTTCGCGCAGCAGGTAGTCGCGCGCGATGGTACTGTAGGTGAGGTTGATGTCGGCCGTGTGGTCGACGATCCGACGGTTGGTCTCCTCGGGCACGCGCATGTCGAAGCACCGGTTGCCGGCCTCCATGTGGAAGACCGGGATCTTGCGGCGCTTGGCGGCGATGACGGCCAGGCAAGAGTTGGTGTCGCCCAGTACCAGCATGGCCTCGGGCTTCTCTGCCTCCAGCACGGCATCGATGCCGCCGATGATATTGCCGATGGTCTGCGCCGCGCCGCCCTGGGCGGCGTTGAGGAAGTGCGCTGGCTTGCGAACGCCGAGGTCGTCGAAGAAGACCTGGTTGAGTTCGTAATCGTAGTTCTGGCCGGTGTGGACGAGCACGTGATCGCAGTGCTCGTCGAGCGCGGCCATGACTCGCGAGAGGCGGATGATTTCGGGGCGCGTGCCGACGACGGTCAGCACCTTGAGTTTCTTCATTCGGGTTTGACCTTCATGGCGATGGTGTCGGGGCGCTGGCGGTCGAAGTTCTCGTTGGCCCAGAGCATGACGATCATTTCGTCGTCGCCGATATTGGTGATGTTGTGGGTCCAGCCGGGCACAGTCTCGACGATGCGGGCCTCGCCGCCCTCTGTGATGATTTCGTGGGTCTCACCGGTCTCGATGTGACGGAAGCCGAAATGCGCGCGGCCCTTGATGACGAGGAACTTCTCGGTCTTGGTGTGGTGGTAGTGCTCGCCGCGGGTGATGCCGGGGCCAGCCGTGAAGTAGCTGAACTGGCCGGCATCGGGCGTCTTGAGCATCTCCACAAAGACGCCGCGCGGGTCGGCGTGGCGCGGCACGGGATAGGAGAAGGCCTCGGTCGGCAGGTAGCTGACGTAGGTGGCGTAGAGCGCGCGGGTCAGGCCCGCGCCCACCCGGTCGATCAGCAAGGTATCGCGCGTGTTGCGGAAGCCCTGAAGTGTGGCGGCAATCTCGCCCACGGTGGTGCCGTAGCTGACTGCTGTCTCCACGAAGCCGCTGGACTCCGATCGGCCGAGCTTGTCAGCGAAACTTTGCACCACATCATCGATGTAGACCAGGCGCAACGGCGCGTCGGGCGCGTTGACGGTGATCGGCAGGTCGCGCGCGATGTTGTGGCAGAAGGTGGCGACGACCGAGTTGTAGTTCGGGCGGCACCACTTGCCAAAGACATTGGGCAGGCGGTAGATGTAGACCGGCACACGGCACTTGCTGCTGTACTGCAGCAGCGCGTCCTCGGCGGCACGCTTGCTCTGGCCGTAGACGTTGTCAAGCGTGGCCTGGGTGGATGACGAGAAGACGATGGCCGGCGGATTTGGCAGGCTGCCGAGGATGGAGACCATGCGCAGGCTGAAGTCGGCGTTGCCGTCGTCGAACTCAATCGGGTCTTGCGGGCGGTTGACGCCGGCCAGGTGGAAGACGAAATCGAGATCGGACAGCAGGGGGATCAGCTCGCGGTCGCTGACGCTGTGCGGCACGATGCGCAGGTCGGCGTGGCCCAGTTCGCGCAGCTTCCACTGCAGATTGCGCCCGACGAAACCCGATGCGCCGGTGATGGCGATGCGCATTGTCTTCAGTCCTCCGCCACGGCGTGCTCGCCGCGGGCGATCTTCTTCATGAAGTCCAGCTTGAGCAGCAGGGCCTTCATGCCGGCCATGTCCAGGCGCTCGGTGTTGTGGGAGTTGTAGTCCTGCGCCTCCTCGATGCGGGCGTCGCCCTGCTCCACGAACTTGCCGTAGTTGAGGTCGCGGCCGTCGGGCGGCACACGGAAGTAGCCGCCCAGATCCTCGGCGGCGGCGCGCTCCTCGCGGCTGAGCAGGGCCTCGTAGAGCTTCTCGCCATGCCGTGTGCCGATGACGCGCACCTCGTGCTCGGGTTTGCCCATCAGCGACAGGACGGCCTCGGTCAGCACGGATACGGTCGCGGCCGGGGCTTTCTGTACGAAGATATCGCCGTTGTTGCCGTGCTCGAAGGCGTACAGCACCAGTTCGACCGCGTCGTCCAGCGTCATCATGAAGCGGGTCATGTGCGGGTCTGTGATGGTGATGGGCTTGCCGGCGCGCACCTGATCCACGAACAGCGGGATCACGGAGCCGCGCGAAGCCATCACATTGCCATAGCGCGTGCCGCAGATCACCGTGCCCGTGCCCTCGAGATTGCGCGAGGCAGCGACCATGACCTTCTCCATCATGGCCTTGGAGATGCCCATGGCATTGATCGGGTAGACGGCCTTGCCGGTGGACAGGCAGACAACGCGCTTGACGCCGGCGCGGATGGCCGCCTCCAGCACGTTCTCGGTACCAAGCACGTTGGTGCGCACGGCCTCCATCGGGTGGAACTCGCAGGAAGGCACCTGCTTGAGCGCTGCCGCGTGGTAGCAGTAGTCCACGCCGCGCATCGCAGTCTCGACGGCGCGGGTGTCGCGCACGTCGCCGATGTAGAACTTCAGCTTTGGGCTGTTGTAGCGCTTGCGCATGTCGTCCTGCTTCTTCTCGTCGCGGGAGAAGATGCGGATCTCGCGCAGTTCCGAGTCCAGGAATCGGCGCAGCACGGCATTGCCGAAGCTGCCAGTGCCGCCGGTGATCAGGAGGGTTTTGTCTTTGAACATGGAGGAAAAATCGTCTTTCAGCGCGAGCGGTGTGCGGCCAGCGCGGTGCGGCACATACTGTCCTTCTGCGCCTGGGCTGGGTAACTGATGAGCACGGCGCGGTACGGGCCTTTGAACACGAAGAGGCTGCCAGCTGCGGCGCCGACCACACCGCAGGCAGTGATCAATGCCTGCATATCATCGAGCGAGCCGGCGCCGCCGAGTACAGTCAGCGGTACCTTCAGCGCCGCGCGCATCTGGCGAGCGAGCTCAAGGTCGTAGCCGTTCATCTCGCCGTCGCGGTCGATCGAGTTGAGGACGATCTCGCCGGCACCTACGGCCTGCAGTTGCTGGGCGAAGGCGATCGGGTCGAGCTTGTGCGCAGTCTTGGCGTTGTGGGTGCAAAGCTCGTAGCCCTTGCCGCTGAAAAGGCCGGTCTTTTTGCGTATATCGAGCACGGCCACGACGCTCTGGCGACCGATGGCTTCGGCCATGCGCGTGAGCAGGCTCGGATCGGCCAGCGCGGCGGCGCTGACGGAGACCTTCTCCACGCCCAGGTCGATGATGCGCGAGGCCTGCTCGGCCGTGGTCACGCCGCCGCCGTAGCACAGCGGCATGCGGCATTCGGCGGCCAGCTTGGCGATCAGAGCGTAGTTGGGCTCGACCTTGTTCACCGTGGCGTCGATGTCGAGCACCATCAGCTCGTCCGACTCCTTCTCGTTGAAGATCTTGACGGCGTTGATCGGGTCGCCCACGTACTTGGGCGCCTTGAAGCCCTGGGTCTTGACCAAGCCGCCTTTGTGGACGAGCAGGCAGGGAATGATGCGGGGTCGAAGCATGGGTGGGGGCTCAGTTCAGGGCGAAGTTCTTCAGGAGCTGGGCGCCGAAATGGTGGCTCTTCTCCGGATGGCACTGCACGCCGTGGATGTGGCCCCTGGAAACGATGCAGTCGAAGCTCAGACCGTACTCGGCCGTGGCGGCCACGTCCGCCTTGTTAGCGGCATCGAAGTAGTACGAGTGCAGGAAGTAGAAGCGCGGCTCGGGCTCGAAGTCGGCGAAGAGTTCGTGGCCGGGCCGTATCTTGAGGTCGTTCCAGCCCATGTGGGGCATCGGCAGGTCCTGCGATTGGGGGTGCGTGGCGAAGGCCTTCACGCGGCCGGGCACCCAGCCCAGGCCGGGCTGTTCACCCTCGTCGCTGCCGTCGGCCAGCATCTGCATACCCACGCAGATGCCGATCACGGGCATCTGTCGGCCCTGCACCAACTCCTCCAGGCGTGGCCGCATGCCCGACTGGTTGAGCAGGGCCATGGCCGTGTCGAAGGCGCCGACGCCGGGCAGGATCAGGCGTGTGGCGTCATTCAGCTCATCCGCCGTGCGGGCGCGTGCGGCTTCGATGCCCAGCCGCTTAAACATGTTCAGGAAGGCCTGGATGTTGCCGACCCCGTAGTCGACGATGCGGATCATCGGAAGAACCTTTTTTCCAGGCCGAGCTTGCGCATGGCGTTGGCGCCGAAACCGATCAGGTCGCGCTTGTTCTTGTAGTCGCGGAAGGTCTTGTTGGGCGCAGCGAAGATGTGCTGCAAATCGTCCACGGTAAGGTCGAGCTTGTGCGCCACGTACTCGAACTCCTGCGTGAGGAAGTGCTCGTCCATCTCGGGCTTGGCGATGCGCTCCAGTGCGGCCTCGCGCGTCAGCTGTCCGGTCATGATCAGGCTGGAGAAGTGGGCACGGCGCTTGTGGAAGCCAAACTTGCGCGGCAGCCAGTAGTCCTCGTAGAAGCGGGTGAAACGCGACTCGTGGTGCTTGTGCTGGAAGCGCTGCCAGCCGTAGAGCCGGCCCAGTTCGTCCTCCGCGTCCTTCTTGACGTAGGGCACGAGGTTGAGCGGATGGTGCACGGTCATGCCCAACACCTTCTGGTACCAGATCTTGTAGACCAGGATGTCCACAAGCGGGAACTCGTCGTTTGGCCGGCCATCGCCGCAGCGCGCCCAGATGTCGCCGAACAGGCGCTTGTCGATGCCCAGGTAGCCGCCCCATTCCTCGGGCTCGCGGCAGCACTCGGTCGAGAAGTTCGAGCCGGTGATGATGTGCTTGATCTTGTACTGGCGCGCGAAGCGGTAAAGGCCCGAGAAGAAGGCCGCGTCCTGCACCAGATCCTGGTCGGGAATGCCGGCGCGCAGGAAGGCCACCTGCATGCGCTTGACGGCTTCCCAGTTCACCACGTCGGTGTAGAGATCCAGGCCAAGGCCGTCCACCAGCTTCTCGATATTGCCGACGGCCTGGTCCGTATTCCAGCCTGCATCCACATGGAAGAGCAGGGGGCGCAGGCCCATCTTCTCCTTGGCCACGAAGGCTGCATAGGAGCTGTCTAGACCGCCTGACAGGCCGATGATGCAGTCGAAGTCCTTGCCCTTGCCGGCCTCGCGGATGGTGTCGGCGAGCGCTGAAAGCTTGGCGGCGCCGCGCTCGTCCGTCTGCCAGTTGGGGTCGATGGTGGTGTCGTAGTTGTTGCAGTAGTCACAGAGGCCGTGGACATCGAACCGGATATTCGGGTCGGACGTGTCCATGATGCAGCGGCTGCAGATGCGGTAGGGCTTGTAGGAGTTGTCGTTGCTCATTGCTGCGGCTGAAGGATTCTGGGCGCCTTGTTAGAGAGTTTATGCGTTGTCGTGGTGCTCGGAGAGCTTGCGAAAGATCTCGGGGGCCAAGTGCTCGGCTTCGAGCGGGGTGATGTCCATGGCGTGGACGACCGCCTCGATCCCGTGGGTCGCGTATTCGGCCACCATTGTCGACGGATACGAGACGATCAAGTCCACGCGTGGAAAAACGGTACGGCCTTGCACAATTGTCCAAGGCAGGCTGGCGATCTGCTTGCTTGCTCCCGTCGTGGGGTGGGGCTTGTAGAAAGCCTCCACCGGCCCGAGATTCTGCAGCCGCAACATCAAGGCTCGGTGCGCGGCCTCGCACAAGGGATGCCCGACAAAAAGCAGTGATGCCTTTGCGGAGGCACCCAGGCGTGTCAGTGACATGCGTGGACGGAAATGTGTCGCGCTTGGCTTTTGTGGCAGGCGCTCCAGAGCCAGGATATGGCGGCGGAACACCTCCTCGTCGGCCGCTGAGTAGACATGCAAGTGCGCGACACCGCGAAGGCGGGTCGGCAACTGGATGCTGAATGGGGTAGCGGGGGTGTCGGCACCGACCGAGCCATGCTGCATGAGCGTCAATGTGCGTTGCGGCGCCCGAAGTCTGTGCGCCCAAGCAGAGCAATCCGCAAGAACGGCCCAGCGGTCGAAATGCTCGACGGTCAGCAGGGGGCCAGGCAACTTGTCGACGGCCAGGCGCGTTACGAACCAACGCCATGCCGTAAAGGTCTGCAGGCCCCAACCGGCGGAGCCACGTCGACGCTGCATAGCGTAATGGGCGCGCCGCGCCAGAGCGTCGGCGCGACGCAGGTCGGATGCGTCGAGCATGGCCGCCAGGGGGATGCGCTCAGCGCCTTCCGGCAGGCTGTCCAGGGGCAGCCAGGGCAATTCAAGCCACTGGCGTGGCAGCGGACTGATATGCCCGGCGTGGACGATGTCGGCGGCGCGGGCGGAAAAGCCCAGGACCTGCCCACCAGCGTCGAACTGGAGCGCCTGGGTTGCTTGTTCGAGCGTGTCGCGCCGGAAGCTGCGGCGTTGTGACGCAAACAATACCGGCCCCAACAGGAACCATAGAGGCATGGCAAGCCACTGCAGCATGACACTCAAGAAGGGGAAGCGTAAGGCCTGCTTGATCCATCGTGCGGGGCGCGGGATCTTGCCGAAGCGGCTCGGATCGAGCCCCGCCACCTCGATGGCATTCACGTCCACGGCGATCTCGTTGCGCAGACCGTAGAGATAGTCGCAAATGAGTCGTAGGTCCGCAAATGAATACTGGCTGCGTTTCATTTTGGGCCGTCCGAGCCAGTACCAGGAACCTGAAGCGCTGGAGTCTTGGTGCCCTCGTGATATTGGTAATTGTTATGGAATCCCTCCGTCGCGAAGTAGAGATGCCGAGCTTTTCCCATAATCAGCGTTTTGAAGAGAAACGCTCCGCGCGGAAAACAAAAGGCAGTCGACAAACGATATATGGACAGAGAGTGCATCCACGGCTTTTGCATCGCGTAAAGCATCCAAGCCAAGAACCAGCCCAGTCCGGCCGATAGAAAGGCATATAACACCGGACCAGCTTCCAAGACTTCGCTGGTGTGCAGGCCGCTGGTGCCCCCGCCCGCGAAGTAGTAGGTGTCGTTAAAGATGTAGGTCAAGATATGCTTTGTGTTATCTGAGTAGAGCACTTGATCCATTGACTGCGCGGCCTCTCTCACCGCGGGTGAATCAAGGCAATGAAGGATTCAGGATGTAGGAAACGATGGCCTAATTTCAATGCTGTGCAAGCTCTTCACGGACTACCTGATACAGCGCCTCTTTCTGAAGTGATTCTCTTAGCGAGGCGAAGGCGCTCACGAAAAACTGAAGTGCGCTGCTGTACCGTTCAGCGGCGTTGAGTCGGCCTTGGTGCCGCTGACGACGGTGAACAAGGCAGCGAGGCGGCTGAAGTATTCTTCGGACTACGCTCGTGTCGAACTGCCATGGCACAAGGCTGTGCGCTTGTGTACATGAATTTCCCGTCGGAATAATCCATTCATTCAACTCTGTATCGGGGCATTTGTAACAGTGCGGATTGACCTGGCAGGGTTGCCAGCCACTATGGCTCTTGCTGGGACGCTTTTTGTTACCACACTGCCCGCACCCACCACGGCATTTTTGCCAATTGTGATGCCCGGTAGGATGACTGCTTTGGCGCCTATCCAAGCACCACGCTCTATTCGTACTGCTGCGGGTGGGCGGTGACCCTGGAAGTAAATGTCGGTTTCAGGATCTGAGAATTCATGGTTGGAGACGTAGATATGCACGTCGCTACCGATGAGTACGTTATCTTCGATTGTGATATCGCCCTGTCCGCAGGCATGGGGCACTGCGAAGAATTTGCAGCCTGGTCGGATGACTACGCGGTTTCCTATCGAGATGTGGGCACATTCGATCAAATAAGCATGCGGACGAATCTCGGACGCTTCACCAAAGCTTTTTAGCTTAGAACGGGCAAGCCAGGCCCCCAAGCGCTTTGAATACAGCATCCAGTGCGTCAAGGGCATGTCTGGGCCGATGCGTCGCGTGTAGACCCAAAATTTCAATTTCCTGTACATAGAAGAGGGTGCGCCCACACGTTAAAGGCTGAATCCGTCGTCAACGAGGAAGTTTTGACCGGTGACATAGCGTGAGGCATCGGACAGCAGGAACACGATGGCACCGGTCACATCCTGTGCATCCAACATGCCTTTCGACACGCAGTGCTCTCCATAACGGGCGAGGAACTGCTCGTCCTGCCCGTCAAGGATGCCGCCAGGGCTGACACAGTTGGCGCGGAAAGCGGCACCGCGCCCCTTCATGTATGCGTTGACGTAACGCGTCATGTGCTCGAGGCCGGCCTTGATGGCGGCGTACTCGACCGGCATCGTCATCGAGGTGCCAGCGTAGACGTCGAAGCGCGGTGCCATCGAGCCATAGATCGAGGACAGGTTGACCAAGGAGAACGGCTGCCCTCGCTCCAGCGCGTAGTGGGCGCAGGCCTGCATGAACAGGAAGTAGCCCCCCATGTGCAGACCGGTGTTCTCGCAGAAGTCGGCGTATTCGACGTCGAAGAAGTGACGCCCGTAGCGCGGGTTGCGCGGATAGGCCGTGTTGACGGCGCCGTCGACGCCGCCGAAGCGGTCATGGGCATCGGCCAGCGCGCGCTCGATGGAGGCGCGGTCCGCCATGTCGAGCGTGGCGCAGTTCAGGGCGGTCGAGCCGTGGGCGCCGATCAGCGCCTGCAGGCCGGCGGCGTCAGTGTCGAGGGCGACCGCGTGGCCGCCGGCCGAAAGCACAGCGTTCACGATGGTCCTGCCAATGCGGCCGGCCGC
>Ga0187845_1001694_pt1 | contig 12400 bp, 15 predicted proteins | sample SpaLakP09_SKY_68_FD_134515 | JGI IMG/M metagenome (GOLD analysis project Ga0187845, IMG submission 134515) | Oligotrophic lake water microbial communities from Sparkling Lake, Wisconsin, USA - SP09_SKY_68 | ecosystem: Environmental > Aquatic > Freshwater > Lake | place: USA: Sparkling Lake... | reverse complement strand
GTCCTCGTCGGTGACCTCGACGGCGGCCCAGGTATGCGGATCGCCGAGCTCGGCGGCGCGCGCCGCGGCACCGTCGCTGTTGCGGTCGGCGATCGTCACCCGGGCACCCTCATCGGCGAGCAACCGTGCGGTGGCCCAGCCAATCCCGGAGGCACCGCCGATCACGACGGCGACCCGGCTGTCGACCATCAGGCCCCTTTCGCCGCGGGAAGTGTTCGCGGAGTCATCTTGCCCGATCCCGAATGCCGGAGTCCGATTCGGGTCCATTCCGGCCCGCGGGTCGCCTCAGTCGAGGCGGTCGAGGCGGACAGTGCAACCTGCGGCGTATTCCCACACCAGTTGGTTGCCGTCGAGCCAACGCCGGACTTCGATGCCGGGCAAACCTTTGGGCCGAAGAACGAGCGCGCCGTCTTCGTAGGAGGCGGAAACAGTTATCAGGGTGGTGAAGTCGTGCGCCATCACGTCGTGCACACCGTTCTCCTCGGTCCCATCGCACGCCATGAAATCGTGAATGACACCACCGCCGGTAATGACGGCTCTACTGCCGGCCTGCTCAATTCGTTCGCTATGTCTCCATAGCTTGCCCGCCAGCGAGTTGTCACCATGGGGGGCGAGTTCGCCGTTGAGAAGCACTTCGGTTGCCTTCCATGTCCCACGCAGGTCTGGTGCGCCATCGGTGAGCGGCTCGTCGCAGTCGGCCAACACCGGTTCGGGAAATTTCCGGTCATAGGGGTCGACACTGTGGTCGCCATAGCCACCAGGCCGGGTATGGGCCACCGGGAAATCACGAACTGAGCTCACGATTCGTCCACCTCCGCCGCCACCAGCGCCGCCTCGATCCTGGCCTGCGCTCCAGCCAGGTGTTCCTCGCAACGCTTGGCCAGCTCTTCGCCGCGCTCCCAGAGTTTCAGTGATGCATCCAGGTCAAGGCCGCCTTGCTCGAGAGCCCCCACCACATCGATCAGCTCGTCGCGGCATTGCTCGTACCCGAGTTCGCTGACGGGCTTTGGTTGTTGCTGTTTGTCGCTCATAGCGATCCATCCTCTCGCCCGGTGCTCACGGCGCCCACCGCGCCGTCGGAATCCCTGATCCTCAACCGGGTGCCGGCCGGAGCGTCGGCCACCGCGCGCAGCACCGCAACAGAACCCTCGATCGTCTGTACGACGGCGTATCCGCGCGCCAGGGTGGCCGCCGGACCCAGGGTGGTCAGGCGCGCACCCAGATGCCCGATCCGGTCCGACTCAGTGGCCACCATGCGCTTGATATCACGTCGTGCCCCGTCGCGGGCCCGGTGCAGCTCGGCGGCGCGGTCGGTGACCAACCGCATGGGGTCGGCCAGCACCGGCCGATTACGTAACTGCGTCAGCCCGTGCAACTCGCGGCCGACCCAGTTGCGCAAGGCCCTCGCGCCGCGGCGTCGCAGATCGGAAACTCCCTTGAGTTCGGCCAGCGCGTCGGGCACCACCTTCTTGGCTGCGTCGGTCGGGGTCGCTGCACGGACATCGGCGACCAGATCGCACAGCGGGTTGTCCGGCTCGTGTCCGACTGCGCTCACCACCGGTGTTCGGCATGCGGCGATCGCCCGGCACAGCGTCTCATCGGAGAACGGCAGCAGGTCTTCGACGCTGCCTCCGCCGCGGGCGATCACGATGACGTCGACCTCGGGATCGTTATCGAGGTCGTGCAGGGCCTCGACGATCTGTGCTACCGCCCCGGTGCCCTGCACCGCGGTGTTGCGGATCGCGAACCGAACCGCCGGCCACCGGGCGGCGGCCACCGTCGTCACATCGTGTTCGGCTGCCCCGGCCCGCCCGGTGATCAGCCCGACCATGTTGGGCAGGAACGGCAGTGGCCGTTTGAGTCGCGGGTCGAATAGGCCCTCGGCGTCCAGTAGCTGGCGCAGCCGCGCGATGCGGGCCAGCAGCTCGCCGAGTCCGACCGCGCGGATCTCAGTGAGCCGCAGTGCGAATGACCCTCGTCTGGGGTTGAATTGCGGTTTACCCAGTACCACCACCTGGGTACCATCGGTTAGTTTCACCGGCGCGGATCCCACCAGCGCGCTGCTGCAGTTAACGCTCAGTGACATGTCTGCGGCCGGATCGCGTAACACCATGTAGGCCGTCGAACTGCGGACTTTGATCTCGGTGAGCTGACCTTCGACCCAGACCGCACCCAGTCTGTCGATCCAGCCCTGCACCCGGGTGGCGACCGCGCGGACCGGAAACGGGTTTTCCACGCAACTACCCGGAGCGCCACCCGGAGCGCTGCCCGGAGCGCGCATCACTTTGCGGTCGCGCGGGTGATCCTGTTGGCCAACAGGGTCTGGAACGGGGCGCGGGATTTGGCCGCCTCCTCGTAGGCCAGCAACGCCCGCAGGTCGGTGACGCTCAGCGAGGGCATGCGGGCGCGGAGTTGTGCCAGTGTCAGCGACTCGTAGTCGAGTTCGACCGCGATGGGGGGCGCCACCACTGCGGGTGTGGCCGGAGTCCCCGGTGTTGACTTTCTGGCCGTCCTCGTGGTCGGGGCTTTGGCGGTTCTGAGTTTGGTGGTCGGGGCTTTGGTGGTCGCGGCTTTGGTGGTCGCCCTGACCGTGGTCTCGGGGTCCTCGTCGTCGGTCACCGAGTACAGCGCGAACCGACCCTCGGTGCGGCGTGCGCCATCGCCCGGCCAGGGTGCCGGGTTATCCGCGTCGTCCTCGTCAAAGGTGGCCCACTCGGGTTGTTCATCCTGCGGTGGGAAAAGGCCGTCCAGCGCCGAGTCGCCCTTGATCGCGAGATCGGCCAGATCCTGCTGCATCTTCATCGCGATCTGCGCGAGGTTGCTGGCCAGCGTCATCGGGTACATGGCGATGGTTTGGGGCAGCTTGAGGGTCTCTTCGATGGCCGTCACTGCCGCGCCGACCAGCAGACGGACCCCGTACGGTGCGGTTGCCATGCGCACCAGACTACGACTGGCCCGCTCGGGTGGGGGAGAACGTAGGCTTATTGCATGCCGCCAACCGTCAACATGGGGATTCCCGGCACCGCCGGCTCGGAAAAACATCGCGGCGACAAGCGCGTCCTGCTGGCTGAGCCGCGAGGGTACTGTGCCGGCGTCGACCGTGCCGTCGAGACCGTCGAACGTGCTCTGGAGAAGTACGGCGCGCCGGTATATGTGCGCCACGAGATCGTGCACAACCGTCACGTCGTGGAGACACTGACAGAAGCCGGAGCGGTATTCGTCGGTGAGGCCGATGAGGTGCCCGAAGGTGCCATTGTGGTGTTCTCAGCTCACGGCGTGGCACCGACCGTGCATGAGTCGGCCGCCGCACGAAACCTTCAGGTGATCGATGCCACCTGCCCGTTGGTGACGAAGGTTCACAACGAGGTCAAGCGGTTCGCCCGCGAGGACTACGACATCCTGCTGATCGGCCACGAGGGCCACGAAGAGGTCATCGGCACTGCCGGTGAGGCTCCCGATCACGTCCAATTGGTCGACGGGCCACATGGGGTCGACAACGTCACTGTGCGTGACGAAAGCAAGGTGATCTGGCTATCGCAGACCACACTTAGTGTCGACGAGACCATGGAAACCGTTGCGCGACTGCGGAATCGGTTTCCAACGCTGCAGGATCCGCCCAGCGACGATATCTGCTACGCCACCCAGAACCGGCAGGTCGCGGTGAAGGCGATGGCGCCGGAGTGCGAACTCGTCATCGTTGTCGGCTCCCGCAACTCGTCCAATTCGGTGCGCCTGGTCGAGGTGGCACTGGGCGCCGGCGCGGATGCCGCGCACCTGGTCGACTATGCCGAGGATATTGACACTGATTGGCTTGAAGGCGTGGTGACCGTCGGGGTGACCTCGGGTGCCTCCGTGCCGGAGATTCTGGTGCGTGGCGTCCTGGAACGACTCGCCGAGTTGGGTTACGGCACACTGCAAACCGTGACGACCGCCAACGAGACTCTGGTTTTCGCACTACCCCGCGAGATTCGCCGGCCGCGGTCCTGACGGCCTAGCGGCCGGACCGGTTCCGGTAGCCGTCGAGGTCGTCTGCGTCGGTCGGGCCAGATTCGCGGTAGCGAACTCGGGAGACCGGGTGATGAGTGCCGGAAGGCTGGCGCCGGGGGTTTTCAGAGGGCGGGCGGCGGGGATTTTCATAGGGCGGGTACGGATCGCGGGACGGATATCCCCGCCCGGTTTCCGACGGCTCGAAGCGGCCGGGTCGGGCTGGCCTCGGCGGGTACTGGCCGCGGTCGTCGCGCCGTTCCCGGGGTTCGCGGCGGGGCGGCGGGGGTGTACGACCGGGTTCGCGGTCCGCCCGCGGCCGTCGCCGTGGCGGGTCCATCGGCGGCTCATGGTTCCTCGCGGAACGACTCGGGGGCGGACGCCGCCTCGGCGGTGCGTCATCGAAATCCTCGCGTGGCGGTCGAGGACGACGTGACCGTGGCGGCGCGGGATCGTTGGGCCTGCGTTCCGGGCTGGGCCGCCGGCCGGCAGGTGCGCGATCGGCTCCGTGCCGCGGTTTGGCCGGCCGTCTGACTGCCTCGCGCGCGCCAGAACGCGCGAACACCGAGGACAGCGTCGCCGACCACTCAGCGAATCTGCCGGGTTGTGTGGGTAGTCCCGCGGCGGTGTCGTCGACAGGTACCGATTGCGGGTTGGGTGACATCGCCAGGAACCAGCGGATCATCCCGATCAGCAGTACGGCGGCCGAGGTGAACAGCATCAGAGGGAAGCGTTCGATCAGCGGGTACCCGCAGTTGATCGCAATGTCCTTGAATCCACCGAACGTTGGACCGTGCAGGATGAAATAAGCCAACGGAACCGCGACGAACAACAGCAGCGGCGGCTGGACTACGGCGGTGAAGATGCTGGACCGCCGGACGAGCAGTACAGCGGCGATGCATCCCAGGGCGTAACAGGCTGCAAATGTGCTGCCCAGTTCGCCGTTGTCGGAACCGGCTTCGATCGCGAAACCGGCGAGGGTTGCGGTTACCGCGATCAGCACAGCACCCCACGACTGCAGACCCGCACGGTGCCCGAACGCGGAGCGTTGATCGTCCGCGACCGTCCGCTGAGCTGGCACTCCTAGACCGTACCGGCTCGACGTGCGCCCTGCCCTCCGTGCCCATTCCCGTGTCGCTGCGCCCTAGACTTCGACCCTGTGAGCTTGAGCCTCGGAATCGTCGGTCTGCCCAATGTCGGAAAATCAACCTTGTTCAATGCGCTGACCCGCAACAACGTACTGGCAGCCAACTACCCGTTCGCCACCATCGAACCCAACGAGGGAGTGGTCCCGCTGCCCGACGTCAGGCTGGCGCGACTGGCCGAGATGTTCGGTTCCGAACGGATCCTGCCGGCGCCGGTGACCTTCGTCGACATCGCCGGGATCGTGAAGGGTGCCTCCGAGGGCGCCGGGCTGGGCAACAAGTTCCTGGCCAACATCCGCGAGTGCGATGCCATCTGTCAGGTGGTCCGGGTCTTCGCCGATGACGACGTCGTGCACGTCGACGGAAAGGTCGACCCGCGCTCGGATATCGAGGTGATCGAGACCGAATTGATCCTCGCCGATATGCAGACCCTGGAGAAGGCGGTCCCGCGGCTGGAGAAGGAGGCCCGCAATAACAAGGACCGCAAGGCCGCTCATGAGGCCGCGGTGGCCGCCCAGCAGTTGCTCGATGGGGGCACCACACTTTTCGCGGCCGGCGCCAAGATTGATTCGGCCGTGCTGCGCGAGCTGAACCTGTTGACTACCAAACCGTTCCTGTACGTGTTCAACGCCGATGAGTCGGTGTTAGGGGACGACGCCAAGATGGCTGAGTTGCGCGCTCTGGTCGCCCCGGCCGATGCGGTGTTCCTCGATGCCAAGATCGAGTCCGAGTTACAGGAGCTTGACGACGAGTCCGCCGCCGAACTGCTGGAGTCGATCGGACAGCACGAGCGCGGGCTGGACTCGCTGGCGCGGGCGGGTTTTCACACCCTCAAGCTTCAGACCTATCTGACTGCCGGACCCAAGGAGTCCCGAGCCTGGGTGATTCACCAGGGCGATACCGCGCCCAAGGCCGCCGGGGTGATCCACACCGACTTCGAGAAGGGCTTCATCAAGGCCGAAGTGGTCTCCTTCGCAGACCTCACGACAGCGGGATCGATGGCAGCTGCCAAGGCGGCCGGCAAGGTGCGGATAGAGGGTAAGGATTACGTGATGGCTGATGGTGACGTGGTGGAGTTCCGGTTCAACGTCTAAAACCCGAGGGCGGACGGGGCCATCGCTGCCTTGCCGTTCTTCCCCGGCGCTAGTATCCGGCCATGACGATAGCTGGCGCGCCACGTGCGATCGGGTTCCTTGCCGCTGCGGTCGTGGCGGTAGCGGCATGTGCGGCTCCCTCGCCCACCACGGCACCGACCGCCACCACGAGCGCTGCCCGCGCAACGACCGCGCCGTCGGGTCCGCAGGCGGCCGTTCTCGGGACGGCGTTGAATGTCATGACATCAGGTGCTACCGCTTCCTACACCGTCAGTAACCTTGCACCGGTTCCCATCGACGCCCAGATCATCGCGGCCCAGGGGACGATGTACGCGGTAGATGTGAACATCGTGGCACAAACTGGCACAACGTTTTTCAACGGTTTCTATTTCGTTGCCCGCGACCAGGATGGTGCGAGTATCGCTCCTGCGGTTGGTGCAGTGAAACCGGGAATCACTTCTGGCCAGCTTGCGCCGGGACAGACTGTGGCCAGCCATCTCGCCTTCGACGTGCCGCAGGGCAAGTCGATCAGCCAACTCGCGCTCCGTGACCCGCAGGGCAAGACGCTCGCGATTTGGGGAGTCGGGTAGCGGCCGCTTCAGTCGGGATCCGGGGTCATGAGTTTGTATCCGCGGTCGATCGTCTCGGGTGGTAGCGGTTGGCTTTCCTCATTGGGGATCATCACTTCGATATAGACCGCCCCGTCGTGATGGTCGATCGCGGCAAGGGCCTGATCCAACTCGGCAACTGTGCTCACCCGCGTCGAATACCAGTCCGTGCAGCCGAATGCGGCCGGTAGCAGGTGATATTGGACGGCGGCAAGGTCGTCGTATCCGTGGCCACGCTCGCTGATCACGTCTTCGATGCCGTAGAGCCCGTTGTTCAGGACGAAGATCACCGGTTTGATGCCGTATCTCGCCATCACCGCAAGTTCGTTCAGGGTGAGCTGGTGTGCGCCGTCGCCGGTGACCAGCCAGGTGCGGCCGGACGTCTTCGCCATCGCGATACCGAGGGTGGCCGGGGTTGCCCAACCGATCGAGCCCCACAACCCTTGAGCTTCGGTACCTACGCCAGCCGGCAGCCGCATCCCGTTGAGATGGAACATGCTGGTGCCCGTTTCAATCACGAGGGTGTCGCCGGACTGTAGTTTTCGCTGCAGGCGCGGGTAGAAGTTGGCCGAGGAGGTTGGCTCGTCATCGGAGCCGACCATGGCGAGCAGATCTGCACCGGCTGCGGTAACGACCCCGGCCCGCGGCTTAACTTCTGCGATCAGCGCGTCCAGCACATCATCGATTGCCACATTGAGAAACACCTGGCTACCGATGCGCACCCAGTTGTCGTGAATGCAGGCGGCGCGTGCCGTACGGAGCACGTCGCCCCACATACCTGTATTGAGTTCGGTGAGTAACACCCCGCCGATATCGAGGATCAGATCGGCTGCCTCGACCGCATCGCGGACCGTCGGAGGCTGTGAATTCTCCGCGGCGTACAGGCCGAGATATTGCGGCAGGGATTCGTCGATCACTCCCTTGTCGTAGGAGGTCAAAGCGACCGGAAGGTTGGCTTTGGTGATCAGTTCGACGGCCTTGTCGCGAACGCCGTATCTGGTGGTCAACTCGGTGGCCAGGGCGAGAGGGTGCTGGGCTGTCGCCAGCACAGCCAAAATCGCGGCCACCGCCGCCTTGAGTTCCTGGGGGTCGCTTCGCTGACGCTTGACATCGGCCAGCGGTTCGCCGCGCACCGGTGTGCCGATCACCGGCATCAACCCGTTGACTTCAGAGATCACGATGTAGGCCGGCATGCTCTGCCGCAGCGCCTCACGGATGACGCGTTCGAGTTCCTCAATGCAGTTGTCAGGGGTGAGCACGGCAGTCACACAACAGGCGGCCCCGGAAATCGGGATGTACCGGTCGTAGCGCGTATCACCGAGGTTGTGGTGGGTGATGAGTCCCAATCGTTGAATGCGTTCGCTCGGCATCCCCACCAGATGGAATACCGGGAGGCGGTGCGCCTTGCTGCCCATCACTCCGTTCAGCGCCGAGAGTTCACCGACTCCGTAGGTTGTGGTGAGCATCGCCGCCCCACGGATGCGGGCGTAGCCGTCAGCCGCGTACGCCGCGTTGAGTTCGTTGGCGCAGCCGATCCACTGCAGTCCCACGACCTGTTCGACGGCGTCATCGATGGAGAAGGCGTAGTCACCGGGCACTCCGAAGATCTGGTCGATACCCAGTCGGGCGATTCGGGTGAGGACGTATTCGGCAACGGTGGGCTGGTTCATCGCGACTCCTATTCAGTCTCGGATTTCAATCTTGTCGGGTGACGAATGTGACCACCGCTTCACTGAAGGCGTCATTGTCATCCCCGGCCGCCGTGTGTCCGGCATCGGAGAGTTCGACGAACTCCGCCTGCGGCACCTTGGCCAGAAAATCCTCGACGCCCTCGGGACTCACCACGTCGGACAGCTTGCCGCGGATCAGCAGGATCGGAATTTGCAGGTCTACCGCCGCCTGCTCAAGTCGGTCCACATCCACAAATGGGTCATTACCTACCGAGGTGACGAATGCCGGATCCCAATGCCAGTGCCAGCGACTATCTCGGTAACGCAGATTCTTCTTCAGGCCGTCGAGGTTGCGCGGGCGTTTGCGGTACGGCAGGTAATCCGCAATGGCGTCGGCGGCATGATCCAGGGTCTCGAACCCCTGCACGTGGCGGGACATGAAGTCGCGGATGCGATGAGTTCCCTCACTTTCGAACCGCGGCACCACATCGACGAGGACGAGTTTGACCACGCTGCTCGGCCCCGCCCTGTTGGCGGTGATGATTCCGGTCAACCCGCCCATGCTGGCCCCGATGAGCACCACCGGCCGACCGATCTGTTCGATCACGGCCGCCGCGTCGCGGGCGAACGCGTCGACGATGTAATCGGCGTTCATTGCGCGATCACTATCTCCGTGGCCGCGGGCATCGAGTGCGACGACGTGAAATCCATGGCCCGCAAGTATCTGACCGGTGTTCTTCCACGAGAACCGGTTCTGCCCACCGCCGTGCAGCATCAGGATCGTCGGGCGGTCCGGATCGGCGGTATCCCGATTCCATTCATCGGCGACCAACGTCAATGAATTGTCACCACGGAACTCGACGGTTGCTGGACCGGTGGTCACCGGACTCCTCTCGCTGGGGATATGCACTGGGCATATGCACTGCACGCTACCTGCGCGCCCTACCGGTAGCCTTTGCCCCCAGTAGCCGATCGTCGCAGAGGAGCCACCATGGCCGAGCAGGCCGCCGAGGCCGCCGAGTCCGCGGAGACCACCGGCGCGGCCGACGGCGACTCGGCGCTGACCTCGCACCCACTGCCGGGGCCGCGGGCGACGCGCCCCGCAGTCGTCGGCATGGTGGTGCTCGCGGTGCTCGCGGGAATCAACGGCTGGCTCGGTTACCGCGACTACCAGGTCCGCCACGGTGAGCAAGTACGTCAGGAGATGGTGCAGGCGGCCCGGCAGGGCGCGATCAACCTGACCACCATCGACCACGAACACGTTGAGCAGGACGTGCAGCGCATCCTGGATTCCTCGACCGGGGTGTTTCGCGACGACTTCGCACAGCGCGCACAGCCGTTCAGTGAAGCCGCCCGCCGCGCCCAGTCCAAGTCGGTGGGCACCGTCACCGAGGCGGCTCTGGAGTCGGCCGAGGGTGATGAGGGCCGGGTCCTGGTGGCGATGACGGTGATGACCTCCAACCGCGGTGTGCCCGAACAGCAACCGCAGGGTTGGCGGATGCGAGTGACCGTCACCAGAGTCGACGAAGAATCCAAGGTCTCCAAGGTGGAGTTCATCCCATGATCTCCAGCCGCAGACACCTACGCGCCGCCGCAGCGGGGGCGCTGACTGTTCTGCTCATCGCCAGTGGCATCTGGCTATTCTGGGACGCCGCGTCGCGCCGGGAGGCTGACCGCGCCGGCTCCGACGCGGTGCAGGCTGCCCACGATTCGATCGTGGAGATGTTGACCTACCAGCCCGACACCGCCGATCAGAAACTCAACGCCGCGCGCGGCCGGCTGACCGGACCCTTTCTGGAGTCCTATAACCAGTTGATTCAGACCGTCGTCATCCCGAGCGCCAAACAGAAGAAGATCACTGCGGCGGCCAGGGTACCGGCCGCGGCGGCGGTGTCAGCGGATGCCGATCACGCTGTCGTCCTGGCCTACGTCGACCAGACCCTTGCCCTGGGTACCGCACCGCCCACCCGCACCAATTCCACCGTGCGGGTGACTATGGAGAATGTCGATGGTGTTTGGCTGATCTCCGATTTCGATCCGATCTAATGCTCCGGGCCGGGGCGATGATGCTGAGGAGATGACGATGCCTGAGCCACGTTGGATTAACGTCACCGCGCCCGCGGTGCAGCTTCGGGCGCTGACCTGGGGGCCGGAAACTGGTCCGATTGCGTTGTGCCTGCACGGTTTTCCCGATACCGCGTACAGCTTCCGCGCGCTTGCACCACAACTGGTGGCAGCGGGTTACCGGGTGATCGCGCCGTTCATGCGCGGCTATGTGCCGTCCTCGCTGGCCTCTGACCGCTCCTACCACCTCGGCGCGCTGATGGATGATGCGCTGCAGGTGCGGGCCGCGTGTAATCCCACCGACGCCGATGTGGTCATCGGTCACGACTGGGGTGCCATCGCGGCGACCGGACTGGCTGCGATGCCTGACAGTCCGTTTCGTAAGGCGGTGGTGATGTCGGTGCCACCGTCAGCGACCTTGCGCCCCCTGCGTCGGGGGGTCCTGAAGCTGTTGCCGGCTCAGCTGGTGCGCAGCTGGTATATCAGCTACTTCCAGCTGCCGTTCCTGCCTGAGCGGTCGTCGTCGTGGATTGTGCCGCTGCTGTGGCGGCGCTGGTCTCCCGGCTATGCCGCCGCCGAGGATCTGCGTCATGTCAACGCCGCGATCGGTACGCCGGACCGCTGGCGGGCTGCGCTCGGCCCTTATCGGGCGACTATCCGCAACTCCGCCCCCCCGACCCGTTACGCCGAATTGCACCGTTGGTGGATCGAGCCGCCGAGGGTGCCGACGCTGTACCTGCACGGTGCCGACGACGGCTGCATGACAGCCGATTTCGCACCCTTCGTTGCCGCTGCGCTACCGGATAACAGTGCCGCGGTGGTCATCGACCACGCCGGGCATTTCCTGCAACTCGAACGGCCCGACGAGGTCGGCCGGCGCATTGTTGAATTCCTCAGCGCTTGAGACCGGGGTGTACCCGGGCCAGCACTGGCACCAGCAGCCGTCGCGGCGTGAGGTAGCTGAGCGCAGCTGCGGCTCGGTTGATTCCGCCCGGGATGATCACCGCGCGACCGGCATCCAATCCGTTGACACCGGCGCGGGCGACATCGCGCGCCGACACCCACATCGGCTTCGGCATCAGCGCCTCTGCCTCGGCATCCGTGAAACCCGCCTGCTCACCGAAGCCGGTGTGAACCGGGCCGGGGCACAGGGTCACCGCCGAGACACCGGTGCCTTTCAGTTCGGCACGCAATGCGTGGGTGTAGGACAGCACAAACGCCTTGGATGCGCCGTAGACGGCCTGGCCCGGCAGCGGCCCGAACGCGCCCACCGAGGCGACGTTGAGTACCGCACCGCGCCGCCGGCTGACCATCGGCTGCACGAAGCGGGTGCACAGATCGACCACGGCTGCCACATCTACCTCGAGCACGTCGAGTTCGGCGTCGGTATCTGCTCGTTGTTGCGGTCCCATGGTGGACAAACCGGCGTTGTTGACCAGGATGTCGATCTCCAGACCGAGTTGAGCCACCTGACCGGCCAGCGTCGCTCGTGCCTCGCGGCGGGAAAGATCGGCCGGCAAAACGGAAGTGCGTCCGCCCAACTCTGCCGCCAGCTCAGCGAGTCGATCGGCCCGCCTAGCCACCAGCACCACATGATGGCCGCGGCCGTGCAGATCACGGGCGATCTCAGCACCGATTCCCGAGGATGCGCCGGTGATCAACGCGGCTCGGCTCGGACCCGGGGAAGGCAGTAGTGAGGGCACCGCCCGAGCCTAGCGGCCCGCTATCGGCCGAGCCCGGTTCGGCTGTGGCCGGCAGAACCATGGCCGGCAGAACCATGGCCGGCAGAACCATGGCGGCGCCCGACGCTCAGATGCTGATGCTGTCGGCGAAGG
>Ga0187845_1001693_pt1 | contig 12400 bp, 12 predicted proteins | sample SpaLakP09_SKY_68_FD_134515 | JGI IMG/M metagenome (GOLD analysis project Ga0187845, IMG submission 134515) | Oligotrophic lake water microbial communities from Sparkling Lake, Wisconsin, USA - SP09_SKY_68 | ecosystem: Environmental > Aquatic > Freshwater > Lake | place: USA: Sparkling Lake... | reverse complement strand
TGTCGTTCTACCGAAACTAATTTATTACCTCAGTTACTACCTTCAGAGTGCCGTATTAATAAATAAAGGACTTGTCAGTACGCTATAAATAATTAAGCCGCACTACTAATGCGGCTTAATTTCTTGGTAGTGAGCCACTTTTTATTATGACTTCCGCTCCCCAGACTTGCCGCCACTCTTCTCGAGTAGGTGGAAATCACCTACCACCATTCCCCTATCAACGGCTTTCACCATGTCATAGATTGAGAGAAGGGTCACTTGGACAGCGGTGAGAGCTTCCATTTCAACTGTATATAACTTCGAGCTTGACCAAATCCTTAGATTTGCTTAGAAAACATTTGAACAAGGGTAGCATTAGTCATAAAGGCTACCCCCTATTTAATTGAAGTATGTAGACCATTCCCATAAATTCAGGTGAGGAACCTCAATTTAGCTTGCAAAGCAGTATCGACAGGAGGATCTTCAACTTTCAGGTTGTAGGTAGGCATCAAAATAAATATTAACTTAAGGACTAGGAATACTTTCAACTTCAATAAAGTAGATATGATAAGTACGCCTTAATTATTTAGATAGCCTTTATAAATATAAAAGTACAGATCGCTTAAGATTTTCTTTTACATACCAATCATCGAATTGAGACTTTCCTTCCTCAACCCTTAAATAGCCTTTCGAAAGTAATAAGGAATAAATTTTTTCGCGATCGGCGGTGTAGTTATGTTCGCAGGTAATAAATTTAAACTCATATTTATCAAAGTTAAAATTACTCAATATTTGATACTCGCTACCCTCAGTATCAATCGATAAGTAATCAATTGTCTTAGGCGCTAAATATTTTATTAGCATGTCTTCTAAAGAGATGGTTTTAACATCATATTTTTTCCCTATTTTCCTTGATTCCTTATGAAGCTCATCGTGACTAGAGAATTTATCAATAGTGGAAAGCACGGCAAAATTTGTTTCATTAAAAGTTAGAATCTCACCACTCTTGTCCCAGACGCAATCGATTTCGATATGACATCCTCTATTCCTTACTAATTCTTTATGCCAAATTGTTGCTGGTTCAGCAATGATTCCTCTCCAGCCAAATTCTTTCTCAAGGATATGAGTATTACTCAGTTCAACTCCATTGGTGCCTCCAAACTCTACAAAATATCCATTTCGTTTAAAGTTTGATCTTAAGAGTACAAACATATCTTGACCAAGCTGTGATTTGCACTTGGTCGCCACATAATTAAATAAATTTTGAAATGCAACTTCTTCGTTTTGCGAACTCATTTTTACAATTAAATTTAATATAAAAAAAATAATACTGTAATAATACTAGTAAAAACAAACATACTGAGATATGGATTAGTTGCTGAACGCTGGGCCAATATTCATCCCCCGCTCATATCACCACTTATCTCAAATAACTTGATAACTCCTATCAATATATCTCTGTCTATTACTTTTGTAATATTTGTAGATTGCTACTGGGGCTATTTGAACTACGGTGAGGGCTTACATTTATAGGCTCTGCAACTCCAATCTTGACCAAATCTTTAGGTTTACCTGAACAAAGGTTAGCACAAGACATATAGGCGTCCCTGCTTAATTGCTATATCGGTATTCCACCGTGCCCGCACCTCATAAATTAGGTTGATGGTACCTAATTTCGTTTGACATAGTATTTTGTAAAAGAGATCATTCATCTCTTATTAGCAAGTATCCACCCTTCAATTGGGCTAGTTTCCAGCCATTATTATTTTATAATTCTAATATATATAAAAACTTAAATGCGTCATTGAAAGCTATTCACGAATTTTTGAATAGTTCGATAGATACTCAGCAAAGAGAAAGCGTTGCAAATTGGATGTTAACGACTGCGTTAACTGCAAAAGGCTATAACAATTTCCAGAATTTTGAAATTTCTGGGGAGCAATACTTTTTTGATAATGTTCTTAGGGAAATCAACCCAAAGGTGTGTATTGATGTAGGGGCAAACGTTGGCGACTACACAAAAGCTCTACTGATTAGTACGCATGCATTAGTCATTGCTTTTGAGCCTTTAAATAAACCATTTGAAAGTCTCTTAAATATAAAAAATGAATTTAAAGAAAGACTAGTTATAGAAAATAAAGGGGTAGGAGCTGTTAATGAGATCCTTGATATTTACTTTAACGATGAAGCAACTGCTCATGCATCATTTTCAAAAGAAGTTCAAAGTGTTCCATACTTAAATAATAAGCTTTCTAAAAAAATTGAAGTAGTAAGTTTAGATTCTTATTTCGTTGATAAATTAGATTATGCAGTCGATTTTATTAAAATTGATACTGAAGGTTTTGAATTCGAAGTGCTGTTGGGGGCTAAAAATTTAATAGAAACACATAAGCCAAAAGCAATCCAAATAGAATTTAATTGGCATCAATTATTTCGAGGTCAAACTTTATTTTCATTCTCTGAGATGCTTATTGGCTACACCCCTTTTCAGATGCTGTCTAAGGACCTTGTAAAAAGGGATCCGAAAGATCCATATTCCAATATTTATCACTTTTCTAATTTCGTATTCATAAGAAACGATTTTTTTCAAAAGTGAGCCGGAGAGATGGGCTTAGTTCAGCTATTGCTATTATGTGAGACCAAGAGCTAATCACCCAAACCATGTTTAGAGTTAAAATTTTATCTTAATCAGAAATGCTTATGATGGCGAGATCCCCATACTCAACATGATTAATAAGCTCACTAGAAAATATCTAATGATTTATTTACCAAACGGATTGTATCGATCCTGACGATTGAACAACTGGTTTACTGCAATGATTTACTATATAAAAATTCACTTTGGTCATGGACCTAAATTGGTAGAAGTGCAGGAGTAATATCTAAACATGAATCCACAAATAGGTTTTCTTCTAAATAAATCGCTTGAATCTCTTAGAAATTCAAATTTAGAGTCGGCGGAGCTTTATTTGAGGCAGGCATTAAGATTGCAACCTAGCAATCCCCATGTTCTAAGGCTTCTTGGGGTTATTTTTGCTCAACGGAAGCAATATTTAGAAGCTTTGAATTACTTAAATGATTCTATAAAGGCTCTCCCAAAAAATTCACTAGCATTAAGCAATTTAGGTAACATTTTTTTGGAGCTAAAAGAGTACAACAATGCTATTGACGCTTATGATAGGTCAATAAAAATAGACCAAAATTATGCTGAAGCTTGGTCCAATAAGGGTAATGTTTTGTATGAATTGAAACGTTTTGATGAGGCGCTAGCTCATCATGACCAGGCATTAAGTCTGAAGTCTGACTATGCTGAAGCTTGGTCCAATAAGGGCAATGCTCTGCATGAATTGAAACGTTTTGATGAGGCGCTAGCTCATCATGACCAGGCATTAAGTCTGAAGTCTGACTATGCTGAAGCTTGGTCCAATAAGGGCATTACATTGAATGAGCTTAAGCAGTATGAAGAGGCTATTGCTCACTACGAGAAGGCATTAACTCTTAAACCTGATATTGATTGGGTATGCGGAAATTTAGCCTCTACAAAGATGAAAATATGTTGCTGGTCAGATTTAGTGGATCAATTAAAAATTATTTCCATAAAAGTAATGTCAAATTACAGGGTTTCAGAACCTTTTTCGCTACTTTCTTTGAATGATGGGGCTCTGCTTCAGAAAAAATCTTCTGAAATTTTTATTCGAGATAGGTATCCAGTCAATCACGTTTTAGGTCCAATTCCTAGGCGCTCAAGAAATGAAAAAATTAGAATTGCCTATTTTTCAGCTGACTTTAAAAATCATCCTGTTGCCTATCTAGTTGCTGAGCTTTTCGAGATTCATGATAAGAGCCAGTTTGAGATATATGCTTTTTCTTTAGTAAAGTCTTTTGATGAAATGAGGCGTCGCCTTCATAACGTGTTCGACCATTTTATTGATATAGAAGAGATGTCTGACGTCGCAATTGCACAGTTAGCTAGAGATTTGGCTATTGATATTATTATTGATTTATCGGGTCTGACTCTAGACTCAAGGACTGGAATCTTTGCCCATCGTGCTGCGCCGATTCAGGTAAATTATCTCGGCTATCCTGGCACTATGGGTGCAGATTACATTGATTACATCATCGCTGATAAAACACTTATTCCATCCGAACTTCAATCATGCTATACAGAAAAGGTGGTCTATTTGCCCAATAGCTATCAGGTCAATGATAGGAAGCGTTTAATTTCAGATAGGCAATTTACGAGACAGGAGCTCGGATTACCTGATAAGGAATTTGTTTTTTGTTGTTTTAATAATAATTTCAAGATACTGCCTGCAACTTTTGCAAGTTGGATGAGGATATTAAAGACGGTAGAGGGTAGTGTCTTATGGCTACTTCAAGACAATCCTTGGGCGGTAGAGAATCTCAAAGAAGAGGCCTTAAAACAAGGGGTTGATGTAAATAGACTTGTCTTTGCTGAGCGTATGCCACCACCAGAACATTTGGCCCGCCACCGTCAGGCTGATTTATTTCTAGATACTCTGCCATATAATGCCCACACTACCTGTAGTGATGCATTGTGGGCTGGATTACCAGTTCTGACTTTAATGGGAGAATCTTTTGCTAGTCGTGTGGCAGCTAGTCTCTTAAATGCTGTTGGTTTGCCAGAATTAATTACTAGTACTCAAGAATCATATGAGGTACTAGCTATTGGGCTAGCAAGGAACCCACAAAAGCTTTCAGATATTAAATTGAAGTTGGCCAGGAATCGCTTAAGTGCCCCGTTATTTGATACACCGCTTTTTGCAAAAAATCTTGAAACTGCTTACATCGAAATGTATGAAAGATATCAGGTGGATTTACAACCAGACCATATATTTATTGCTTAGGCAGTGTTTAAATATTGCAATCGCCAGTTGCTCTTCATCATTTGGATATAACTGAACATACTCCGATGGGGTTTGCCTCGATTCTTGAGTTCTTTATAAAAAAATTCCACATTGTTGCTGATGTCATTTAAGTATCTAAATATTTGATTTTTTACACTGCGCTCGGCTTTGGCCTCTAGAATTTCTTCATCATGCCTTTGTCTACTGCTTTGCAAATGCCATAAATTGTTAGAAGGTCAACTTGGACAGCGGTAAGGGCCTCCATTTCGACTTTATGTAGCTTCAGTCCTGACCAAATCATTAGATTTACTTGGACAATATTTGGAAAAGGTTAGTACAAGCCATGTAGGTACCCCTATTGAATTTGAAGAATCTAGATTCCACCGAACCCATACTGCTCCTAATTGCCCCCTTTTCTGTAGGCATCGTTATACATAGAATTTTGCCCATGGTGGATCACAAATTTCATTAAAAGATAAATTAGATTAAAGTTTTAGGGTGAGTCCATGCCCTTTGATTGACCTTTTAAACCGACAGCAGTTGACAGAAATTATGGATGCTAGAGAGAATCCAATTGGAAGGGCCCATCCTTATTTATAAATGTTAAAGGCTGGAGAGATTTGTCGAGTTGCTAGTTTTTTGTCTCAAGAGGCATCACTCAAAATATTAAGTGATGCCAAAAGTAAATTAGAAAGATATTTGCCATATTCTGTATGTGGTGGTTCAGAGCAAGTATTGAATATTTTATTTGATTTAGGTATGGCAAGCACGTTGAAAACTAATAAAATTTATTACAAATACTTTATCCGTTTAATATTTGAGGACAAGTCGTTTCACAAGACAGGGTTTTGACTAAAACACTTGATTCAATAAGCGAGATTGAAGAGCTAGATTTTTTAGAGATTGATGTTCGGGGTGAAGGGCTAAGAGTTTTCAAAATGGTAAAAAAGAAGCTTGCTAGTGCTGTTGTCATTCAGATCGAATTTTTCTTTATCCCCCGTACGAAGGCTAGTCAATGTTTAGTGCTGTAGACATTAAGTTAAGAGAACTTGGGTTCATTTTTCACTCTTTACCTACGATAAAATTGGATGATTGCTCCGTTGGCAATAAATGGCACCTCTAGAATTTTATTAAATCAGCTAATTGAGGCAGACATCGTTTACGTAAAAGACTTTACTAAGCCAGAAAATATTAGCAATGAGCAGTCAAAAGATTTTGCTTTGATTTATCAATGCGGTATTTAGCTATCTTAGAGGAGGGGTTGGTCGTAATCAAAGGATAAATTAGTGGATATCTCTCAATGATTAATTAGATCTGATGTAATACTTTACTAGAGCAATCATTCCCCTTGACTATGAAATCCTTCTGTTGGTCGATGTTGTCTAACGCAATCTTTAGGCATAGGGCTATTGAAGTGGTTAAGGGTAGAAAACTTCCATGAGTATTTAACTCAATATGCTAAAGTATTTTTAGTATGGAGAGTACTATAAAGAGTATTTGGCTGGATTTTATTTTTTGTTAACTTGGCTTAAAAAATTCTTCCATTCATTAATGCGACTATTCCAGCCATAAAATTGTGTAAAGTATTTGGATTGCTCTAAAAGTTTTACCTGATTTTCTTTTTCCCAAAATTGGTCGATTGTTTTATTAAGTGCATGAGTATATTTTGCTATTAGATTTGTTCTATTAGAGTCATAACTAACAAATCTCGCCCAAGAGCCACAGGTTTCATACAGAGCCCCTAAATTAGTTGTAACAAGATTGAGGCCAGACATTCCTGCCTCAATCGCAGACATACACGAGGTTTCCTCCCAAATGCATGGGTATGCAAAAATATGAGCATTTTGAAGTGCAATACGCACATCTTCATTACTTGCAAATCCTCGATAATTCACATTCTTCATATTTTTTGCTCTGTCGAAAAGTTCCGAGTATTGATGCCTAGTACTTCTGTCAAAATCAGCACCATATATTAATGTTGAAGAAAATACATCTAGCTCTACATCATCCCTATTAAGTCGTTGAAAGCATTCAAGTAATATCTCCAGGCCTCGCCATGGGGTCGATGTATAAATTAGCTTAATTTTTTTTGGCTTTATATTCACACTAAACTCATCAATAGCATTTTTGATCACTAAAGATTTATTCTCGGGAATACCAAATTTATATCGGTATTTTTCAAATTGCCAGTGAGAAACATAGATAAAGTAATCAATCTTTTTCACATACTCTCGATTAGTCATGCCAGAGATTCCAGGCTGATCGATGTTGTGTTGGTTCCAAAGTATGTTGAGACAGTCTTTTTTCAAAAATGACTCATGGGTTGAATTGGATATTAAATTGATGCCATTAAGATATTGGGGATCAAGCTTGTCTAGTAACTTCTTATAAGTTAGATCTGATCCCCCCATGCTTTTAGTGTTTTCCATTTTTTTACCTATAGGCGCTAAATCATAAAATAGTGTTGCTCATCACTTGATCGATTTCCACTCCCCAGACTTGCCACCACTCTTCTCAAGCAGTTTGATATCACCCATCACCATGCCCCTATCAACAGCTTTTGCCATATCGTAGATCGTGAGGAGGGCTACTTGGACTGCGGTGAGGGCTTCCATTTCAACGCCTGTGGGACCAGTAGTCTCGGCTCTCACTTGGCAAGTAATAATGTTGGTATCTTTGTTGAGAGCAAACTCTAAGCTAACGTGTGTCAGAGCTAAAGGATGGCAAAGTGGGATTAAGTCCGATGTCTTTTTGGATGCCTGAATGCCTGCAATTCGAGCAATACCTAAAACATCCCCCTTTTTATGGGTACCTGCCTCGATCATGCTGAAGGTCTCAGGGAGCATGGTGATTTTGCCTGTGGCAATAGCAATACGGTGGGTATTGGATTTATCTCCAACATTAACCATATGGGCTTGGCCACTGGCATCAAAATGAGTTAGTTTGTTCATGGGATAAGTTTTACCATATAGGGATGCAAGTCATAAAGACATCACAGAAAACGTCGATATTTAGGCGAATTTTGGCTGGCCAGCTCATACTAGCCCTGGCTTGGCCAAGTGCTGGTCTCGTTTATGCTGCTGGACCTACTTCTTCATCGACAACAGGAGATGTCTCAGTAAAAGGTGATTCAGCAGCTTTGCAAAATCTAGGAAGGGCCATTCAATCCCCTGATGCGAGATCTTCAAATCTGCCTGCTCGCAATACACCCCAAAACCAGTCTAACTATATATTGCCGGATATGGGAGATCCTGGTGGCGACAGCTTGAGCCGTATGGATGAGAAAAAATATGGCGAAATGATCATGCGGCAGATTCGTCCGGATCCTGACTATTCGAATGATTTACCGATCTATGATTTTCTCAATCAAATGGAGCGACGTTTGCTGGAGGCTGCAAAACGATTGCAATTAGGTGGCGCTAATGAGCAAGGTAGCGGCGCTTATAACTTTGAAGTATTTGCTGTTAAAGACAGCAGCATTAATGCGTTTGCATTACCTGGAGGATTTATTGGCTTTCATACGGGATTATTGGTTAGTGCTCAATCAGATTCTGAAGTAGCTTCAGTTATGGGGCATGAGACAGGACACGTTTTGCAGCGTCACTTGGCGCGTCAAATGGATAAGCAGACCACCAATACGATGATTGCTTTAGCCGGGATATTATTGGGCGCCTTGGCTGCCTCACGTAATCCAGGTGCAGCTTCTGGTCTGATGCAGGGTGGTCAAGCCGTTGCAGTGAATAATCAACTCTCCTACTCTAGGGACGCAGAGCGCGAGGCAGATCGTATTGGTTTTCAGATACTGGCTGCTAGTGGTTATGACGTCAATGGCGCACCAGGATTTTTTCAGCGCCTACAAAAAGCGACAGGAATTATGGATAGCGGTGTTCCCTCCTATGTTAGGACCCATCCATTAACTACCGATCGTATTGCGGATATGCAAGACCGCGCACGCAATATATCCAATGGAAATGTTTCTACTGCGGTAGAGTTTTATTTCATCAAGGCGCGGGCACGTATGGAGCAATCCGGAAGTTCTAGTCAGATGTATGACTTAAAGAATACCTTTGAGGGTTTAAGTAAGCAATCTCCCGTTGGAAAACAAATGGAAGGTGTTTATGGGCTTGCTCTCGTCGCTCAAAAACAAGGCAAGATTGATCAGGCAAGTACTTATTTGCAGCAAGCACGGAATCTTGCGAATAGTACTAGCGCCCCAGGATCACCTATACAGAGGCAAAGTCTTTCTTTGGATATCACTTTCTCTGAGTTAGCTTTGGCTAAAGGAAAGAATGAAGAAGCGCTACAAATTGCTCAATCAACTTTGAAGGCTTATCCGCAGTCCTATGCAGCGGGTGTAGCCATGATGAATGCTTATCTGAAACTCGGTCGTACTAATGATGCGATCGTCTGGTTAAAAGCCCGTACTAGGTTGCAACCTAATGAAGTAGTTTGGTGGACCATGCTCTCCAGTGCTTATGATCAGGCCAAGAATGTACCGATGCGCCATTACGCGCTGGGTGAAAAGTATGCTCTTGAGGGTGCCTGGCCTTCTGCAATTGAGCAGCTCAAAATAGCGAGATCCTCAGGTAGCGCTGATTTTTATCAAGCCTCTAGCATTGATGCGCGCCTTCGCGAAATGCAAAAGCAATATCAGGAAGAGCTTAAGGAGCAGGGCAAGAATATGCCTAGCTAATTAATTACTCGGGGCTTTGATGAAATGAAAGCGCCCAGCTAATTCTGCGGAGTGGATGGGTTCGATTGGTAGATCTTTGCCATCCCATTGCCAAGACCCTCTAAAACTACAGGCATCTTCTTCTACTTGTGATTGATCTGAAAATAGATCTAAATCATGATCATGTAATAGTGCAATTGACAGCGATTCTGTTTGAGTGAAAATAGTGCTATTGATTTGATCAGAGAGTGATTGCGGTATTGATCCGGTGATATAGATATTGCCCTTCTCATCACTCAGGGCACCATGCGGCTTAATCTCTGTACCACACTGGGTTGATAGTTGAGGCCCACTTTCGCTAGGAATCATTCTGGCGATCCAGGGTGTGGCATCTAGTGTGATGAAAACTCTTTGAGGACCGTTTTGGAAAAAATATCTTCCTAATGAGTCATGCGCGTAGTTTCTGGAGATAAATTCATTTAAGGCTACGTGTTGAATGACATTACCAGGCAGCTGATTGGTTTGGGCATACTCATCGCGCATACGCCATTGGCCGCGACGATCTAGTGCTAGCCAGCCAAAGCAGTGGGGAACATTTGGCCACTTAATTAAAGACCGAAGTACCTGCTCATCCATGTGCTAACAATCTTTGCGCGATTAGTTTTTTAATGTAATCCATGGGGTGTCGATGGGGCATCAAAAGTATCATCGGTGGAGTGACTTGCGTGAAGATGGGCAATGCGCCAGCCTTGGCTATCCTGCAGTAGGACTAGGGTGATATTGAGAAAGAAGGCTGCCTCAATTTGATCGGGCTTGAGGTGAACGGCTTCGGTAGTGTCATAGACTGCAGCTCCTAAAACAGAGTGACTCATGCAAGCAATCGGCTCAAGAAACAGTGCTTGCTTAGCTAAAAGACGTTCTAGACCCGCCCGAATTTCTGCATGACCACTTAAGCGTTGACCCTCCGGGAGAACGCAAGTAATAGAGTCATCATCTAGCCAGATTGCTAATGCACCTTTCACGTCTCGATGCTTTAAGGCATCTCGCCATGCTTCTACGACTTCATCGGCATTATGAAAGAGTCTGGCAAGTTTAGACATGGCTTACTTTCTGATGATTTGCTAAAACATTAATGAAGCGCTTGGATAGTTCTCAATACGGTTTCTGGCAAGATGTCTTGTAAGCATTTGAGATGACCAAGAGGACATTCTCTCTTATGACAGGGACTACAAGGTAAGTTGAGCCAAATGACTTTAGCTTTATTAGATAGTGGCGGAGTATGGTGAGGATCGCTAGAACCAAAAATAGCTACCTGCGGAACTTTTAATGCTGCGCCGATATGCATTAAGCCAGAGTCATTGCTGACTAGTGCTTTACTCATGCCGATGAGTGCAATCGCTTCATCAAGAGAAGTGTTGCCGCACCAGTCATGTATCCGAGAAATATTCTTTGCTTGGGCTGTAATGGTCGCACCCAAAATATGATCGCCTTTGCTGCCTAAAAGAATCACATGAGTATCTGGCTCATTACTGATGAGTTGCTGTGCAAGATTGCTAAAGTGCTCAGTAGGCCAGCGTTTTGTGATGCCATACTCTGCACCGGGGCAAAGTACATAAATAGATTTCTCATTAATGCTAGCTTCTTGTAGTTTTATACTGACCGATTGTCTGGCTGGAGTTGAAACGTTAAGCTTCGGATCTACTGGATAGCTGACATCAATCTCTTGTGGACTGTTAAGAGCATTGCCGAGCGCTAGGTAATGATTCGCCATTGGTGGACGATTTAACTTACTGGGATTATCTAAGGCAATATTAATGAGCCCAAAGCGCATCTCACCTCGATAGCCAATGCGGTAAGGAATGTTGGCGAGCCAAGGAATAAGGGCAGATTTAAAGCTATTGGGCAGAACATAGCAGGAGTCGTATTGATTCTTTTGGAGCTGTTTTGCTAGTTGCTTGCGTAAGCCCCATTGCAATTGCTTGTGCTCGAGCTTGGCTTCAAGTACTTGGTTGACTTCTGTACAGGCACGATAGATAGAGGCTACCCAAGGACTTGCAAGAATATCAATCTGACAGCGCGGGTAAATGGTTTTGAGATTCGCCAGTAGGGGTTGGGACATGACGGCATCACCAATCCAGTTAGGGGCGATGATCAGAATACGATTCATATAAGGTATCCCGACACAGCACCCCGAAATGGGATGCTGATAGGCTTAGTGCCCGTGTGGCTCGGTACCAGGAATGAGTCTGTACTCGGTGCCACAGTAAGGACACTTTGCTTCACCCGTTTTAGCAACATCTAAAAAGACGCGTGGATGTGAATTCCAGCTAGGAGTCTTATTCGTTGGGCAATGCAAAGGTTGGTCCTTACCATCAATCATCACAACTTGAGCTTCACTCATTCTCTGCTTTCCTATTACTTAACGTAAGTCAGCCAAGACTGATACTGATCATTTCTACCGTAGACCGCATCAAAGTAAGTCTTCTGGATTTTCTCGGTGATCGAACCACGCTTACCATCACCAATAGTGCGATCGTCTAACTCACGAATAGGCGTTACTTCAGCTGCAGTGCCGGTAAAGAAAGCTTCATCCGCTGAATACACTTCATCACGGGTAATACGTTTCTCACGTAATTCATAGCCAAGGTCTTTAGCAATTTGGATGATCGAGTTACGCGTGATGCCATCAAGGCAAGATGCTAGGTCTGGTGTATAAATAATTCCGTTATTAACAATGAAGATATTTTCACCTGAGCCTTCAGAGACATAACCTTCAGTATCTAGTAACAGGGCCTCATCGTAGCCATTAGCAGTCACTTCTTGGTTAGCCAAAATAGAGTTGATGTAGTAGCCCGATGCCTTAGCGCGTACTAGTGAAGAG
>Ga0187845_1001692_pt1 | contig 12404 bp, 6 predicted proteins | sample SpaLakP09_SKY_68_FD_134515 | JGI IMG/M metagenome (GOLD analysis project Ga0187845, IMG submission 134515) | Oligotrophic lake water microbial communities from Sparkling Lake, Wisconsin, USA - SP09_SKY_68 | ecosystem: Environmental > Aquatic > Freshwater > Lake | place: USA: Sparkling Lake... | reverse complement strand
GGACCGCTTGTTTCCTGGTCTCTGCCTGTCACCAGCACGGCAAGACTGAAGATAGAACAGGCAGAAGCAGGCAGCGAAGGGGCTTTAGCCAAATTTGATGCCACCGTACTGGCCGCATTGAAAGAAACTGACAGCGCATTAAGCATCTATGCACAGGAACTGGATCGTCATCGTGAATTACTCCAGTTGAGAGAACAAACTATCTTATCCGCTACACAAGCTGAACAGTTATTCCATTATGGCCGGGCCGATTATCTGTTTGTACTTGATGCCAGGCGGAATGTAGTCAATGCAGAGAATGCATTGGCCAGTTCAGATGCGGCACTCTCCGCAGATCAGATCACCTTATTTCTGGCATTAGGTGGTGGCTGGGAAGAACCGGAAAAAACAGACCATCACTGACGCCCGTCTTTTATTAATGGCACAATACCTTCGTGATGATTCTATGAAGACTGTGGCTATGGATAAACTGATGGCAATGCGCGTGTTTAACGAGGTCGTAAAATACGGCAGTTTTTCGCGCGCGGCAGAACATCTGGACATGGCGCCGTCTGTGGTTACCCGTTATATTGCCTCTTTGGAAAAGGAACTGGGCTCACAACTCTTGCTGCGGACAACCCGTCGTTTATCTCTGACAGAGCGTGGCGAAATCTATCTGGAACGCAGCAGAAAAATTCTGGAAGATATCGACACAACGGAAGCGCTGGTCAGCTCGGTCACCAAAGCGCATTCAGGTCCAATTAAACTGGCCGTCACGACCAACTTCGGACTGCATTTTTTACCCACGCTGATGAGTCAGTATCAGCAGCAGTATCCAGATATTATTTTTGATGTGATGCTGATGGATGAACCAGTGGATCTGGTTGCTCGTGGGCTGGATATGGCCATCACTTTCGCCGAAAGTATTGTAAATCCGGATACGATTATCCGCAGTCTGGCATCCAATAAAATGATTCTGTGTGCAACGCCGACCTATCTGCGGCGTGCTCCGCCATTATTAACCAAAGAAGATTTGATCAACCACTGTTGTATCGCACTGCCAACCTACACCTCTGCCAATGACTGCTGGAAACTTCGTGACCGCAATGGCACGGCAACGCTGGTCACGATTAACCCGACCATTATTTGCAATACTGCCGCCATGAGCTATCAATGCGTATTCAGCCATTTAGGGGTCGGCATGTTTACGTCTATTCTTGCGCAAAATATGTTCAATAATGGCTATCTGGTCAGGGTATTGGATGAATACGAAGCACCGGGTCTGGAATTGGTCGTGGCGTATCCGGACAGACGCTACCTGACAACCAAAGCACGCAGTTTCATCGACTTTTTGGTTATGAAAACCTCAAGCAACAGTCTGGTCAGTGGCATGCTTGGCTCCCGGACGGCATGAAGCGGAACAGCACATGCGCCAATCCTCTCAGCAATGCATTCCCGACTCATTTCAACAGCATGCGGGTCAAGTACTTACTTCAAAAAGACATGCTTATTGCGCAGAATGAGGTCAGGCCTTACAAAAAATAACCGCATTCATTACGCTATCTTAAATAAAGTATCCAAAATTTTCAGTCAGACTAAAAATAAAATAAATTAATGAATTCACTCATATAAAATCTGATCAATAATATTGTCAGGAATGTTTTGATGTCTGCGTTTCAAATTAATCTCCATGAAGTCATTTACTCCTTATCAGATGCACTCGATCTGGTCGGAGTTACCCATATTCATCATGGAAAACGCGTCGCCTACATGGCCGCGGAACTTGGAAAACAGATGGGCTGGTCCGGCTCGCGTCTGGATGACCTGTTTCAGGCAGCCATTTTGCATGATGCCGGCGTATCGAAAACCCATATTCATTCACGTCTCACCCAGCTCGAATGGGAAGATGAGCTGGATCATTGCAACATAGGTGCCCGTCTACTTGCTTCTTGTCCGATTCTGGCAAGATTGCAGGATGTTGTTCGTTACCATCATACTCATTGGTCGGTTCTGAAAGACATGGATCTTCCAATGGAAACCAAGCTCAGCGCAAATTGCATTTACCTCGTTGATCGTACTGACATCCTGACGTTAATGTCACTGAAGGATAATTCCAATATTCTGCTTGGCAAACAGGCGACACGCCAGACGATACTTGATCGCTCCGGTGACTGGTTCTGCCCGGAACTGGTCGATGCGTTTATGAAAATCACTCAGTCAGAGGCATTCTGGTTCCGGCTTGAGAGCGAGCATGTCAGCGACTATGCAGCAACCTGGATTGCGCATGATCAGTCACGCGAAATTGCCTTCCATGATTTACGTAGCCTGATCCGGATTTTCTCTGTCATCGTTGATGCCAAGAGCCATTTCACACGCGAACATTCGGATGGCGTTGCCCGTCTTTCCCGCTATCTTGGAGAACAGTTTCATTTACCGGAGCGCAGCTGTGAGATGCTTGAGCTGGCAGGGTTGCTGCATGATCTCGGAAAACTGCGTGTACCCGATGAGCTGCTGGAAAAACCGGGAGCACTGACCCCGGAAGAATATGCAACGGTACAACGCCACAGCTTTGACACTTTCAATATTCTGAAAACAATACATGGTCTGGGGGATGTCGCCTTATGGGCAGCACAGCATCATGAACGTGTAGATGGATCCGGCTATCCATACCATGTGGCGCAAGAAGCGGTATCTCTTGAGGCACGCATGATTGCTGTAGCCGATGTCTATCAGGCGCTGGCGCAAAGACGCCCGTATCGTGGCCCGATGACACCGGAAGATATCCTGACGGTACTGAAAGAACAGGCGGCGAATGGCAAACTGGATCAGGATGTCGTGAATTGTGTAGCAGAAAATCTGGCGGCATGCCATCAGAAAGCACTGATCGGCTGATTGACGAATATGCAGTTCAGCGACCTGTGCGTCTGGCTGTTATGATGTACGGCTTATCCGATTCTGAACTCTTCCATATCATCCGACATGAACGCCCTGATTCACACCACATTTGGCATTTCTGATTTCTGGACATTTTTATTGGGAACGATTTTTATCGTTTTATTGCCAGGTCCGAATTCTTTATACGTGTTGAGCGTTGCGGCGCAACGCGGGGTGCGCCAGGCCTATCGCGGAGCCTGCGGCATATTTCTCGGTGATCTGATCCTGATGGCGCTCTCTGCTGGCGGTATGGCATCGTTGCTGAAAACCAGCCCGACATTATTTTATGCCGTGAAATATATCGGTGCCGCTTATCTTGGCTGGATAGGTTTGCAAATGTTGCTAAGCTGCTGGCGTCATCTGCGTAATCGCCATGCAATCACTCCTGTTGCCGTCAGCACGGAACAAAACAGTGAGCCATTTACCAAAGCTTTAGTCATCAGCCTGATGAATCCTAAAGCAATTCTGTTCTTTATCTCCTTTTTCATACAATTTGTCGATCCGCAATTTTCCTCCCCCTTGTTATCTTATGGCTTTCTAGCATTAATTTGCCAGATCACCAGTTTCACTTATCTGACTGTCATTATTCTTTTGGGAGCACGTCTTGCTGATGCCTTTCGCCAACGACGCCGTTTGTCTGCCGGTATGTCCGGTGGCGTTGGTGTGATGTTTATTGGATTCGGCGTCAAACTGGCAACAGCAAGCTTGTAAAAAGAAGCAAAGCGAGGTCATTACAAGACCCCGATAGTGCCCCTACACGAAGGGTACGGGATGTTCAATGCCGTAGCCTTGCGCATAATCGACGCCCATCGCCGCCAGCTTCAACAAGATTTTTTCATTTTCAGCAAACTCTGCAATGGTTTCTACCCCCATGACATGACCGATGTCGTTGATGGCAGCCACAAATGTCTGGTCTATGGTATCGGTCACCATATCCCTGACAAAACCTCCGTCGATTTTCAGGTAGTCAACAGGAAAATGTTTAAGATAAGTAAACGATGACATACCGCTGCCGAAATCATCCAGCGCAAATTGGCAGCCGATGTCCTTCAAGGCCAATATGAACAAGCGTGCATTCGTCAGATTCGCAATAGCTGCGGTTTCCGTGATTTCAAAACAAATGCATTTGGGATTCACACCGTATCGGGTGAACTGCTCTTTAATAAATATCTGTGTTTTTTCATCGTTAATCGTCGCACCGGATAAGTTAACCGAGAATAAAGATGAATTTTGCGACTTGTGTTCAGAGATATATTGAAATGCAGAGCGCACCACCCAGCGGTCGATTTCAGTCATCATTCCATAACGCTCTGCGGTCGGGATGAACGCCATTGGCGGGACAATCTTTCCTTCGTAATTCAATCTCAATAAAATTTCCACATGCTCACGATGCTTATGCTTATCGGTTAGCGAGATGATTTTTTGCGAATACAAAATGAAATCGTTATTTTCCAGCGCCTGATAAATTCTGCTATACCAGTCCAGCTCGCCAAAGCGTTTGTTCAGTGCAAGATCATCCGGTTGATAAACATGTACCCGATTGCGTCCGGAATCTTTGGCCATATAACAGGCCGAATCGGCAATGCTGAGCACATCTCTTAAATTGAGCTGACTGGCATTTGCTGAGCCAAATCCCACCAGGCCAATACTGGCGCTGATCGGAAAGGTTTTATCTTCCCACACGAAGTGAAAGTCTTCGATAATAGACCTGAGTTTTTCTGCAATCGCCAGTGCAATATCAAGCGGACAGGAATCCAGCAGAACGCCGAATTCGTCCCCTCCCAATCTTGCCAGGGTATCATTGGCGCGCAATGCCAATCTGAGCAAGGCAGTAATTTGACGTAATAATTCATCCCCGGCAATATGACCACAAGTATCATTCACGATCTTGAACTGATCGAGGTCAATATAGGCAAGCGCATGGTGCTGAGGATTTTGTCTTGCATTCTCTATCGCATTCCCCAGACGCTTTTCAAATTCATGACGGTTTACCAGTCCCGTCAATGAATCATGTGTCGCCTGAAATGTCATTTCGTTGGCTAGTCGTCTGACATCGCTGACATCTCTGAAAACCAGTACAACACCAAACACGGTACCGTCTGCTCCACAAATAGGTGCTGCGGAGTCTTCAATTAAATATTCGCTGCCTTCCTTGCTCTTGAGCACTGTATTATTTGCGATTCCACACGCTTTTCCATTGGCTAGCACATACTCAATCGGAGAACAGGCAATCGTATTTCCATCCTCCGCGCTTAATGCAAAAATCGTAGAAGATGGATATCCTCTGGCTTGATGAATACTCCATCCAGTCATTTTCTCTGCAACCGGATTCAGATATTCGATCCGCCCAAAATTGTCTGTCGTAATCACGCCATCGCCGATAGAATTCATCGTAACCAGTAAGCGTTCTTTTTCCTGCGCCAGTTCAGAAGCCTGCCTCATTAATCGGTGGTTGTCTTCCTCGATTTTTTCATACGCAATGCCTAACTCTTTCTGACTATCAATCAACCGCATTTCTACCTGTTGCCGCTCTAACGCCATTTGTATGGTGGCATGCAACTCCCGCTCGGAAAATGGTTTGATCAGATAACCATAAGGCTTGGTTTCTTTGGCGCGAGCCAGAGTTTTTTCTTCCGAATATGCGGTCAGATAAATGACCGGCCGGTTCAGCTCCCTGGCCGTATCGATGCCATCAATATCTCCGGAAATATTAATATCCATGAGCACCAGATCCGGATTCGTCTCGCGTGCACCACGGATAGCCTGCTCATACGATGCGGCAATGCATGGGACCTCATAACCCAGACTGATTAAGCGTCTTTGCAGATTGAAGGCGACGATTCCCTCATCCTCGACCACCATGATTCTGGTATTCATTTTCAACCCTCAATCTAGATATCTTCAACTAAGAAATCCAACAAGAACCTGGTTGGATGGTGGCGATGTATTGTTAATGATCCTTTGATCTGATGCGCCAATAAAGTAATCAGTGAAAGACCCAGTGTTTCTGACTGCTCAAAATTCAACTCTTCAGGAATACCTACGCCGTCATCGCTAACGAAAAGCATCACCTTACTTTGTTCATTTTGCGATAAACCCACCACAATTTCCCCTGTTGCGCCATCAGGAAAGCCATGTTTTAAGGCATTGGTAATCAGTTCATTCATCAGCAATCCGCACGGAATTGCCAGATTGATCGGTAAATGCACAGGCGATACATCGACCTTCAAACGAATATTTTTTGAGTTAATTCCGTAGGTTGCCATCAGAGTAGGAACCAGCGTTTCCAGAAAACTGCCGAACTCTACTTTGGCAAAATCATTGGACTGATATAAGGTCTGATGAATCAGCGCCATAGAACGGACGCGGTTCTGACTGTCAAGAAGCATGTCCTGCACAACAGGATCATTGATACGGCTGGCCTGTAAGTCCAGAAGACTGTAAATGATTTGCAGATTGTTTTTTACCCGGTGGTGAATTTCACCGAGCAGGAAATTCTTTTCTTTTAATGCAACCTCGATGCGCATTTCCTTTTGCTTACGATCCGAAATATCGACGATCGCCGACAAGACCATCGCCCCATCTCCGGTTTCAATCGGGTTCAAACCGATTTCAATCGGAAATTCGCTGCCATCTTTACGACGACCAAACAAATCCCGCCCGGCTCCCATCGGACGCGATTTCGGATCATTGAAAAACATATTCCGTTTTTCCGGATGTTGTCGCCGAAAACGCTCCGGCACCAGCATCTCGACAGGATTTCCCAGCATTTCGCTACGAAGATACCCGAACAACTGTTCCGCCTGGGCATTCACCATTTCGATACGCCCCTGGCGATTCACCATCACCATCGCATTTGGCGCCGATTCGACGACTAATTGAAAACGCTGTTCCAGACGTTTGCGCTCGGAAATATCCACAATTGAAGACAAGACCATAATGCCTTCTTCCGTTTCGATAGGATTGAGACCAATTTCGACCGGAAACTCTGTATTGTCTTTTCTTCGGCCAAACAGGTCCCGGCCTGCGCCCATTGGACGGGATTGTGGATTATGAAAAAACATATCCCGCAGTTGCGGATGTTTGTGCCGGAACTGCTCGGGTACCAGAATCTCTACGCTTTCCCCGATCAGCTCTTCGCGGGTGTAGCCAAACAAACGTTCGGTCTGGGCATTGACCATCTCAATTCGTCCGCCCGAATTCACCATGACCATCGCGTTCGGTGCTGCTTCAACTACACGCCGGAAGCGCTCTTCCAGACGCTTACGATCCGTCATATCCTTGGTGATTTTTGAATAGCCATCCAGCTTACCGTTTGCATCAAATAACGCGGTAATGACGATGCTTGCCCAAAAACGCGATCCATCCCGGCGCAAGCGCCAGCCCTCGTCATTGCAATGTCCCAGACTGAGTGCCTGTTGCAGATCGGCCTGCGGCTTCCCCTCCTCGACTGCCTCCGGAGTATAGAAAATGGAAATGTGCTGCCCGAGTACTTCTTCCTTGGCATATCCTTTAATACGCTCCGCACCCTGATTCCAGCTGCAGATCTGTCCCTGCGGGTTGAGCATGAATATGGCGTAATCACTGATACTTTCGACCAGATGCCGGAACCGGCGATCGTCTTCACGAGCAATTTCGAACTCACTCACATGATGCATATTCACCTCGTCCGGTCTGAGTCAGTAAAGCTGAACCGTACTACGAATTCGGACACAGCTCACAGACTGTGCGGTGCCACCAGAGTGTTACGGTAATGTGACATGGATATAAATTAGTGTCCGGGGCTTGACATTGAGTATAGTTGACTAATAGTCTTTTTTATATTTATTTGCTATCACAGTATGACTATAACGACTGGCTGATGTTTATCAAAAGCATCGTTATTAAGAATCAATACCCGATCAGTATGGCTTTTTTTGCATCGACCATCTCAAAGAGGTGTTCAGATAAGCATTTCCTGGTATGCCAGGTCTCATCTATTCAGGAAGATATATTATTAAAAATAATAGTTTTTTAGTACAAAAATGTATCTCACCCCCATACATTCTGATTTTATGATCATAATGGCATTGCCATCTCTGACATCAAAACTCATGCCATCACTATCCGAAAGTATGAGCAAATTGATTCGAAAGACTGGCATCCATCAAATGGATTCCAGTTGACGTCGTGCAATAACTCAGCCATTGTGCAAACACAAGGCTTACTGATGTTCAAATTTGACATACAGAAAAAGTAACGAAATAGTGCCCGTACCGACATGGATACATGTGTTCAGAAATATCTGTAGTCGGTCTTTTGCCATCCATTTCGCTTTTGTTGATCAAAGGAATTCAGCCTTATGATGAGCTCAGTGCGTAGCCGTTTTGTAGTCTGGTCGACAGTTTCCTATCTTATTCTGGCAGTTATCTGGATACTGGTTTCGGATGAATTACTGACGTCACTCATGGACGTCAAGACGATTATTTTCTTTTCAACCGTCAAAGGGATTTTATTTATCCTGGCGACAACCGCTTATCTTTTCGTCTGTTTGCGTGTTGTCATTTCCATAGGACAAAATCGTCAGTCAAATATTCTGGATACCCTGACTGAAAATCTGTCGATATCCGATCATCTCCCCTGGCTGGATTATTTGTTTGCCATTTTTATTTCTGCTGGCATGCTGATTATCAGACAAAAAATCGCAGCCGACTTCGACTTCCGTCCCTTACTGATACTGTTTATTTTTCCCATCATAATGAGTGCCTTATTCGGTGGATTGGGACCGGGATTAGTCGCGACTGCTGTCTCTGCATTGGGAATCGACTATCTGGCAATCCCTCCCTTGCACAGTTTCAGGATTCAATACCCGGGAGATTTATTGCAATGGCTATTCCTGGTTATCAACGGCGTTCTGATCAGTTTTCTGAGTGATTTTCTGCGGCGCTCCATTGTCAAAGCAAACAATCACAGAGACTTGCTTGACGCCGTGATTTCTGGCACATCCGATGCGGTCTATGTCAAAGATATACAGGGGAAATATCTGCTCATTAATAATGCAGGTGCAGAATTTATAGGCAAGGACATATCACAGATACTGGGTAATGACGACACTCTGCTACTGGCAGAAAACAATGTCAGACAGCTTAAAATCAGAGATGCATCGATTGTCGAAGAGGGAAACGTCATATCGTATGAGGAATCCGTCACTAATCTGGATGGTAAGACCCGGGTGTTTTTAATTACGAAAGGTCCGGTATTTGACCCAATGGGACAAATCAAGGGTGTCTTCGGTGTTGCACGGGATATTACAGAAAGAAAAAACGCAGAAGATATTCTAAGAGCCAGTGAACATGCGCTGAAAACCGTACAAAGACTAGCCGCAGTTGGAAGCTGGGAATGGGATCTGCAATCTGGAAACATTCTCTGGTCGGCAGAGACCTATCGGATATTCGGACTGGAACCGGATATGAACCCAGCTAACTTTTCTGAAATTGAGGACTACTTCACTCCTGATAGCTGGTCTGCCCTGTCCGGTAAACTGCAAGCCCTGATCAAAACCGGAACGCCATGTGAAAGCGACGCCGAGCTGATATTAGCTGACGGGACACATAAGTGGATTATTGTCCGCGGCGAAGGTATTGCCGCTCCATCGGGCCATATCGTCAAACTTCACGGCAGTGTTCAGGATATTACACAAAGAAAACATTCTTCATTTTTACTGCAACAAAGTGAAGAACGTCTGCGTCTCGTCATCAAAGCAACCAGTGATGGTATCTGGGACTGGGACTTGATGACCAACAAGGTTTATCGCTCACAACGCTTCTTTGAAATGTGCGGCTATGACGAGAACCACGAATTCAGCTTTCTCGAACAAATTACCTATCCGGAAGACCTGCCTTATGTGCTGCAACATGTTGAATTGCATAAGTTGGGATTTATTCCAGAAATAGACATTGAATACCGCTTGATGTGTAAAAACGGAGATACGCTCTGGATCCGGGACAGAGGAGCTGCCACTCACAGAGACGACGAAGGAAATGCGCTGAGAATTGTCGGTGCCATCGCCGATATTAATGAAAGAAAATTGCTAGAACTGGAGCAGAAAGAAGCATCAACCGTCTTTAGCAATAGCTTTGAAGGAATTATGGTTGTCAGTATCGACAAGCTGATTACCAAGGTGAATCCTTCCTTTAGCAGAATTACAGGATATACAGAAGCCGAAGTCAAAGGTAAAAGTACAAAGATGCTGTCTTCCGGAAGACATGACGCCAGCTTCTATCAAGCCATCTGGAAATCCATCAACACCAAAGGTCTATGGCGCGGAGAGCTATGGAACCGGCGAAAAAATGGAGAGGTTTATGCAGAGCTGCTGACGATTTCTGCTGTCAGGGATTCGCGGGGAGAGATCAAACATTATCTCGGCGTATTCAGCGATATCAGCGAAAGAAAAACTCATGAAGAAGAACTCGACAGAATCGCTCACTACGATCCATTAACTGGCACACCGAACAGGCTTCTGCTTGCCGATCGCTTCGAACAGTCGATTTTGCGCTCGAACCGCTTACATAAATCACTGGCAGTCTGTTTTGTCGACATCGATGGATTCAAAACCATCAACGATCTGTACGGACACGCGGTTGGTGATCAACTGTTAATTGGTTTTAGTAATAACCTCAGGCACACACTCAGAGCCGAAGATACGCTTGCCCGTTTGGGTGGCGATGAATTTGTCCTGTTACTGTCAGACATTTCATCACCGTCAGAATGTTCCGCCATTCTGGAAAGACTGCTGGCGAGCATCAACCGGCCGATTGTCATTGGTGATCTGTCTTTAAGCGTGACCGCCAGTATCGGCGTCAGCATGTATCCTGACGATAACGTCGATGCCGATACACTGTTGCGTCATGCGGATCATGCAATGTATCAAGCCAAAGAAAGCGGTAAAAAACACTACCACTTCTTCGATTCCGAAAACGATAAACGATTAAAACTTCACCGAGAATTTGTTGATCGCATCAAACTCGCTTTTGAACATAACGAATTACGCCTGTTTTATCAGCCGAAAGTCAATTTGCTGACTGGGGAAGTCGCGGGTGTGGAAGCTCTGGTACGCTGGCAACATCCGGATAAAGGGATTTTATCGCCAGCGGAATTTCTTCCGTACATCAATGGATCACGTCTCGAATTTCAGTTGGGGGAATGGGTGATCAATACGGCTCTGGCGCAAGCGACTGCCTGGCTGCATGCAGGCATGAAAACTTCGATTTCCGTCAATATCAGCGCACATCACTTATTAAATCCGGATTTCTTTGAATTTCTGAAAACATCCCTGGACAATTTCCCTGAGGTGAATCCCGCCAGATTCGAACTGGAAGTGTTGGAAACTGCCGCTATTTCCGATATTGAACAAGCAGTCTCCATTCTTGAATCTTGCCGGACGCTGGGTGTGCATTTCTCTCTGGATGATTTCGGAACGGGCTATTCTTCACTCACCTATCTGCGCAGGCTGCCGCTCAACACCTTGAAAGTCGATCAGAGTTTCGTCAGGAAAATGTTGATCGATACCGAAGATCTGGGCATTGTGGAAAGCGTGATCCGCCTTGGTCATGCATTCAATCTGGAGGTCATCGCAGAAGGTGTGGAAACCTTAGAACACGGCAGCATGCTGCTGAAGTTAGGTTGCCAGCTGGCTCAGGGTTATGGCATCGCAAGGCCCATGCCGGCAGAGCATTTCATTGCCTGGTCAGAGCAATGGCACAATCAGGCCATCTGGAAAACCCTGTAACGCGACCTCTCTGGCCGGGACAGGCAGTGACATCCGGATGAAATCCAGATACCAGATGTCACTGAACCAGCATCACTCCGGCGTAACCATATCGCCCTGATAACCAATCAAAGCAGCATTCGCCCAGTTAGCGCATACCGGCTGTCCGGTGACAGTAACAACGCCCGTCGTTTTCAGGCGCAGTTGCGCAATTCCGCGAATATCCAGCTCCGGCTTCACCACCGCAGGTGCCTTGATCAGGCCGCTGTCAAACAAGAGCTTGTTATCGCCCCAGACCTGGAATTGCAAACCACCCGCTTCACGACAGGTATCATCGATACCGACGTCGGCACGGAAAGTCTGCCAGTGTCCGCGTAACTGATAGCTGTGCTCACTCAGACCGGAAACACGGATACCTTGACGGAACTTCAACCCGTTCATCTGCATCAGCTTGTCTGTATCTGCCTTGGCAGCGGTATTGTTTGCCATGACAGTGAGGTCAGACAAGAAACGCTGCTGTCTTGGTAATTTTGGTAAAACTTCTTCGAGTATGCTGAATTCTGAAATCGTGACTGGCGTGACGACCAATGGAATTGCGGAGTTATAGGCTTTTGCTATGCCGTTTTCTGCATTGGATGTGAGTACCATCGGATCTTGAGCACTACCGTCATCGCTTTGATCATAGGTACTCAGTATCCGGAAACGGAACAATCGTCCGGCTCTGGCCGGGAACTCGACACGCTGC
>Ga0187845_1001689_pt1 | contig 12411 bp, 12 predicted proteins | sample SpaLakP09_SKY_68_FD_134515 | JGI IMG/M metagenome (GOLD analysis project Ga0187845, IMG submission 134515) | Oligotrophic lake water microbial communities from Sparkling Lake, Wisconsin, USA - SP09_SKY_68 | ecosystem: Environmental > Aquatic > Freshwater > Lake | place: USA: Sparkling Lake... | reverse complement strand
CAGGTGATGGCTGGCGTCGCTTCGGAATACGACGTGGTTTATGTGGCACGGCATGATGGTGTGCGTGCTGCCGATGTGCGCCCGCTGGTGCGGCTGTCGGTGCATGTGATTGCTGAACAGGATGGCCGCCGCGAACAGGGTTCCGGTGGTGGCGGCGGTCGTTTTGACCTGACCCGTTTCGATGATGAGCTGGTCGAGCTTTACGTGCGTCAGGCAGTGAACCAGGCGCTGATCAATCTGGAGGCACGTCCGGCACCGGCCGGGCAGATGACGGTGGTACTGGGTTCCGGCTGGCCGGGCGTGCTGCTGCACGAGGCCATCGGTCATGGTCTGGAGGGCGATTTCAACCGCAAGGGTACTTCAGCCTTCTCGGGCAAGCTGGGTCAGCGCGTGGCCGCCGCCGGGGTGACCGTGGTGGACGACGGTACGCTGGATGGCCGACGCGGTTCGCTGGCCATTGACGACGAAGGCAACCAGACCAACCGTACCGTGCTGATCGAGGATGGCATCCTCAAGGGCTATATGCAGGATGCGATGAATGCGCGCCTGATGCAGGTGGCCCCCACCGGCAATGGCCGGCGCGAGTCTTATGCGCATATCCCGATGCCGCGCATGACCAATACCTATATGTTGGGCGGTCAGCACGATCCCCAGGAGATCATTGCCTCGGTCAAGAATGGCCTGTATGCCGCCAACTTCGGTGGTGGTCAGGTGGACATCACCAGCGGCAAGTTTGTGTTCTCGGCCTCGGAAGCCTGGCGTATCGAGGATGGCAAGCTGACCTACCCGGTCAAGGGTGCGACCCTGATCGGCAATGGCCCGGATGTGTTGGGTCATGTCTCGATGATAGGCAATGACATGGCGCTGGATCAGGGCGTGGGTGTCTGCGGCAAGGAAGGGCAGAGCGTGCCGGTAGGCGTGGGTCAGCCCACCTTGCGCATTGATGGTGGCCTGACTGTCGGCGGCACGGCCGGCTAGCCGGCATGACATGCTGAAGTGGCATAGCAAGGCCATGGGTATCGGCAAGGTGCTGTGGCCGGTCTGTCTGTTGCTCGCGACAGCAGCCTCTGCCCAGGACTTTGTCGTGGCAGTGGAAGAGTCGGATAACCATCCCTTCGAATACGCCAGGGGGGATGGCGCGGAGCATGGCGGTTTTCATCTGGAGGAAATCGACCAGGTGGCGGCGCGCCTGGACTGGCATGTGGTGTACAAACCCATGCCCTGGCAGCGTGCCCTGCGCAGCCTGCAACTGGGCCGGGTGGATGCGCTCAGTTATCTGGCGCGCACCCCGGAGCGCGAAGCGTATACCGTCTTCATGCCGGCGGCCATCCAGCACCGGCAGTATGCCGGGCTGTTCGTGCGCCGCAGTCAGCGCCGGCATTTTCCTGAAAGCAGCCAGCCCTGCACCTATGCGGGCTATCGCATGGCGGCCGCCAGCAACTACTTTTATGGCGATGTGGTGCAAAAAGCCATGCATTCCTGCTGGCAGATCGAGATCACTGCCAGCTCGAAGGAAGAAGTATTTTCCAAGCTGCTGGCTGGTCGTATCGATATCGCAGTGGCTTATGGCACCTCCTTGCAATCGCTGGCAGCCAGCATGCCCGAGCTGGACTCGCAGGTGGTGGCCCTGCGCCAGCCGCGCTGGCTGATCGGTGATTTCTACCTGGGCTTTTCCCGCAAGGCGATGTCGGCGCAGCGTATTGCCCGTTATCTGCAGGCGCAGCAGCAGTTTCGTAGCAGCAGCGACTATCAGCGGCTGGTACGCAAATACAATATGAAGGAATTTCTGCCCTGAGCGTGGCGAGCGCCAACCAGCCATCCTGCATCGCGACATGTTCTTGCCACAGCCTGCGTCCCGTGCAGCAGGCCATCACCCAGGCCATGCTGTAGTCCTGAAAATTCAAGCTTGTTCCAGCTATTGCCAATAAATGATTGATAACGGTAGCCGCCTGCTGCCTGGAGAAGGGTATGGTCCGACTGGAAGATCTGCAGATATTGCTGCATACCGCACAGCTGGGCAGCCTGTCCGCTGCCGCCCGCCTGCTGGGCATCAGTCCGGCGGTGGCCAGTGCCGGGCTAAAGCGGCTGGAAGCCGAGCTGCATACCCGCTTGCTGGTGCGTTCCACCCGCAGCTTGCGCCTGACGGCCGATGGCGAACGCTATCTGGCCCACGCCCGTGCCGCCATGGATGCATTGCAGGCCGGTGAGCAGGTGCTGGCGGCGGGACAGCAGGCGCTGCATGGCCAGCTCAGCCTGTCGATGCCTTCGGATATTGGCCGCCAGCTGTTGCGGCCCTGGCTGGATGATTTCCTGGCCGAGCATCCGGCAGTACGCTTGCAGCTGCACATCAGTGACCGGCTGGCCGATCTGTATCGCATGCCGGTGGATGTCGCCCTGCGCTATGGCGTGCCGGAGGACTCCAGCCTGGTCGCCCTGCCGCTGCTGGCTGACAACCGGCGGTTATTGTGCGCGGCACCGGCTTATCTGGAGCGGCATGGTTCACCGCAGCGACCGGAAGATCTGGCCGCACATGAGTGCCTGCGATTTGTGCTCGGAGATGCCCTGCATGAGCGCTGGCGCTTTGCCCAGCATGGCACCTGGTCGGCAGTGACGGTGGGTGGCCGACGTAATAGCGATGATGGCGAAATCGTGCGCCGGTGGGCGCTGGCCGGGCAGGGCATTGCCTACAAGTCGCAGCTGGATGTACTGGATGATGTGCGCGCCGGTCGCCTGCAAGCCTTGCTGACTGATTACCAGACCGAGCCGACCCCTTTGTATCTGGTCTGTCCGCACCGGCTGATGCTGTCGCCCTTGCTGATGCGCTTGCGCGAGTTCCTGCAACAGCGGCTGCAGGATCATGTGGCGGGAGAAAGCGCAAGCCTGCCGCCAGCGGGCTTGCGCTGAGTGGAATCAGCCCTGGGTGCTGAGCAGATTGCCAACCGAGGATGAGTAGCTGTTGCTCTGGCTGTTCTGCAGGTTCTGCAGCAGAGCGCTCAGGAAGGATTGCAGATTGGCGGAGTTGCTGCTGCCAGAACTGCTGCCCGCGTTACTGGAGCTGGTGTCGCTGCTGCCATTGGCCTGCTGCACGCTATTGACCAGATTGCTGAAATCGCTTTGCAGAGTATTGAGTGCGCTGGAGCTGCTGCCGCTTGTGCTGCTGCCAGACGAGCTGGACAGCTGCTGAATCAGGCTTTGCAGCTGGCTCTCGGCATTGCCATAGGCGCTGGTGCTGGTGCTGCTGTCCGTGCTGCTGTCGGAACTGCTGCTGCCGGATTTCAGTGCGCTGAACAGATCATGCATGAAGGTGTGCATGGCCTGCATCGGATTTTGTGCGCTGCCCGTGCTGCTGGTGCTGTCATCATTGTCGCCATCATCATCCGGTGGTGGCGGGGCCTGCAGGCTGGCCAGCGCGCTATTGCTGGAATTGCCATTGCTGCTGCTGGCGCTGTTGCTGCTGGATGGCGGCTGCAAGGAAATGCCCAGCTGGCTGAGTGCTTGCTCCACGCTTTGCATGAAGGCGTCGTTACCGCCACGGTGCTTGCCGTGGTGACGGGTTTCGCTGCTGCTGGACGTGCTGCTGGTCGATGTGCTGCCAGTCAGCTGGCTGCTGTAAATCGACGACGTGCTGCTGATGCCCGAAATACTCATGATAAGGCTCCCTGTGCTTGCTTGTGACTTGTGCTGTAAAGCCACCTCCAGAGATCAGGACGCGGCATTGCGCCTGCGTACAGTGCAAGTTTCGGGCCAGGTACAGCGCCTGAAAATGTAAATTTCCGTCAGCAAATGTTAAGAAGTGTTAGTAAAAACAGGATTTTATCGCGCCTTTGCTAGTATTCCGCCTGTTGCTGGCCAAGCCGGATAGCTGGCATGGCAAGATTTGCCGCCAAAGCGGAAGTCAGCGCGGGAGTATTGCCGTCTGATCATGGCTGGTTTGGCCTGGGCGTGTGCACGGCCGGCAAGAATTGCCGCTGTTGTGGTGGGGCAGCCGCCTGAGGTGAGAGAGGGACCCGGGCAAGCGGGCGGCGGCTGCTTGGATAGCATGATGCGGGAGCTGGCGGTTAAGGAAGGTTAATAGCCGGTAAAGCGCTATAAATCTGTGTAAAAGCCAGTAAAACTTCACCCGCAGGCGGCCGTGATGTGGATCATGTCTGCCGATAGTCCCGGGAGAGCGGGGCCTGCATAGAATAATCAGGATGGAAAATGCGAATACTGCTGGTAGATGACGATATCGAGTTGGCCGACATGCTGGGCAGCTATCTGGAGCGGGAGTCCTGCCTGGTCCAGAAAGTGAGTGATGGCACCAGCGCGGTGGTGCAAGCCTTGTCCGGCCAGTTTGACCTGATGGTACTGGATGTGATGATGCCCGGCTTGAGCGGCGTGGAAGTGCTGCGCCGGGTGCGCGAACACAGCATGCTGCCGGTGCTGATGCTGACCGCGCGTGGAGATGATACCGACCGCGTGCTGGGCCTGGAATTGGGGGCGGATGACTATGTGCCCAAGCCCTGCACTCCGCGTGAGTTGCTGGCACGTATTCGTGCCATTCTGCGCCGTACGGGTAACCAGGTGCAGCCGGTACAGGAAAACGATGTGCTGCGTGAAGGCCCGCTTACCATGTGGCCGGGCGAGCGTCGTGCGCAGTGGGCAGACGAAACGCTGGAACTGACCAGTACCGAATACAGCTTGCTGGAATTACTGGTACGGCATGCCGGCCAGCCGGTGGGCAAGGACGTGCTGTCCAAGCAGGCGCTGGGCCGGCCGCTGGCGCGCTTTGATCGCAGTGTCGATGTGCACATGAGCAGCATCCGCCAGAAACTGTCACGGGTGGCGCCAGGCCGCATCTGCATTCAGACCGTGGTGCGCCGCGGCTATCAGTTCATCAAGGCCTGAGCATGGGACGCCTGTTCTGGAAACTGTTTCTCATTCTGTGGCTGGCGCAGATCTGCACGGTGTTCGGAGTGGGCACGGTCTTCTGGCTCAGGCACCGCATGGAGAGTGCCGCCGCCATCGAACAGCAACATCCCATGGATACCGTGGTGCTGGACATGGCGGCTGCCGTGCTGCGGCGCGAAGGGATTGCCGGCTTGCGCACCCATCTGCAAGACATGAGCCCCAGTGCGCGCCGGCATCTGCTGGTGCTGGACGATCAGCAGCACGAACTGCTGGGCCGGGCAGTGCCGTCGCCAGAACGGCTGGGGCTGCGACCATCGCGTGAAGTGACGCTTGGCGGCTCTGCGCATTACCGCTTGCTGCTACTGCCGCCCGGCCCGCCGGGAGGTATGCCGGGTGGGGGGCCGGGTGGCGGGCCTGAGCATGGTCCGGGGGAGCCCAGCCCCTTCCCCATGCTGCCCATCATTGCGGCCTTGCTAGCCAGCTTGTTGTTCGGCGCCATCCTGGCGCGCCATCTGTCCAAGCCGATCCGCTTGATGAGCGATGCCTTCCAGTCGGTGGCCAGGGGTGAAATGGATGTACATCTGGGCAGTGACCTGGGCAGCCGGCGTGATGAGCTGGCGGACCTCGGGCGTGATTTTGATGCTCTGGCCCAGCGCCTGAAGCAGCTGATTACCGGCCAGCGTCGCTTGTTTCACGATGTATCACATGAGCTGCGTTCGCCGCTGGCCCGGTTGAATGCCGCAGTGGATCTGGCACGACAGCAGCCGGAAAAGCTGGAGGAATGGCTGGACCGCATCGAGCGAGAATCCGGGCGGATGGATGCGCTGGTGGGGGAAATCCTTGCCCTGGCGCGGCTGGATGCCGAAGCATCACAACACCCGGCAGAGTGCCTGCCCGTGGATGTGCTGCTGGAAGAGCTGATTACCGATGCCCAGTTCGAGGCGGAGGCCAATGGCACCAGCATTCTGTTGCTGCAAGAGGACATAGCCGAGGTCATGGCACAGCCAGAGCTATTGTCGCGCGCATTGGAAAACGTGGTGCGCAATGCCATCCATCACACCCGCAATGGTGGTCCGGTTTCGCTGGCAGTGATGCGCGGCAGTACCGAGGTGACGATTGCCGTGAGCGATTGTGGGCCCGGGGTGCCGGAGCATGAGCTGAAAACCATCTTCGAGCCGTTCTTCCGCAGCGAGCAGAATACCCAGCCCGGTGGGTACGGCCTGGGTCTGGCCATGGCGCAGCGCATTGTCGAGGCCCATCAGGGCCGGATACAAGCGGCCAATCTGCCGCAGGGTGGCTTGCAAGTGAGCATCACCCTGCCGCTGGCCTGAGAGCAGGCTTAACCGCGTGAGCGCAGGCCGCCCGAGTTGCCCAGTTCGCTGAGCAGGCGCGTGGTGGTACTGCCGCTCAGCCGGAAGGGGTCGAGTACCGGACTGGAAGAATGCCGCAGCAAGAGTGCGGCATTTTTTTTGTCGATGGGGGCCTGCGCCATCGACCAGCTGGCGAATTCGCGCTGATCGATTTCCTGGTAGGCCAGCAGCGTGACATCGCGATGACGGTTGTCGCGGCAGATATGCTGGTACAGGGCATTGACTTCGGCACGGCCACCTTCCAGCGCCTGCACGAAGACATCGTCGCCATAGCACAGTACGCCGGTAATGCCGCTTTGCGGATTGTGCTGGTGGGCGGCGTCCAGGATCTGCTTGACCAGTTCGCTGGTGATCGGGCTGCAGCTGCGGCTGGCGTAAATGAGTCGGACGAGCATGGTCAGTTTCCTCTGTGCATCAGCGACAGGAATTCCCGGCGCAGATTGGCGTCGCGCAGGAAAGAACCGCGCATCACGCTATTGGTCATTTTCGAATTGTTATCTTTCACGCCGCGCCAGTGCATGCAGAAATGATCGGCTTCCATGACGATGGCCAGCCCGTCCGGCTGCAGCTTGTCCATCAGCAGGTCGGCAATCTGCATTACGGCTTCTTCCTGGATTTGCGGGCGGGTCATGATCCAGTCGATCAGCCGCGCATATTTGGACAGACCAATCAGGCTGGAATGCTCATTCGGCATCACCCCTACCCAGACCCGGCCCATGATGGGGCACAGGTGGTGGGAGCAGGCGCTGCGTACCGTGATGGGGCCGACAATCATCAGCTCGTTGAGCTGTTCGATATTGGGAAATTCGGTATTCGGCGGACTGTTTACATAGCGGCCACGAAATACCTCGCGCACATACATCTTGGCTACGCGACGGGCGGTGTCCTGCGTGTTGTGGTCGTTGACTGTGTCGATGACCAGGCTTTCCAGTACGCCCTGCATTTTCTCAGCCACTTCCTGTTGCAACAGGTCTAGCTCATCTTCCTCGATGAAGTCGGCAATATTGTCATTGGCGTGAAAGCGTACGCCGGCCTGTTGCAGGCGGTAGCGTATGCGAGATGAAACGCTGGCCGTCGTAGTGGCCTTGTCGTCCGGTTTGCTCATGGTGGGGGTGACCCTATCTTGATGGCTGGCTTGTTCTGGGTTAGGGGCGTTGCAAGTCGCTACAGCGGTGGTGCCAGGCCTGATGTGCCAACCGCTCTTCATCATGATGTGTGCGAGATTCTTGTCCGGCGTCCTGGCTGTCGCCCGCTGTTGCGACAACTGGAAGCGATGTTCTGAATGGTAATGCGCTTGCCCGGCAGGGGAAAGGAAAAACCTGTCCCACTCGTTCAGATGGTGTCTCCACCTCTGCTTTCAAGAGGAGGAGGCGGTTTTGTGCTGCCGGTACAGGCAGGGTTGGCCAGAGGCTTCCAGCACATCCTGGCAGGGCTGACGCTTGCTCTTGATCTGCAAGGCGTGACAGGCATAGGGGAAGCGTGCGTCGTGGCTGATGTAATAGTGGCGGCAGCCTTGACAGCACAGACGGGCAGCAGCGGTATTGCTCGTGGTAGGCATGGGCTGGCGTGGCGGATGGTGGTAGCTGAATTGTGCCGTTTATAGCACCGAATGTGAATATTTGTTTTAAATGGTGATGGTGGCTGTCATTTTTGATATAAAGCTGGATTGCCCTTGCAGTTTTCGCCGGATGAATCCGGCGGAGCGTGGGCCTGGTTCTCCGGCGGTTCAAAGCAGCCGACATACATCATTATGAATATCAACCCTGTATTGGTGCTGGCACCCATCTTCCTCACCACCGAGTTGCTGAGCCTGGCACTGTGCATGGTGCTGGCTTCGCTGCGCAGCAGCGGGCTGCCTGGTGTGCGCCAATGGCTGCTGGCCAATATGGCTGTGGTGGTTTACCTGCCCTTGCTGGGCTTGCGCGACATCATTCCTGATTTCATTTCCATCGTGCTGGCTAATGGCATCGTGGCGCTGTCGGCCGCTTGCTACTATGCCGGCTGCGCCCATTTCCTGGGCCAGCCCTCCCGCTGGAAATACCTGCTTGCCGGTGCCTTGCTGCAAGTACTGGCGGTGACCTACTGGCGTTACGGTGTCAACAGCTTGCCATTACGGGTGATGGCGATTTCCGCCTATGGTGCGGTGGTGTGCACGGCGACCTCCTGGCTGATGCTGCGCCATTACACCGGCCGCCGTAACAGTGTGCACTACCGGCTGCTGACGGGCCTGTCCTGCCTGTTTGCCGTGGCACAGATCGCGCGCAGCATTTATTTCGGCATGCTGCATCCCGTGCCCACCAACATCATGCTGGCCAGTGGCTGGAATGTGCTGCTGCTGTGCATTGGTGCCGCCATCATGCCGGCGCTATCCATGGCGGCCGTGCTGATGCTGCACGAGGCCTTGCAGACTGAGGCCGAAGAAGCGGCCAACCGCGACTTCATGACCGGTGCCTTGTCACGCAAGCACCTGTTTGCCACCGGTCAGCAGTTCATCCTGCAGGCTGCGGCGACCCGTCGTCCGCTGACCCTGCTGCTGATCGATCTGGATCATTTCAAAACCATCAATGACACCTATGGCCATGCGGCGGGCGATGAGGTCTTGCGGGCCTTTGCCGACATGGTGGGCGAGCATTTGCGTGGCCGCGACGTGCTGGGGCGGCTGGGGGGCGAGGAGTTTGCGGTATTGCTGCCGGATGCCAGCTTGGCTTCGGCCCAGCTGGTGGCCGAACGGTTACGCTTGCGTGCGCAGCAGCATCTGGTGGTCAGCAGTTTCGGTGAGTGCCGCTACAGCATCAGCATCGGCGTGGCCGGCTGGCTGGGCGGGGAGAGCTTTGATCAGCTGTGCCAGCGGGCGGATCAGGCCTTGTATCAGGCCAAGAATAGTGGCCGCAACCGGGTGCATACCAGTCAGCTGGCACCGGAGTTACTGCCGCAGTCGGCGTGAGTTGGCGCATTCCGCACGGAGCGTGGCGTGGCCGGCGCTGGGCGGATAAGGCGAGGCTGTTGCCTGATGAGGAAGCGATCAGGCCGTGGTGTCGACGCTATTGCCCAGATGGCTGGGGTTGCTGACGTATTCGTAGACGCCGACACCAAGGGCGGCAGCGGCGAGTAGCGGGTGAGCTTCCACCACCGACGCGGCCTCGGTCACGACAGAGGCGGTGGCCTTGAGAATCGCCCCGCCCGATGTGCTGATGAAAGAACCTACCGCCCCCAGAAACATGGTTTTATCCCTTAGTGCATTTGAAATGCTATCGACGGCCAGGCTGCGGACTTGAGGCGCTTTACCCGGATTTACACCGGGCAGGCGGCCTTGACCAAAAGCGGGATTGCCAGGCCGGCCATGGCTGGTGGCCCGGCTGGGCAGCGTCAGTCAGCCTGCTTGCGCACATCCAGTAATTCTTGCAGTTGCGACAGGGTGGAATCGTCCTTGACCACGTGTTGCAGCCATTCCTCCAGGCTCATTTCCGCCCAGCGCGCCGCACGTTCCGCCAGCGCTGCCACCGGGCTGTGTGGTTCGTGCACCCGGAAATAGCGGGCGACTTCGCCCAGCATCTGCACAGCTTGTGCGCGGCTGCGGATCTGGCCGTCAAAGTCAGGCTGCTGTAGCGGGGCCGGGCTATGGCTGGTGGCGGTGGGCATGGTGGGTCTGCTCTCCTGCGGGGCGGGCTGTGGCCGCGTGGTGGTCGGGGCGGCTTCCGGTGTGGTCTGCTTGCGATAACGCAATACCAGGTCTTGGCAGGCGTAGATGGCATTGCGGGCATCGACCAGGCTGGGCGCATGTTCGCCAAAGCGCTGCTCCAGTTTCTGCTCCAGCAATTCATAGCACTGATGGGATTGCACCAGTTGCTCGTGCACCGTGGAGAACCAGCCGGCACCACACAGGGTGGCGGCTTTTTCAAAGCTTTCCCCCGGCAGCTTGCCTTCGGCAATGGCAGCCTCGCGTGCGGCGGCATCCTTCAGCCCCAGATTGTCCACTTCCCGCGATTGCTGCCAGTCGTTCCAGCCATAGCCGCCAAACTCAGGCTTAATGAGTGGCGTGGCACGAATGGCGGCGGCCAGTTGCTGATTCAGCCATTCCAGCTTGCCGATGCGTTCGTCCAGGTCTTGCGGGTCCAGCTCCGGATAGCCATTGGCCCAGTATTGATCCAGCCAGCCGTTGAGCAGGCTCAGCCCCAGTGGCAGGCTGGCGATGCCTTGTTGCTGCAGCAGGGCTTCGGCCAGCCAGACAATCAGTTGCAGATCCTTGCTTTGCTGGCTCAGCGCCTGCTCGCACAGCCGGATGACCTTGGGCCATTCGGCGATTTTCAGGGTCTGCTCCCACTCGCCCTGAGCCAGGCCGGGGTCGTCGCTGCGGCGGGCTTCGCGAATCTGGTCGAACAGTACCGAGTAACTGAGGTCTTCACCCGCCGGCTGCGGGCCGGCAATCGGTGCCAGCAATTGTTCAAGCTTGTCTTGCATGAGGTGTCCTGAGAAAGGGAAGGGATGGCTGCCGCTGGCCTGTTGCTGCGGTTTGCACGGTGTGCTCAGCCTCGGCCTACTTCGGGCATGGTGGAGATCAGCACGGCGCCGCAGCTGGTTTTGTGGCCTTCCAGTGCGACGGGCTTGCCACCGACCAGCCAGGAGGAATCGCCCTCGACGATGCTGCAGTTGCTGTGCCCATTGCGCGGGCAGCTGACGCTATCGCCAAGGCAGGCTACCTGCTTGCCGAACAGGGTGGTGCTGGAGGCGGCGCTCACCACATTGCCGCCGTGATCGGTAGGGTCGCCAAGTCGGATGACGCGTTTCATGCGGGTATTTCCTCCAGGGTGGGTCGTATCACGCTCAGGCAGGCTTCATCGTGGCTGAACTGCACCAGCATGACGGGGGCAGCCAGCTGGGTGCTGCGGGTGATGGCCTGTGCGGTAAGCAAGGCCGTGGTGGCGGCGCCGACATCGCCCCATTCGCGCACGCTGTTGCTGGCCTGGTCGATGGGGTGAAGTTCGATCTGATGGCGGCTGAGCGCACCGGACAAGGCTGAGAGACGGGTGCCACCGACATCGACTTCGCCGCTGTTATGGCTGAGCCAGGCGAGGCTGGTGGCGCGGTTATTGTCTGGCTGGGCGTCTTCCTCGCTGAAGGGATAGTCCAGCAAGCGGCCGTTGACCAGGGCATTGTCCAGCAGGGTTTGCAGCTGGCGGGCCAGCTGCATGGCGCGCATGGCTGCCGGGCCACGGCTGGCGGTAGCCAGCTGGGCAAGCAGCGGCAAGGCTGCCAGCGAACCCTGCACGGAGGGCGGAACACTTCCCCATTCCGGCGAGCTGGCAGCCGTGCTTTTCTCCCAGTAAGGCTGGTAGGGATCGGGCTGGTCATCAACAGACGTCATGGCACTGGTGGCTGCGTCCTGTTGCGGCAGGCCGCTACGCAAAAACAGCATGGCAACCAGGGCAATGCCGGGGCGGCCGCGCCATGCCAACTCCGGATCCGGGCTGTTTTCCTGCCATGACGCATCGTCCTCCTCAAAGGGCAGGCCCGGTGCATCGGCAGCTAGCACCACCAGGCCGGGCAGCTCGGGTGTTTGTTGCAGCACTTGCGCCACGCGTTCGGCCAGCGGGCCATTGCCGGGAAGGAAGCGGCAATCCTGCGCTGGTGCTTGTTGTAGGCCAAGGCTTTGTTGCACGGCTTCTTGCTGGGCAGCCTTGAGGGCTTCAAGTTGCTCGATGCCGGATAGCGTGGGCAGGACTTCGGTATACAGGGGTAGCCATGCCGCACCGGCGGCCTCGGCATACAGGCGTGACAAGGCCTCCTGCAATAGCGGGGTGATGGCATCCAGCACGTTGTCTGCTTCGATATCGTCCTGGCTGATGGCTTGCCATTCGCAGCTGCTATCGGTTTCTGTCAGCCAGTCGGCCTCATCCTTCACTGGCAGTGCCGTGCCGTACAGCCAGCGGCAGTCTATGGTGTACTGCCTTTCGCGCAGGGCGTTCAGATGCTGCTGCCGCGCGGCTTCGCGGGTGGCGGTTCTTTCGGCTTCAGCATTGGCGGCGGCGGCTTGCTGGGCCGCCTGCTCGCGCCGCTGCCGCAACACGCCCCACCAGCGTATTGCCAGCGTGGCCGCGACCGGCGGCACGATGTGCAATAGCAAGATGGCCGAAGGGCTGATGCGCTGCCAGCT
>Ga0187845_1001687_pt1 | contig 12417 bp, 4 predicted proteins | sample SpaLakP09_SKY_68_FD_134515 | JGI IMG/M metagenome (GOLD analysis project Ga0187845, IMG submission 134515) | Oligotrophic lake water microbial communities from Sparkling Lake, Wisconsin, USA - SP09_SKY_68 | ecosystem: Environmental > Aquatic > Freshwater > Lake | place: USA: Sparkling Lake... | reverse complement strand
TGCGCAGCGGCCAGGAAGACCCGGCGGTGAAAGCCAGCAGCCAGGCGCTGGCAGCCCGGCTGCGCGCCTTGCTGGGCAAGACAGACGCTGTCGAGCCAGCCACGCAAGCCCAAGCCATCGAAGAGACGGCCACACCCCTGTCCGCCGCGAGCGAAGCGGCGACGCGCAGCTGCTGGCATCTGTCCCTGCGTTTCCAGCAGGACGCCTTGCGCAACGGCCTGGACCCACTGTCCTTTCTGCGCTATCTGGCCACCCTCGGCGATGTACTGGCGGTGCGGACTCAGGCTCAGGACGTACCGGCACTGGAAGACCTGGACGCCGAAGCCAGCCATCTCGGCTTCGAGGTCCGTTTCGACAGCCCGGCCAGCCGCCAGGACATTGAGCGCGTGTTCGAGTTCGCGGTCGACGACAGCGACGTCCAGATCCTCGCGCCAGGCGCCCCGCCGGCCGAGTTCGAAGCCCTGGCCAGCCTGCGCTGCGGCGACGACGCGGCCGCACGCGCCGCTCTGTTCGATTGCTGGCACGGCATGGGCCTGCGCTTTGAGCTGCGACTGGCAACCGTCGCCGTCGCCGACGAGAAGGACAGCGAAGTCGCTGAACCGCAGCTCGTGCCCCATATCGAGCGCCGTGCCGCCGCGCCCGAACAAAATGCCGCGCGCGGCAGCGACAGGCGCAGCGGTGTCGGTGAGCGCCGCGAAGGCGGCCGCGACCGCCGCGCGGGCGACGAGACACGCTTTGTGCGGGTGCGCGCCGACAAACTGGACAAGCTGATCGACCTGATCGGCGAGTTGGTGATTGCCGGCTCCGGCGCGCAAATGATTGCCCATCTGGAAGGCAACGAGGCCTTGGTGGAAGCCAACTCGCGCGTCATGGACCTGGTGCAGGAAACCCGCGACGGCACCCTGGCCCTGCGCATGGTGCCGATCGGCGAAACCCTCGCGCGCTTCCAGCGTGTGGTTCGCGACGTTTCCAAGCAGCTAGGCAAGGAGGTCGAACTGGTCGTCACCGGCGGTGATGCCGAGCTCGACAAGTCCATGGTCGACGCGATTGCCGACCCCTTGATGCATCTGGTACGCAACAGCATGGACCACGGCCTGGAGGCCCCAGCTGAACGGCTGGCAGCCGGCAAGCAGGCCCAGGGCCGGCTGGCGCTCAACGCCTTCCATGAGGCGGGCTCCATCGTCATCGAGGTCAGCGACGACGGCCGTGGCCTGGCGCGCGAGCGCATCCTGAACAAGGCCATCGAGCGCGGACTGATCACCGAGAACCAGATGCTGGCCGACCATGAAGTCTGGCAGCTGATCTTCCTGCCGGGCTTCTCGACCGCCGAGGCCATCACCGACCTGTCCGGGCGCGGTGTCGGCATGGATGTGGTCAAGCGCAGCATCGAAAGCCTGCGCGGCAACATCAGCCTGAGCAGCAGCAGTGGCCGTGGCACCTTGACCCAGATTCGCTTGCCCTTGACCCTGGCCATGATCGATGGCTTCCTGACCGTGGTCGGCGGCGTCAACTATGTGCTGCCGCTGGCGTCTGTGGCCGAGTGCATTGACGTGCCAACGGAGTGCAGCAGCCAAGAAGAAGCCCGCATCAGCGGCACCTTCAATCTGCGCGGGGAGGCTTTGCCCTGGCTGGATCTGGCGCGCTTTTACGGCGTGAAGCCCGACTTCAGCCGACGCCGCAGCGTGGTGGTGGTGCGCGACGGCCCCACGCGTGTGGGCCTGATCGTGGACCGCTTGATGGGCGAGCATCAAACCGTCATCAAGCCGCTGTCGGGCATCTTCCAGCACCTGAAGGCACTGGCCGGTTCGACCATCTTGGGCTCGGGCGAGGTCGCCTTGCTACTGGATGTGTCGGGCCTGTTTGCCGCCGCCATTCGAGACAGCCAGAACAAAAAGTCTCCGTCACACACAAGCCGCTAGCCCGAAGCTGCACCAAGCAGCCGCCAGAACCCGCCGTCGGAGAACCTTCCATGCTTTCCCTGCTCCGCAAACTGATGCTCTGGCAACGTTTTGTCTTGCTTGCGGTGATCGCGCTGCTGGCCTGTGGCGTGCCCTTCACCTTGGTGCTGAAAAACCTGCAGCAGCAGCTGGATGTCGCCAATGCCGAGGATGCCGGTCTTGACCCGCTTCGCCCCACGGTCGAGGCGATTCGGCAACTGCAGATCCACCGCGGTCTGGCCGGGCTGGCCCTGGGCGGCGACCCGGCTGCCATTGCGAAATTGCCGGACGTGAACCGCGCCGTCGCCAAACCGCTGGACGAATTGCGCAAGGCACTGCCCGCCGACGACCCGCACTACCAGCGAGTGCGCGAGAAGGCGGCAGCCATACAGACTGCAACGCAGCAATTGCTCGCCAAGGTGGCCTCTCGTGAACTTGACGCCCCCAAGAGCTTTGCCGAGCACAGCCGCGTGATCGAAGATGCGGTGCTGCTGATTGAGGGCATTTCCGACACCTCAGGCCTGTCGCTGGACCCCGAGGAAGCCAGTTACTTTTTGGTCACTGCGGTGTCGGAATACATCCCCCAGTTGGCCGAGTCCATGGCACTCGTGCGAGGCAAGAGCGCGGCCATGGTGGCGGGCCTGCTTGCCGGACGCGACATCAGTGCCGCCGACCGATCAGCACTGCACGACTTGCGCCAACGATCGGAATTCTGGCGACAGCGCGCCAAGCGTCAACTCGACAAATCGCGGGTCAGCAACCCCAAGCTCGCCGACACCCTGAACAAGCCATTCGCGACAGCGCTGCAGACCGCCGATGAATTTCTTCATCAGGTTGAAAAGCAAATCGACAGCGCAAAGCCCACGCTCAGCGGGCCAGAACTATTCGCCCAAGGGACGGTCGCCGTCGAAGCGCAATATGCACTCGGCAAAGCGGCCACCGATGCACTGGAGGAATTGCTGCATGAGCGCATCCATAACCTGAGCCTGCAACGCAATGTGGGCAGCAGCACACTGACCGCCTTCATGCTCTTGGCCCTGTACATCGGCGTCATGATTGTGCGCTCGGTCACTCAACCCATTCACCGCGCCATGGCGGCTGCCAACGCGGTGGCCAAGGGTGACTTGACTTTCGATACCCAAGACGCCCACAGCGATGAAATGGGCAACTTGCTTCGCACCTTGGGGCTGATGCAGGGCAATCTGCGTGAGCGCATCGAGCGCGACGCCTTGATCAGCGCCGAGAACGGCCGCGTCAAAGAGGCCTTGGACAACACCAGCACCAATGTGATGTTGACCGACGAGAACTACAGCATCATCTATGGCAACAAGTCGCTGATGGCCATGCTGCAAAAATTCGAAGCCGACTTCAAGCAGGCCGCGCCGAGCTTCGACGTGAGCAACATCATCGGCAAGTCGGTCGACGATATGCACAAGAACCCGAGCCATCAGCGCGCCGTGCTGGAGCGCATGCAAGGCCCGCACACCGCCCGTCTCAAGGCCGGCAGCCGCACCTTTGATCTGGTGATCAACCACGTTCGCAATGCCCAAGGCCAACGCACCGGCACCATTCTGGAATGGAACGACCGTACCGATGAGTTGGCCGCGCTGGAACGCGAGTTGCAAAAAGGCCGAGAAGGCCAGCGTGTGCAGCAAGCGCTCGATGCCACCAGCAGCAATGTGATGATTGCCGACGCCGACGGCGTGATCGTGTTCATGAACAAATCACTGGTGCAGATGCTGCGCGGCAATGAGGCCGAGATCCGCAAGCAACTGCCGCAGTTCGATTCGAACCGCCTGATCGGCATGAACTTTGACCGCTTCCACAAAACCCCAGCACATCAGCGCGGCTTGATCGAGCGCTTGACCACAGAGCATGTGGCCGACATCAAGGTTGCCTCGGCCAGCTTCCGCTTGACCGCCAGCCCCATCATGGGCACCGACGGCACGCGACTGGGCACCGTGGTGGAGTGGCGTGACCGCACGGCCGAACTGGCCGCCGAGGGCGAAGTCGGCGCCATGGTGGACGCAGCCAACGGCGGCGACTTCACCCAGCGCATCGCCTTGGAAGGCAAGGCCGAGTTCTTCAAGATGCTGGGCGAGAAGTTCAACTCGCTGGTGGACACCATCAGCACCACCATCCGCGAGGTTCGGGTGTCGGCCGATCAGCTGGGTGGAGCCTCGGACCAGGTCTCGCAGACCTCACAAAGCCTGTCCCACTCGGCATCGCAGCAAGCCGCCAGCGTAGAAGAGACCACCGCCTCACTGCAAGAGATGGCAGCCTCGGTGAGACAGAACGCCGACAGCGCCAATGTCACCGACGGCATGGCCACCAAGGCAGCTAAGGAAGCGATGGAGGGCGGCCAAGCGGTCGGCATGACGGTGGACGCCATGAAGCAGATCGCCACCAAGATCTCCATCATTGACGACATTGCCTACCAGACCAATTTGCTGGCACTGAACGCCGCGATTGAAGCGGCCCGTGCTGGCGAGCATGGCAAGGGCTTTGCCGTGGTGGCCGCCGAGGTGCGCAAGCTGGCAGAGCGCAGCCAGGTGGCCGCACAAGAGATCGGCACCCTGGCCAGCCACAGCGTCAGCTTGGCCGAGAAGGCCGGCGCGCTTCTCAGCAATATGGGGCCCTCGATCCAGAAGACCTCCGAGCTGGTGCAAGAGATTGCCGCAGCCTCGGGTGAGCAGTCGCAGGGCGTGGCACAGATCGGCGGAGCGATGGGCCACCTGTCCAACGCTACACAACAGACGGCATCGGCCTCGGAGCAGTTGTCGGCCACAGCAGAAGAACTCTCGGCGCAAGCCTCTCAGTTGCAAGAGCAAATGGCCTTCTTCAAGCTGGCCGAGGATTCAAACAGCCGCGCCAGCAACACGCCCCAGCACGACAAGCGCAGACCCAAGCAGCGCTGAGCGCCGCAACCGATCAATTGACCGCCGCCACACCAGCACACCCACGGAGCTCTGAAGATGCCGATATCCAAACTCAGCGTAGGGCAACGGCTTACAGCAGCGTTCACGCTTGTTGTTCTGATTCTTGTGGCGGTCATTGCCTTGAGTCGGGTCCACCTGGGCCGCTACTCGGAGGCCAATGGATGGAACATTCACACCCGCGAAGTCTTGGAGGAAGGCAACAACATGTTGGGCGCCCTGGTCAATATCGAGACCGGCCAACGTGGCTTCATGATCGCCGGCAAGGATGAGTTTCTGGAGCCCCTCATCGCAGGCAAAGCAGCCTTTCTGGAAGCTCACGCAAAGGCCAAGAAGCTGACTTCCGACAACGCGGAACAACAAGAACGGCTGGACAAGCTCGCCGCGGCGCAAGCCACCTGGCTGAAGACGTCCGTCGAAACCAGCATCGCAGTTCGCCGCGCGGTGGACAGCAATCTATCGAAGTACGGCGACGTCATTGCCGTCGTCGGTTCGGGCAAGACCCAGATGGACGCGATGCGCAAGATGCTGGCCGAGTTTGACGGGGCCGAGCGCGGCTTGCTGGTCACACGCACGGCGACGATGGAATCCATGCGTGGCTTCACGCAAACAGTGATGCTCTACGGCGCAATCATCGGATGCGGACTGGCGGCCCTCTTGGCCTTCTGGGTGACACGGACCATCACCCGCCCACTGCGCCAAGCCATCGAAACAGCCGAGGCCGTCGGGCAAGGCCGCTTGAACAACGACATCCCAACCGACGGGCAAGACGAGCCGGGCAAGGTACTGAACGCCTTGGCCGTGATGCAAACCGAGCTGCGCACCCGCAATGAGCGCGACGCCAAGATCAGCGCCGAAAACGGCCGAGTCAAAGAAGCGCTGGACACCTCGGGGACCAACATCATGTTGGCCGACGTCAACTTCAACATCATCTACGGCAACAAGTCCCTGATGACCATGCTGCAGAAGAGCGAAAGCGAGATCCGCAAAGACCTACCGCGCTTCGAAGCCAGCAAAGTGATCGGCAGCAATATCGACGCCTTTCACAAAAACCCCAGCCACCAGCGCGGCATGTTGGAGCGCCTGCAAGGCACCCACAATGCGCGCCTGAAGCTCGGCTCACGCAGTTTTGACTTGGTCATCAATCATGTGCGTGACGCCCAGGGCAGCCGTACCGGCACCATTGTTGAATGGACCGACCGCACCGAGGAGTTGGCCGCGCTGGAACGCGAGCTGCAGCTGGGCCGCGAAGGCCGCCGCGTGCAGCAAGCGCTGGATGCCACCAGCAGCAATGTGATGATTGCCGATGCCGAGGGCGTGATCGTCTTCATGAACAAGTCGCTGGTCTTGATGTTGCGCAGCAATGAAGGCGAGATTCGCAAGCAGCTGCCGCAGTTCGACTCGAACCGACTGATCGGCATGAACTTTGACCGCTTCCACAAAAACCCTGCACACCAGCGTGGCTTGATCGACAGATTGACCACAGAGCATGTGGCCGAGATCAAGGTCGCGGCGGCGAGCTTTCGATTGATTGCCAGCCCCATCGTAGACACCGACGGCAAGCGCCTGGGCACGGTGGTCGAATGGCGTGACCGCACCGCCGAGTTGGCGGCCGAAGCCGAGGTCAGCGCCATGGTGGACGGCGCCAACCAAGGCGACTTCACCCAACGCATCGGACTCGAAGGCAAGACCGAGTTTTTCAAGATGCTGGGCGAAAAGTTCAACTCCCTGGTGGATACCGTCAGTGGCACCATCCGCGAGGTGCGCGTCGCTGCCGACCAACTCAGCGGCGCGTCCGATCAGGTCTCGCAGACCTCGCAAAGCCTGTCTCATTCCGCCTCACAGCAAGCCGCCAGCGTGGAGGAGACCACCGCCTCACTGCAAGAGATGGCGGCTTCGGTGAAACAGAACGCCGACAGCGCCAATGTCACCGACGGCATGGCCACCAAGGCGGCCAAGGAAGCCATGGACGGCGGTCAGGCGGTCGGGCAGACCGTCGACGCGATGAAACAGATCGCCACCAAGATCTCCATCATTGACGACATCGCCTATCAAACGAATCTGCTTGCGCTCAACGCAGCCATTGAGGCTGCTCGTGCCGGCGAGCATGGCAAGGGCTTCGCCGTGGTGGCGGCCGAGGTGCGCAAGCTGGCCGAGCGCAGCCAGGTGGCGGCGCAAGAGATCGGCACCCTGGCCAGCAACAGCGTGGACCTGGCCGAAAAGGCCGGCAAGCTGCTCGGCAATATGGTGCCCTCGATCCAGAAGACCTCGGAGTTGGTACAGGAGATTGCGGCCGCTTCGGGCGAGCAGTCCCAAGGTGTGGCGCAAATCGGCGGGGCCATGAGCCATCTGTCGACCGCCACCCAGCAAACCGCTTCGGCCTCGGAAGAACTCTCGGCCACCGCCGAAGAGCTGTCGGCCCAAGCCACACAGTTGCAAGAGCAAATGGCCTATTTCAGATTGGCCGAAGACAGCGTCGCGTCATCGCATCACGCTCACAAGGGTCACCGGAGTCGCTAAAACAAGCAGGGGCCTGGCCCCGCAGTTTCTACCGAAGAAAACCGAGGTTTCGCAATGACACTCGCGAATTTGAAAGTTGGCCAGCGTTTGGGCTTGGGCTTTGCGTTGTTGCTGGCCATGCTGATCGCCGTGGTCATCATGGCCCTCAGAGATTTGGCCTCGGTCAACCATGCGCTCGAACATGTGGTGGAGGAGAACTTCAGCCGCATCGTGGATTTGAACAGCATGTCTGAGCAAGCCCATATCGAGCAACGTGTGGTGCGCAGCATGATCCTCTTGAGCGCGGCCGAGGCCATTGAGGGCGAACGTCGCAAAATTCAAGAGGCGCGCAAGGCCTTCGACCAGTCTTTCGCCTCGGTCAGCAAGAACACAATTCGCGATGAAGACAAGCAAGACCTCAAGCAAGCCGGCGAACAAGCGCAGAAGTCGCGTGCGCTGGATGACCAGGTCATGGAGCTGGCCACCCTCAACAAGGACGAAGAGGCGACCAAGTTTTTGCTGACGCAGGCCAGCCCCGCGGCAAAAACCATGCAAGCCACCTTGGACAAGGCCGTCAAGATGCAGATCGAAGACGCGCACGAAGATGTCACCACAGCAACCAAAGACTACGCAGCGGCGCGCAGCTGGTTGATAGGGGTGGCGGCATTCGCAGCGCTGCTGGTCATGGCTTTAGCCTGGCTCTTGACCCGCAGTGTGACGATCCCGCTGGCCAAGGCCGTGCAGTTCTCCAATGAGATTGGCAAGGGCCGCTTGGACAACAAGATTCGCACCGAGGGCAGCGACGAAACCGCGCAGCTGCTGAACGGCTTGGACCAAATGCAAACCAGCCTGCGCGAGCGCAATGAGCGCGACAGCCGCATCGCGGCTGAGAACGCACGCGTCAAGCAGGCGCTGGACAGCTGCTCCACCAATGTGATGATTGCCGACCCCGACGGGCAAATCGTCTACACAAACCGCTCCGTGACGGCCATGCTGCAAGGCAACGAAGCGGCGCTTCGGCAATCACTGCCGAACTTCAACGCCTCGCAAATCGTCGGCAGCAATTTCGACAGCTTCCACCGTAACCCCGCACATCAACGCCATCTGCTCGGCAACTTGAAGGGGGAATACAAAGCCCAGATCAAAGTGGCAGACCTTCACTTTTCGCTGATCGCCAACCCCATCACCGATGCTGCCGGCCAGCGCCTCGGCACCGTGGTGGAGTGGCGTGACCTGACCCAGGAACTGATCGCTCGCGAGCGCGAGCAAGCGCTGGCGGCCGCCAATGCTCGCATCAAGCAGGCCTTGGATGTCGCGGCCATGCCGGTTCGGATCTCGGCGGCCGATGGCAGCATCGTTTATGTCAACGAAGCCTTGATGACGGTCTTGCGCCGCGATGAATCGGCCTTCCGCAACGAGCTGCCGGGCTTTGACCTCAACAAGGTCTTGGGCGGCTCCATCGGCATGTTCTACCGCGATTCGGCCGCGGCCATTGAGAGACTGCGGACCCTGAGCGAAACCGCTCACGCCACCATGGTGCTGGGCGGCCGCACCTACGACATCACCACCACCCCGATTCGTGACTCCCTGGGCCAGAACATCGGCACGGTGGGCCAGTGGCTGGACCGCACCGAACAACTGGCGGCCGAAGGCGAATTCGATGCCCTGACCAGCGCAGCCACCGAGGGTGACCTCAGCCAGCGCATTGGGCTGGAAGGCAAGCAGGGCTTCTTCCGCCAGATCGGCGAGAAGTTCAATGGCCTGATTGACACCATCAGCGACACCATTCGCGAAGTCCGGGTGGCAGCGGACCAACTCGGTGGCGCCTCTGATCAGGTTTCGCAAACTTCGCAGTCGCTCTCACACTCGGCCTCGCAACAAGCCGCCAATGTGGAAGAGACCACCGCCTCCCTGCAGGAAATGGCGGCCTCGGTGAAGCAAAACGCCGAAAACGCCGCCCTCACCGACGGCATGGCCACCCGCGCCGCCGACGAAGCCATGGATGGCGGCCAGGCGGTGAGCATGACGGTGGACGCGATGAAACAGATCGCCACCAAAATTTCCATCGTCGACGACATCGCCTACCAGACCAATCTGCTCGCCCTCAATGCCGCCATCGAAGCAGCGCGCGCCGGTGAACATGGCAAGGGCTTCGCTGTCGTGGCCGCCGAGGTGCGCAAACTGGCCGAACGCAGCCAAGTGGCGGCGCAGGAGATTGGCAGCCTGGCCAGCTCCAGTGTTCAGCTGGCAGAGAAGGCCGGCGCCTTGCTGAGCAGCATGGTGCCCTCGATCCAGAAGACCTCGGAGCTGGTGCAGGAGATCGCCGCCGCCTCGGGCGAACAGTCGCAAGGCGTGGCCCAGATCACCGGCGCCATGCACCATCTGTCGACCTCGACGCAGCAGACCGCCTCGGCATCGGAGGAGCTGTCTGCCACCGCGGAGCAACTGTCGGCCCAGGCAGCCCAGCTGCAGCAGCAGATGTACTTTTTCAAGCTGGCAGAACTCGGACGCAGCGCCGCTCGTCCGACTTCGGCCCAATCCAGCCGCCGCTAGACCCGAATAACAGACAGCGAACTCTCAACAGGGGAACTTCCACATGCGCAGCAATCTACCCGTGAGCCAGCAGGAATACCTGCTGCGCGAAGGCATGACCATCGTGTCACGCACCGACCTCAAGGGGCGCATCACCTACATCAATGCCGATTTCATCGAAGCGAGCGGCTACAGCGAAAGCGAGTTGATCGGTCAGCCCCACAACCTGGTGCGCCACCCGGACATGCCGGAAGAGGCGTTCCAGGACATGTGGGACGTGCTGAAAGACGGTCGGCCCTGGACCGGCCTGGTCAAGAACCGCTGCAAGAACGGCGACTTCTATTGGGTGGTGGCCAATGCCACGCCGGTCAAGGAAGGCGAAGCGGTGGTCGGCTATATGTCCGTGCGCACCCGGCCCAGCCGCGACCAGGTGCAGGCCGCCGCTGCGCTCTACCAGCGCTTCAAGGAAGGACGGGCCCAGGGCTGGCGGATTCGCGATGGCCAGGGTGTGCGCACAGGCCTTGGCGATCAACTGGCTCAGAGCCTGGCCGGCCTGCATCTGCGGGCCAAGTTCGCGCTGCTGGCAGCGGCCTTGCTGCTGGGCGGCTTGCTGCTGGGCTATGCGGCAGCCTTGCACGGCTTGGCAACGGCTGCGGCAGGCCTGTTGCTGTGCCTGCTGGCTTTGCTGGGTCTGGCCCGCATGGCTGGGCGCTTGAGCCGCATCTTGAAGTCCGCTGGCCTGCAGTTCGAGCAGTTCGGCCAAGGCCGCTTCGACGGCATCGTTCCGGTGGACGGACGCGATGAACTGGCCGGGATGATGCTGGCCATGAAGCGGGTTCAAACCCGTCTGGGCTTCGAGTTTGCGGATGCCCGCCGCCGCGCTGACGATGCCGAACGCATCCGGCAAGCCCTGGATGTGGCTGCCACCAACATGATGGTGGCCGACCCCGGCTACAACATCATCTACGGCAACGCGTCTCTGCAGGCCATGCTCAGCGCCGCCGAGGCAGACATCCGCAAGGATTTGCCGCGATTCAGCGCCGCCACCCTGATCGGCACCAATATCGATGGCTTCCACAAGAACCCGGCGCATCAACGCGCCATGCTGGACCGTCTGAGCGGAGTCTTCAAGACCCGCCTGAACATCGGCGGGCGGCGCTTTGACTTGATCGTCAACCCGGTGCTCTCCCAGGGCAAGCGCTTGGCACCGTGGTCGAGTGGCGCGACATGACCGCCGAGCTGGCCGCCACCGAGACCGCAGAGCGACTGGCCGCAGAGAATGCACGCATCAAGCAAGCCCTGGACTGCTGCTCGACCAATGTGATGATTGCCGACCCGGACGGCAACATCATCTACAACAACAGCTCGGTAGCGCAAATGATGCAACGCAACGAGAACGAATTGCGCAAGGTCCTGCCTAACTTTGAAGCCCGCCGCATCGTTGGATCCAACTTTGACCAGTTCCACCGCAATCCTGGCCACCAGCGCCAGTTGCTGGCCGGGCTGAAGGGCGAATACAAGGCGCAGATCCGCGTCGGCAGCTTGCATTTCGCCCTGACGGCCAACCCGATCAACGATGCGCAAGGGCAACGCTTGGGAACCGTGGTCGAGTGGCTGGACCGCACGGTGGAGGTGGCGGTAGAGGCCGAGATCGGCGGCATGGTGGACGGCGCCAGCCACGGCGACTTTGCCCAACGTGTGCCGCTGGAGGGCAAGCAGCCCTTCTTCCGCATGCTCGGTGAAAAGTTCAATACCTTGGTCGCCACGGTGAGTGAGACGATTCGCGAGGTACGCACTGCGGCCGAGCAGCTGTCCAGCGCCTCGGACCAGGTCTCGCAGACCTCGCAGTCGCTCTCGCACACCGCCTCGCAACAAGCTGCCAGCGTCGAGCAGACCACAGCCTCGCTGCAGGAGATGGCCGCCTCGGTCAAGCAGAACGCCGACAGCGCCAATCTGACCGATGGCATGGCCACGAAAGCGGCCGCCGAGGCCATGGAAGGCGGCCAGGCCGTCAGCATGACAGCCGATGCGATGAAGGCGATTGCCACCAAGATTTCCATCATCGACGACATCGCCTACCAGACCAATCTGCTGGCCCTCAATGCCGCCATCGAAGCGGCACGCGCCGGCGAACATGGCAAGGGCTTTGCCGTGGTGGCGGCCGAAGTGCGCAAGCTCGCGGAGCGCAGCCAGGTCGCGGCGCAGGAAATTGGCAACCTGGCCGCCTCCAGCGTCAAGCTGGCCGAAAAGGCCGGCGGCTTGCTGAACAATATGGTGCCCTCGATCCAGAAAACCTCGGAGCTGGTTCAGGAAATCTCTGCCGCCTCGGGCGAGCAAGCGCAGGGCGTGGTGCAGATCACCGGCGCCATGAACCACCTCTCCAACATCACCCAGCAGACTGCCTCGGCCTCGGAGCAGCTTTCGGCCACGGCCGAGCAGCTGTCGGCCCAGGCCGCACAGCTGCAAGAGCAGATGGCCTTCTTCCAGCTCAGCGGCGAAGCACCCACTGCCGC
>Ga0187845_1001682_pt1 | contig 12424 bp, 10 predicted proteins | sample SpaLakP09_SKY_68_FD_134515 | JGI IMG/M metagenome (GOLD analysis project Ga0187845, IMG submission 134515) | Oligotrophic lake water microbial communities from Sparkling Lake, Wisconsin, USA - SP09_SKY_68 | ecosystem: Environmental > Aquatic > Freshwater > Lake | place: USA: Sparkling Lake... | reverse complement strand
TTGGCGGAAGAACAGCATGGCTTGATAGAAGCCATGGAAAGCCCCTACAAGCGTTTTCACGGCATGCGTGAGTACACAGCCGGAAAACTGTGGGAAATCGACGCTGTGTGCGTTTTATCGCGTATAGGCAAGGTTGCAGCGGCCATGACTGCCGCCATCCTTGTGGAAAAGTTCGAAGTTACCCACATCATCTTTACCGGCGTGGCCGGTAGCGGGGATAAAAATGTCCATGTCGGGGATATCGTGGTGGCAGAAGAACTGATACAGCATGATTTCGATGCCAGTCCCCTGTTTCCCCGTTTTGAAATACCTTTAACCGGCCTGACTAGGTTTGCCAGTGATCGCGCGCTGACTGAACGGCTGGTGCAGGCGGCACAGAAAACCGGCCGTGTCCATCGTGGCCTGATTGCCAGCGGTGATCAGTTCATAGGCAAGCGTAGCCAGATCGTAGCCTTGAAGACAGCCTTGCCAGACGTTCTGGCTGTAGAAATGGAAGGTGCTGCCGTTGCGCAGGTCTGTTTCGAGCTGGGCATAGCGTTTGCCGTGATCCGCACCATTTCCGATAACGCCAATGACGATGCGGCGGTGGATTTTATGCGTTTCGTAAAGACCGTGGCATCGCGCTATGCCTACGACATCATCGAAAATTTCTGCAAATCGAAATAGGCGCGCAGAATAAAAAAAAGGCCGGAGTACTTCCGGCCTTAAGACAGCAACAGGTAATCGTCGTGTTTATGCGTCCAGCGTCATCAAGCTGGCATTCCCGCCCGCAGCGGTGGTGTTCACGCACAGGGCGCGCTCGGCCAGCAAACGCCACAGCGGTATCGCTTCGTTCGCGCTGGTATCAATGACACCAACCAGCGCGCCGTCACGTGCAGCCATGCGGTTGCGCAGGCCGGCCGCCAGTGCAGATTCCACCAGTACGATCTGGAACTTGGCATCAAAATGATCAAACTGGGCGATCACCTGTATGCGGTCCTTCACGGCTGCCGGCAGGTCTTTCGGCAGATATTGCGCTGTTTCATTAGTCATCAGGGCGATATTGCCAGTAGCCAGGGTTGCTGCCAGCTGGTTGAGCAGGACTGCTTGATTGCTTGCAGCGCAACCTATCGCGCCACGGGCTACCAGAGCCAGCGTGTTACGTTCACCGGTAGGGCCAGGCAATACCGTCAGCTGGCCCAGTTGCGATTGACGGCCATAGTTGTCCGCCAGCTCAACCAGTTGTTCGTGACCAAGGTTATGCGCCCAGGCTTTGAAGGTATCGAGCGCGGGCGAATCGCTGTGTGTTGCCGGCTGGCTGCAATGGGCATTGCGTTGCAGGCGTTTCAGGTACAGCGGGCCACCAGCTTTCGGGCCGGTACCCGATTTGCCTTCGCCGCCGAACGGCTGCACTCCGACTACGGCACCGACAATATTGCGGTTCACATAGATATTGCCAACGTGGGCACGGCTGGTGATGTAGTCGATGGTTTCATCGATGCGCGAATGTACGCCCAATGTCAGGCCAAAGCCGCTGCTGTTGATCTGGTCCACCAGTTTTGGCAGATCGGCGCGCTTGTAGCGGATCACGTGCAGCACAGGGCCGAAGACTTCCTGCGTCAGTTCTTCCAGCGAGCGGATTTCCAGTACCGTAGGCGGCACGAAAGTACCTGCCGAAGTCACCTGTGATGGCAGATCCAGCGAGAAATAGTTAAGCGCAGTGGCTTTCAGCTTGTTGATGTGCGAAAGCAGATTCTGTTGGGCTTCGCTATCGATGACGGGGCCGATATCCGTTACCAGACGGTCCGGGCTGCCCACATTCAATTCCTGCATCGCACCCTTCAACATTTTGATGGTCTTGTCGGCGATGTCTTCCTGCAGGAACAGTACGCGCAGCGCCGAGCAGCGCTGGCCGGCGCTATCAAAGGCGGACGAAATGGCATCTTGTACCACCTGCTCTGGCAGTGCCGAGGAATCCACGATCATGGCGTTCTGGCCGCCCGTTTCAGCGATCAGCGGAATGTCGATATTTTCCGCTACGGCGCGTTTGGCCAGCGTGCGGTTGATCAGTTGGGCTACTTCCGTCGAGCCGGTGAAAATTACCCCTTTAATACGGCTGTCAGCCGTCAGCGCAGCGCCAACTACTTCGCCCCGGCCCGGCAGGAATTGCAGCGCAGCATGCGGAATGCCAGCTTCATGCAGTAGTTCCACAGCGCGATGGGCGATCAGCGGCGTTTGTTCGGCCGGTTTGGCCAGCACCACATTACCGGCTGCCAACGCAGCGGCAACCTGCCCCGTGAAAATCGCCAGCGGGAAGTTCCACGGGCTGATGCAGGTAACGGGGCCGAGCGCGAGCGTATTGCTGCCGCCACGAACTTGATGGGCGTAGTAGCGCAGGAAGTCGACAGCTTCGCGCAGTTCGGCAATGGCATTCGGCAGCGATTTGCCGGCTTCGCGGATGGCCAGCGTCATCAGCTCCATGGCATGGGTTTCGAACAGCTCGGCAGCACGATCCAGTGCGGCAGCACGGAGGGAAGGCTCCGTTACCTGCCAGTCCATGGCGAACTGGCTGGCGCTGGCCAGCGCGGTTTCCACGTCGGCGACGCTGGCTTCTACCAACTGGCCGACCACATCGCTGCGCTGGGCCGGATTGGTGACGTTCTGGACTGGCTGGCCCGCGCTGACGCCGCCGGCCAGCAGCGGCGTTGCATACCAGCTGCGAGGCTCAGCCAGCTCGCTTGCTATACGGCGCAACACGTTTTCATTGGCCAGATCAAAACCGGCCGAGTTTTTACGTTCCGTGCCAAACATATCAAGCGGCAGCGGAATGCCGCGGTGCGGCTGGCCGCCCTGCTCGCGCGCCAGTGCGACCGGATCCTTGATCAGTGATTCGACAGGAATGGCTTCATCAACGATCTGGTTGACGAAGGATGAGTTGGCGCCGTTTTCCAGCAGGCGGCGTACCAGATAGGCCAGCAGGGTTTCGTGGGTACCGACCGGCGCATAGATACGGCAGCCTTTATCCAGATTTTCTTTGCCTACTACCTGGTCGTACAGCGATTCACCCATGCCGTGCAGGCACTGGAATTCATAATCGGTCACGCCATCGCGCTTGGCCCAGGTGTAGATGGTGGACAGGGTTTGCGCATTGTGGGTGGCAAACTGCGGATAGATGACGCTGGTTGCGCCCAGCAGTTTCTGCGCGCAGACCAGATACGAAACGTCGGTGTAGACCTTGCGCGTATAGACGGGATAGCCGCTCATGCCATCGACTTGCGCACGCTTGATCTCCGCATCCCAGTAAGCGCCTTTAACCAGACGCACCATGAATTTGCGGCCGCTGCGCTTGGCCAGATCGATCAGGTAGTCGATTACGAAGGGGCAGCGTTTCTGGTATGCCTGCACCACGAAACCAATGCCGTCGAAACCGGCCAGCGCAGAATCATGCGCCAGTGCTTCCATCAGATCGAGCGAGAGTTCCAGACGGTCGGCTTCTTCCGCATCGATATTCAGGTCGATGTTGTATTGCTTGGCCAGCAACACCAGTGCGCGCACGCGCGGCAGCAGTTCGGCCATCACCCGTTCGCGCTGGGCGCGGCTGTAGCGCGGGTGCAGCGCCGACAGTTTGACGGAAATGCCGGGGCCGTTCTTGATGCCGCGGCCATTCGAGGCTTTGCCGATGGCGTGGATAGCAGTTTCGTAGGAAGCGTAGTAGTTTTTGGCATCGGCTTCGGTCAGCGCCGCTTCGCCCAGCATGTCGTAGGAATAGCGGTAACCACGCGCTTCGTTGGCCTGGCCGTTCTTGATGGCTTCATCGATGGTCTGGCCGGTGACGAACTGGTTGCCCAGCATGCGCATGGCCAGGTCCACGCCTTTGCGGATCAGCGGTTCGCCGCCTTTGGAAATCAGCTTGGTCAGGGCTGAACCCAGCCCCGTTTCGCTGCTGGTGCTGACCAGTTTGCCGGTGATGAGCAGGCCCCAGGTGGCAGCATTGACGAATAGCGAAGGCGATTCGCCCAGATGCTTGCGCCAGTCGCCTTTGCTGATCTTGTCGGCGATCAACCGGTCGGCTGTGGCGTTGTCGGGAATACGCAACAGTGCTTCCGCCAGACACATCAGTGCCACGCCTTCCTCGGACGACAGCGAAAACTCATGCATCAGGGCATCAACACCCGATGCGCGGGTACGCTGGGCACGCACCGAGCTCACCAGTTTATGGGCCAGTTGCTGTGACTGTTTCAGTGTGGTCTCGTCATTGTTGGTTATCTGTTCCAGCAGCCATTGCACGGCGCTCACTTCATCGCGCCGGTAGGCGGCGGTCACTGCGGCACGGAGGGGAATCGGATCACGCAGGATCTCGTCCTGAAGCGCGGAGAACGGGGTAAAACGAGGGCTGATGACAGCAGACATGAGTTACTTTCAGTAAGAAATTTAATGCCGTACATTAGAAAAAACGCCCGTCCGGCGAGTGCTGGCGAGCGTATTTCGAAGTGAACTGCTAATGATTCGATTGTAAAGCGATTTCTTCTGGATTAATTCTGGTATTACAAGGGACTAGCAATAGATTGTTTTTGGTGAGACAATTTAACCAAATAATATTAATTTTGGAGTCCCCGGAAATGCTAGACAAGATCAGTAAAAAAATCTTGATGGAATTGCAGAGCGATGGCCGCATCAGCAACGTAGAACTGGCTGCGCGGGTGAATCTGTCACCAGCAGCCTGCCTGGAACGCGTGCGTAAATTGCACGAATCCGGCTATATCATGGGTTATACGGCTCAACTCAACCCCCAGTTACTGGACGTTTCCTTGCTCGTTTTCATCGAGGTTGTGCTCGATCGCACCACACCTGAAGTTTTCGATGCCTTCAAACATAGCGTTCAGCTGATACCAGAAGTATTAGAATGCCACATGGTTGCTGGCGGTTTTGACTATCTGGTAAAAGCCCGCGTCAAGGACATGGCAGCATACCGCGAATTCCTTGGTAAAACCCTGCTCCAGAAAGGTGTACGTGAAACCCACACTTACGCCGTTATGGAAGAGGTGAAGAATACCACCAAGTTGCCCATAAAATAGCAGCAGAGAACGAAATTTACATCGTTCTCCTGTTGCAGCCTGTAACGGGGGAGATAGATGAAGCTTTTTCAGCAGCCATGGCTGTCAAGGGGATTGTGGCTGGGCGCGGCAACGCTGCTCGGTATGGTGATCGCTATTTTGCTGGGCTGGCTGACCGATAGCCCGGCTTCTCTGTTAGCGACGGCCGCTCTGGCCTTCCCTACAGCACTGGCTGCGGCGCTACTGATGCGCTGGTACGAGGCGCGTCGGTATAGCGGCGACGGGTCACGCCGCTTTGCCCGCGTGGTGGGCGATGAAATCGACGCCATCATGATAGGCGCCGCCGAAACTTCTTTCTTCGTTGATTCTGTCAAAGCCAAAGTGGCGCTCGACGTGGGCACCAGCGCCGACATTGCCGACCGCGCCACGGAAAATCTCGAAGCCTCCAGCGTCATCGCTTCCAATGCCGAACAGGCCGCCCGTATTGCGGCACAAGTCAAAGGCGAAACTGTCGCAGGCCGCACGGAAGCCGATCTTGGCCTGCAGCGGATTAAGGCAGCGCGCATCGAGGCCCAGTCGGCCGCCACCATGATGGCTAGCCTGCAAAGCAATGCCCGCAAAATCTACAGTTTTACGGAAGCGATCAGCGAAATTTCGGCGCGTACCAATCTGCTGGCGCTGAATGCTGCGATTGAAGCGGCACGCGCCGGTGAACAGGGACGTGGTTTTGCCGTGGTGGCTAACGAAGTGCGTCAGCTGGCGTTGCGCACCAAGGAAGCGACCGATGAAATCAGCGCCATGGTGCGCGAAATTAATCAGCAGGCCGAACAGGCTGCCAGCGGCATGACCACGCTGGCCCAGAGCGTCAGCGTGGCCGCTGGCAATCTGGAAACCGTGCACGGTTTACTGGGCAATATCGAACAATCGTCCAGCGTATCGGAACAGCAGATCGGCCAGATTGCCCAGGCGGCACGTGAGCACGTGGATACCAGTGAAATTATTGCGCAGGGTGTGGGCAGTATCCGCGACAGCCTGCATTCGACCGAACAGCAACTGCCGCGTGCCGCCGGCTCGGCGCAGGCTCTGGCAGAGCGGGCCGAAGTGATCACCCGTGCGCTGAGCGTGTCGGCGATCGAAAGTTCGCATGATCCGATCCGGATTGCAACCCAGCAGGCTGCGCGCGACGTGGGACGGCTGTTCGAATCCGCTATTTCCAGCGGCCAGATCAGCCAGGAAGCATTGTTCGATAGGCATTACATACCGATACCGAACACCAATCCGCAAAAGCATAAATCGCGCTTCGATGATTTCACTGACCGGGCATTGCCGCCGCTGCAGGAAGCTGTGCTGGTAGCCATGCCGCAGCTGGCCTATGCCGGCGCGGTGGATAACAACGGCTATTTCCCTACCCATAACCGCAAATTCTCGCAACCGCTGACAGGCGATTACGATATCGATATGGTGAATAACCGTACCAAGCGGATTTTCAGCGACCGCACCGGCAAGCGCTGCGGCAGCAACACCCAACCCTTCCTGCTACAGACTTATAAACGCGATACGGGCGAAGTGATGCACGACCTGTCCGTGCCTATTTATGTGAATGGCCGCCACTGGGGCGGCTTCCGCGTCGGCTACCGTTCCAGCCACAGCTAGGAAGCGGTGGCTGGTAGGCCTTAGTAGGTATCGTTACGGGGCGCCGAACCTGGCGCCGTGCGCTGGGCTACGCTGTTCATGCCTTCCAGATGGCGGCGCAGCCATTTGTGGGCCGGGCTGCGCGCATCGCGCTCGTGCCACAGCATGTCCAGGTGCACAGCAGGCAGCTGGAATGGCAATTCCTTGGAAATCAGCGCGTCCGTCATCCCCGTCGAGGCGATCAGGTGGCGCGGCAGCACGGTAATCAGGTCGGAGTTGGCCACCACCCGCCCTGCTGTGAAGAACTGGTTCACGGTCAGCAGAATGCGGCGTTCGCGCTGGATCTGCGCCAGCGCTTCATCCACCAGGCCATGCGCCCGGCCCGAGAAACTCACCAGCAGGTGATTGGCCGCGCAATAGTTATCCAGCGTCAGGTCGACTTTCGACAGCGGATGGTCGCGCCGCATCACGCACACGTAATGGCCCGAATACAGCCGTTCGTGGCGGATAGGCGAACCGGTTTCATACGACAACTGGGCAGCCACGCCGGGGAAAAAGCCCACTGCCAGATCGATATCGCCGCGCAGCAGCATGGGGCGCGGTTCGCGCGTGGTGAGCGGCACCATGCGCACGTTCACGCCTGGTGCCTCGTTTTCGATCGAACGCATCAGGGCAGGCAGCCAGAACGCCGCCGTGGCATCGGCCATGGCCATACGGAAGGTGGCGTGGGCTGCCGACACATCGAAAGTTTCTGGCGCAACGGCAGCTTCCAGACTGGCCAGTGCACTGCGTACGGATGGCCACAGCGATTCGGCGCGTGGAGTAGGCTTGACGCCGTAGGCGGTACGGATCAGCAATTCATCGCCCAGACTTTCGCGCAGGCGCTTGATGGCATTGGAGACGGCCGGCTGCGTCATGGCCAGATGGCCGGCGGCGCGGGTCAGGTTTTGCTCGGTCATCACGGCGTCAAAGACGCGTAACAGGTTCAAGTCTAGCGTCAGAAAGCTCATGGCGGCTCAGTCGTGGCTCAGATGGTCGAATGGACAAGAAATATCATTTTTCATCAATGATACGACATTCCATTCACCAGATGAATAATTGTTATCGGGGAAGTAAATTGGATACTTATGTTGCACTGCACTATAGTACCGTCTGATTCTAAATGACTTGTAACACCATGTCTACCCTGATTTCTGCCGTACAAAATATCTCCCTGATTAGCGCTGGTGAGCTGGCGCTGGCGAGCGGCGCCGTGTGCGCTGTGCTGCTACTGTTCAAACCCCTGCTGACGGGGCTGGCCCGTGCCGCCATGCTGGTGGTCAAACCGAAACTGAGCAAGGAAGAGCAACTGCAACGCCGCCAGATGCGCGATGCCATGCTGCTCAAGCGTATGCTCAATTCCGTTGAAGGTGAGCCTAGTCACGTGGCGGAACTGCGCGCGATTGCATCGCGCGTCTAAAGCAGGCTAGCAGCCGGCCAGAGCGCCCGCTCCGGCCAGCTAGCCGGTATTGCGGGCCGGGCGGCCCGTCAGAGTATTATTTCTCGCCCAGCAGCGCCGGTTTCAGGCTGGAATCTACCGGATGTTCGCCCAGCCAGATGCGCAGCACGGCGTTGTAGAACGCCACGTCAGGCATCAGTTCACCGATCTTTTTACCGTTCAGATAACACTGGGTGCCTTCATTCGGGGTCCAGTCCAGCGTCAGCTGGTCGCCTTTTTTCAGGGCAGGAATCTGGGCAAATACTTCGCCGAACTTCATGGTTTGCGGCAGGATACGGGTGCGCTCGTTCTTGTCGGTATTGTTATTCAGGCCGTCCATGAAGGCTTTGCCGAAATCTTCCGAGCTGACTTCGCGCAGCATGGTGATGGCAACCCGGCGCGGGCCGCTGGTGGCCAGCACGTCGGCCACGCTGGTTTTCTTTTCCGTCAGGTACAGGCCAGCCGCATACACCTTGAAGATGACCTTGGTGCGCACGCCTGCGCCATTGAGTTTGAGCTCGCTGCCGGCGACCTTGATGCTATCGTCAAACTTGACGCCAGCCACTTCCACCGCAGCCAGTGCGGGCAGGCAGAAGCTGCCGGCCAGCATGGTGGCGGCAAACAGGCTTTTCAGGATATTTCTGCGTTTCATATGTCGTCTCCGAAAGGTAGTGGGGCCGGCGCACAGGGTGCTCTGGACTCGATCGGAATATACCACCGCTGGCGCGACATCACGCAGGGAAAACCGCAGGCAGCCGGATTTGGCCGCTGCGGCATGGTGCTGTGGCCTGTCAGGCCTTGGCAGCCTGCAGGCGCTCGAACTTGGCCTGCAGCTCTTCCTTGCTCTCCCGCATGGCAGGATTGAAGGGAATGCAGCTTACCGGGCACACTTGCTGGCACTGCGGCTCGTCAAAGTGGCCCACGCATTCGGTGCATTTGTCGGGGTGGATCTGGTAAATTTCGGCGCCCATGAAAATTGCATCGTTGGGGCACTCAGGCTCGCAAACGTCGCAATTGATGCAGTCGTCGGTAATCATTAAGGCCATGCTGGTACTCGCTGCTTACTGGTCACGGGTGGCGGCAATTTTCTTTTGCAGCCAGCGGTCGACCGAGGGGAAAACAAATTTGGAAACATCGCCACCGAGTACGGCAATCTCGCGCACGATGGTGCCGGAAATAAACTGATACTGGTCGGACGGCGTCAGGAACATGGTTTCGACATCGGGCAGCAGGTAGCGGTTCATGCCCGCCATCTGGAACTCGTATTCAAAGTCGGACACGGCACGCAGGCCGCGCACGATGACGCGGGCATCATGCTCGCGCACGAAATCCTTGAGCAGGCCGGAAAAGCCCTGCACTTTTACGTTGGGATAGTGGCCCAGCACTTCATTGGCGATGGTCAGGCGTTCTTCCAGCGTGAAGAAGGGCTTTTTGCTCTGGCTATCGGCGACCCCGACCACCAGCGTGTCGAACAGACCCGATGCGCGACGCACCAGATCCTCGTGACCACGGGTCAGCGGATCAAAAGTTCCCGGATAAACAGCTACGACCATGTCGGCTCCTTGCAGTGCACCAATTTAGAACGCGCCATTATGCCTGAAAAATGCCGTTTGCCCACATTTCGGGCAGTGTGACGGCTGCTTTAGGGCTAAACCTTGCGTTTTAGTAAATGGAAATGCACCATGCCCGCCTTATCGGCGCGGATGACTTCCCAGCCGGCCATCCATTCCGGGCTGGCATCGTCGGCAAATTCCAGCGTAATGCCCGACTCGGCATACACCAGCCCGCCCTCTTCCAGTAATTTGCTGCACAGCGGCAAAGCACGTTCGATAAAGCTCTGCTGATAGGGCGGATCGAGAAAGATCAGATCGTAGCGTTGGCCCCGGCTGGCGGCCGATTGCGCGACGGCCAGAGCATCGCCGCGCATGATCTGCACATTGTCGGCCTTGAGTTTCTGTTTGATGGTTTCCAGCTGCTGCACCACGGGCGCGACGGTATCGACCATGGTGACGCTGAGTGCGCCACGGCTGGCCGCTTCAAAGCCGAGCGCCCCGCTGCCGGCGAATAGATCAAGCACGCGCGCGCTGGCCCAGTCGGCATCGCGCTGGTGGTTAATCCAGTTAAACACGGTTTCGCGCACGCGGTCCGGGGTGGGACGCAGGCCGGAGGCGCTGAGCACCGGCAGGGGCGTGCGTTTCCAGCTACCGCCGATGATGCGCACCTGATGGCCGTGCTGCGGGCCATGGACGGGAACTTTGGCCGGTTTGGCGGGCTTGCTGGCGGGCTTTCTAGGCATGATGCAGACGGATGATTTATCAGGCGCGACTATAACATATGGGGCTAGACGGGCTGCTGCGGTGGCCCGGTTTTGCGCGGCCGGAGAGTGCCGCGGCTCCACTGGCGCCGCAATGCCAGACTGTTCCTGCTGGACGTTGCGGGTCGGCGCCATGATCCCGCGGTGGCGCCGCCTGCGTTTTCCATGTTACAGCAGGCGTGCAAAAGTGTAGCGTCAGAATGCTCGGGAAGCAGGAAAGGCCATGTTAAACTTTCGTATTCGTTAACTCTTTTGAACTGGTAACCATGAACGTAGTGATCCTCGCCGCAGGGATGGGCAAACGGATGCAGTCCGCTTTGCCGAAAGTTTTGCATCCGCTGGCTGGCAAGCCGCTGTTGTCGCATGTACTCGATACCGCGCGCAGCCTTTCGGCCAGCCGATTATGCGTGATTTACGGTCATGGTGGCGCGGCCGTACTGGACATGCTGGCCAAACAGCCGGAACGGGTTGCGACGGCCCTGCAGGAACCGCAACTGGGTACTGGCCACGCCGTCATGCAGGCTTTGCCGGAACTCGATGACCAGGCGCCTACCCTGATACTGTATGGCGACGTGCCGCTGACTACCGCTGCTTCGCTGCAAGGCCTGATTGACGTGGCCGGGCAGGACAAGCTGGGTATTCTGACCGTGGTGCAGGACGATCCTTTCGGTCTGGGCCGTATCGTCCGTGAAAACGGCGAAATCAAGCGCATCGTCGAGCAAAAAGATGCGACCGAGGAAGAGCGCGCCATCAAGGAAATTAACAGCGGCATCATGGTGGTGCCGACTGCCCGCCTCAAGCAATGGCTGGGCGCACTGAAAAATAACAACGCGCAGGGCGAGTACTACCTGACCGACATCGTCGCCATGGCGGTGGCCGATGGCGTGCCGGTGGTGGCAGCGCAGCCTTCGGCCCAGTGGGAAGTAGCGGGTGTGAACAGCAAGGTGCAACTGGCTGAGCTGGAGCGTATTCATCAGGGCAATATCGCGCTGAAACTGCTGGAACAGGGCGTGACCCTGATGGATCCGGCCCGTATCGATGTGCGTGGCGAACTGATCTGCGGGCGCGACGTGGTGATCGATGTGGGCTGCGTATTTGAAGGCAAGGTCGAGCTGGCCGATGGCGTGCAGGTGGGCGCCCATAGCGTACTGGTGAATGCCCGCATCGAAGCTGGCGCCCAGATCAAGCCGTTCTGCCATATCGAGGAAGCCGTGGTGGGCCCGGTTTCCATCATCGGTCCATATGCGCGCCTGCGTCCCGGCACTGTGCTTGCGGAAGACGTGCATGTGGGTAACTTCGTTGAAATCAAAAATGGCCAGGTGGCCGCTCATAGCAAGGCCAACCATCTGGCCTATATCGGCGATGCCACCATCGGTTCGCGCGTGAACATCGGTGCCGGCACCATCACCTGCAATTACGATGGCGCCAACAAGTTCCGCACGGTGATCGAGGATGATGCCTTCATCGGCAGTGATAGCCAGTTGATCGCTCCTGTCACGGTGGGCAAAGGCGCCACTCTGGGCGCGGGCACGACGCTGAGCAAGGATGCGCCGGCAGGCAAGCTGACCATTTCGCGTGCGCGCCAGCTGACGATAGAAAACTGGGCCCGTCCGGTCAAGAAGCCGAAATAAGCGCGCCATAGCGCCAGCCTGAGCCGGGACTAGTCCCGGCTTTTTTATTGCCGCTCGGTGTATGACAAGCTAAATGCGCTTGTGGATAAACGTGTGGAGAAGCGTGCTGATATCAGCTGGGTAAGCCCAGGATAAGCGCTGGATAAGAGGTGAATAAATACCGCAAACGATCGCTGGAAATGTTTCCGAAATACGGAATCAGGCGGTTTTCAGCCGATTGTGGATAAGCGTGTTGAAAACCCTGTGAGTTATCCTGGATAAGTTTTTCCTGTGGATAAAGCTGGGTATAAGCCCGTGCATAGCATGGGAATAGCCGGTGGGGAATGTGGGAAAACTC
>Ga0187845_1001675_pt1 | contig 12475 bp, 13 predicted proteins | sample SpaLakP09_SKY_68_FD_134515 | JGI IMG/M metagenome (GOLD analysis project Ga0187845, IMG submission 134515) | Oligotrophic lake water microbial communities from Sparkling Lake, Wisconsin, USA - SP09_SKY_68 | ecosystem: Environmental > Aquatic > Freshwater > Lake | place: USA: Sparkling Lake... | reverse complement strand
TGGACATGGCTGCCGGCGTTGGCGGGCTTCTGCGCCCTGACGCTGTTCGCGGACAAGGCGGCGGCCCAGTGCGGACCGGTGTGCCCGCCGCCGCCTTGTCGGCGAACAGCGTCAGGGCGCAGAAGCCCGCCAACGCCGGCAGCCATGTCATGATCCGCACCCGCATGGGCCGACCTCCCGTTAAGTCAGTGCGAGCCGCGTCGGGCGCAGCGCGCTTCAGCGTCCATCAGAACCGCAAAAGCCTTTCATTTCCGTTGCCCTTTGCCCGAACCCGCCGCAGGCGCGCTGCTTGCTTCGCAGCGGTCAGAGGCTAGAACGATGTTTCATCCTGACACGCAGTTCCTGATCGACCACTGGACGGGCTTGGCCCGCCGGGGAGGCGTGCGCGCGGGGATTCCCGACCGCGCCGCCCTGGAACCGGACGCCCTCGGACTGCGCCTGCCGCGCGCCTTTATCGTCGAACGTACCGGCGAAGACGCCATAATCCGCCTCGCCGGCAGCTGGATTGAGGGGTTTCACAGCGAATCCCTCAAGGACAGCGACCTTCTGTCCGTCTGGCGCACCGCCTCACGCCCGCTGGTCGCCGCGGCGATGACCCAGACCGTGCGCGAGGCCCGGCCCGTCGTGATCGCCGCCCTCGCCGGCTTCCTGTCGGCCCAGATCGAGATCGCCCTTGTCCCACTTCGGGGCCCCTCGGGTGTGGTCGACCGGATTCTGGGACTCTATGCGCCGATCGCCAGCCTGAGCTTCGCACCCGACGAGCCCCGCCTGCTCACCGCCCGGGTCTCGATCGGCGTGGGCGAGGCCGCGCGCCCCGCCCTGTCGCTCGCCGCCGTCGGCGGCCGCCGGATCGCCTGACCGTTCCGGTTCAGGCCTTCAGGTCGCGCGCGTACCGCTTCCAGTTCTGCACATAGTGGGCGGACGAGGCCTTCAGCGCCTCGATCTGGCCCGGCTCCAGCTCCCGCACGACCTTGCCCGGCTGGCCCATGACCAGTGACCCGTCGGGGATGACCTTGCCCTCGGTGATCAGGGTGTTGGCCCCGATCAGGCAGTTCTTCCCGATCTTCGCCCGGCCCAGCACCACCGCGCCGATGCCGATCAGGGTGTTGTCGCCGATCTCGCAGCTGTGAAGCATCACCATATGGCCGACGGTCACCCCGTCACCGATCGTCAGCGGCTCGCCCGGATCGGAATGCAGCACACTGCCGTCCTGGATATTGGTGTCGCGACCAATGGTGATGGGGTCATTGTCACCGCGCAGAACAGCCCCGAACCAGACGCTGGCGCCCGGTTTGAGAATCACGTCTCCTACGAGGGTTGCGTTCGGTGCCACCCAGTATTCGCCCTCCGGCGGAAGCTGTGGTTTCTTGTCGCCAAGACCGTAAACATTCATCCGAACACCGCCATTTCTCAATAAATCGAGGGCTTTAAGCTCTCGTAAACCACGTTAGGCTCATCATGTAGATGCGATTCGAGGCCGCCATTTCGGCCCCGGATTGGAAGCCGGATCAAGCCCGGTCCGGTCAGACTTCGGGGATTGTGCGTGGTGCGCTCGGTTCGGCGGATGATTCCGCTGGAAGTTGACCCTTCTTCCGACCCGGGCGGATGCGTCGCGTCCCCTTCTCTCCTCCCCACCTTCGTTCGAGGCGATGCTTTTCCGGCATCGCCTTTTTTCATGCCCCGCGACGGCGCGTTTTCCGCGTCGTCGTCTTCCATGCCCTGGAGGCGTCCATGACCAAGCGTGCGGCCATCAAGCGTCAGACCCGCGAGACATCCCGTGAACACGGTGTGCTCGATTCCCGTCAGTTCATGGAGGACTCCAAGGTACGCCGGCTTCCAACCCACGCCGGCTGGTCGCCCTATCCATCCAATGACGATCGCGATCAGGCCTATCTCAAGACGCTGAAGCCCAAGTCGGACGGCCAGGCCGAGCTGATGACGGCCATCGACCACCACAACCTCGTCCTGGCCCTCGGGCCGGCAGGCACCGGCAAGACCTATCTGGCCGTGGCCAAGGCGGTCGAGGCGCTCGAGGCCGGCAAGGTCGGTCGCATCGTCCTCAGCCGCCCCGCCGTCGAGGCCGGCGAATCGATCGGCTTCCTGCCCGGCGACATGGAGGACAAGCTCGCCCCCTATCTGCGCCCGCTCTACGACGCCCTTTCGGACCGGCTCAGCATGAAGCGCGTCAAGGCGTTGATGGCCGAGGGCCTGATCGAGATCGCGCCCATCGGCTACATGCGCGGCCGGACCCTGAACAACGCCTTCATCGTCGTCGATGAGGCCCAGAACTGCACCTATGTGCAGCTGAAGATGCTGCTGACCCGCCTGGGCTGGCATTCGACCATGGTGGTCACGGGCGATCCCCAGCAGTCCGACCTGCTCCCCGGCATCTCAGGCCTCATGGATGTCGCCCAGCGACTCGAGCCCGTGCCCGACATCGCCGTGGTGCGCCTCGCCGAACAGGACATCGTCCGGCACCCGCTCGTGGCTTCGATGATCGGCGTCCTCTGACGCCAAACCACGGCTGAAAGATCAGGCCGTCGCCGGATTCACGGCGGCGGCCTTTTCCATGGCCTCGGCCGATGGAGGCTTCGGCCGCGCCCCCATCCGGTCGATCAGGGCGAAGACGAACGGATTCAGCGAGATCGACAGCAGGGCCGCCGCGAGGATCAGGTCGTGCGTCTCCTGCCGCATGCCGCCCAGCTGGACGCTGACCGCCGCCAGAATGAAGGAAAACTCGCCGATCTGGGCCAGGGCCGCGGCGACCGTCAGGCTGGTCGCCTTGTCCAGCTTGAAGGCCGTAGTGATCGCCAGCGCCGCCAGCGACTTGCCGACAATGACGATGCCCAGCACGCCCAGCACAGCCAGCGGCTCACGCACCAGGATGGTCGGGTCAAACAGCATGCCGACCGAGACGAAGAACAGCACCGCAAAGGCATCCCGGAGCGGCAGGGACCGTTCGGCCGCGTTGTGGCCCAGCGGCGAACTGTTCAACACCAGCCCCGCGAGGAAGGCACCGAGGGCGAACGAGTGGAACAGCCAGTAGGCGATCCAGGCGATGCCGAGGGCGATGGCCAGCACCCCGAGGGTGAACAGCTCCCGCGACCGCGTATGGGCGATCCGGATCAGGAGCCACGGCAGCAGACGGGCTCCGACCACCAGCATCACCCCGACAAAGCCGGCGACCTTGAACAGCGTCCAGCCGATGGACTGCGCCAGTTCGGCGCCATTCAGCGCTTCACCGGGCTGGATGATCAGCAGCGGCAGGATGACCAGCGCCAGGACGATCACCAGGTCCTCGACGATCAGCCAGCCCATGGCCAGCCGGCCGACCTGGCCCTTGACCTGTTTGCGTTCCTCGAGCGCCCGCAGAAGGACGACGGTCGAGGCCACTGACAGGGCGAACCCCATCAGGGTCGCCTCGAGATCGCTCATCCCCATCAGGCGGCCCAGTCCCCAGCCCAGGGCTGTGGCGGCCGCGATCTGGAACAGGGCCCCGGGGACGGCGATCTTCCGCACCTTCATCAGGTCGGCGAGCGAAAAGTGCAGCCCGACCCCGAACATCAGCAGGATCACGCCAACCTCCGCCAGCTGCGGGGCCAGTTCCGTGTCCGCGACGAAGCCCATGGTGTGCGGACCGACCGCGATCCCCGCCACCAGATAACCGACCAGAGGCGACAGCTTCAGCCGGTTGGCCAACATGCCGAACACGAAGGCCAGCACAAAGCCGCCGACCAGGGTGAGAATCAGGCTGTCGGCATGCGGCATCGGCGCTCCTGGGATGCGGGCGAGAACTCGTTCGGCGTAAGCCCTTTAACTGGGGACGCGCGGCCCTCCGGACAAGCGGGAAGAGGCCGCCACGCGTGCCCGTGACACGATTGCCCCTTCGCGTGCAGCGCGGGGGCTGCTAACCGAACTCCCTTCACATTTCAGCGACCCGAATGAAAATCCCACGCATCGCCTACGCCGCCTTCGGCTTCGCCCTCATCGTCATCGTCCTCGACCAGCTGACCAAGGCCTGGATCATGGGCGGGCTCGACCTGCGCGAAATGGGGCACATCCGGGTTCTGCCCCCCCTCTTCAACCTGACCTGGGTCGAGAACCGCGGCGTCAGCTTCGGCCTGTTCGGCGACGGTTCGGCCCGCTGGATGCTCAGCGCCTTCTCGATCGCCGTCGCCGGCATCCTCGGCTGGTGGGCGCTGAAGGCCGACCGTCGCATGCTGATTACCGCGATCGGCCTGATCATGGGTGGCGCGCTCGGCAATGTGATCGACCGGATCCGCTTCGGCTATGTTGTCGATTTCCTGGACTTCTCCGGCCCGCATTTCTTCCTCGGCACGATGAAGATCAGCTTCCCGTGGATTTTCAACGTCGCCGACAGCGCCATCTGCATCGGCGTTATCCTGCTGATCCTCGACAGTGTTCGGGCCGAGCAGGAAGCCAAGGTTGGCCTCGCCGCCGAAAAGTCGTAATCAGCCGCTTCCTGTAGGGTTCACGCGCGCGCCCTTTCCGGCGCCCCGCACCGAGATATCAAACATGCGTCTTCGCACCGTCGCCGTTCTGACCCTCACCACCTCGATGTTCGCCCTGGGCGCCTGCTCAGGCCTGCGGACGGGCGTTGGCCTGAACAAGATCACGCCGGACGAGTTTCTGACCGTCTCGACCGCGCCCCTGACCGTCCCGCCGGAGTACGGCCTGCGCCCGCCGGCACCGGGCCAGCCGCGCCCGCAGGAGCTTGCTCCTGAATCCGCCGCCCGCCAGATCCTGCTCGGCCAACGTCAGGCCGTGACGCGTTCGGAAGGTGAACAGGCGCTGGTGGCCCAGGCCGGCGGCGACCGCGCCGACCCCCTCGCCCGCTACGTCGTGGACGACGAGTTTGGCGACCTGGCGCACAAGGAAGAAAGCTGGGCCAACCGCATCATGTTCTGGCGCCGTGACGACGCCGCGACCCAGGCCCCGACGACGCTCCAGACCTCCGAAGGCGCCGTCAACGTCGACGCGGCGAGCGAATACGCCCGCGTTCAGGCCCTGACCGGAGGCCGCACCGGCATCTCGATCACGCCGCGCCGCGACACGGGTTTCAAACTCCCGGGCCTCTAGGTTCGAACACAGTCTGCAGTGGGGCCCGGTTGCGAAAGCAGCCGGGCCTTTTTCATGGCCGCGTCGGATCGACAGGGCGGAGCCCTGTGACCGCGGCCCCGCAAGCGGGGGTCAGCCCTTGGCGGCGCCGGCCCTCAGACCGCGTTCGGCCAGGGCGACAATGGCGACGCCCCCCATGGTCAGGGCCGCGCCGGCGAGGATCTGCGGCGTCAGCACATCGCCCATGAACCCCCAGCCGATCAGGATCGACACGACGGGCGTGGCCAGCAGATAGGGCGTCACCCGCCCCGCCTCCCGCTTCTGCACCAGCCAGAACACCAGCGTCGTGGCCAGCACCGACGACACCAGCCCGGCCCAGATCACGCACGCCCAGACCAGCGCGTCGGCCTTTTGCACGGCCGCCCATTGACCCTGTTCAAACACGGCTGAAGCGAAGGCCAGGGTGGGCAGGGTGACCAATGCCAGCAGTCCCTGCATCTTGAGCGGCGGGATCGAGGTCGTCCGTCGCGCCACGACCGTCGTCAGCGCCCAGGCGCAGGCCGCGCCGGTCCCGACCAGGATCGCCTTCCAGTCCAGCAGGGCGTGGGGATCGAGGGTCATCCAGGCGACGCCGAGAAAGGCGACGGCCACGCCCGTCAGCGCAATGCGCGACAGCCGCTCCCGGAGCAGCAGAAAGGCGAACAGGGCCGTGAACGGTACCCAGAGCTGGGACGCCACGGACACGGGGCTGACGTCCTTCGCCAGCCAGTAGGCGAGGTAGATCAGGCCGTAATGGACCGGTCCGCCGATGCCCGTGATGATCAGCAGGCTCTTCCAGTTCGGAAACGGCCGCCGCACGAACGGAATCAGACAGGCCGCCGCAATGCCGAATCGAAGGGCACCGGTCAGCAGTGGCGGCAGGGTTTCCGTGGCCAGTTTGGCCGCGGCATTGTTCACACCCCAGATCACCACCACGGCGATGATGGCGAGGATCTCGACGGGCGAGAGCGGGCTGTGCGGCTTGTCAGGTGTGATCACCCGCCCGGCTTAACGCGCACGGCCGCCGCACGCGAGCGCGTACGGCGACACTTTGCATTTCGGACTGTGGCGCGCCGGCTGACCTAGAACGGAATGTCGTCGTTCAGGTCGTAGCTTTCCTTGGGACCGCTGGGCTTGTTGGCCCCGCCGGTCGAGAAGCCCGACGAATAGTCGTCGTCCCCGCCGCGCGGGCCACCGCCGCCGGCGCTGTCGCTGCGACCGCCCAGCATGGTCAGTTCACCGCGGAATTTCTGCAGCACGATCTCGGTGGTGTATTTCTCAACGCCCGCCTGCTCGTATTTCCGGGTCTGGATCGAGCCCTCGATGTAAACGGTCGAGCCCTTCTTCAGATAGTTCTCGGCCACCTTGACGATGTTCTCGTTGAAGATGACCACCCGGTGCCACTCGGTCTTTTCCTTGCGCTCGCCGGTGGCCTTGTCGCGCCACTGCTCGGAGGTCGCGATGGACAGGTTGGCCACCCGCTCACCCGAGTTGAGCGTGCGGATTTCCGGGTCCTTGCCCAGGTTGCCGACCAGAATGACCTTGTTGACGCTGCCCGCCATCGCCGAGCTCCTTCTTCGTTCTGGCCCGCCGCGCTTCGCGCTGTTCGGTGCCGATTGCCTGTCATCCGGGCCTAGCGCGCTTTCGACAGGCGCGCGCCCGCTTTGTGGCGCAATCCACAGATTGCTTGTTCCACGTTTGTTCTGTTTCGTCTAGGGCGCGGGCGGCGCGGTCGGATCCGGCGCGTCATTGGCCGACACGGCGATCGGGGTGCCGTCGATGGCCCGCTGGATGGCACCCGGCATGGCTAGGCGTCCGTCCCCGGTCCGGGCCATGGCGTTGAATCGTCCGCCGTCCAGCGTCTGGGACAGCCAGACGCCGCCACGGTCGATGAAGATGAACTGGCCCTGGTAGGACCCGGTAATCTCCTGCCGCGACCCGCCCATGCGCAGGAACCGCAGGCGCACCTCTTCCAGCCGCGCGGCGCAGAACTCGATCTGGGGCTGGTTGTCGGCCACCTTGTTGAACCGCGGTGCCTCGCCCTCGGCGCCGACCTCGACAGCGTAGCAGACGCCCCGGTCGAACGGAGCCTCGACGGCCTTTTCGCAGCCGGCCAGCGACAGGGCGCCGACAGCGAAGGCGGTGATGGCGAGATATTTCATCAGCGCAGTCCCGGGAATGTGCAGCTTCGATCCTGTTCCGCCAGCGTGCGGAAGCGGCTGTTGTCGTTGGACTGCTCGACCCGGCGCGGCACGAGCCTCAGCGTCACGTCACCCCAGCGGCCGTACAGCGCCTCGCCCGGCCGCACGCAGGTGCCCGAATACAGCGCCTGGACGCAGGCGTTCAGGCTCATATTGCCCGACAGCGAACGCCAGTCCGACCCCGTGTGCCGCAGGCAGGCGGAGCCCGACGCCGGCTGGACCGACGGTTCATCCGGCTGCGGCTCGGTGAGCGGCGGCTGTTCCGCTTCGGTCAGTTCGATGGGCGGCGCGCTGGGCGGCGGGGCGAAGGCGGCGGTCGGCGCGGCGGCGAGAGCGCCGGTCTCGTCGATGCCGACGTCGAGCGCGTCCGTGGCGACCCCGTTGCGCCGTGCGCAGTCGGACAGGGTCGCCAGACCGATATACTGGCCGTCGACGAAGCAGCGCAGTTCGCGCGTGGTGTTCAGTTCAGGGGCATCGGCCACATCGACCGTCAGCCCGCCCTGCGCGGCCGGCGGGGGTGCGGGATTCCGCTCCCGGCCGGCGCTGAAGATCAGGGCGATCACGACGGCCGCGACAACCGCCAGGCCGGCGCCGATGGCGATGAGAAGACGATTGTCCTGGGGCATGAAGGGCTCGCGCGGATGGAGCCTCCAATAACCCCGCCCGGCCCTTCCCCGTCAACGCTCTTCGTCGGTGAAGCTCTATCCGCCGAGGCGGGCCAGCGCCGCCTGGTAGTTGGCCAGCTGCGCCGTCAGATAGGCGGGAGCCGCACCCGTGACGGCCGGCTTGTTGGCACCGGGAGCCAGCGCCTTGTAGGCGTCCCGGACCACCCTGACGGCGGCTCTGAGCGCCTCGACCGAGGATTTGATCTGGTCGGTTCCGGTCAGCGACAGCGTCGTCGGCAGCGCCATGGCGAAGGTCTTGGGACCGCCCGCCTTCGACGTGGGACTGACGATCCCGGGCGACAGGCCGAGGGCGGCGAGGGCATCACGGCCGGTTTCCCCGCTGGTCAGGATCGCGCCGGCCCGCCCGTCGCGCGGCACAATGGACAGCCTCTGCATCCGTCCGCTGTTCTGCTCTTCAAGCTCTCCGGTCTTGAGCGGATCGGTGACGACGGTGACCTTCAGCTGGCCCGAGGAGGCCTGTTCGATCTTGCGCGCCAACGTCTGCAAGGTGTCCGCGGCCTCGATGGTGACCGCCCGGCGTCGGCTGCCATCGGCGGGCGACAGATAGAAGCGGTCGCCCGGCCGCAACGCCGTCGCCGCCGTCAGGGTCTTGGAATCTCCCATCGAAACCAGCCCCTGGGGCAGGCCCAGACGGTCCAGCACGCTGGCTCCCCCGCTCGCCACGGCGAGGCTCAGCGGCGATGCCTGCTGGTCCGCCCCCGACCAGGTGCGGGTCCATTCGACCGCCCCGATCAGCGGGTCGAGCCGGGTGAGATAGCCCTCCCTCGGATCCGTCTCCGGGGCCCCGGCCGGTCGGTCGGCAGTGCCCGTGATCCAGACCTTCCCGCCGTGCACCTTCATATCCGCGACGCTGTCGTCACCGGCACCGCCGAAATAGGTCAGCCGGTCCGCGGCCGCCGGTGAAAGGTCGGCCTCCAGCACCGCGACATAGGCGTCCGAACTGCCAGAATGGGCCGTGTTCACCGTCGCGATGTCGAGGGCGGGGTTGCGGGTCGTTCCGGTCAGGACAACCCGGCCGGCGGAGACGGCGATCCCGGTCACATCGCCGCTGGCGGCTCCCAGATCCCGGACCCCGGCCAGGCTCGGGGCTCCGTCGAGGTCCGGCGTATAATGACGCACCAAGACCCGACCGTTCTCGACCCCCGCCGTATAGATCGACGAGCCCTCGACCGTCATGGCCTTGACGCTGTCGTCGCCGGCCGTTCCGAACTGGCTGATCGACACAGGCGTGGCCGTAAAGGGCGCCAGGCTGTGCGCCTGGGTCGCCGAAAAGCCCTGCAGATAGCCGTCCCACCCGCCGATTCCGGACGCGCCCGGCATCGCTGATTTCGAGCGTCCGGCGACATAGACCCGGCCGTCGGCCCCGAACGACACAGCCGTGGCCTCGTCGGCCGCCCGGGCCCCGCGCCGCTGGGTCCACAGCTCCTCTCCAGCGGCGTCGAAAACGGTGACGAAACTGTCCGACACATTGGCGTCAACCACCCGCGCGCCCGGCTCGAGTGCGCCGGTGACCGATCCGGCCACGGCGACCCGTCCATCCGCGGCAATGGCGATCGCATAGCCACTCGCCTCGTCCGCCGCCCCGAGCATCCGCGTGGCTACGACGCGTCCCGACGGATCAAGCTTCATGAGCGCCATATCACGCTCGCCCTTGAGCGGCTGGGAGCCCGGTGCTGCCTCGATGTCGGCGACGATCCACAGCGACCCGTCGGATGCGGTGGCGCTGGCTCGAACCGTCTCGACCCCCTTGGGCAAGGCCGTTTGCGAGGCCCGCCCTGCCACCCAGCCCGTCTGGCCGGACGGCTGCAGCGGCTCCGGCGCGGCACCGCCGTCGCTCTGGAATTTCAGAAGCTCGTTCCCGCCCGCGCTGCCGGCAGCCTGGACCACGTAGACCGCATCTGACGTCTGCGGCGCGGTGAAGCGAACCGTTTCGGCGCTCGTGCCCTGCAGCACCAGCCCCCACTGATCCGCCTGTGCCGGCAGGGTGATGGTCTTGGAGCCGAGCTGGATCGTGCGGGGCGCGCCATTGACCTTTTCCCGGCCCAGCCGCGTGGCGACCCCGGCATCGGTCAGCCTGTCATTGACGAAGGTGATGACGTTATCGAGCGTACGGGTCTGGGCGCCCATCCCGGCGAGGTCGATCGGGACGGTGACGTCTCCGCCGACGGTTCCGATCGTGATGTCGAACACGACGGGCCCCTCGAGGTTCGGCACCGAGGACGCCAGGTCGCCATCGTGGACCGGTCGGGTCACGATCCGCGTCGCGTCGCGCGCCACGCCCGCCGACGTCTTCGCCGTCGTGGACGATACACCCTGGACCATGCGGACATCTTCGAAACCGGCCGTCTGCAGATAGGCACCGACCTCCGAGATTCCGGAAGCAAACCGCTCGCGGATCCGGGCCAGCTCTCCCTCGCCGACACCGGTCTGGTCCACCCGCGTAGCGAGGGCGGTCAGTGAGGTCAGACCCTGGTAGAGGGCGAACAGTTTTCGATAGTCGGACGACGCGCCGGGAACATCGAGACGACCGGAATCGACCGTGATCAGCTGTCGGGCCGCGAGCGCGGACCGCACGACGGAATCCGGCTTGGACGGCTTGACGCTGACGTCCCATGGCGGGGTCGGCTGGGTCTTCACCGTCCTCGCGGTGGACGCGCCGCTGAACGCGGCCGTGTCTGCCGCGGAGGCTCCGTACAGACCGAGCAGATAGCTGTTGTTGATCACGGCGAACTCCCGCGACGACTATGGGGGCTCAACCGTAACGACGGCTTAACGTCCGGTTACGGAGGGACTCCGGCCGCGACTCAGGGAACAATGTTCTGGTGCAGCCGTTATCGGCGCGCTCGATAAGGAGGACGCTGTGAAGACCGCCTTCGTCAACGCCTTGAAATCATTGCTTTCAATGTACGGCATCGGGACGCGTCGGCGTCGCGCCGCCGTCCAGATCGGCCCCGCCGGCGTGCGCCGGCCGGCCTAGTTCCGGAACAGCGACAGGATGATCTGCGGCGCCTGGTTCGCGATCGAGAGCGACTGCGCACCGAGTTGCTGCTGCACCTGCAGGGCCTGAAGGCGGGCGCTCTCCTTCGCCAGGTCAGCGTCGACCAGCTTGCCGATGCCGGTTTCAAGCGAATCCATCAGCTTCGAGACGAAGGTGTTGTGGGTCTCGATCTGCTTGGCCTGGGCACCGAGTGAGGCCAGACCCGAGTTCACCGTTGCGAGGGCCGTATCGATGACGCCGAGCGCGGTGGCCGCGGCGGCCGGCAGGAGCAGGTTCTGGGTGCTCAGCCCCAGACCGACGGTGGTGAAGTCTTGCGGATCGATCGAGATGGTATCGACGGCGTCGACGTTGGCCAGAAAGTCCAGCGCGCCCGTCAGGGAGTCATCCAGCAGATTCACCCCGTCAAACGTGGCGCTCTCGGCGAACTGCTGCACCGACCGGACCAGGCTCTGGAAGTCGTCGTTGTAGGCCGCCCGGGACTCGGGGGTCTGGGAGAGATCGGACGCCGCCACGGCCTTCTGGCGCATCTGGATGATCAGGTCGGAAATCGCCTCACCGGCCGCCAGGGTCACATCCGCGAGCGAGGTGGCCCGGTCCAGACTGGTCTTGACCGAATCAAGAGCCCCCAGATCGGCCCGCTGGTTCTGGGCGATGGCCCAGACCGCCGAATTGTCCTTGGCACCCGCGACCTTCAGGCCCGTGCTGACACGGTTCTGCACCGCCGACATCCGGTCGTTGATCTGATTGAGGTTTTGCAGCGCAACGAGCGCTGAGGAATTGCTGTGGACGCTGTTGGACATGGTTCTGGCCCTGGAACGGTTCCAGCACAGCCTATGAGTCGAGTCGTATGCGTATGGTTAACGCAAGATGTCCGGGCGCGCGGCTGCGGCCCGGGGACGATCAGGTCTCGACGTAAATTCAGACGGTGGTGTTGATCACCGCCCCGACGCCGTAGTCATCACGCTGCCTCATCTGCATCACTTCCTCGCTCGGCAGTTGCCGCACGACCTCGCCGGTTTCCCGGTCCAGGGTCTTGTAGACAAAGGATCCCGCGCTGGACCCCTGCTCGATCACCAGCCGGTAACGGGCCTGGCGTTCGGCGTCTGCGACAGCTTTGGAGCTGGCTTCGCGGTCAGCTCCAGACTGCAGTGATGGTTCGGCTGTCAGAACCGGTACGGCTCTTACTGTTTGTTCTGCATTCATCTCCTGATCGTCGGCGACAAAGCCGACGTCTCCTGGTCACAAACGCTCGGGAACAGAGGCGGAGCCGCGCACGGCTCCGCCTCCATCTCCTGATTCCTTAGCGGAACAGGCCGAGCAGGATCGAACTCGACTGGTTGGCGATCGACAGGGCCTGCACACCCAGCTGTTGCTTGGTCTGCAGAGCGGTCAGTCGGGCGCTTTCCTTGGCCAGATCGGCGTCGACGAGGTTGCCCACGCCGGCTTCAAGGGCGTCCTGGATCTTGCTGGTG
>Ga0187845_1001674_pt1 | contig 12485 bp, 10 predicted proteins | sample SpaLakP09_SKY_68_FD_134515 | JGI IMG/M metagenome (GOLD analysis project Ga0187845, IMG submission 134515) | Oligotrophic lake water microbial communities from Sparkling Lake, Wisconsin, USA - SP09_SKY_68 | ecosystem: Environmental > Aquatic > Freshwater > Lake | place: USA: Sparkling Lake... | reverse complement strand
GCGCAGCACCACCTTGCCCGGTTCGCGCTGGTACAACTGGCAGGACTGGATGAAGTCCCACGTGCACGCGTCCAGCGCGATCATGAGGCCCGGCAAGCGGTTGCCGTAGCGGTCCAGCACGTACTCCTGCAGGCGCCCTTCGATCGCCGTGCAGCGGCCGGCGCCATCGAGCGTCGCGCAATCGGCCGTGCGGTAGCGGATCAGGGGCATGACCTCGTTCCACAACGACGTGCCGACGATTTCGTTGCGGCCGTCGTGGGCCAGCGTTTCCGTCCAGCCGTACAGGGGCTCGAATCGGTACGGGCTCGTCGCGCCGTCCGTGTGCAGTGCGAAAGCGAGATTCGTCCGTTCCGTCAGCCCATAGCTGATGGACACTTGCGTGCCGAACACCTGGCCGATGCGCGCGAGCTGGCCGGGCGATGCCGGTTCGGACGCGAGCAGCACGCCCCGCAGCGGCCAGTCGACGGCGTGGCCGCCCTGGGCCAGCAGTTCGGCCAGCGCCAGCGCCGCACTCGGGTAAGCGTGAATGTAACGGGGCGCAAACCGGCGGACGGCGCGCAGGATGCGATCGAGGTGGTGTAGCTGCACATGGTCGGGCGACAGCATCAGGCGATTGCCCTGGCGCCAGGTCGGCGCGGCATCGAGCGGTTGGGCGGCGTCGTAGCCGATGCGCAGGTAGCGCGAGGTGTCGAAGTCGAACCCGAGCCGGCCCCAGGCGTGGCAATAGAACGCCTTTTCGATGTCGGTCTCGCGCTTGCTGCGCCAGACGCCGATGCCGGTGCCGGTCGAGCCGTGGCTCGTCGCGTACAGCAGAAAGCGGCGGTCCGCCTGTTCGTTCAGGAATGCGGCTTGCTGTGCCATGACCGTTTCCTTGTCGATGTACGGAAAGCGTTCGAGCAATTCCTTCAGCGGTGCGAGGACGAGATCGCGGCCCGGAATCCGCACCGTGTTCCGGTAGAACGGCACATGGGTCACGGCTGTCGACAGAATATGGCGCAGGCGCACGTTAGCGATATGGTCGCGCACTTCGGGCCGGTCGTCCAGCAGGGCGCGGACGAGGAAATGGTCTGTGTGATACAGGAACCTTTTTGGAATCACCCGGCGCCATCGGTAGTACTGGCGGGCGATGGCTTGTTTAATCATGGTCGCTGGAGCAGTAGGATCCGCAAGTCGTATTGACGCGCTCACGAAATATTAGTTCTGTCATCAGCGCACGCACGTTACAGGTTAGTCATCTTTTCAATTGCTAATGTTGTGTGGGAATATGATTCGACGTTTGATGCACCATTGGAGAAAACATGAAACAGCATTTCGTTGCACTTCTGGTTACCCTGGGAGCCGCCACCGCATTCGCCCAGACGACCGTGCCGAACCCGCTGGCGCCGGACAAGGGCGCCCCGAGCGCGCCCGTTGCCGGCAAGCCGGCGAAATCCGTACCCGCGCCCAAGGAACAGGCGTCCGGCGGCGGCGCGGGCAAGGTGTGGGCCAACAGCACCAGCAAGGTCTACCACTGCGAAGGCAGCAAGTACTACGGCAAGACCAAGAAGGGCGAGTACATGACGGAAGCCGATGCCAGGGCCAAGGGCTTTCACGGCGTGGGCGGCAAGGACTGCGCCCGATAAGCCGCCGGGCGCGCCGCCACGCCCACGGCGGCGAGGACGAACGCGATGCCGGCCAGTTGCCGCGGTCTCACCGGCTCGTGCAGTACCAAGGCCGCCAGCAGCACCGCGGCCACGGGCGCCAGCGCCGTGAACAGCGCCGCTTCCGTCCCGCCGACCCGGGCCGTGCCCGCATACCAGAGCAGGAAGCCGCCCACCGTCGGCAACAGCGCGTAGTACGCGACGGCGAGCAGCGCGGCCGGCGTCACCGCCGCCAGAGTAGCGCCTTCGGCCAGCGCGAAGGGCAGCGACGCCGCGAGGCCGATGGCGCTCATCAGCGTCGACAGCGCGAGCGGAGAGATCGCCATCCGCACCCGCTTGTCGAGCAGGATGAACAGGGCTTCGCACAGCACCGCACCGAACACGAGCGCATTGCCCGCCGCCGATCCGGCGCCTGCGCCCGCGGGCTGCAGCACGAACAGGCCGACGGCCGCGAGCAGCACGGTCGCGATCAGGGCGGGCCGCGGCCGCTCGCCCAGCACGAGCACCGCAACGACGGCCGACACGACGGGCAAGGTGCCGAGGATGACGCCGGCATCGAGTGCGGACGTCGCACGCAGCCCGGCCATCAACAGGGTCGTGTACCCGGCCGTGCCGGCCAGCCCCTGCACGACGAGAAGCGCGCCATCGTGCCGGTCCGGGCGCGGCAGGCGCTGGCCGGAGAGGCGCAGCAGCACGAGAAAACAGGGCAGCGCGAGCGCGAAGCGCAGGGCGGTGGCCGTGAACGGCGGCAGGCCGCCGGCGGCGATCTTGCTGGCCACAACGGTGCTGCCGACGAGCACCATGGCCACCGTCAGGTACACATAGCCCAGGGTTTTATCCGACACAACGTTCTCCTCGTCATCGACATGGGAACGCAGGTTAGCTGCCGGCCCGCTCCCCGTATTGAACGAAATTGCAGGCGTACGCACCGGGCGTGATGCCATAGGTGCGGATGAAGAGGCGCGTCATGTGGCTCTGGTCGGCAAAGCCGCAGGCGGCCGCCGCGTCGGCCAGCGTCGACCCGCGCGCCAGCAGGGCACGGGCCGCGTCGATGCGGCGCTGGATCAGGTAGGCGTGCGGCGTCAGTCCCGTCGCCCGCGCGAATTGCCGCACGAGCTGAAACCGGCTGAGACCGCTGACGGCCGCCAGGTCGGCGAGACTGGGCGCGGCGGCCGGGGCGTCGTCGATCATCGCACGGGCCCGCGCGATCGCGGCCGTCACCGACCTGGGCGGGACGGGCTGCGCATCGCCTTGCAGGCCTTGCAGCAATTCGAGGAGCAATTGCTCGCGCAACAGGTCGCTTGCCTGTCCCGTGACCGCCGCGTACAGCCGCCCGAAACAGGCGGCCAGCGCCGCATGGTGGGCCACCGGCCGGTGAAACGTGTAGTCGCGGCGGGCGCCTTCGCTCAGGTCGGCCGCCACGGCCCCGGCGAGATGCGGCGGCAGGTACAGCATGCGCCACGCCCGGGGTGCGCCGCCGAGCGGGGCGCCGTCGTGGACTTCGCCCGGATTCACCGTGATGAGGTCGCCGGCCCGTGCCTCCACCTGGCCGCGTCCGCTGCTCGACTTCTGGCCGCCGGCCAGCATGAGGCCGACGCCGTGCTGGTCATGGCTGTGGCGCGCGAAGACGTGGTCGCTGCGCGCGTCCACGGCCTGCACCCCCGGCAATGCGGCACGGACGATCGTGAAATCGGCGCTGTTCCTGGACTTGGGCATGCGTTCAGTGTACCAGCGGACCGATGTCGACCGCCCCGGCCATGGCGCGGTAGCCCGCGTCGCCCGGATGCAGGTGATCGCCGGAATCGAAGGCGGCCCGCATGCGGCCCGGCCGGGCGGGGTCGCGCAGGACGGCGTCGAAGTCGACGACGGCATCGACTACGCCGGCCGTGCGGATCCAGTCGTTCAATTGCTGGCGCAGGCGTTCCTTGGCGGGACTGTAGTGGCCGGCATACGGCGTGCCGGCGAGGGCGCCTTCGAACGGCGGCAATGTCCCCGCCGTGACGCGCACGCCGCGGACGTGGCTTGCCGCGACCAGTTGCCGGTACGCGGCCGTGAGTTCGTCCAGCGTGGCGGAACGCTCGCCCGGCGCGAACGGACTGCCGGGCCAGCCGATGTCATTAATCCCGAGCAGCACGATGACATCCGTCACGCCCGGCTGGCTCAATACGTCCTGCTCGAGGCGGGCGAGGGCGCTCACGCCCATGCCGTCGCGCGCCAGCCGGCCACCCGAGATGCCGGCATTGGCGACGGCGACGCCGTGCGGCGCCAGCCGCTGCGCGAGGATGTCCGGCCAGCGGCGGTCCGCATCGGGTGTCGAACCGTTGCCGTCCGTGATCGAATCGCCGAGCGCGACGACGGTGCGGGCCGGTTGTGCGGACTCGACCAGGACGGCGTTCAGGAACAGGCGTCCGCCGACAGGGGCACCGTCGATGTGCATCGTCTGCTGTGCGCCCCAGTGGAACGACGCGACGGTCGTCGGCGCGGGCAGCGACGTCGTCACGGCCAGCCGGGACAGCGGCCGCACGGGGAGTGCGACGGGATCGCTCGTCACCGTCGCGCCCGGCAGGATGGCGGCACCGGGCTGACCGGCAAACGTCAGCGTCCGGGCGGCACGCGGATCGTCGTCCGGGCCGACACGCACGGCGCCGAGCTTGACCGGTTCGTGGCCGTAGCGGTTCGAGAACACGAGCCGGATGCACCGGCCGCCCGCGCTCAGGCGGACGGTTTCGCGCACGGTCGCGTTGTCGACGTGCGTGGGCACGTTCATCGGCAGGGCGAACGTGGCGTCCCAGGCGGGTTGCGGGGCGGCGTACCAGGACGTGGTCCAGTGTCCCTGCGCCGGCGCGTCGTGTGCGGCAAGCAGCAGGGAGAGAGTGAGTACAGCAATTGATTTGGACATGGTGGACTCCTTGATCGAGAGCTCCACGGTAGGTCATTCTGAAATGTTGATGAAGATGGTAGGATGCGAGATCACTCATTCCGGTTTCGAATAGATGGATACGCTCCACGCGATGCGCGTCTTCACCCGCACTCTTGAACTGGGCAGCCTGTCGGCGGCAGCCCGCGAATTCGGCACGACGCAACCGACCGTCAGCAAATGGCTGGTCCAGCTGGAGCGGCAGTTGCGCGTGCGCCTCGTCGAACGCAGCACGCGCGGCCTGGCGCCGACGGAGCAGGGCCAGCGTTTCTATGCCGACGCCAAACGCATCGTCGAGCAGTTCGACGCGGCCGTCGGCGACGTGCAGGGCATGACGGGACGGGCGGCGGGGCTGTTGCGCATCAATGCGCCGGTCGCGCTGGGCCAGTTCCGCATCAATGCGATGGTCCAGCGCTTCATGGCGGATCACCCCGCCATCGAGGTGGAGCTGATTCTCAACGACCGCTTCGTCGACCTCGTCGAGGAAGGCGTCGACGTCGCGTTTCGGCTGGGCGGCACGTTGCCGCCGGACGCCATCGGCCGGCACCTGGCGACCGTGCCGCGCTTCCTGGTGGCGGCACCAAGGTATCTCGCGCGGCGGGGCGTGCCTGCTGCGCCGGATGACTTGGCGGCACACGACGTCGTCCGCTTCGCCTGGACGCCGGGCAATACGATGGAATTGTTCCGCGGCGAAGAGCTGGCGCGGGTGGCGACATCGAGCCGCTTCCGCGTGAACAATGCGCTGGCGATACGGGAGGCGCTGGTGCTGGGCAGCGGGATCGGCGTGTGTCCGGACTGGCTGGCCCGCGACCTGCTGGACAGCGGGGAACTGGTACGCGTGCTGGAGGGGTGGGCCGCGCGGCCGCAGGATTTAACGCTGCTGTATCCGTCGCGGCAATTTCAGCCGCTGCGGACGCGGCTGTTCATCGAGTTCGTGGTCGGGCAATTCAGTGGGATTGCTGGCTTTGCAGGCGGCCCAGGATGAATCGGGCGGTGCGGCTCGATGCGCGGTGCTTTTCGGCCGCCTTCATGAGCTTCGGGAAGACGAGGGAGCGCTCGCCGCAATCGCTGCAGAGGATGCGCTCGCTGCTCCACAGGATACGCATGAGGGGCGTACGCGCGATCCGGCGTACGTAGGAGGAACCGCATTCGGGGCAAGAAGACATGAGTCGTACCGGTAGGTGTTGAATATTAATCAACAACATACCAGCCATTGCTGAGCTGGACGGTGCGGTGGCGCACACTAGCGCATGCCGATGATGAGTTAGGCAGACCACGGTGGGTCTCGGTAGGGCTTGCTACTCTGCAAACATGGCAGCCCCGGTATCCGATCGAAAACTCTACGCGATGAAACGCATGTCGCTCGCGTTGCAGCGCGCGGCGGCGGCACGGCCGCTTGGACCGACCACCGATCGCGCGCTGCGCTGGGCCGCGGCATGGGGTGTCGTGGCCGGCATCCGGACGCCGCGTACGCGGATCCGGTTGCGGCGCACGACGCTGGTCGGCGCAGCAGCGATCAGACCACCGACCCCAACTTGAAAATCGGCAGATACATGGCCACGACGAGGCCACCGATCAGCACACCCAGGATGACCATGATCAAGGGCTCCATCAACGACGACAGCGCCTTGACGGCCTCGTCCACTTCTTCCTCGTAGAAGTCCGCCACCTTGCCCAGCATGCCGTCCAGCGCGCCGGATTCCTCGCCGATGGCGACCATTTGCGTGACCATGTTCGGGAAGACATTGGCGTTCTGCATCGCGACCGTCAGGCTCGTGCCCGTGCTCACTTCCGTCTGGATCTTTTTGGTCGCGTCCAGGTAGACGTTGTTGCCGGACGCGCCGCCCACGGAGTCCAGCGCTTCCACGAGCGGTACGCCGGCCGCGAACATCGTCGCCAGCGTGCGGGTCCAGCGGGCGATCGTCGCCTTGCGGATCACCTCGCCGAAGATGGGGAGGCGCAGCAGGACGCGGTCCATGACCTGCTGCATCCGCAGCGACCGGCGCCACGACTGGAAGAAGAAGTACAGGGCGCCGAAGATCGAGCCGAAGATGATGTACCACCATTGCACGACGAAGTCGGAGATGCCCATCACGATCAGGGTCGGGGCCGGCAGGTTCGCGCCGAAGCTGGAAAACACGGATTTGAACGCCGGCACCACCCAGATCATGATCACGGCCGTGACGATGAAGGCGATGGCGATGATCGCGCACGGGTACATCAGCGCGCCCTTGATCTTGCTCTTCAGCGCGAGCGTTTTTTCCTTGTAGATCGCCAGTCGCGTCAGCAGGTCTTCGAGGATACCGGCCTGCTCGCCGGCGCCGACGAGGTTGCAGAACAGCGGGTCGAAGTACAACGGGTATTTGCGGAAGGCGTTGTTCAGGCTGGTGCCCGTCTCGATGTCGGCGCGCAGGTCCATGATCAGCTTGGACATCGACGGATTCGCATGGCCCTTGCCGACGATGTCGAACGATTGCAGCAACGGCACACCGGCCTTCATCATCGTCGCCAGCTGGCGCGTGAACAGCGTGAGGTCCTTGTCCTGGATCTTCTTGCCGCTGCGGTACACTTTCTTCTTGACCTTGGTGACCATGATGCCCTGGCGGCGCAGGGTCACGTTCACGATGGTTTCGCCGCCCGCGCGCATTTCGCCGCGCACGGTCTTGCCCGTCTTGTCCTTGCCTTCCCAGGCGAAGATGTGTTCCTTGACCTGCGCGTTGGGTGCGCGGCGTGCCGGGGCGGATGTCGTTGCCATGGTGGGTCCTTATTCGTTCGTACAGCCGAGCACTTCTTCGAGACTGGTGAGGCCTTGTTTCACTTTCAGCAGGCCGGAACGGCGCAGCGAGTTCACGCCCTCGGCCTCGGCCTGGGCGGCGATCTCCATGGCGTTGCCGTTCGCGAGGATCAGGGCTTCGATCGCGGGCGTGATCGGCATGATCTGGTAGATGCCCACGCGGCCCTTGTAGCCGGAGCCCAGGCAGCGCTCGCAGCCGACGGGGCCGTACGGTTTCCAGTCGCCGTCGAAGTCGGTGTCGCGGAAGCCCGCGGCCTTCAGCGTGTCGCGGCCGATGTCGAGCGGCTGCTTGCACGTGCACAGGCGGCGCGCGAGGCGCTGGGCCGTGATCAGGATGACGGACGAGGCGATGTTGAACGGGGCCACGCCCATGTTCATGAGGCGCGTCAGGGTCGACGGCGCGTCGTTCGTGTGCAGGGTGGAAAACACCATGTGGCCCGTCTGCGCCGCCTTGATGGCGATGTCGGCCGTTTCCAGGTCGCGAATCTCGCCGACCATGATGATGTCCGGATCCTGGCGCAGGAAGGCTTTCAGCGCGATGGGGAACGTGAGGCCCGCTTTTTCGTTGACGTTGACCTGGTTCACGCCGGGCAGGTTGATCTCGGCCGGGTCTTCCGCTGTGGAGATGTTGATCCCAGGCTTGTTCAACAGGTTCAGGCAGCTGTACAGCGACACGGTTTTACCGGAGCCCGTCGGGCCCGTCACGAGCACCATGCCGTACGGGCGCGTGATGGCGTCGATCAGCAACGCCTTTTGATCCGGATCGTAGCCGAGCGCGTCGATGCCCATCTGGGCCTGCGTCGCGTCGAGGATACGCATGACCGTCTTTTCGCCGAACAGGGTCGGCAAGGTGCTCACGCGAAAATCGATCGTTTTCGTGGGCGACAGCACGAGGCGCATGCGACCGTCTTGCGGGACGCGTTTTTCCGAGATGTCGAGCTTGGCCAGCACCTTGATGCGCGAGACCAGCTTGTCGCGGATCGACAGCGGCGGCGCCAGGTGGTCGCGCAGCACGCCGTCCACGCGCAGGCGGATGCGGTACTGCTTTTCGTAGGGCTCGAAATGGATGTCCGACGCGCCGAGCGTGATCGCATCCATCAGCACCTTGTTCAGGAAGCGCACGATCGGCGCGTCCTCGACTTCCGCGGCGGCGGCCGCTTCCGCCGCTTGTGCGGGGGCCTCTTCCTCGGCGAATTCGATGTCGCCATCCTCGCCGGTCAGCTCGCTCAAGTCCTGCTCGGCGCTCTTGGCGATGTTCGCCAGCAGCGCCAGCAGGGTGTCGTGCGCGACGATCACCGGCTCGACCGTCGATTCGCTCTGGAACTTGATCTGGTCGAGCGCCTGCGTATTCGTCGGGTCGGACAGCGCCACCGACAATTTGTTGCCCCTGCGTGCCAGCGCGACGACGCGCTGGGCCTGCATCAGCTTCGGATCGATCGCGTTGACGGGCAGGGCGTCGTGGCTGAACGTGCCGAGGTCGAGCAGGGGATAGCCGAAGGTTTCGGCGCAAAAGGCGGCGAGGGACTTCGCATCGATGGAGCTGCTGCCGAGCAAGGTGTCGATGAAACCGGCCTTGTCGGCGGACGCCTTCTTTTGCAAGGTGTCCGCTTGAGGCAAGGTCAGCCGTCCGGCCTGCACCAGGGCACGCGCCAGCCCGGGCAACGCCGTGCCGGGGGGGGTGTTGGGGAGGACTGCTGCCATATGGTCAGGTTTGGAAGGACGACAGGAAGCCGGGCAGGATGGAGGGCCCCGGCGGATGGTCTCGATGATGCCCGCAGGCATCAAATCGGTCAAGACTTTGTCGTAGGGAAAGATGCGTGCATACCACGTGGATGAAATGGCATGGTACCGGCTCGCAATGTCGAGTGAATAACATCGTTAATCCTCGTGCAAGATCAAGGGCTTACCGCCGGTTCGTGGCCGGCGGCGCTCGGCCGGCGAAGCCCGATCAGGCTGCCAGCCAGCGTTTGACCGCGACCGGCCGCAACAGTTTCACGACCTTGATGGCCTGGTTCTGCACCTGCACGACTTCGATCACACAGTTGCCGATCTTGAGGGCGATGGGGAATTCCGGAATCTCCTGCAACAGCTCGAGCAGCAGGCCGTTGACGGTCTTCGGCCCGTCGAGGGGCAGGTCGAGACCGAGCTTTTTATTGATGTCGCGCAGTGGCGTCGTGCCTTCCAGCAGGACTTCGCCCTGGGCATTCCACGCCATCGCATCGCTGCGGGCGGCGCCCGGCGTCGACGTCGTGAAGTCGCCGATCATTTCCTCGATGATGTCCTCCAGGGTGACGAGGCCTTGCACTTCGCCGTACTCGTCCACGATGATGCCCAGGCGCTCCTTGTTCTCCTGGAAATACTGCAGCTGCGTGAAGACGCCCGTGTCTTGTGGAATAAAGTAGGGTTCCGTCAGCAGTTCGCGGAAGTGCTCGATCGTGAGGTCGTCTTCCTCGTTCAACAGCGCGACGGCCTTGCGCACGTGCAGGATGCCGACGATGCGGTTGATCTCGCCCTCGTACACGGGCAGCTTGTTGTGATAGCACGTGGTCAGCTCGGCCTTGAGATCGTCGACCGGCAGCGCGAGGTTCAGCGCCTCGATCTGGCTGCGCGGCGTCATGATGTCCTCGACGGAGATCTTTTCCAGCTCGAACAGGTTCAGCAGGATGCTCTTGTGCTTTTGCGGGATGTAGCTGCCCGCTTCCAGCACGACGGAACGCAATTCTTCCGGGGACAGTCTCTGCTGGGCATCCGCATGCCCCACGCCCACGCCGCGGATGCGCAGCAGGCGCAACAGGCCGTTGACGAACAGGTTCACGAACCAGATCGCGGGCTTCGCGACCTTCATCAACGCACGCAGCACATAGCTGGAACCGAGCGAGATACGCTCCGGGTACGTGGCGCCGATGATCTTGGGTGAGATCTCCGCGAACACGATCAGCAGGAACGCGACGACGGCCGTGGCGATCGTGATCACGCTTTCCTCGTGGCCGAAGAACAGGATGGCGATCGCGGTGACGAGTGCGGTCGCCATCGCATTGATCAGCGTATTGGCGATGAGGACCAGCGACAGCAGTTTATCCGTGCGGTCCAGCAGCCACAGCGTGGTGATGGCGGCGCCGTTGCCCCGCTTCGCGAGATGGCGCAGTCGATACTTGTTGGCCGCCATCAGGGCGGTTTCCGCCATCGCGAAGAAGGCCGAGCAGAGAATCAGGAGGGCGAGTGCGAGGATGAGCACCCAAAGTGGTACGGTTTCCAAGGATCACCGTGAAGAATCGTCGGGAATCTGGCGACGCCAGCGCAGAGGCCGATTCTAAGACAAGGGGAGAGGGCTTGCAAGTTTGGCTAGATGCGCGCCCTCTCGCCCGTCACGATCTCAATGATGCATTCGTTCCCAGCCGTGCCGCATGGCCAGCTTGACCTTGTCCCAGGCGGATGCCTCGCCGCCGGGGTGCCTGTTCTCCCAGTCGCTCTTCAGCGCGGGTTCGGCCTCTTCCCACGTCCGGGCGGGATGATCGGCCCCGGACCCCAGGTCGTTGCCACGGGCGGGCGCGGCCCACACGGCGTCCTCGTCCGGGGTATCCCAGCGCGCGATGCTGCCCAGCGATTCCTTGAACGTGTTGCCGGCGGGCGGCGCGTCCGCGTTCTGGGTGCCGAAATAATGGCTGTCTTCGTGGGGACGATGCTGCAGGGCGCCGGGCGCGGTACCGGGCCGGTAGATATGTGGCGGCGCGACGGGTCCTGCCCAGCTGCCGCCAGCGTCCGCGGCAGGGGTGTCTTCGAGCCCGGCCGGGTGGTACTGGCCCATGATGCCGGCGGCGCGCGCGGCTTCCGGATCGGTGGCCGTGGTGAGGGTGATGATGGGGCGTTCGGGCATGGCCGTGCCGCCATGTCCCGCGTGCCGGTGGTACAGGGTGGCGAGCAGACGTACGGCGGTTTGCCGGCGCGAGGTGTCCGGTCCCGTCGCGGGCATGTTCGAGAGCGCCATGTCGGCGCGCGGATAGCCGGATGCCAGCAATGCGTCCAGGGCATGCTGGGCATCGCTGGGTTGGTCGAAGACTGCTTTCAAGGTGTGACGCATGATGTTCTCCCCGGTGTCTCATGGCGAGCGGGGCGCCGGCAGGCGTGATGCGTGCGCGCACGGTGCCCCGTTCTGCGAGCGTCGTGCCGGCGAGTGGCCGCCGCTGGCGGCCGGTTCCGTGCGTTGCCGTCGAGTCCGCGCGACCAGGTCGGTCACTTCATGCGGTACGGCGCTGTAAGGACAGCATACTCTTAATCTGGACAGGGTGGGGCCCTGTCCGATCGGGCGCGACGCCTCAGCCGCGCGCCAGCGCCAGCCGTGCCTGGCCGGCCGGTGCGCCCAGCGCCTGTCCGGCCGCCAGCTTGAACTGCGCCAGTGCGCCCGACAACTGCTCGGTCTGCTCTGCCAGCGATTCCGCCGCTGCCGACGCTTCCTCGACGAGTGCCGAGTTCTGCTGCGTCATCTGGTCCATGTCGTCGATCGCGCGGCCGATCTGTTCGATGCCTTCGGCCTGGCGCTGGCCCGCGACGCTGATCTCGGCCATGATGTCGTGCACCTTGCGCACCGATGCGACGATCTGTTCCATCGTGGCGCCCGCTTCGTCGACGAGCGCGCTGCCGGCGTCGACCTTGGCGACGGAATCGCCGATCAGCTGCTTGATTTCCTTGGCGGCGGCGGCCGAGCGCTGCGCCAGGTTGCGCACCTCGCCGGCGACGACCGCGAAGCCGCGGCCCTGTTCGCCCGCACGGGCCGCTTCCACCGCGGCGTTCAGCGCGAGGATGTTGGTCTGGAAGGCGATGCCGTCGATCACGGAAATGATCTCGACGATCTGCTTCGCCGACGCGTTGATCGCGCCCATCGTGGAGACCACGTTGCCGACCACTTCACCGCCGCGGGTGGCGATGTCGGTGGCGGACACGACGAGTGCGTTCGCCTGGTTGGTATTGGCGGCGTTCGTCTTGACGGTATCGGTCAGCGATTCGACGGCGCGCGTCGTGTGTTCCAGGCTGCCGGCCTGCGATTCCGTGCGGCTGGCCAGGTCGGCGTTGCCGCTGGCGATTTCGGCGCTGGCCGTGGCGATGGTCTCGGCCGACGTCTTGATGCCGGATACCATCG
>Ga0187845_1001670_pt1 | contig 12508 bp, 12 predicted proteins | sample SpaLakP09_SKY_68_FD_134515 | JGI IMG/M metagenome (GOLD analysis project Ga0187845, IMG submission 134515) | Oligotrophic lake water microbial communities from Sparkling Lake, Wisconsin, USA - SP09_SKY_68 | ecosystem: Environmental > Aquatic > Freshwater > Lake | place: USA: Sparkling Lake... | reverse complement strand
CCCCCAAGATCTTTGGCGACCTGGCCCTGAAGCCACGGGGCCTGGTGCTGGTGACCGGCCACACGGGCTCGGGCAAGTCCACCACGCTGGCGGCCATGGTCAACTACCTCAACGAGTCCGAATACGGCCACATCCTCACGGTGGAGGACCCGATCGAATTCGTGCACGAGTCCAAGAAGTGCCTGATCAACCAGCGCGAAGTGGGGCCGATGACGCTGTCGTTCGCGGCCGCGCTGAAGTCCGCACTGCGCGAAGACCCGGACGCCATTCTGGTGGGTGAAATGCGCGACCTCGAAACCATCCGCCTGGCCATGACGGCCGCAGAAACGGGCCACTTGGTCTTCGGCACGCTGCACACGTCCAGCGCCGCCAAGACCATCGACCGGATCATTGACGTGTTCCCCGCCGAAGAAAAGGAAATGGTGCGCGCGATGTTGTCCGAATCGCTGCAGGCCGTGATCTCGCAGACGCTGTGCAAGACCAAGGACGGCTCGGGCCGTGTGGCTGCGCACGAGATCATGCTGGGCACCAGCGCCATCCGCAACCTGATCCGCGAGGCCAAGGTGGCGCAGATGTACTCCACCATCCAGACCAGCAACAGCGTGGGCATGCAGACGCTGGACCAGAACCTGACCGACCTTGTCCGGCGCAACGTGATCAGCCCGGCCGAGGCGCGCGCCAAGGCCAAGATCCCCGAGAATTTCCCTGGCTGATCCGCGCCCATCCATGTACTTTGCGGCCCCACCAACGGCCGCATACCGGAGCACCGTATGAAAGGCATTCTGAGCCTTCTGAAAATGAAAACCCGCAGCGGCAAGACGGGGGACGACAACACGGATTCCGTGCTGTTCTCCACCGCGTTTGCGGGCCAGGGCGTGGACGATTCGATGCTGGTGCCCTGGGAGGCCCGCGCCGTCGAAGTGGGCGCCAAGCGCCTGCCCACCAGCCGGGGCGGCAAGCTGCTGCAGGGCCTGTGGGCCAAGGACAAGTACATGGCGCACCTGGACAAGGACGCCGTGGAGCGCATGGAGCGCTTTTTCGAGTTTGCGGCCATCCCGTCCAACCGGGATGTGATCCGCCAGGACGAGTACGGCAACTTCATGGTGGTGCTGCTCACCGGCACCATCGCCGTGGACCGGGTTCAGCCCTGGGGCGAGCAGCTGCGCCTGGCCGAGACGCGGCCCGGCGACATCCTGGGCGAGATGTCGCTGCTGGACAGCGGCATCCGCTTTTCGGCCTGCACCACACTCACCGATTGCGAGATTGCCGTGCTCTCCGCCGAGGCCATGGATGACATGATGAGCAAGGACCCGCAGCTCGCCGCCAGCCTGATTGCGCTGCTGGCCCGCAAGCTGTCGCTGCGCCTGCGCGTCGTGAGTGCCCGCCTGAGCGACAACCAGAAGTGATGCAGGTGATGCAACAACCCAAGACCCATGAGCGTCCGACAGACGACGACCACCCCCGGGAGAAATTCTGATGGAACGCGATCAGGCCAGTAAATTCATCAACGACCTGCTCAAGCTGATGGTCAGCCGCAATGGCAGCGACTTGTTCATCACGGCGGAGTTTCCCCCGGCCATCAAGGTCGATGGCAAGGTGACCAAGGTGTCGCCCCAGCCGCTCACGCCCACCCACACGCTTACGCTGGCGCGTGCTGTGATGAGCGACAAGCAGGTGGCAGACTTTGAGCGCACCAAGGAGTGCAATTTCGCGATCTCGCCCGCCGGCATTGGCCGCTTCCGCGTCAACGCTTTCATTCAGCAGGGCCGGGTCGGCATGGTGCTGCGGACGATTCCGCTCACGCTGCCCACCATCGACGGCCTGGGCGTGCCGCAGGTGCTCAAGGAAGTGACGATGACCAAGCGCGGGCTGTGCATCCTGGTGGGTGCCACGGGCTCGGGCAAGTCGACCACGCTGGCCGCCATGGTGGACTGGCGCAACGAGAACTCGTTTGGCCACATCATCACCGTGGAAGACCCGGTGGAATTCGTGCACCCGCACAAGAACTGCGTGGTCACGCAACGCGAAGTGGGTTTGGACACCGACAGCTGGGAAGCCGCCCTGAAGAACACGCTGCGCCAGGCACCCGATGTGATCCTGATGGGCGAAATCCGCGACCGCGAGACCATGGAACACGCCGTGGCCTTCGCCGAAACCGGCCACTTGTGCCTGGCCACACTGCACGCCAACAGCGCCAACCAGGCGCTGGACCGGATCATCAACTTCTTCCCCGAAGAGCGCCGCCCGCAGCTGCTGATGGATTTGTCGCTCAACCTGCGCGCCATGGTGTCGCAGCGCCTGATCCCCAAGCAGGATGGCAAGGGCCGCGCGGCTGCGGTGGAGATCATGCTCAACACCCCCCTGATCTCGGACCTGGTCTTCAAGGGCGATGTCCACGAGATCAAGGAGATCATGAAGAAGAGCCGCAACCTGGGCATGCAGACTTTCGACCAGGCGCTGTTCGACCTGTACGAGGCCAATGTGATCAGCTACGAAGACGCGCTGCGCAACGCCGACTCGCTCAACGACCTGCGCCTGCAGATCAAGCTCAACAGCCAGCGCGCCAAGTCGCCCGACCTGGCCCAGGGCACCGAGCACTTCGCGATTGTCTGACCGGGGCTGCCCGACTCTCAGGCCCCGTCGCCCCTGCTTCCCCCCCTTTTCGCCCGCCCTCTTGGGCGGGTTTTCATTTCCACGAACCCGTTAACCCTTCTCCGCTACCGCCATGCCAAGCACCAATCCCCGCACCTACGACGCCACCCCATCCCGCAAGGTCGCCTTCCTGGGCCTGGGGGTGATGGGCTACCCCATGGCCGGACACCTCGCCCTGGCCGGGCATGAAGTGACGGTGTACAACCGCACCGCTACCAAATCAGTAGCATGGTGCGCAGAATTTGCGGGCGCAAAGGCCCCAAAACATGCCACAACGCCGCGCGAGGCGGCATCGGGCGCCGACATCGTGTTCTGCTGCGTGGGCAACGACAACGACCTGCGCTCTGTGACCTTGGGGGCCGAAGGTGCGTTTGCGGGCATGCAGCCCGGCGCCATCTTTGTGGACCACACCACGGCCTCGGCCGAAGTGGCGCGCGAGCTGTATGCGGCCGCCAAGGCGCAGGGCCTGCAGTTTGTCGATGCGCCCGTGTCAGGCGGCCAGGCGGGGGCACAAAACGGCCAGCTCACGGTGATGTGTGGTGGCGATGCCGCCGCTTTTGACGCGGCCCAGCCTGTGGCCATGGCGTTTTCGCGCGCCTTCACGCTGCTGGGCGAGAGCGGATCGGGCCAGCTGGCCAAGATGGTCAACCAGATCTGCATTGCCGGGCTGGTGCAGGGCCTGTCCGAAGCCGTGGCCTTTGGCCAGAACGCGGGGCTGGACATGAAACAGGTGCTGGACGTGATCGGCAAGGGCGCCGCCCAGAGCTGGCAGATGGACAACCGGGGCAAAACCATGGTGGACGGCAAGTTCGACTTCGGCTTTGCCGTGGACTGGATGCGCAAGGACCTGGGCCTGGTGCTCGACGAGGCCAAGCGCAACGGCTCGCGCGTGCCGGTGACGGCGCTGGTGGACCAGTTCTATGCCGATGTGCAGCAGATGGGCGGCAACCGCTGGGATACCTCCAGCCTGATCAAGCGGTTGAGGTAGGAAGCCCCCCCTGAGGCGCTTCGCGCCATCCCCCCAAGGGGGGACGCCCCCGGCGCGGCGGGGCGGCCCTTGCGCGGGGGCACTGGCACTGGTCGCGCCAGTTTCATGACGTAGTGCACGATGCCAATCCCCATAAAAAAGTCCCGGGCCACGCGACGCGGCTCGAGACTTTGACCCTGGCATCAGGTGCCAGATGCTGTCGCCCTCAGCCTCCAGCAGGCTGGGGGTCCGTCGTTACCGGCGCGGGCTGGGGCGCGATGCGGCGCAGCTCTTCTTCCGACACGATCTCGAACACCCGCACCACCTTGCGCACATCGCTCACGCCGCGCGCGATCTCGGTGGCGCGGTTGGCTTCGCGCTGCGATACGCGACCCATCAGGTACACGATGTTGCGCTCGGTCACCACCTTGAAGGAGTTGGCCGAGATGTCCTGCGCGTCCACCAGGCTGGCGCGCACCTTGCCGGTGATGAAGGTATCGTTAGAGCGCTGGCCCAGCGTGGTGTTGGGCGCCACGGCCAGGTCGTTCACCACCGAGCGGGTGTTCTCCACCTGCGAGACGATCTGCTCCACGGTCTGGCGGTCCTGGGCATTGGGCACCTCGCCGGTCAGCAGTGCCTGGCGGTTGTAGCTGGTCACGTTGACGTGGACGCGGTCGCCCAGGGTCTCGCGGATGCGGTTGGCCGCGCGCAGCTCAATGCCCTCGTCTTCGATCTGGGTGCCGGTGGTGCGGCGGTCCACGGCCATCACGCCGCCCACCACGGCCCCCCCCACGATCAGCGGGGCGCAGGCCGACAGGCCTGCGGCCAGCGCAGCGGCGGCCAGCACCGTGCACACGGTGCGGCGGGTACGGGTCAGGGTTGGGTTGTTCATCACGGAATCTCCTGTTCACCAAGTAACTGGGCATCCACGCCGTCGCACAGGCAGTGCAGTGCCAGGGCATGGACTTCACGCACGCGCGCTGCGCGGTCGTGGGGCACGCTGATCAGCACATCGGTCTCGCGCAGCAGGGCGGCCAGCTTGCCGCCGGTGCGGCCGGTCAGCACCACCACGGTCATGTCGCGCTCGTGGGCGGCTTCGGTGGCGGCCAGCAGGTTGGCGTCGTTGCCGGTGACCGACAGGGCCAGCAGCACATCGCCCGCCTGACCCAGCGCCCGCACCTGGCGGGCAAACTGCTGGGCCACATCCTGGCTGGCCGCAGTGGCGGCCGTCAGCAAGGTGCTGTCGGCGGTCAGCGCCAGGGCGGCCAACTCGGGCCGCTCCCGCTCAAACCCGGCCACACAGAAGGCGGCAAACTGCTGGGCTTCGGCGGCCGAGGGGCCGTTGCCGCAGGCCAGCACCTTGCCGCCACTGGTCACGCAGGCCAGCACGGCCTGCACGGCGGCAGCGATGGGGTGGCTGAGGGCTTGCGCGGCCTGGTACTTCAGGTCGGCGCTGTCGATGAAATGCTGTTGGATGCGTTGCTCAAGCATGAGGGCCCGATGATACCCGCCGCGTGTTACAGCTTTTGTAGCAAACCGTAGCCACCTGCATGACTCTGGGGCACAAAACCCTGCGCGGCGGCCGGGCCCGGATGCGCGCTACTGCGCATCAAACGCCGCCTGGAGCCACGACACCGAGGCGCCCTGCACCAGCACCACATCAAACCGGCACGGCGGCGGCGATGGCAGGCGCATCAGGTACTGCCGCGCCGCAAACACGATGCGCTGCTGCTTGGTAGCGCTGATGCTGGCGCCCGCCCCGCCAAAGGCCTGGCTGCTGCGGCTGCGCACCTCCACAAACACCAGCGTGCCGTCCCGCGCCCGCATCACCAGGTCAATCTCGCCCCCACCGCGCCCGGGCGTCCGATAATTGCGCACCACCAGCTGCAGGCCCGCCGCCTGCAAGTGGGCCAGGGCCTGGTCTTCGGCGGCATTGCCCCGATCCCGCGTCGTGGCGGCTGGGGTGGTCGCAGCGGCTTGGGCAACCCGGCCTGGTGCGCTGTCCAATTGTCTTTTTTCAAGGAATTTCATTGAGCGCCTCTTTCGCTTCAGCCCTGGGCGCCGCACGCGATGCAGCGGCTGCGCAGCATTATCCAGAGGGCGCCCTGTACGTGGTGGCCACGCCCATTGGCAATCTGGCCGACATCACGCTGCGCGCGCTGCATGTGCTGCAGCTGGCCGACACCGTGGCCTGCGAGGACACGCGCCATACCCAGGCCCTGCTGCGCGCCTACGGCATCGACAAAAGCGCGGCCCAGTTGCTGGCCGTGCACCAGCACAACGAGGCCGAGGCCGCACAGGCCGTGGTACAGCGGTTGCAGCAAGGCCAGAGGGTGGCCTATGTGAGCGACGCAGGCACCCCCGGCGTGAGCGACCCCGGCGCCCGCCTGGTGGCTGCCGTGCACGCCGCAGGCCTGCGCGCCCTGCCCCTGCCCGGTGCCAGCAGCATCACCACGGCCCTCAGCGCGGCCGGTGCCGTGGCCCACAGCGCCGAACATGGTGGCTTTGTGTTTGCCGGTTTTCTGCCCGTGAAGAATGCGGAACGCGCCAGCGTGGTTGCGCAGCAGCTGGCCACCGAGCCCCGCTGCGTGGTGCTGCTCGAAGCCCCCCACCGCATCGGCGAACTGGCCCAGGCCCTGGCCGTGCTGGGCTCGCGGCCCGTGACGCTGGCGCGCGAGCTGACCAAGCAGTTTGAAGAAATCACCACCCAGCCCGCCCAGGCTCTGACCGCCTGGCTGGATGGCTCGCCTCAGCGCTCGCGCGGCGAATTTGTGGTGCTGCTGCACCCCGTGCCCGTGGCGGGCAACGACGGCGAAAGCCTGCGGGTGCTGCGCCTGCTGCTGGCCGAGCTGCCACTGAAAAGCGCCGTGCGACTGGCGGCCGACATCACCGGCGCGTCGCGCAACGTGCTGTACGACACCGCCCTGGCGTGGAAGCGCGACGGATCGAACGGCACCGACGCCGACTCCGACGCCGCAGACTGACCCCACCACCGGTGTCGGCGGTGGCAGCGCCAAAATATCTTGGTCAAAATGGCCATCTCCGCGCGACCATCATACCTTGATAGCTATTTATTTTATAGCAAACAACCCACCACCAACCCCACTGCCAAAGCCCCGCCGCAGGGGCCTCAGCCCGACACCGCCAGGCCCGCCGCCACCCCACCAAACAGATCACCCTCGACCTGCGGCGTGCTCGGGAAGGCGGCCTTCAGCGCCTGCCGCAACGGCCGCAGCGCCGACGAGCCCCCAGTGAGGTAGATCGCCTCCAGCCCCTGCCCGGCCAGACCGGCGCTGCGCACACAATCCTGCGCGCAGGCCACCACCTGCGCCAGCGGCTGGTCCAGAAACTGCGCCAGCCCCTGCGATGTCACTGCGGCCGCCAGGTCGGGCTCGATCCAGTCCAGCGGCATGGGCGCATCGGCGTCCGACAGCGATGCCGCAATCTTGGCCTGCTCCACCGTGTTGGCCAGGCGGTGGCCCAGGCGCTCGTTCAGCACCCACATCAGCCGCCCATGCAGGCGCGCATCGGCATAGTCGGTGCGCAGGTTCTGCGCGTCGCGCAAGGCCCGGGGTGCATACAGCCACTGGATCAGGTGCCAGGTGGACAGGTCGAAGAACACCCGGCTCGGCACCTCGCGCCCCGTGGGCCCGGTGTGGCGAAAGCCCAGCAGCGGCATGAGCAGGTCCAGGCTCAGGCGGCGGTCAAAGTCCGTGCCGCCGATGTGCACCCCCGTGGTGGCCAGCACATCCGCGCTGCGGTCGGCGCGCGCCATGCGCTCGGGGCCCAGGCGCACCACGGTGAAGTCCGACGTGCCCCCGCCAATGTCCACCACCAGCACCAGTGACTCGTGCGCAATGCGCTGCTCGTAGTCCAGCGCCGCAGCGATGGGCTCAAACTGGAACGACACGTTCTCGAAACCCGCGCCCAGCGCCGCCTGGCGCAGCGCATCTTCGGCCTGCTGGTCGCGCTCGGCATCGCCATCCACAAAATGCACCGGCCGCCCCATCACCACACGGCCAGGCAGGCCGCCCAGCTCGTCGCGGGCCTTCTGCGCCAGCATGTGCAGGAACAGGCTGATGATGTCCTGGTAGCTCACCATCTTGTTGTGCACGGCCGTCTTGTCCTGCAGCAGCGCGCTGCCCAGCAGGCTCTTGAGCGAACGCATCAGCCGCCCTTCGGTGCCCGCCAGGTACTGCGCCACGGCATCGCGCCCGAAGTGCGTGCTGTGGTCCTCGCCATTGAAGAACAGCGCCGTCGGCAGCGTGTGCGCCGCCCCTTCCAGCGCAATCATCCGCGCTGGGCCCGCGCCTTGTCGTACCGCCATGGCGGAATTGGAAGTGCCAAAGTCGATACCGAGGGTGGTGTCGTGCAGAAGGGGCATGGGTCAGGCTAACAACAAAAGGGGGAGCCACTCCACCCGGCCTGGAGGCCGTGGCGGAATGTGGAGGAGATGCATGTGCCTCGTCCGCAGCATGTGCGGAGCGCGGAATGCTGGCCACAGGCCAGCGCCACAAACAGCGAAGCCCTCGATCATCGAGACCAAGGGCTTCACGCGGAAATCTCCGGGGGCGGGATTATCCCATCTCTGCGCGACCCACTCTCCTGCGCCTTCAACTCAACGCGCCCATCGCATCGACCAGCAGGCCCAGCCAGCGCTCACATATTGCAATGCGTAAATTGAATTAACTGCCTACAATACGTAAATTCAATATACAGCTTGAGCTATGTATGACTGATTTCACTGTCCGTACCGCCGAGCAACTGCCTGCGCTGCTGCAAGCCTTCCGCAAAGAAGCTGGCCTCACGCAGAGCGATGTGGCCATGCGACTGGGCGTGACCCAGCAGACCTACTCCGCACTGGAGCGCAACGCAGAGAACATGGGCGTCGCAAGATTGCTGAAACTGCTGGGCATCCTCGGCGTGGAAATGGTGTTCGACAAACCCGCCAGCGCTGCCGAGCCTGCACCAGGCCAAGCCCGTCCCGACAGCCCGCGCTGGTAAGCCATGGGACGCCGCTCGCACACGCGTTCGCTGGGTCTCTGGATGAACGGGGCCTTCATCGGCACCTGGAGCCTGGCACCGAACACGGCTGACACGCTGCAGTACGACCTTGCATGGACACGGTCCGAACAAGGGCGCGCGCTGTCCTTGTCCCTGCCCTTTACCCCTGGCAATGCCTCCCATCGCGGCAACAAGGTCCGCGCTTACTTCGAGAACCTGCTCCCCGACAGCAAGGACATCCGTGAACGGGTCGCTCGCCGTTACCGCACAGGCTCCACCGACGCCTTCGACCTGCTGGCCGAAATCGGCCGGGACTGTGTGGGCGCGCTCGAAATCCTGCCCGACGGCCAGGCTTCGGCGGGACTTCCCCCCTTACAGGCCAAGCCCCTGAGCGAAGCACAGGTCGCCGCAGTCTTGCGTGGCACCACGACCCCGAACACCCTGGGACTGGTGGGCAGCGGCGGCGATTTCCGGATATCCATCGCAGGCGCCCAAGAAAAGACGGCACTGCTACACCACGACGGGCGGTGGCACCTGCCCCACGGGAGCACGCCCACCACACACATCCTCAAGTTGCCTCTGGGGCTGATCGGCGGAATGAAGATTGACATGCGCGACTCCGTTGAGAACGAGTGGCTCTGCGCGCTGATCCTGCGTGAGTTCGGCCTGCCTGTGGCGAGCTGTGAGCCTGTGCAGTTCGAGGACATGAAGGCTCTGGCGGTCGAACGTTTCGACCGCGTGTGGTGGGACAGCCCAGCGGGCGACCACCGCCTCGTCCGCCTCCCGCAAGAGGACCTGTGCCAGGCCACCGGCACGCATCCAGACGCCAAGTACGAAGCCGATGGCGGCCCGGGCATCGAGCGCATCCTGGATGTGCTGGCAGGCTCGATGGCCCGGGAGCAGGACCGCAGCACGTTCTTTCGGGCACAGGTGCTGTTCTGGATGCTGTGCGCCACGGACGGCCACGCCAAGAATTTCAGCCTCTTCCTGCGGCCAGGCGGACGCTACCAGCTCACCCCGCTCTACGACGTGCTGTCAGCTTATCCGGTGCTCGGCGAGGGACCAGGCAAGATTTCTCCCTTCAAGGCCCGGATGGCCATGGCGGTGCGCTCGAAGAACGTGCACTGGAAGATGCGGGACATCCTGCGTCGGCACTGGCTGGCTTTAGGAACACGTCACGGTATCGTGACCGAGGATGGCCGACAGGCGCAGTTCATCCTGGATGACCTGATCGCGCGAACACCTGGGGTGGTGGACGCGGCGCAGGCCAAACTGCCAACGGACTTTCCCGAGCAGGTGGCCCGCAGCATCCTGGGCGGCTTACAGAACGCTGCGGACAAACTCAGGGGGTAGGACTGAAGTTTGGCGAGATGCGGCAAGTTGATACGCAGGGCGCTGTCATCGACTGGGATCAACCAGAAGCCCAGGAAAATCATCAGCGCGTTTCTGATTCGGGATGAGAACGGTCAGCCCCTCAGCCAGTTTGCATTGCGAGCACGCGTTGACAAGGCGCGCTCGCTAGTGAAGGTGGATTTTCAGTTCCGGGGCATCCGGGCGAAGGCCGCGACCGACACGGGCGACCTTGCCCACTCACAAAAGCTGCTCGCCCACAAGAATCGGGAGATGACAGAGCACTATGTTAAGTCTCGCACAGGGGAACGAGTCCGCCCGCTACGGTAAGCCGAAAGTAGTCGGGTCAAATCCTCTGCGCACCACACCGTTCAATGCTTGGCGCCCTGCACTGGAGATCTGAAAAGCACCAGAGTCATCGATGACCTCAAGAAGTTGCAAAGCGGTCATCTGCTCAAGCACTCGGTTAAAGGCACTTGGGGACCAGCTAACGTGGTTGTTGATTGCGTCCTTAGTGAATCGCGATCCATCTCTCATGATGAACAAAACCAACGCTTGTTCAATTCTCAATCCGCTATCCAGAAGTCGATTTACGACTTGGCTCGGCAAACCCGAGAAATCCCGGTCGAAAAGTTGCAATCGCGACGAGGCAGAATGAACCTTCCGGCCATCACCCTGTGTCTCGGCGAAAGGGTCCTTCATCGCCTGCAGGATGGCATCGGTTTCCTGCGACTCAACAGCTTCTGCAGTAGTGTTTGGCTTCTCTGATACGGCGCGGCTCTGCAATAACTCAATCTGCGCATTGAGTTCATTGATCTGCTCGTCAGCGCGGCGGCGATCCTCAGCTCTCGTTTTGCGCATTTCCAGTAGCTGGGTTCTCAGTGCGTCCGCCGCTTCTGGCGGCAAGGGGGTCTCCCCCGCTACTCGAAGCAATTCGGTCACAGTGACTTTCTCCCGTTCTCTCAGGAAAACTGTTACCCACCTGTGAATGAAAGGTGACGCGAGCACGAACAAGACCGCCACCAAAAACGGACTGCCGAACCAGCGCCAAGCCCAGCCCAACAAATCCGGGTAAAGCTGGGTATCAATGAACTCGATTTTTTCCTTCCAACTTCCGTCGCCAAAGATAACCATGAGTAGGCGGAAATTGAGCACCCCCCAGGCAATGACAAAGCTCACGTATAGGGGATTTGCAAGCCGGTCGCGCAAGTAGGAGCGAAAAGATTCGAGCAGGTCACGAATGCCTTCCATGTCAGCTCACCTCGAAATTGTAGAAATTCGAATCGGATTGTAGAAACGCCCCAGAACCCTTTCGGGCGCTGGGGCGCATGCTGACTGGTGGCCTGGGGCGGAATCGAACCACCGACACAAGGATTTTCAATCCTCTGCTCTACCGACTGAGCTACCGGGCCTGAGCCTCAAATTATAGCCAGAAAATTGGAGGCTTTTGGAAGTTTGCAGAAATTAATTGCGTTTGCCCCGCCCCAGGTCCACGCCCAGCTGGCGCAGCTTGCGGTACAGGTGGGTGCGCTCCAGGCCGGTCTTCTCGGCCACGCGGGTCATGGAGCCGCCTTCGCGGGCGAGGTGGAACTCGAAGTAGGCTTTTTCGAAGCCGTCGCGCGCCTCGCGCAGGGGGCGGTCCAGGTCGAAGCCCTGGTGTGCATGGGGGCCGGCGTCCACACCGGCCATGGCGGTTGCAACGGCGGGCAACTGTGAAAAGGTGGGGTCGGCCGGTGCGGCGGCAGGCGCCTGGGCCGCGGCCACGGGGGCGGCCTGGTGGGCGGCGTTGCGGGCCAGGCCCTGCTCCACGGCCTTCAGGAGCTTTTGCAGGGTGATGGGTTTTTCAAGGAACGAGAAGGCCCCGATGCGGGTGGCTTCTACGGCGGTGTCGATGGTGGCGTGGCCGCTCATCATGATCACGGGCATGGTCAGCACACCTGCGGTGGCCCATTCCTTGAGCAGCGAGACGCCGTCGGTGTCGGGCATCCAGATGTCCAGCAGCACCAGGTCGTAGCTGTTGCCAGCGCGGGCGCTTCGGGCCTGGGTCGCATTTTCTGCGAGGTCTACGCTGTGACCTTCGTCGTTCAGGATTTCCGACAACAGATCACGAATGCCGAGCTCATCATCGACCACCAGAATGTTTGCCATGTGTGTTGAAGCGCCTTGGGGAGAGACTGCGGGGCGATGTTGTTATCACGCCACCGCTGGTACAGGGGCGAATGATAACGACACTTGGGCCCCGCGCACCATGCCGTCGTCGCTGCGGTTGGACAGGTCGATGCGCGCGCCGTGTTCATCTGCGATCTTTTTCACCACGGCCAAACCCAGGCCAGTGCCCCGGGGTTTGGTGGTGACATAGGGTTCGAAAGCGCGCTGCAGGATGTGTGCCGGAAAGCCACCGCCGCTGTCCGCCACGGTGAGCCGCACGCGGCGTGACGATTCGCTCCAGCGGGTGCTGATGCGCACCGGTGGTACGGGCTCAAGGACCCCAGCGCGGGCCTGTTCGGTGGAGTCCTGGGCGTTCTGCAGCAGGTT
>Ga0187845_1001668_pt1 | contig 12509 bp, 11 predicted proteins | sample SpaLakP09_SKY_68_FD_134515 | JGI IMG/M metagenome (GOLD analysis project Ga0187845, IMG submission 134515) | Oligotrophic lake water microbial communities from Sparkling Lake, Wisconsin, USA - SP09_SKY_68 | ecosystem: Environmental > Aquatic > Freshwater > Lake | place: USA: Sparkling Lake... | reverse complement strand
TCGACGAGGCGGGGCGGGGGCCCTGGGCCGGGCCGGTCAGCGCCGGGGCGGTGATCCTCGATTCGGACCGCATCCCCAAGGGCCTCAACGACTCCAAGAAACTCACCGCCCGGGCCCGGGCGGCGCTGGAGCTGGAGATCCAGGAGGCCGCCATCGCCTGGGGCGTGGGCCTGGCCAGTGTCGAGGAGATCGACGGGAGCAACATCCTCAAGGCCACAGGCCTGGCCATGCGCCGGGCGGTCGAGGCCCTGGCCGTGACCCCGGCCTTCGCCCTGGTCGACGGCAACTACCGGTTCGACCTGCCGTGCCCGCTGCAGACCGTGGTCAAGGGCGACGCCCTGTCATGCTCGATCGCGGCGGCCTCGATCCTGGCCAAGGAGGCCCGCGACCGGATCATGGTCGAGATGGACGCCGTCCATCCCGGCTACGGCTTCGCCGGCCACAAGGGCTACCACGCCGCCGTCCATGTCGCGGCCCTGCAGCGGCTAGGGCCCTCGCCGATCCACCGGATGAGCTGGGCCCCGATCAAGGCCCTGCTGGGCGAGGCTTAGCCCCGCGCTCAGATCCCCATCTGCCGGGCCGCCAGGTCGCGCATGATCTCCTCCGAGCCGCCGCCGATCGCATTGACCCGCACCTCGCGATAGATGCGCTCGACGCGGCTGCCGCGCATGTAGCCGGCCCCGCCCATCACCTGCATCGCCTCGCGGGCACAGTATTCCAGGGTCTCGGTGGCCTGGACCTTGAGCAGGGCGATCTCGGCGATCGGCTGCTCGCCCTGCTGGATCCGCCAGGCCAGGGTCTCCAGCCAGGCCTGGGTGGTGCTGATGCGCTTGTACATGTCGGCCAGCTTGTGGCGGATCACCTGGTGGTCGGCCAGGCGCTTGCCGAAGGTCTTGCGCTCCCGGGCCCAGGCGATGGCGTCTTCCAGACAGACCCGCGAGAAGCCGACGGCCCCCGCGGTCATGCCGATCCGCTCGCTGTTGAAATTGCGCATGATGCCGGCAAAGCCCTGGTTCTCGGCCCCGATCAGGTTCTCGGCCGGCACCCGCACCTGGTCGAAATAGAGGGTCGCGGTGTCCGAGGCCCACCAGCCCTGCTTCTTCAGCGGCGTGCGGGTAAAGCCCTCGCGGTCGCGTTCGATCAGCAGCAGCGATATGCCGCCGGCACCCTCGCCCCCGGTCCGCACCGCCACCGTGTAGAAATCGGCCCGCAGACCGCTGGTGATATAGGTCTTGCTGCCATTGACCACATAGTCGTCGCCGTCGCGGCGGGCCGTGGTGGTCAGGGCGGCGACGTCCGAGCCGCCCGACGGTTCGGTGATGGCCAGGGCCGAGATCTTTTCGCCGGCCAGCACCGGCGGAATGACCCGCGCCTTCATCGCCTCGGACCCCAGGGCCCGGATCGGCGGCAGGCCGATGCCGTGGCTCATCAGGCTGGCATTGACGCCGCCCGCGCCGTGGCGGGCCATCTCCTGGCTGGTGATGATCGACATGAACGGATCAGACGGCGACCCGCCATATTCCTCGGGCCAGCCCAGACCCAGCAGGCCGATCTCCGAGGCCTTGCGATAGAGCTCGCGCGGAAAGCTCTCGGCCTCGTCCCAGGCCTCGACGAATGGGCTGATCTCGCGGGCGACCCAGCGGCGCAGGGTGTCGCGCCAGGCCAGGTGATGATCCTGGTAAAAGGGGCTGAGACGGCTGGCATCCAGCCGATCGAGCGGATTTTCCATGGCATTCTCCCGGATCGCGCGGCCCGTCTGCTGCGGGCTGAAAACCAGCATCGGCCGGGCGACGCAGGGGAAGTAAACCGCCCGGGCGCGGCTCTTCATCTTTTGCTAACCACGTCTCTACATGGCCCGTTTACCAGAGAGACTCATGATTCCGTTCTACTTCTTGAGGACGCGACATGACCTTCGGGCCGGAAACCATCATCCAGGGCGACTGCATCGAGGCGATGAACGCCCTGCCGGAAAAGTCGGTCGACCTGATCTTCGCCGATCCGCCCTATAACCTGCAGCTGGGCGGGGATCTGCTGCGTCCCGACAACTCCAAGGTCGACGCGGTCGACGACCACTGGGACCAGTTCGAGAGCTTCGCGGCCTATGACAAGTTCACCCGCGAATGGCTGAAGGCCGCCCGCCGGGTGCTGAAGGACGACGGCGCGATCTGGGTGATCGGCAGCTATCACAACATCTTCCGCGTCGGCGTCGCCGTGCAGGACCTTGGCTTCTGGATCCTCAATGACGTGATCTGGCGCAAGTCCAACCCGATGCCCAACTTCAAGGGCACCCGCTTCGCCAACGCCCACGAGACCCTGATCTGGGCCTCCAAGAGCCAGGCCGCCAAGCGCTACACCTTCAACTACGACGCCCTGAAGATGGCCAATGACGAGGTGCAGATGCGCTCGGACTGGACCATCCCGCTGTGCACCGGCGAGGAGCGCATCAAGGGGGCCGACGGCAACAAGGCCCATCCGACCCAGAAGCCGGAAGCCCTGCTCTATCGCGTCATCATGTCCACCACCCGTCCGGGCGACGTGATCCTCGATCCCTTCTTCGGGGTCGGTACCACCGGGGCCGCCGCTAAGCGCCTGGGCCGTCGCTTCATCGGCATCGAGCGCGAAAGCGAATATGTCGAGCATGCCAAGGCCCGCATCGCCAAGGTCGTGCCGATCGCGCCGGAAGACCTGGACGTCATGGGCTCCAAGCGCAGCGAGCCGCGCGTGCCGTTCGGCACCATCGTCGAGAGCGGCCTGCTCAGCCCCGGCGACACCCTGTTCTGCTCCAAGGGGGCCCATGCGGCCAAGATCCGCGCCGACGGCTCGATCACGGTCGGCGACCTGTCCGGTTCGATCCACAAGATCGGTGCCCTGGTGCAGTCGGCCCCGGCCTGCAACGGCTGGACCTACTGGCACTTCAAGACCGACAAGGGCCTCGCGCCGATCGACGTCCTGCGGGCCCAGGTCCGGGCGGGGATGAACTAGAGCAACCGCTCGCCGGCGCGCGCCGCCTTCAGGAACACGCTGGGCAGGGCGTCCAGGCCCTCGCGTGGCGTCCAGACGAAGTCACCGTCATGGGTGCCGTCGGCGGCGAACACCCGCAGGGTCAGGGAAAAGTGCGTGAAGACGTGCTCGACCGTCCCCCGGTCCTGCCAGGCGGCGGCGACCGGCGCGACGGCGAGCGCCTCATCATCTGACCACGGCGTTGCGCGCCAGTCGCCGGTCGGCAAGCCCAGCATGCCGCCCAGTAGACCCTTGGGCGGACGCCGGACCAGGGCCACATCGTCGCCCCGGGTCAGCCGGTAAGCGACGCCGTAGCGCCGGGGCCGTTCGGCCTTCTTCGTCTTGCGCGGATAGGTGCCCGCCGCCCCGGTTTTGAGGCCTTCGCACCAGGCCGAGACCGGACACAGGTCACACAGCGGCGACTTCGGCCGGCAGACCGTAGCGCCCAGGTCCATCAGAGCCTGGGCCCAGTCGCCGGGCCGCTCGGCCGTGACCAGATCGCCGGCCAGGGCCTTCAGCAGCGGCTTGGCGTCGGGCAGGGGCGTCTCGACCGCATTGAGCCTGGCGATCACCCGCTCGACATTGCCGTCGACCACATTGGCCGGCCGGTCAAAGGCGATGGCCGCCACGGCCGCCGCCGTATAGGCCCCGACGCCGGGCAGGGCGCGCAGGCCCTCCTCGGTATCCGGAAAGATGCCGCCATGGTCGGCTGCCACGGCCCGGGCGCAGGCCAGCAGATTGCGGGCCCGGGCATAGTAGCCGAGCCCTGCCCAGGCCCCCATCAGCTCGCCGTCCGGGGCGGCCGCCAGGTCCGACACGGTGGGCCAGCGCTGGGTGAAGCTCAGGAAATAGGGTGTGGCATGCGGCACGGTGGTCTGCTGCAGCATCACCTCCGACAGCCAGACCCGGTAGGGATCGCCGCGCACGCCGTCCCGCCGGTCTGCCGGACTGACCCGCCAGGCCAGGGTCCGCGCCTGGCGGTCGTACCAGGCCAGCAGGGCCGAGCGGAGGGCGTCGCGAACTTTCATCCCCTTCGCCTACCGCAAGGGACGGGCCTCATGCTAGCCTCGGAACATGGCCCGCCGCCCCCTGCCCACCGCCGAAGAAGCTGTCGCGATCCTCAGTCGTCGCCGGACCCGGCCGCCGATGCGACCGCCGCCGCCGGCCGGCCGGAACCTGGCACCGCTGCTGAAAGCGCTTGAAGCCAAGCATGGTCAGGGTCCCGCTGCGCTGCAGACCCGCTGGAAGGAAATCGTCGGCGAGCCCCTGGCCCGCCGGACCGAGCCGGTCCGGATCATCAAGGGCCGCAATGGCGAGGGCGGGGCCCTGGAGCTGCGGGTCGATGGGCCGGTGGCCTCACTGATCCAGCACCAGGTGCCGCAGATCACCGCCCGCCTCGACCTGTTGCTGGGCAAGGGCGTAGTCACCCGACTGAGGATCATCCAGGGGCCCCTGAAAAACCCGCAGCCGCCCCAGGCGCTGAAGCCGCGCCGCAAGCCGCCGCTCGACGCCGCCCGCGAGCGCCAGCTCAGTGACGGCCTGTCCAATCAGCCCGACGGCCCTCTGAAGGACGCCCTGATGAAACTTGGACGCGGGGTCCTGCGCAACGAACCCTCATGACCCGGTGACGCTCGCGGATTGACAACCCGGCCGCGATTGCGCTCATGCCAAGGCCTTATCCCTGCCCTTTTCGCGCGGCTTAAGAATCGCGCTTAACTTCACTGTTCTCGCCTGAAGGAAGATCGATCATGCGTCCGCTGACCCGCCGGCTCCTGACCGCCGTAGCCCTCACCGCCTCGATGGGCGTTGCGCTCGCCGGCTGCACCAAGAAGGATGCGGTGACCGCCGACGACATGAGCCAGGGCAATCCGAACTCGAAGGTGACCGTGGTCGAATATGCCTCGGCCACCTGCTCGCACTGCGGCCGCTGGAACAACGAGGTCTATCCGGCCTTCAAGGCCAAGTACGTCGATACCGGCAAGGTCAACTATGTCTATCGCGAGATCCTGACCGCGCCGGCCGAAGTCGCCGCCGCCTCGTTCCTGATGGCGCGCTGCGCCGGCAAGGACAAGTATTTCCAGGTCGTGGACTCGGTCTACCGCTCGCAGGAAGAGATGTTCACTACCGGCCAGTACCGCGACGTGCTGGTCCGCATCGCCCAGTCGGCGGGCATGGACGAGGCCAAGTTCACGGCCTGCGTCAGCGACGAAAAGGCCCTCAAGGCCCTGAACGCCCGTGTCGAGAAGTACAGCAAGGAACAGGACATCCGCGGCACCCCGACCTTCGTCGTCAACGGCAAGAAGGTGGGCGGTCCGGACGGTGGCGAAGTGACGCTGGCTCAGCTGGACGCCGCCATCGCCGAAGCCGGCAAGTAGGGACGGCCCGCCTTGTCCCTTGACCGCCGCGCAATGCTTGCAACCGGCCTGGCCTTGGCGGCCGTGCCGGCTGCGGCGCGCGCCGCGCCCCTGGCACCGGCTCCGGGTGACATGGTGCTGGGCTCGGCCAAGGCCCCCGGGCAGCTGGTCGTCTATGCCTCGCCCAGCTGTCCGCACTGCGCCCACTGGTGGACGACCGACCTGCCGGTCCTGCGCCAGCAGCTGATCGACCCCGGCAAGGCCAGGCTGGTGTTCCGGGAGTACCTCACGCCGCCAAACGAATTTGCGGCCGCTGCCTTCCTGCTGGCCCGCCGGGCTGGACCTGCCCGCTATTTCGAGGCCCTCGGCGCGATATTTGCCCGTCAGACCGAGATCTTCGAGAGCGGTGAGCTGTGGGAAGGCCTGCTGGTCGTCGGCAAGAGCCTCGGCCTGACCGAGCCCCAATTTACCGCAGCCCTGTCTGATCCGGCCGGGCTGGAAGCCGTCAATGTCCGCTTCCGCCAGGGCCTGGCCCAGGGGGTCGAGGTCACGCCGACCTTCTATGCCAACGGCACACCGTTCGAAGGCGAGGCCTCGGTCGCCCAGCTGACCCGGATTCTCGCTGCCCCCGCGACCAAGCGCTAGGGCGGGAGGGACCGCCCCGTGCAGTTCCAGCGCCTGCGCCTCACGGGCTTCAAGTCCTTCGTCGAGCCGACCGAGTTCCGGATCGAGCCCGGCCTGACCGGCATTGTCGGCCCCAACGGCTGTGGCAAGTCCAACCTGCTGGAAGCCCTGCGCTGGGTCATGGGGGCCAATTCCGCCAAGGCCATGCGGGCCGGCGGCATGGACGATGTGATCTTCGCCGGCAGCGGCAACCGCCCGGCCCGCAATCATGCCGATGTCGCGCTGACCATCGACAATTCCGACCGCACGGCCCCGGCCCAGTTCAACGATGATCCGGTCCTCGAGGTGGTTCGCCGGATCGACCGGGGCGAGGGCTCGACCTACCGGATCAACGGGCGGGAGGTCCGGGCCCGTGACGTCCAGCTGCTGTTTGCCGATGCCTCGACGGGGGCCAATTCCCCGGCCCTGGTCCGGCAGGGGCAGATCAGCGAGCTGATCGGGGCCAAGCCGCAGAACCGGCGCCGTATCCTCGAAGAGGCGGCCGGGGTCTCGGGCCTGCATACCCGCCGCCATGAGGCCGAACTGCGTCTGCGGGCCGCCGAGAGCAACCTGTCGCGTCTCGACGATGTGGCTCGCGAGCTGGAAACTGCCCTCAACCGTCTGCGCCGCGAGGCCCGCCAGGCCGAGAAGTACAAGCGCCTGTCGGCCGAGATTCGAGCGGTCCAGGGCGCGGTGCTGTTCGCGCGCTGGGCTGAAGCCCGGGATACCTTGCACCGGACCCAGACCGACGCGACCGACGCAGCCCGCCAGGTGGAAGAGACGGCCCGCACCGCTGCTGCGGCCCAGGTCGAGATCACCCGCGCCGAAGGGGCCATGCCGCCGCTGCGCGAAGAGGCCACCATTGCCCAGGCGGTGCTGGGGCAGCTGGCGATCCAGAAGGACCGGGCGGAGCGTGAGGCCGAGGCTGCCGCTGCCGAGTTCCAGCGCCTGTCGGCGGACCTGGCCCGGATCGACGCCGATCAGGCCCGGGAGAGCCAGGCCCGGGATGACGCCCTGGCGACCCTGGGGCGCATCGAGCCCGAGTTGGCCGAGGTGCGGACCCTGGTCTCTGCGGCTCCGGAGCGCGGGCCTGAACTGGCCGCCGCCGCCAAGGCTGCCGAAGACGCCCGGGCGGCCGCCGAGGCCGCCGTTGAGCAACTGGCAGCGCGGGCCGCCGCCGAGGAAGCCCGGGCCCGGGCCGCCGCCGCGCGTCTGGCTGATGCCGAGGCGCGGCTGTCACGGACGGTTCGTGCCCTGGATCAGGCCCGCGCCGAACGTGCCGCTGTCGGCCCCGAGGTCGATCCGGCGGCCGCCGATGCCGCCCAGCGTCTGGCCAATGCCGAGGCCGCCCTGGCCACGGCGCGGACAGCTCTGGAGTCCGCCGAGGCCGATCGCGCCCAGGCCGCCGAGCGTGAAGCTTCGGCCCGGCAACTGGCCCGCAGTCTGGAAGACCAGCTGGGGCGTCTCAGAACCGAGGCGCGGGGCCTCGCCCAGCTGACGGCCCCCCGGAGCAAGAGCGGTCATGCCCCGGCGCTGGACTCTGTCTCGCCCGAAAAGGGCTACGGGGCCGCCCTCGCGGCTGCCCTCGGCGATGATCTGGATGCGGCCCTCGATGCCCGCGCCCTGTCCTATTGGGGGGGGGGCGAGGCCAGGGGGCCGGCCTGGCCGCAAGGGGCAGAGCCCCTGGCCCCCCTGGTCAAGGCCCCGGCCGAGCTGGCGGCCCGCCTGGCCTTCGTGGCGGTCGTCGCCAGGGCTGACGGCGAGCGGCTGCAGAAGAGTCTTGGGCCCGGTATGCGACTGGTCTCCCTTGAGGGTGACCTATGGCGCTGGGACGGCTTCGTGGCCCGCGCCGATGCGCCGAAACCTGCGGCCGTGCGGCTGGAGCAGCGGACCCGGCTGGCCGAGGTCGAGGCCGAGATCGACATCACCGCGCCCCGGGCCGAAGCAACCGCCGCTGCCCTGAAGTCGGCGTCGGACCGGCTGCGCGCCGCCGAAGATACGCTGCGTGACCGGCGCCGGGGTCCCCCGGACGCTGAACGGCTTCTGGCCGGGGCCCGGGATGCCGTCGCCCAGTTCGAACGTGCGGCGGCCCTGCGGGCGGCCCGGGCCCAGTCGCTGGACGAGACCATCGCCCGGTTCGAGGCTGAGCATACCGAGGTCGAAGCGGCCCTGGCCGTCGTCCGGACCGAGCATGAGGGGATCTCCGGGTCTGCCGATCTGGCCCCGCAACTCGCTGAAGCCCGGCAAGCCGCTGCCGCGGCCCGCGAGGCGGCCGGCGCGGCCCGCACGGCTCTGGACGTCGAAACCCGCGAGCGGGCCGGCCGGCAACGCCGGCTGGAGAGTCTGGAGCGCGACCTGGCGGACTGGACCCGTCGGGCCGAGGCCGCTGCCCGGCGTAGCGAGTCGCTTGACGCCGATAGGGTCAAGGCCGCTGCGGCGCTTGACGCGGCCCGTGAGGCTCCCGAGGCCCTGCAGGCCCGGCTCCTGGTCCTGCTGGACGAGTTCGGGGCCGCCGAGGCGCGGCGCGTCAAGGCCAGCGACGCCCTGGAAGAGGCTGAAACCGCCCGGCTGCAGGCCGACCGCGCCGCCCGCGCCGCCGATCAGGCCGCCGGCGAGGCCCGCGAGCGTCGTGCCGCCCTCGTCGCCCATCTGGACGGGGCCCGGGCGCGACTGGCCGAGATCGCCGGCAACATCCGCGAATCGGTCCGCATGGAGCCCGAGGAGCTGGGGCGTCATGTGGCCGGCGAGGCCGTCGCCGTGCCGAAGGACGCCGCCGGGGTCGAGGCGCACCTGTTTGCCCTGGAGCGGGAACGCGACGCTATTGGACCGGTCAATCTGCGGGCTGAGGAAGAGGCCCAGGAATATGCCGGGCGCCTCGAGATCATGCGCACCGAGCGAGCCGACCTGTCGGGCGCGGTCGGCAAGCTGCGGGCGGGAATCGAGGAACTGAACGCCGAGGGCCGCGAGCGCCTGCTGGCCGCCTTCGAGGTGATCAACGGCCACTTCCAGACCCTGTTCCAGGCCCTGTTCGGTGGCGGGCAGGCCGAGCTGAGACTGATCGAGAGCGATGATCCGCTGGAAGCCGGCCTCGAGATCTATGCCTGCCCACCGGGCAAGCGGATGGCTTCGATGAGCCTGATGAGCGGCGGTGAGCAGGCCCTGACGGCCAGCGCCCTGATCTTCGGCGTTTTCCTGGCCAATCCGGCCCCGATCTGCGTGCTCGACGAAGTCGATGCGCCGCTCGATGACGCCAATGTCGACCGCTACTGCAACATGCTCGACGAGATGCGCCGCCGCACCCAGACCCGGTTCATCGCCATCACCCACAATCCGGTGACCATGAGCCGGATGGATCGCCTTTTCGACGTGACCATGGGCGAGCGGGGCGTCAGCCAGTTGGTCAGCGTGGACCTGTCGACCGCCGAGAAGCTGGTCGCCACGCAGTAGCTTCGACAGGCTTCCGTCAGCCGCCCAGCAGGCCCGTCAGGATCTGGCGCAGGGGATTGGCGGGATCGGACAGCAGCTTGATGGCCATGGCGCAGGACATGGTCACCAGCAGTGGCCGGATCAGGCGTGGCCCAAAGCGCATGGCCAGACGCGAACCGACCTGGGCCCCGAGGAAGGCCCCGGCTGCCATGGCCAGACCGATCGGCCAGACGACCGCACCCTTGAGGGCGAACAGGGACAGGCTGCCCAGATTGCTGGCGGCATTGGCCAGCTTGGTATGGGCTGTGGCCTTCAGCGCGCCATAACCCAGCAGGGTCACGATGGCGACCATGTAGAAGGCCCCGGCCCCGGGACCGAAGATCCCGTCATAGAAGCCGACCAGGGGGGCGATCAGGCCGGCAAAGACGGGCAGGGCCAGGCGGGGCGGCGCGTCTTCGGCCTTCAGGGCCCTGGACAGGGCGAAATAGAGGGCGATGCAGATCAGCAGGACAGGCACCAGGGCCTTGAGGAAGGCGGGCGACAGCAGGCTGGCGCAGAGCGCGCCGGCCAGCCCGGCCAGACCCGCGGCCAGCGCGACCGGAAGGCCGGCCTTCCAGTCAATCAGGCCGCGCCGCGCAAAGGCCGTGGTCGCCGAGACCCAGCCGAACGAGCCCTGAAGCTTGTTGGTCGCCAGGGCGGCGACGGGATCGAGGCCGGCCAGCAGCAGGGCCGGCAGGGTCAGCAGGCCACCGCCGCCGGCGATGGCGTCAAAAGCCCCGGCCAGGGCCGCGACGGCGAACAGGGTCGCCAGAAGCTCAGGTTGAAGAGCGTCCACAAGTCACTCCGGCCGCAGTCGCCGACTCAACGGGAGCCGGGACCATGCGGTCGGGTCGAGACTCGGAAAATGTCGCCCGGGGGCGAAGGGGGGAAAGAGCGCCTGCACCCTTTCCCTCAGGATCAACCGATCAGGTTGCCCCACTCGTGAGCGCGGGCGCTCTTGCTGGTGCGACCCAGGGAGCGAAGCTGTTCGCGCTGGGCAGCCTTCTCTTCCTTGCGCATCCGCTGTTCGGCGGCGGCATCGGCCTTGCGTTCCTTACGCTCGGCGCGCTTGGCGGCAAGAATCTCTTCCTGCTTGGCCAGCTGCTCGAGGCGGGCGGCCTCGCGGGCGGCTGCTCGGGCGGCACGAACGACTTCCAGTTCGGCAGCGCGGAGCTCTTCGCGCTTGTCGAAGTCAGGATCCGTGACCGTGGGCTTGGGCTTCAGTTTCGCCAGCATGGCCTTCTTGGCCTCGGCGGCGGCGGAGATACGATCGGAGAAACCGGTGTTCTTCAGATGCGACATGAATCTTCTGGCTAAGGGAAAGTCGCGGCTCTCAAACCCCAAAATCGCGAAAAAAGCAATGCGTCATCCCGTGCTCCCGGCCAGTTGCGATACAACCGCGATTTTTTTGTCGCGGGCCCTTGCTGTGACGAGTTCCTGTCGAGGGATGAACGGGAGAGTTTGCCCCCTTCGGACGGGTCGGGGGGCGTATCCGATGCACTCGGCCCGTTCCGGGCAGCATTGCCGCAAGGATTTGTCCACCGCGCGGTGCCGTTGCGTAAAAGGTCTTATTATACAGGGCTTTGCGTACTGTTCAGGCAACCTTGACGCACCGCAGCGAGCCCTATAGGTTCCGCCGCGATCAAGCCGGCCGGAAATACGCCACTTTTTGGCGTGTCCGCAGGCGTTTCCGGACCTGACCGCTTCCATGCCCAAGGCCGACGAACCGAACGACAAGGCTTTTGACGGCCTCGACGCTCGGCTCGACGCTTTCGAGGCCCGGAAGGCGGCAGAGAAGCCGGTTCGCGCCGAGAACGAGAAATCGTCCCAGGACGGCTATCGTCTCCTGGCGGATTTGGTCGGTGGCGTACTGGTTGGGCTCGGCTTCGGCTGGCTGCTTGACCGTTATGTCAACACGGCGCCTTGGGGCATGGTCGGCGGTCTGCTGATCGGCATGGGGGCGTCGATCTTCGGTGTCGTCCGCAAGGCGACCCAACTGAGCGCGCAGGCGTCGGCAAAGGCTCCCGAGGGGCAGGCCGGCGAAGACACGGGAGGCGGGTCAACCGCCCCCAAGCAGAAGAGAGACTAGGGCCAATGGCCGATCCGATGCACCAGTTCCAGGTCACCAAGATCGTGGAACTGCCGACCGTGACCGTGTTGGGCCTGCCGATCGATCTGTCGATCACCAATTCCGTGGCCGCCATGCTGCTGGCTGCAACGCTCGTCATCGTGTTCTACACCCTGGCCTCGGCCAAGCAGGCCGTTGTCCCGGGCCGTCTCCAGACGGTGGGCGAGATGCTGTACGGCCTCGTCGATGGTCTGGCCGAGTCGATCATCGGCCACGAAGGCAAGAAGTTCCTGCCCTTCGTCTTTACCCTGTTCGCCCTGGTGCTGTTCATGAACCTTCAGGGCATGTTCCTGGTATTCACGGCCACCTCGCAACTGGCCGTGACCCTGACCCTCGGCATGCTGGTCATCCTGACCGTTGTCGCCGTCGGCTTCGCCCAGAACGGCATCAAGTTCTTCAAGCTGTTCGCCCCCTCCGGCGTGCCCGGCTGGATCCTGCCGCTGGTGGTGCTGATCGAGATCGTCTCGTTCCTGGTGCGCCCCCTGACGCTCGCCCTGCGTCTGTTCGGCAACATGGTCGGCGGTCACGTGGTTCTGAAGATTTTCGCCGGCTTCGTCATCGCCCTGGGCGGGCTTGGCGTGCTTGGCTGGGCCGGCGCGGCGCTGGCCCTGACCTCCGTCGTCGCCCTGACGGCTCTAGAGTTCATGGTGGCCTTCCTTCAGGCCTTCGTGTTCGCGGTGCTCGCCTGCGTCTATCTGAACGACGTCGTGCACCTCGACAGCCACTGATCACCCTTTTTTCTTTCCAACCTTTCGATCTTTCCAAGGAGTCTCACAATGGAAGCTGAAGCCGCGAAGTACATCGGCGCTGGTCTGGCGATGCTGGGCATGATCGGCGCGGGCATCGGCCTGGGCGTGATGTTCGGTAACTATTTCCAGGGCGCGCTGCGCAACCCGACC